>JABLTN010023493.1_pt1 | contig 31088 bp, 23 predicted proteins | sample 7160141 | NCBI WGS metagenome assembly JABLTN01 (sample SAMN14651226, study PRJNA627086) | human gut metagenome | isolation source: feces | host: Homo sapiens | reverse complement strand
TGCAGAGCAAAACCAGCACCTGCAACAATTACATCGTATTCCATAATTATTGACGTTCCTTATACATTTCTGCGTAATAGTTTTTATAATCTCCAGAAATAATATGTTCCCACCACTCTTTATTTTCTAAATACCAGTCAATTGTCTGTTTAATGCCTGTTTCAAATACATATTGTGGTTTCCAGCCAAGTTCTGTTTCAATCTTTGTTGGATCAATTGCATAACGTAAATCATGTCCTGGACGATCTTTAACATAATGAATTAAATCTTCAGATTTTCCTAATTGATTTAAAATTGTCTTAACGACTTCAAGATTTGTTCTTTCATTATGACCACCAATGTTATATACTTCGCCTACTCTACCATTACGAACAATTAAATCAATCGCTGTACAATGATCACTTACATGTAACCAGTCTCTGACATTTGCTCCATCCCCATATACTGGTAATGATTCATTTTTTAATGCTCTTGAAATCATTAATGGAATTAGTTTTTCAGGGAACTGATAAGGACCATAGTTATTTGAACACCTACTGATTGTTAGTGGTAGATGATATGTACGATGATATGCCATACATAATAAATCAGCACTTGCTTTAGAAGCAGAATAAGGTGAACTTGTATGTAATGGTGTACTTTCTGTAAATAATAAATCAGGTCTATCTAATGGTAAATCACCATATACTTCATCTGTAGAAACTTGATGGAAGCGTGATACACCATATTTTAATGAAGCATCTAATAATACCTGCACTCCCATGATATTTGTATTTAAGAATACTTCTGGATGTAATACAGAACGATCAACGTGTGTTTCAGCCGCAAAGTTAATTACAACATCAAACTTTTCCTTTTCAAATAACTCATCTATCTTTTCTCTATTACAGATATCTTCTTTGATAAAACGGAAATTTGGACGATTTTGAAGTGGCTTTAATGTTTCTAGATTTCCAGCATATGTTAATGCATCTAATACTATAAATTCATCTTCAGGGTACTTCTCAGTCATGATATGAGCATAGTTTCCACCAATAAATCCTGCTCCACCTGTAATTAAAAACTTCATATTTCCTCCTTAATACGCATTATTTCGTATTTAATTCCTTCTTCTAAACTGACGGTTGGTTTATAACCTGTTAATGTTTCAAGTTTATGTATATCTAATACAATAGAATCTACAATTGGCACATTACTGTCTTCTCTTGTAATTTCTATTTTTGAATTTGTTTCTTCTTCAATAATTTCAATTACTTTTTCTAGACTTGCACCTGTACCACTACCGACATTGATTATTTCTCTACTGATATTATGTTGAATCAGTAAATCAATTGCTTTAGATAAATCATCGATATAGAAATAATCACGCACACTGTCTGAACTTGCCCATAAATGGAATGGTTCATCTAATAAAGCTGATCGAATTAAGATTGGAATTACACCCTGTCTTTTACCAGCTATCTGATAACCACCATATGGATTTGATAATCGTAGAATTAAATAATTGATACCACTATTTTGAAGCATTTTTTCAAGCATCACTTTACTTTTTGCGTATAGTGTCTCTGGATTAGTACTAACCTCTTCACTAACTTTATCTTTATGGCTGCCATAAATTGTTCCACCACTCGAAAAGAAGATAAATTGCTTAGCCTGTCCTTTTTTTAATATTTCAATTAATGTTTCATATTTCTTTCTTACATTCTCTAATATAGCATCTGCATCTTCGCTTTTTGCATCATTAGATACTAAAGAAATTGTATCTACAATTACAGCATCTTTAAAATCTAATTCTCCCATCGCTTCTTCATCAAAAGCATTTACTTTACAAAAAGAATCAGACAATGAAGTATATGGGCTGTCTATTCCCCATAAAGCTGTTTCATATGTATCTTCAAGCAGCTTGCTCAGGTTAAATCCTAAATATCCACCGCCAAGAAAAATAACCTTCATTTATTTTTTCTCCTTCAAATACGTTGTTTGAACATTGCCTTTTGCAATCGTACGAAGGTGTTCACCATATGGACTCTTGCCATAAGTTTCTGCTGCTTCTAAAAGTGTTTTTTCATCAATCCACTTGTTGTAATAAGCAATTTCTTCTGGTACAGAAATACGAATACCCTGCACTTCTACAACGAGTTTTACATAATCACTGGCTTTCGCTAATGAATCTACAGTACCTGTATCAAGCCATGCAAAACCTCTACCAAATACCTGGCAATCAAGTTCTCCATTTTCTAAATAAATTCTATTTAAATCCGTGATTTCATATTCTCCACGTGCACTAGGTTTTAATGATTTGGCATATTCTACTACACGATTATCATAGAAGTATAAGCCTACAACTGCATAGTTGCTCTTTGGCTCTTTTGGTTTTTCTTCTAAACTGATTACTTTGCCATTTTCATCAAATTCAGCTACGCCAAATCTTTCTGGATCACTCACATATTTTCCAAATACTGTCGCATGATTTCTGCTTTCTGTATTATTAACAGCATTTCTCAACATTGATCCAAAGCCATTACCATAGAAAATATTATCGCCAAGGATTAAACATACCGAGTCATCTCCAATAAATTCTTCACCTAAAACAAATGCCTGTGCTAAACCATTTGGTGTTTCTTGCACTTTATAACTTAGATGAATACCAAATTGACTGCCATCACCTAATAATCTTTCAAAATTAGGTAAATCTGTAGGTGTTGAAATAATTAGTATATCTTGAATACCTGCAAGCATTAATGTGCTTAAAGGATAATAAATCATTGGTTTATCGTATACTGGTAATAATTGTTTACTTGTGACCTTTGTTAAAGGATATAGTCTTGTACCACTACCACCAGCTAAAATGATACCTTTCATAGAAAACCTCCATAACTCTAATTAATTCTATCATAAATCATTTGTTATTATTTTATTTTACTGATAATTCATATTCATTCATATTTTTTTATCGCTTTTTAATGATAAAAAAAGAATTCTTGAGCCTCAATTACCTGAGAATCATGAATTCTTTTAGATTATTCTTCAGTATTATCTGTTATATCGCTTCTTTTGATATATACATCTCTTGGTTTAGAACCTTGTGCCGGTCCAATAATCCCTTGTGATTCCAAGATATCTATCATTCTTGCGGCACGGTTATAGCCAATACCAAATCTTCTTTGTAATAGAGATGTGGATGCTTTTTGAACATCGATAACATAATCTTTTACTTCTTTATAAAGAGGATCTTCTTCAGCACTTGCAATAGCTGTATCTTCATTACCTTCAATTCCTTCTAAACGAATAAATGAATCATCATACATAGGAATAGCTTCACTAGATACAAAGTCAGTAATTTTCTTAACTTCATCATCTGTTACATATACACCCTGTACACGTAGTGCATTAGATTCACCTATTGGTAGATACAACATATCACCATTACCAAGTAATCTTTCCGCACCAACATGATCCAAAATTGTACGAGAATCAATACCGCTGGATACACTGAAGGCAATACGGCTAGGAATATTAGCTTTAATAATACCTGTAATAACATCAGTAGATGGTCGTTGTGTAGCTACAATCAAATGAATACCTGCAGCTCTAGCAAGTTGCGTAATTCTTTGAATGGAGCTTTCTACATCTTTTCCAGCCACAACCATTAAATCAGCAAGTTCATCGATAATAACTACGATATATGGTAGTGGTTTAGGTTTATTATCACTTGTATCATTTGCAACTTTTGCATTGTAATCGCCAATATTTTTTACCGCAGCTTTAGCAAACAAGTCATAACGGTCATCCATGATTTTAACAATAACCTTTAAAGCATTGTTTGCCTGCTGAGGGTCATTGATAACTGGACCTATTAAATGCGGAATCTTATGATAAGGTGTAAATTCTACTTTTTTAGGATCAATTAATAACATTTTTACTTCATCTGGTTTTGTACGTAACAGTAATGAAGTAATAATGGAGTTCATACATACTGATTTACCAGAACCGGTAGCACCTGCAATGAGTAAATGAGGCATCTTGTCTAAACGGCAAGTAACACAATTACCAAGTAAATCTTTCCCTAAAAAGATAAGTAACGGTTTTGACTTATCACCTGGATCAATCTTTGATACTAATTCCTTCATTTTGACTGGTGTTGTTTTGATATTTGGAATTTCAATACCAACAGCGTTATGACCAGGAATTGGTGCTTCTATTCTTACATCTTTTACAGCTAATGACATTTTTATATCATCCGCAAGATTTAATATTTTAGATACTTTTACCCCAACTTCAGGTCGTATTTCAAATTTCGTTACTGCTGGTCCAATGTGGGTATCAATTAATGTTGCTTTTATATCAAAATTACTTAATACCTGGATGAGTAGTTCACCTTTTTCTTTTGCTGCATTAACATTTACATCATCATTTGATCGTGCAGGAACTGGATCTAACAATGTTAATTTTGGTAAATGATAAATTTTCTTTGGCATTTTTGGTGTTTCAGGCATTTCTACACCAGAATTAGAAGCAGATGTATTAGATACAGGTGTTTCTGTAATAGTATTTGGTACTTCTTCCTCTACTTCAGGTGCAATTGGATCTAATAAATCATCTATATTCATAAATACAGATTTAGACTTTGGTTTTTCTTGAGGAATTTCTTCTTCATTTAAATCTGTATCAACACGAATATCTAAAGGACTGACAGGAGTAGCTGGTTGAGCAATTTTTACTTCTGGCTCTTTTTCATCATCGTCTTTCAAATCAATTGTTAATTGTTTTGGTTCAACTGGTTTATTTTCAATTAATGGAGTAGTTGTAACTGGTTCTTCTTCGTCTTCATCTTCCACAAATTCTTCATCATCTTCGTATGAATCCTTTGTCGAAAGATAATCTTTCATTGAGCGATATGCCTGTTTGTATACTTCCAAATTAACTAATAATAAAGCAGACACAATAAATAAAACAACAATGACAACAATGGTGCCTGGTCGATCTACTAGTAATGTCGTAATTGAGAGTAATAAAGCACCTAGTAATCCTCCACCTACGTTTTGAACTGGATCACTTGAAAAATATGCTTTATAGTCACCTACATATTGTTCTAATATTGGAAAACCCAATAATTCTGAATCCGTATCTAAATATGCACAAACAAGTAAAATACCTAATACAAATAAAATTAAAGCAACAGGATTTTTCTTGTTTGTATATCCAGAACGCTTATTTATAATGCCTACAATAATCTGAGCAATAATCAAAAGCATGATGACATAATATAAATTACCAAATAAGAATCTTTGCAGATTATTTAAAAATATACCTACAACACCCATTTGACTATATGCAATCACCGTAACAGCACAAAGGATTACTATCGTAATCCATTGTTTTAGTTCACTTTTTTGTTGTTGCTGTTTTTTGGTCATTCTTCTATTTGTAGTTTTCTTTTTATTTGCCACTAAATAACCTCTCTGGATTTAGTCAACCGTATTTATTTCTACAATTGCAGGTAAAATCATAGGTTTTTTACCTGTTTCTTTCATGACATAACGGCTGATCTTATCTCTTGCTTCCGCTCTGCAGTTCATATTGTCATAAGTACCTGCTTCAGCAGAGGTATTAATGACATTTTCCATAATCTTACCGATTTCTTTGATAATATAATCAGCATCTTTTAAATAGATAACCCCACGGCTTTGTACGTCTGGTCCACCAATAATTTGTTTTGTAACGTGATTTACAACCACACCAACAATAATTGCACCATCTGTACTTAATACTTCTCTATCTTTTAATACCATTCCACCAGCATCAAGATTTTCATTACCATTAACGAAAACATCATCTACATCAATAGAATCAAACTTTCTTGCTACTGTACCATCTTCAATAGTCGCAATCTGCCCATTATCTAATACGATAATATTATTTGCTGGATAACCCATATCTAAAGCAATATTAGCGTTACTGATTAATTGTCTATATTCACCTTTTACAGGAATATAATATTGTGGATTAAGAAGGAATAACATCATTTTTAAGTCCTCAATAGAAGCATGCATACTGAAAGCACGTTTTGCATCTACCGCAAAGACATTTGGTGTTTCCTTATATAAGTCATCTTCCATTGAACTTTCTTCTCTTTCAGTACCCGGTACTGCTGGAGAAGCAATAATAACTGTATCACTTGGTCTTAACTGGATAACATTATCTTCATGTGTTGCAATATTATGCATCTTCTTGAAGATTGTTTTTCCATTACCAGCAACTAGTATCAAAGTATTATCTAAGTTATTATCAAAATTCTGTGGAGCTATATCAAGTCCAGCAGGAATACGATAATAACCAAGATTTGCCATATCTTGCATTAGACTGCGTAATTCGTCATCATAAATCATAATTTTACGGTTAAATCTATTTGCAAGCTCAACAAGTTCAATTACACGATATAAGTTTTGGCTGTATGTTGTAACAATAATTCTTCCTTTTGCATCTTCAAAATAAGGTTCAAGAATTTTTGTAATGCGATGTTGAGGAGCACTGTGTCCTTCTCTAGTTGCTCCAACAGATTCTGATAAAAGTGCAAGTACGCCACGTCTACCAATTTCCATGATATCTGTCATATCAAACTTGAACGCATCTGTTTTAGTATCATAATCAACGATAAATTCACTTGTATATACAACATAACCATCTTCTGTACGAATCGCTACACCAAAGCCATCCGCAATAGATTGTGTTGTACCAAATGTTCTAATTTCTGTTTGTCCAATTTTGAATTGTCCATTACGACGTACACGGTGAATTTCGTAATCTTTCAAACCTTCTTTTTTTGCACGACGTTCAAACAGCTTAGCTGTTAATGGTGCCATATATACAGGAACTTTTACTTCTTTTAATAAGTTTGCTAAAGCTCCAATTACATCATCATGTCCATGAGTAATAAATACGCCTTTAACTCTGTCTGCATTTTCTTTTAGGTATTCAAAATCTGGAATGATCATTTCAATACCTAATTGATCAGCACCAGGATATTTCATACCACACTCTATCGCAAAAATATCATTGCCGTTTTCGACAATATACATATTTTTCCCATCTTCATCTAATCCACCAAGGGCAAATATTCTAATTTTACTCATTTTAAGCTCCTTTTCTTTTTGTCTTTAAAGCTTCACAAAATATTATTCTTTAACTAGTTCGCCATCAAGACTGTAACTCTTCGCATTTATAATTTTAACACGAACTATGTCCCCTGCCAAAACTCCTTTTCCTGTGAAATTAACAAGTTTGTTCTCTTCACTGTATCCTGTTAATACATCTTTGTTCTTTTTTGATTGACCTTCACAAAGAACCTTCAATACTTTACCAACATATTTCTGGTTATTCTCATTTGCATGCATGCCAATGTGTTCATTTAAAATATGTAATCTTTCTTTCTTTTCTTGTTGTGAAATATTATCTTCCATTTTTGCAGCAGGTGTTCCTTCTCTAGGACTGAATACAAATGAATAAGCTAAATCGTATTTACAATAGTCTACTAAGTCTAATGTTTGTTTGAACTGTTCATCTGTTTCCCCAGGGAAGCCAACAATTAAGTCCGTTGTAAAAGTAATTTCAGGAATACGTTTTTTCATATCATCAAATAAGGCTTTATAACTTTCAACCGTATATCCACGATTCATTTTCTTTAATATTTCGTTAGAACCACTTTGTACTGGCAAATGAAGTGATTTCATAATATTAGGATATTTTTTCATCGCTTCAATTGTTGTTACACTGTAATCTCTTGGATGAGATGTATAAAAACGAATTCTTTCAATGCCTGTTTCAGCACAAGCAGAAAGTAAATCTGTAAAACCATCTTTTTCACCCAGGTCTTTACCATAGGCATTAACGTTTTGACCTAGAAGAATTACTTCTTTACCGCCAGCATTCTTAAAGTCGATAACTTCTTGAATAATATCTTCTTTATATCTGCTTCTTTCTCTACCTCTTGTATAAGGCACAATACAATATGTACAGAATTTATTACAGCCATACATAATATTGATAAATGCTTTATAAGAATTACTTCTTTCTACTGGTAATCCTTCAATAACATTACCTGGAATTGCTTCTACTTCAATTACACGCTCTTGGCTGTTAATTACTTGTTCTAAAAGATATGGTAATCTAGCGATATTATGTGTACCAAACACTAAATCAACTTGTGGATATTTTGCTTTAATTTCCTGTATTACACTTTCTTCCTGTGCCATACAGCCACATATCGCAATAATCTTGTCAGAATTTAATGACTGATGTTTAATATGACCAATTTCGCCAAATACATGATCTTCAGCAGCTTTTCTAATTGCGCAAGTATTGAAGAAAATAACATCCGCACTCATTTCATCTTCAGCTTGTTTAAAGCCCATATTTAGCATAAAACCAGTAATAGTTTCGCCATCACGTACATTTGCTTGACAACCATATGTTCTCACAAAAAATGTACGACCTTCTCCTAAACGATTAAAATGTTCATCCAAAGTATAGTTTTCTCTTATAATCGGGCCAGTTAAGCCATTATTCTTTTTAATATTTTCCATAAAAATCTCCTCAAGACATCAAATATTATACAAAAACTATGAAGAAAACAACACATGCAAAAGAAAAAAACTCTACAACTTGATGTCATAGAGTTCTTTCGTTTTGTTAAAACTTATTTTTCACTAATTGCAGATACTGGGCAAGTACCGATGCATGAATGGCAATCAATACATGTTGCTTCGTCGCATTGTGATTTTCCTTCACCATCTAGAGATAGAGCTGTAACTGGGCAAACACCTACACAAGCTCCACATCCGATGCAGACATCTTTATCAACTGTAACTGGCATGTTTAACTTCCTCCTACTACAGCAATTATAGCATGATTCACTCATTCTTCAATCTTCTGAAAGTGAAACATATGTGAAGAATTTTATATTTTATACTACTCAGCTTTAGCTAGTTCAGCTGCATTTCTTCCAGCAAGACGACCACTGGTTAATGCCCAACCTTGAGCACAGCCACCATATGTTACATATGCTTTGTTAGATTCGTTAAGAACTCCTAATGAATCATTACCAACAACATATACGTTTTCTACTGGTGTACCATCTTCTTTTACAAGGTTGATATTTGTATCAACTTCTACACCACCTGTTGTTGAATAAACATAAGCTGCACCTTTAATTGCAATTACTTTTCCACTTGTTGCTCCATGAACATCATTAATCTTGATATCAACACCTAACTTATCACTTAAATCACTTAAAGAATCTGCGATAACAACATCATTCCATTTTTCTCCAAGAGCTAAAATATCATCAAAGTTTTCAATTGGTGTATTTACTTCTACTGTTCCACCCTGACTTAAGAAACCATTAGCGTTAGATACGAAGTTAGCAATACCATTTTCTTTAATAGAATTGTATTCTTCTTCATTTAATAATACATAATAGTTACTTCCAGCTTCCCAGGCGTTAAAGTCAATACCTAAACCGTTGTAGTTAGCATCAAATAGTTCACCATTTGAATCAATCATTGTATATGTTGTATCTGTTACAAGAGAAGTTAATAATGCTTTATCATCAACTGATACACTTGAATCTCTAATAATTGTATCTAATGCTGCAATATGATCTTCTACTGCTACATCTGGATTAAATAAGTTACCACCAAGTTCTAATGCTTCACGAATTGCAAAACCATCACATTGTGTCATAGCCTTTGTATGCCATGTATAGCCTGTATACTTTTTACACATTTCAGCATTACCAATATAACCACCAGTAGCTAGAATCACAGATTTACCATAAACTTCATAAGTTGTTCCATCATAGTATTCACCCTTAACACCAACAACTTTGTCACCATCCATGATTAAATCAGTAGCTTTTAATTCTGTCATGTAATCATTCTTTTCATTCATTGCTTTAGCTTTTTCTAATGAATTTACATAACCAAGTTCTTTAGAAGTACCTGTAGAATCTGTATAGAATGTCCATAGAGGCCATTTATGAGAATCATAGAAAGCTAACATCTTTGGCATCATTAAAGAGAAATCCCAGTTACCAGTTAACCAATCTAATGTTTCACCAGATTCATCAATCATTAGTTTAACTAAATCTTCTTTTGCATCATTATCTGTATATTCCATCCACGCTTTTAATAATTCATCTTCATCAACGAACTTTTCGCCACCATTAGCTTCTACTAGACTTGGTGGATTAACAGCTAGAGGACCAGCAGTATGTGTACCATTACCACCAACTTTGCCAGCAGCTTCCATACCAAATACTGTTGCACCATTTTCAGCAGCAGATAAGTAAGAAGCCATTCCGCCTGATCCTAAACCAACTACGATAACATCATAGCCTTCAAGTTTAACTGTATCTGTCTTCTTTTCTACAGGTGTATACCAATTACTTGAATTACCACCATTTTCATCAATAATATTCTTGATAATTGTTTTAGCAGCGTTTGAAGAAACAGTTGCCCCAGTAATTGAATCTACAGCTAGAGACTGCGCTTCAATAATTCTTGGAAATAATTTTTCTTCAACTGTTTGATATACTGAAGAATATTCATCTTCATCAGCCTGTGTAGCAGAACCAGCACAAACAGTTTCAATATTAGTAATCTTGTTACCAGCAAAAGTTACAGATAATTCCATTTCATTCATTACACCATAGCTTGCTGCTTTACCAGTATATGTACCATCAGCTACTGCAGTTTCTTCAGCTGCAGCTGTTTCATTTAAACTAGCTTGTTTTAAAGCATCATTAACAGCATTTTTAATTGCATCTGTTGTAATTGTTGCGCCTGTTACACCATCAATTTCTGTGGATTGCTTTTCAATAATTTGATTAACGATATCATCTTTTGCAGCCTGTCCAATAGATTCTGTTTCGTTAGAAACATCAGCTTCAATAGACTTAATAGAAGTGTCATCAACTGTAACTTTTACAGTAACTTCACCCATACCTTGGGCACTACCTTCATAAGTGCCTGCTTTGTAAATCGCATCTTTACTAGATGAATTAGAAGCACAGCTTGCTAAGCTAACCATCATCACTAAAGATGTTACTAATGTAAGTAGTTTTTTCATTTTTTCTTTCCTCCAATCAAATATCTTATATTCGTAGTGTATTGGAATAAACAAAAAAAATACCATAGTGATATAAGAAACTTTTATATTGCTATGATACTAAATGAGAAAAAGAGCACCCGTTAAGGACGCTCTTGCAATCTTTGAATAGATACGGCTCTATTGTTATCATCAATATCGATGATGCAGGCACATAACATTGCTTCATTTTCAGATGGTGTAAATCTTGTATTCTGACGGTATACATTATGAGCAATGACTTCCTCTGCATCTCTGCCTAGAATACTATCATATGGTCCGCACATTCCTACATCTGTAATAAATGCACAACCATGATATATTTTCTCATCTGCTGTTTGAATATGCGTATGTGTTCCCATAATCGCAACACATTTATCCGCAAACATTCTTAGAAACAACTCTTTTTCACTTGTCGCTTCAGCATGCAAATCAACTACGATACAATCCGCATGTATTTTATCTAACAGACGATTCATTGTAACAATCGGTTCATCTGTAGAACAATCCATGAATACTGAACCAAGAATATTTACAACTGCAATTTTCTTGCCACAACATTCTTTTACACAAATCATCTTGCTGATATCAACTGGTTCTAGATTAGCAGGACATACTAAATCAGGACATTCATCAAAATGTAATTTTATTTCACTTTTAGAATATGCATGATTTCCAAGTGTCACTACATCCGCACCAGCATTTTTAAGACTGTGATAAATTTTAGTTGATATACCTTTACCATGGGCAGAATTTTCACCATTTACAATCACAAAATCACTTTTGGTTTCTTTGATTAAACCTGGCAATCTTTCTTCTACCTTTTTACGACCGCTTTTAGCTACAACATCTCCCAAGAATAAAATTCTCATAAATTATTGTGCTAATTCCTGTACTCTTACTTCACGAATAACAGTGACTTTAATTTGTCCAGGATATGTTAGTTCATTTTCGATTCTTTCACGAATATCATGAGCAGTCTTTGTCATTGTTTCGTCATTAATCTTTTCTGGTTGAACCATAACACGAATTTCACGACCTGCCTGAATCGCAAATGCTTTTTCAACACCATCAAAACTTGTGGCAATCTTCTCTAGATTTTCAAGTCTTTCGATATAGTTTTCCATAGACTCATATCTAGCACCAGGTCTAGCAGCACTTAATGTATCAGCCGCATTTACAAGTACAGAAATAATATCTGTAGCTTCTGTATCCCCATGGTGTGATTCAATAGCATTAATCACAATTGCATTTTCACCATATTTCTTAGCAAGTTTAGCACCAAGTTCTACGTGGCTTCCTTCTTGTTCAAAGTCAACTGCTTTACCAATATCATGTAATAAACCAGCTCTTTTTGCTAAGCTTTGATTTAGGCCAAGTTCAGCTGCCATAATACCAGCAAAAGTAGCTACCTCAACAGAATGTTCTAAGCAGTTTTGACCATAGCTGTAACGATATCTTAAGCGACCAATCAGTTTAACTAGTTCTCTATTTATTCTGCCAATACCAAGTTTAAATACAGCTTCATCACCATATTTACTGATTGATTCATCAAGTTCAGCAGTAACTTTATTTACTACTTCTTCAATACGGCTTGGTTGAATACGGCCATCTTTCATTAAAAGTTCAAGAGATTGTCTAGCAATTTCTCTACGAATAGGATCGAAACAAGAAACTGTAATCACATCTGGTGTATCATCAATAATTAAGTCAACACCTGTAGCTTGCTCAATCGCTTTGATATTTCTACCTTCTCTACCGATAATACGACCTTTCATATCTTCATTAGGAAGTGAAACAACAGATACTGTTCTTTCTAATACTTCGTCTTGAGAATATCTTTGAATTGCATTAGCGATAATATTCTTTGCATTATCTGAAGCTTTTTCATGAGCAATTTCATCTTGTTCATGTAAGTATGCAGAAATTTCTTTCTCACATTTCTTTTCTACAGCTTCCATAAGCTCTTTCTTAGCTTCTTCTTGAGTCATATTTGCAGCTTTTTGTAATACTTCTATCTGATTGTTAATATGCTCCTGTAGCTCTTGTTCCATTTTGCTGAGATTTGCGAGTTTATCCTCAGTAAGCTTTTTCTGCTCATCAAGTTTTCTCTCTTTTTCGTGTAGATTTTCTTCACGGAAACCAAGGTTGTCTTCTCTACGTTGAAGTTTCATTTCAGTTTGTTGAATTTTATTTCTTTGATCTTTCAACTCTTTTTCTGCTTTTAACTTCATTTCATAGACTTGTTGTTTTCCATCTAAATCTGCCTGGCGTTTTGTGTTTTCCGCAGTAGATTTTGATTCTTCAAGAATTGATTTAGCTTCGACTTTCGCACGATCTAAACCTGCTTTGCCAGCAATTACCATGATGATAATACCAACAATTATTCCAACAAATACAGCTAAAATGGTCATGACAATATTGTTATCCATATTGATTCCCTCCATTTTATCAATTATTTTCTGTGAGATTTACTCTCCTGTCTATTATACAACGCATTGCATTTTTCTCAAAATAAAACCCCTTTCATCTTGTGAACAATTTTATTTTTCCTGTATTTATGTCGATATAAAAAGCAAAACTTAATCTGCTTTATAGTAATTTATTAGACATCCATCTTCTAATATTTGCACTTCATCTTTCGTTAAATCCCCACAAGATACTTTAATTTCTGTTACTGAATCATTAGCAATAACATAAGCAGTCATGTTAGAACCTGTTTCTAATCCTATTTTTACATCTTTGACAAGTACCCAGCTACCCTTTTGTAATAAGTCATCATCAGTAGTCAAAAATGGTAACATTCCCCAGTTGATGCAATTAGAACGATATCGTTTTGTTGCATATTCATGTGCGAAATTTGCACCAGCTCCAAGTACTCTTTGACAACTTGCAGCTTGTTCACGTGCTGAACCATCACCTGGTTTATATGCATATATAGATGAAGCGATATTTGTATTTTGATTAACAGAAATACCTTCTTTTTCTAACAAGGAACAAATATGTTGAACTTCACTGTTATTAAAATCCATCTTTTGTACAGCTTTTGCTTCACTAACATATTGAGGATCTCTTCTCGATAAAGTAAATTCTGCTAAACGTAGTGGATTAGAACGATAAGAAGAAGTTTCCCCTGATGGAATTAGTTCATCAGTTGTCGTAACGGGATCGTCAATATGAGAAACAATCTTCAATAAAATATCATCACTTAATGCAGGCTGCTCTGGCCAATCTTTAATATTTGGTCCAAAATGCAAAGGATATTCAGGTTCTTCTTTACCAAATCCATTGAATACTCTTCTTTCATATAAAGAAGAATCAAATGGACATACATATTCTTCCTCATCTTCTTTACATATATCAGTAGCTGCTGTTAGAACACCTTTATTGATACTTGTCGCAGCTATGCTTCTAGCATCCATCAAACATACAGAAGCGATTTGCCCTTCATTTGGTTTACTGCCTTCACGGTTTGCAAAATTACGTGTTGTATGACGAATAGAAAGTTCATTGTTTGCCGGTGTATCTCCTGCTCCAAAACATGGCCCACAGAATGCTTCTCTAAATATCGCTCCAGAAGAAACTAAATCACTTACCGTACCATTTTGAACAAGGGCTTTATAAACAGGCATTGAATCTGGATAAATTGACAAACGATATTCTTCACTACCACAATCACCATTTTTTAAGATACTTGCTGCAGCCATAATATTTGCATATGTTCCACCAGAACATCCTGCAATAATACCTTGATCAACAACAATACTGCCATCCTTTCTGACTTTAGAAACAAGATTCATATTTGCATGCGTTAATTGAGCATTAGCGTTATCTTCGGCTTCTTTTAGATACTTTAAAGGATTTTCTTTTAAGGTATTAATTGGCAAAGCATATGATGGATGCATTGGTAGAGCAATCATACATTCAATTTCACTTAAATCTAAATCAATACATCTATCGTAATATGCACCATCTTCTACTTCTAATTTACGATATGCTTCTTTTCTTCCGTGAATTTCAAAGTATTGTTCACTTTTTTCATCCGTTTCCCAGATACTGCTTAAACATGTTGTTTCTGTCGTCATGACATCAATCGCATTACGATACTCCTGCGACAAGCCATGAATTCCTTCACCTGCAAATTCCATAACACGATTTTTCACAAATCCATTAGCGTATGTTTCTTTACATATTGCTAAAGCAACATCATGTGGACCAACACCTGGCTTTACTTTGCCATGAACATATACTAAAACCACTTCAGGTCTAGCAATATCATATGTTTTTTCAAGAAGCTGTTTAGCTAGTTCGCCACCACCTTCACCAATTCCCATTGTTCCTAAAGCACCATATCTAGTATGCGAATCTGAACCTAAAATCATTCTTCCACATCCTGTCATCATTTCTCTATTGTAGGAATGAATAACAGCCATATTTGGTGGTACATAAATACCTCCATACTTATGTGCAGCACTTAATGCAAACTGATGATCATCTTCATTGATTGTTCCGCCGACTGCACAAAGTGTATTATGACAATTTGTTAAAACATAAGGAACAGGAAACTTCTTTAAACTAGATGCACGAGCCGTCTGTATAATACCAACATAGGTAATATCATGAGAAGTTAATGAATCAAAACGAAGATGAAGAATATTTTCATCACTATGATTATCATGTGCATCCATGATTTGATAAGCTAAAGTTTTCTTTTTGCCTTCTTCTTTTGTATAAGTACTATTTTCTGTATAAGTTCCCTTTTCAAAGAAAACTCCATGATTAATTAATTTCATTTTCTATCACCTTTACTATTTCATCTGTAAATGCCTTGCATCCAGCGTGACCGCCAATATCTTCAGTTGTATATTTACCTTCTTTAACTACTTGATAAATTGCTTTTTCTAAAATTTCTGCCTTGTCGCTCATATTATGATCTTTTAATAACATGCTAAATGACAGTAACAATGCTGTAGGATTAGCTTTATCTAGACCGGCAATATCAGGAGCTGAGCCATGAACTGCTTCATAGATAACAACATCTTCTCCAATATTGGCACTTGGAGCAAAGCCAAGTCCACCAACAAGTCCTGCACATAAATCTGAAATAATATCACCATATAAGTTTTCTGTTACTAATACATCATATTTTGTAGGATCAACTACTAATTTCATACATAATGCATCAATAATTACACTGTCATGTTCAATCTCTGGATATTCTTCAGCCACTTTATTAAAAGCATCTAAAAATAAACCATCACACACTTTCATAATATTAGCTTTGTGAACTGCTGTTACCTTTTTACGATGATGTTTTTTGGCATATTCAAAAGCAAACCTTGCTATTCTTTCACTGGCATCTTTTGTGATTAATTTAATACCATGAGCAGTATTTGCATCATACATATATTCGATTCCTTTATATAAATCTTCGGAATTTTCTCTAACAATCACTAAATCTACATCTTCAAATCTACTTTTAACTCCTTCAATTGAATGAACTGGTCTAAGATTTGCATATGTAGAAAATTTTTGCCTTAGTTGTACATTAATTGAACGAAATCCCGTTCCAATAGGCGTCGCTGTTGGTCCTTTTAAGGCAATACCAGTTGTTTGAATTGCATCCATCATAGCGTCATCAAATAACTTGCCAGTTTTTTCATAATATTCTGCACCAGCAAAATGTGTTTTCCATTCAATATTCGTTTTTAAAACTTTAGATACTTCTTTAACACTTTCTGAGATTTCTTTCCCTATTCCATCTCCAGGAATTAATACAACTTTCATGATTCATACCTCGCCACTATAATTTTACATCATTTTCAGGAATTTTTTCAAAATTTTCAACCTTGTAAATGTAAATATTTTCAATACAATTATAATAATAGAGGTATATGTGTATGATTTATCCTGATGTACAAGATTTAACAACTGAAGATTTGAAGATTCTTTGTGATGCCTATCGCAAAAATAATTTTATTGATCCTGAAACAAGTGAAAAACTAGGTGTAAAACGAGGTTTAAGAAACAGTGATGGAACTGGTGTACTTGCAGGACTCACAAATATTTGTGATGTTATCGGCTATGAAAAAGATGGTGATAAGATTATTCCTATTGATGGTAAGTTAATTTATCGAGGAATTGATTTGAATGACATTGTAAATGAAGCAATTACAAAAGATCGTTTTTTATTTGAGGAAGTTGCATGGTTACTATTATTTGGTTCGCTTCCTGATGAAAAAACGCTTAATCAATTCCACACCATTCTAGAAACTCATCGTGAATTACCTGATGGATTTGCTGAAACCCAAATCATGGCAGCACCTTCTCCTAATCTAATGAATAAAATGGCTAGAAGTGTACTTGCAATGTATTCCTATGACGAAGAAGCTGAAAATACAAGTTTAGAAAACATCATCAAGCAATCTATTAATTTGATTGCTGAAATGCCAAGTATGATGGTATATGCATACCAAACGAAAAAACATGCCTATAATCACGAATCTCTATACTTCCATTATCCTAAACCAGGTTTATCTACTGCTGAAAATATTCTAGCAATGTATCGTCTAGATCAAAAATATACTCATGAAGAAGCAAAACTTTTAGATTTACTCATGGTAGTTCATGCAGATCATGGTGGTGGTAATAACTCTGCCTTTACAACTCGTGTTTTATCTTCAACAGGTACTGATACATACTCTGCTATAGCTTCTGCCATTTTATCCTTAAAAGGTCCAAAACATGGTGGAGCTAATCTTATGGTAATGAAACAGCTTGATGAAATACTGGAAAATGTAAAAGATGTGAATAGTGATAATGAAATGAAAGCATATCTTTCTAAAATAATAAGAAAAGAAGCTGGAGATCATAGTGGACTTATTTATGGAATTGGTCACGCTGTATATACAAAAAGTGATCCAAGAGCACAGATTCTTAAACAATATTCTAAAAATCTAGCATATGAAAAAGGTTTAGCAAAAGAATATACTTGTTTATGTCAAATTGAAAAGCTCGCTCCTGTTGTTTTTAAAGAATTAAAAGGCAGCACTAAAAATGTATGTGCCAATGTTGATTTATTCTCTGGTCTTGTCTATCGAATCCTTGGTATTTCTGAAGATTTATTTACCCCTATATTTGCTTTATCAATAGTAGCAGGATGGTGTTCACACCGCATGGAAGAAGTTGAATTTGCAAATCGTATCATTCGTCCAGCATATAAATATGTTGGAACAAGTAGAGAATATATTTCTTTAGAAAATCGCTAAAATTTTCTTTAAAAAAGCATTGAATCGTTTTACTGACTCAATGCCTTTTTTATTGATTAATCTATTGTATCTGTTCTTACTAGATTATATCCACCAACGTTACATCCATTAGCTTCATAAATCTTGTTGCCCCATCTATCAAATACATTTCCACATTTATCTGTTGTAAATGGTCCACCATCATCCCATCCTTTAGATTCTACAGATGTAGAAGTATTGTTATCACCTTTAATCTTAGCAGATATTTCAAATTCAGAATTTGCCATTCCTTCTTTAGTAATAATCTTTAAAGTATGTTTTCCAACACTTAACTTAGAAACATATTTTGGCTTTAATGTTACTGTACCATCATCTTCTGCTTCATAGTTATTTGGACCTATTAATTCATTATCTAGATATACATTGGTAGCTTTGACCATAGTTTTAAACTTCAAGCTAGTTTTAGAGCCTTCATTTGTACTACCTTTTGGAGCTTCTACCATTTCTAATATATTTTGTTTAACTAATGCAAATTTAGAGAATTTATTACTGGACACACTACCAGTACCATCTTTATTTTCTGTTACATCAAGTAAAGTATATGATGTCTTTCCATCAGATTCTGTGTGTTCTCTTACAACTACATATGTTTCATTTTCATTAGTTTCAGATAAATTAAATGTAAGATTTGAATCATAAGGTAATTCTGTAACTTTAGTATTCTTACTATTATCTTTTGTATATTCTTTACTAATAGAAACGTCAATGGAAATACTAGATTTACCACCTGCTTTACCAGCTAACTTGTCAGCTTCTTCTGAATTTAGATTACTAATATCTGTCTTAATAGTAATTGTTTCTTTATCATTTTCTGATTCAGTCACTGTTCTCATTACCCTTTTCATAGTTTTCTGTTATAGCACCTGCCACATTACCTGCTATACTTACACCAGTATCGTTAGTTTCTTCATCTTTAACTGTTACATTTTGCAAACCTGTAGCATAACCATCTAATTTTTTTAGTTCATCAGTACTATTTGTCTTACCAATAGCATCAGCCAAAATAATTGGTTCAAAAGACACCTTAAAATAAGTTTTAAACTCATTATCGCTAAGATAATAATTTTTAAGCATAAATCGTTGATAATAAGAACTATTTATGTCAAATTTTTTTGTGGTATCTTTACCAGTATTTTCTAATTTCATTAATTCATCTGCAGTAATATCCAATTTAATTTGCTTATCATTAAGTTTCTTAAATTTATACTTTGTATTATTAATAGTGTAATCTTCTAAGTCATTATCGCCTACTAAAATATCGCAGAACGTAATACTTATGTTATCTTTAATTGCATTCTCAATAAACGTTGTATCCTTTGATTGAATAACAATTCCATCAGCAATAATTTTGACAATAAGATCATCAGGATAAGATTTTTTCCCTTCAAAATTACTTAGATTAATGGTATTAGCTGCTTGGATTGTTCCATAGTTATTATTAAAGAGTTTAACAGTAACAGTGTATCCATAATTAGAATCATCTCCATGATTGTCTATCGTTAAATAATATAAACTATTAGATTCTGTAATTGTATACTTGTAAGATGAATTTAAAGAAATATCCTCTATCGCTGTTTCATTTTGATTATTTACTCCCTCAAGAGTAAATTTTTCTGTATTATCAAATAGCTCTCGATGATTTGAAATATATATTATTTTTTTGTTTTCATCATCCCACTTAACATCAAAAGTCCATCCATCTGGTAATTTATCTGGAAATTCATAATCTAATTTTAACTTTTCGTTAAAATAAAAATCTTCAAATCCTAGAACATGCATTTTGAGTGAATACTCGTAACCCCAGTTAAATCCAGTATTGCTGTTCTTTATAAAAGAATTAAAAGGGATTGTCAGTGCAATTGTTTTATCATTTTTTGTAATCTTTTCAAATAATTGTGGCATATTAGCGCGATATGGTATATCAAGTGATTGACCATAGTGACCATTAGCAAATCCATTTCCACTAATTCCTGATGTCCAATATCCAGTATTTAAAAAACCTTTTGAATCTACATTAGTATCGTAGAATGTATCTAAATATGCAGAACAAGCTTCGCTTTCACTACAAGTTAATTTAAATCCATCTTCTTTAGTTAAAGAATAGGAAAGACCAGATGGAGCCTTCTTATTTATGTCATGATTTAGTGTTACTTTTCCACCTTCACCATTACCTTTTAAGTTCCATGTATTATTCTCTTGTCGTAAACTAACATCATATGATCCTTTTGGAATATATCTACCTCCACAGCTTAAAACACGGCTATCAAAAGTAAGTGTCTTATTACCATCATTTTTAATACCACCTTTTAACATAAATGTAGCATTATTAGCACCACCAAAAAACTCTAAAAATAACATTGAATTTTGCAAAATAGAATCTAACGATTGCTCATCTTCAAATGTAATAACAAAACTATTGTCATCATTCATTTGAATTGTGCCTGCTCCAGCCGGTTTGCAAATTTGATATGAAAACCCAAACGAAAGTCCTTCAATTGTTTTAATTTCTAAATTACCCCATGGATTTTCATACTCTGTCTTTGGTTCAATTGTATATGAACCATCATTAACAATATTTAAATTTCCATTATTATTTGAAACATCAGAAACTGTATATATGATTTCACCTGAAACAGTATCTTTGTATACTTTTTTTAATGTATATTTTGTTCCAGTATACAGTTGAGCATTCCCACTTAGTGATAATATCGTTTGATTTCCTTCACTATCTTCAAGTATTACAAAACTCTTTTCCGTTGTTATTTTCAAAGAAGAATCTTTAATTGTTAATGTATATTCTCCAACAGATATATTATCAAAATTTATTCCAACATAATTTTCAGAAGAATTTATTATAGCAAAAGATTTGATATCTACATTATTGCTATTCATTAAACTAATTTCAGACTCTGAAATAGCTTCTAAGTCTGTGGTTTCAATCTTTTCATTTCCAGTTGAACTATATCCAAAAAACAATGTACCTTCTCCAGTCATTTCATTATTCTGTTTAGTCCAACCATTTGGAAAATCATATGAACTGCCATTACCAGAAAATCCATTAGAACAATATATAGATCCTCCTTCAGCCTTAATACTCTTTCCTGTTGTACTTACCATCCCAAGTACGCAAAAAATGCTTACTACACACTGTATTACTTTCTTTAATATATGATTCATAACTTTTCCCTTCCCCAACTAGATTATGATAATAGTCTAGTACCCCCCGATTTCGTCAAGCTTGGAAAGTTCAAAAGTCTATTAACCATGCGACTTTAGAGCTATTTTATTTCTTAGTAGTAATTGTTTACAAAATAATAAAAATCCATCAAGTTTAATCGATGGACTTCAATTTATATTACTTTCTTGAAAAATCACTATTCTTCAGAAGTAGCTGTTTCTGTTCCAAATAGTTTTTCTTTGATTTGAGCAGTAATTTCTGCATCAATTTCAGGATTCTTCTTTAAGAATTCGCGAACTGAAGCAGCACCTTGACCAATTTTTTCTCCTTTATAAGAGAACCATGCGCCTGCTTTATCAATGATATTGTTTTCTACACCTAAAGTAACTACTTCATCAATGTGAGAAATACCTTCACCAAAGATAATACTTACTACAGCAGTTTTAAATGGTGGAGCAACTTTATTCTTAACAACTTTGATTTTTACGCTGTTACCATAAGCATCTTGTCCAGTTTTTAAAGTTTCTGATTTTCTAACATCCAGTCTTACAGAAGAATAGAATTTTAATGCTCTACCACCAGGAGTAGTTTCAGGATTACCAAACATTACACCAACTTTTTCGCGTAACTGGTTGATAAAGATTGCTGTACAGTTAGAGCGGTTCATTACACCAGCTAATTTTCTCATTGCTTTTGACATTAAACGAGCTTGTAAACCAACAGAAGAATCTCCCATTTCGCCATCAAGTTCTGCTTGAGGAACAAGAGCTGCAACAGAGTCGATAACAACTAAATCAATCGCTCCTGATTTAATTAGTACTTCTGTAATTTCTAATGCCTGTTCACCAGAATCTGGTTGAGATAAAATCAACTCATCAATATCAACACCTAAATTTTTTGCGTATATTGGATCAATTGCATTTTCTGCATCGATAAATGCACATCTTCCACCTTTCTTCTGACATTCAGCAATTGCATGAAGTGCAAGAGTCGTTTTACCAGAAGATTCAGGACCATATATCTCAATGATTCTTCCTTTTGGATATCCTCCAATACCTAAAGCAGCGTCTAACGCAATACTTCCACTACCAATTGCATCTACAGAAACATTGGCTCTATCCCCAAGTCTCATAATACTGCCTTTACCATATTCTTTTTCAATTGTTTTTAAAGCATCTGCTAATAATTGATCTTTTTTATCATCCGTTTCTTTTACTTTTGTTTTTTCAGTTGCCATATGCAATTTCTCCTTTCAATTATAGATTTACGCAAATTTAGTATCGATTCCCCTATTTACTTTCAAAAATATCACTTTTCATTTGATTGAAATAGGAAATACCTGATGCCATACTAACGAAAGCTGAGAACCACAACATAATTGTTGATACTGGTAAGTTCCATAAAGCAAAAGGCAAATTATTTAATAATATAAGTGGAATTGTAAACATCTGTAAAACTGTTTTCAGTTTGCCTAACATTTGAGCAGATACAACTTTTCCATTACTTGCCGCAATCATTCTGCAGCCATCAACGATAATATCTCTACAAATCATTAGAATAACTGGTACTACTGGAATAATACCTCTCGAGATAAATAATAAGAACATTGTTGTTGTAAGCATCTTATCGGCAATAGGATCAGCAAACTTACCAAAAGTTGTCTGCATATTTCTTTTTCTAGCAATTTGACCATCCAGGAAATCCGTAAAAGCAGCAACAACATAAATTGCTAAACAGATAACATTAATTACTGATAAATGAAATCCTTGAATATTAAATATATAAGGTTCAATACCAAATTGAGCATATGGAAAAATATAAACCAACACTACAACTGGTACTAAAATAATTCTAAAAATTGTTAATCGATTTGGAAGATTCATTGTTTTTTCCTTCTTTCTTTTGTTAGTATATCACAAGCTGTTTTTACCAGAAATACCTTGTAGAAAGTATTCCTATCTGTAGTAACACTATAATCACAAAAACAGATATCACAAATAAAAATCCGAGCATATTTACGATTTTAGTTGTGGAATCTTTTGCATTACACGCAATTAATTGATAAATAACAATACCAATTATACCGCCTATTGTATTACCAATGACATCTGTTATATCAGTAACACCTATCCACATTATATATTGCAACACTTCTATTGTTACACTTATCCCAACAATAAATAATATCATTTGCACAAAATGAAAATGTTTCTGTTCAGATAGAAATAGTCCTAAAGGAATAAAGACAAATACATTTGCAAATATTTCTAAATAATCTATTTTTCCATTTATTCGAATTGATCCTTCAAACGGAATCAAATTAATATTATGATATCTTCCAATTTGGTCTAAAGATAACTGTCCTTTAAATAATACTGTCCATACTAATATAAATAGATAAATGCCAAAGAAACATAAAGATATATTTTTCTTACTTAATTTTTTTCTTTTCATTTTTCCCTAAAATTAAGGAGCGCATAATGCGCTCCATGATTTTCACACTCTGTAAGCCATGTTCTGTCCTTCTTACGAAGTGGCAGCCATTTATCTCTGCTGTTGCAGCCTTTACTCCCTTCAATTCGTTTGTAAAGATTCTCCTACCAAATTTTGGATTTCTCGCTTGCGGGGTTTATCTCGTTCCACCTAGACTATTTCTAGCTAGCTTCGTCACTGTGACACCTTAAGGGCATTAGCCATAGATTTCTCCTTAGGCTTTTGCTCCGCCGTCAGTTTTCACTGCCTTGCCTTATTTATTCAGCAAGCACAAACACTACTGTCATCGCAGACAGTGCGAGCATGGACTTTCCTCTAATATATAAATATCAGCGACTGCCCGAATGTGTTATTCTCGATTTCTCTTTTTTTGTTCGAAGACTTCTTCTTCGAGTCTAGATAATCTCTTTAGAATATCTACACTTCCTTGTCCCGTTGTTTGAGGAGAAGGATTAGCTTCTAGAGCTCTTGTACGACCTTCTACTTCAATAAGCTTTGCTCGTAAAGATGCATTAGTTCTTTCAAGTTCACCTATCTTTTCGTTTAATTCAGTTGTAATTTCTTGATATGTTTGATAATCCTGAATGATTAAATCTAAGAAGTTATCCACTTCTGTCGCATTATAACCTTTAAAATCAATATTAAATTCTTTATCAAGAATTGTTTGAATATCAAGATTTACCTTTCCTGCCATACTTATTCACGCTCCGTCTATTAATTATTACAGGAATGTGAGCGAAAATCAACGGTGTCTTCCTTATTGCAAAGAAGAAATGTATAATAATTTCTAGGTGAAAAAATGGTAAATTATCCTAACGGTCATAAAACTAACAGTATTCAAAAAGTAAATAACACAAGTGGTAGAGGTATGGAACTTGAAAAAGAAATCAATGCCACAAACAACTTTTATTTAGATATTGATAAAGCTGTTATTTATAAAAAGCCAACACCTGTTACAATTGTTAAAGTAGATTATCCAGCACGTAATGCTGCGAAAATCATAGAAGCTTATTTCAAATTACCTAGTACTACAGACTACAACGGTATATATAAAGGAAGATACATTGATTTCGAAGCAAAAGAATGCCAATCACTTACTTCTTTTCCATTAAAATCAATTCATGAACATCAAATAAAACATTTAGAAAATGTTTGTCGTCATGGTGCAATTGCCTTTGTAATTATTCGTTTTATAAAATACAATGAAACATATTATGTGGACGCAATGACTTTGATTAATTACATAAAAATTTGTACAAGAAGTTCTGTTCCATATAAGTGGTTTCAAGAAAATGGTTATTTAATTCCTTTTCACTACAATAAACCAGTGGATTATTTAGAAGTAGTAGACAGTTTATTCTTTAAGGAGTGATATATATATGACAAGAAATAGTAATGAAGAAATGGTTCATCACACAAATAAGAAAAGAAAAAAAAGAAAAGTAAATGTCCTAAATCTTTGGACATTAGTATTAAGTATTATCGTAATATGTGAACTTATCGTTGGTATTACAGGTTCTGTAGTGCTAATGAAAATGATGAATGGTAAGCCTGATTTAGTTGTAGATGACTTCTTCTCAGCAGAAAGCAGTCATATCTATGATAAAAATGGAGATTTAATCGCTGACGTAGGAACAACAATTCGTGAGAATGTTACTTACGATGAGTTATCCGAATCATTAGTTGATGCCTTCTTATCCGTAGAAGACTCTCGATTCTTCGAACATGATGGCTTCGATATGCCTCGTTTCATTAAATCAGCTCTAACAACATTCAAAAATATCTTAACGCATAACTCTGCTAGACAAGGTGGTTCTACATTTACCATGCAGTTAGTAAAACTAACCTATTTCCAGAATGATGATACAGGCGTTACTCGAACAAAAGACGTCGAATATAAGGTACAACAAATTGCTTTAGCTAGAGAACTGGAGAAGAAAACTAACAAAAAAGCTATCTTTGAAATGTACTTGAATAAAATGAACTTTGGTGGTTCAGGCAATATCAGAGGTATTGAAAAAGCTGCTCAATACTACTATGGAAAACATGCAGGCGAATTAAATTTAGCAGAAAGTGCAATGCTTGCTGGTGTAATTAACTCACCTTATTACTACGATCCACATAACTTCTTAGATTATGCAACAAAAAGAAGAAATACTGTTTTATATCTCATGAAACGTCATGGATATATTACTGAAAAAGAATATAAATTAGCTTGTCAAATTAAAGTAGAAGATACCTTAATTGATCCAAGTGATGCTAAAGGTTCTACTTATGCTTATCAATCTTATATTGATACAGCTATTAAAGAAGCTCAATCTTTAACTGGACAAGATCCATTAAGTGTAGCTATGGATATATATACATATATGGATCCAGCAGCTCAACAAGTTATGGATGATATTCAATCAGGAAATAATGAGAATGTAATCTTCCCTGATGAACTCATGGAAGTTGGTATCATCTCTGAAAATAACCAGACTGGTGAAATTGTTGCGATTGGTGGTGGCAGAAACTATGGTCGTGGTGGATCAATGTTACTAAATCACGCTACTCAACAATACAAACAACCAGGTTCCAGTATTAAACCAGTTGTTGACTACGCTCCAGCCTTTGAATATCTAGGTTGGTCAACAAGTCATGTTGTTACTGATAAACCTATCCGCTATGCAGGTACAGATGTAGTCATTCGAAATGCAAGTGGTAACTATGGTGGACAAATGACATTACAACATGCGGTTAGTATGTCCTTAAATACACCAGCTATTCAAACATTACAGGAAGTAATTGAAACAGCTGGATGGCAAACAGTCGTTGATTATATTAAGAGTTTAGGATTCTCACAAGTTACTGATAATAACTTCGATATAGGTTTTGCGATTGGTGGTTCTAACTTTACATGTACACCACAAGAATTAATGGCTGCTAATGCAGTATTAATGAATGGTGGTTATTACATTAAACCTCATACAATTTCAAAGATAACATTTAGAAACGGTATGCAGGAACCAATTACTCCTACTTATGAAAAGACTCAAGTATTAAGTGAAGAAGCAGCATTCTTAACAGCAGTATTAATGCAAAATGTTGTTCCTCAATATGTATTCACACAATTATTGCAAAGAGATTATCCAGTATATGCAAAAACTGGAACAACTGACTGGGGAAGTGAAGGTTTACAATACAACATTCCACAGGGTGCTTCTAAAGATAAATGGATGATTTCTCAAACAAGTCAATACACTACAGCAGTATGGATTGGTTATGAAAAAGGTGTAAAAGACGCTAATACATATTTTGATAACTACAAACAGAATTTAAATATTCAAGGTAAGATTTCTAATGAAGTATTATCTGTACTAAATGATGCAATTAAACCACAAGGTGTTCAAAAACCTGAAGGTGTAACTTCTATTACACATATCTTAGGAACATTCCCTTATGCTAGACCTATTGAGGGAATGGATGCTGGTTTAATTACAACAGGCTATATTAAAGCGGATAAAGCTGAACTAGTTGATCCTGAAACTGCAGATGCAGTAGAAGATATTACAGAATTCCACGCTGATTATGAAGATGGAACAATTAATATTACTTGGGGCGTTTACCCAAATCCAGAAAAGCTACAAGTAGCAGACAGTACAATGGATATAAGCTTATATAATGGTGATACATTACTTGTAGAAGCTTATGGTAATAGAATATTTGATTACAGCTGGATTTTTGGCCCAATACGTTATAAAGCTAGATTCAAACAAAATGGTGAAGTTAAAGCAGAAATAAGCAGTGAATCTGAAAACTACAGTGAAGGAATTGACTTAGAACCTGATACAGATACTGAAGCTTGTGGTTTCTATGGCTATGAATCTGGTCAAAGTCAATCAAACGAATACTGCTATACATTCCGTACACCTAAGGAAGAAAAGAAGGAAGAACCTGAACCAACCCCAACACCAGAAGCTACTCCTACTCCAACTCCTGAGGCTACACCAACACCAGAACCAACACAAGTTCCTGAAGCTACTGCAACTCCAGAAACAACTGAGTAAAAAGAAAAGATTGTTCACTAACTAAAGTGGGCAATCTTTTTGTTTCTGATGAATCATTCAACACATCAACAATTAAAATATTATCAATTAATACAATCCCCAACCACTAATTACAGATTGTTTTTATTAGTTATTTTCACTAAAAACTTATCAATTGTTAAATCATTTTTAGACTAACAATTTCTTGCTCTAACTTACAGTTATTCGTTAACATATATTCAACACATTCATGATATGTAGGATTATTTTTTAAGTTTGTTAACCTCACCACGTCATTATCCGTAAGTGATTTAATACAATTTTTATAATCATTATTTTGTAATATTTCTTTACTCATTAAAAATAAATCAAATTTTTTGTCTGTTTGTTCGCATAACTTCTTATGAATCCATAAACCACCTGCATCAATATCACCAAAATGCAGATATTTTTTATTTCTATTATTTTCTATTATTTTCTTAATAAAAGTAATTTGTGCTTTAGTAGCAAATCCACCTAAATAGATATAACAATCTCCTTGATTTATTCTTAAAAAAGATGTTTTATTTTCAATTGTCATAATTCCGTTTGAATTTACAGTAATTTTTTTTATTTTATCAATATCCTTAATTGAAAACGATACTCCACCAGTTAATCCATTTATATCAATTATTTTATTTTCAAACTCGATAAGTACTGGTCCTTTAATACATATTTCCTGATCAGTATCATAAACATTAAACCTTTCAAACAGATTTTCTTCTTCTATAACATCCTCACCTTTTGAAATAAAGTAATTATAGAGAACAATGTAAACTTGAGATTTCCTATTATTTTCTAGATACTTAGAATCCCCAAAAATTAACATCGACGCCTCTCTTATATATAAAAATTCTTTATTATTTTCTAAAAAAACAATAGTTTTCAAGATATCTTCTTCTTTTATCGTTTCTAATTTGACTGAATGATTTTTAATTTTATCCTCTAAGCGTTCAATATAATATTCTGTTATCAAGCCTTTATTTTTGTATTTTTTTATAATTGATTGTAACTCATTGACAGCAAAAGTTCTTGGTATGATATTCAAGTTTTTTTCAGCATATTCTTCCAATGATTCAACATTATTAATACATAAATAAATCTTTTCAATGTCATTGCTTAGTTTTAGTCTTGATGTAGTAATATAGCCATTTTCTTCTAATGAACTGATTGCTTTATTAACCAATTCTTTTTCATTTAAATTAACATTATAATTAGAATAATTTTTTAAAATTTTAGTTATATGCAAATCAATTCTTCTATTAATCTCTGTATCATTAAATTTTGCTTTTCTTCTGTAATATTTTTTCAAGAGAGAATTAACTATATTTACTTCATATTTATTCATAAAATTTAATCGCTCCTAATGTCATATTGCTTTTATTTATCTTTTTAATCGGTATTACAGCATCACATTCTTTTCCAATAGAATCTAGTTTGTTCGGTGGCGCACAGAAAATCACCTGAAATTCCTGAGATTTAAAGAAATCAAGCATAATCTTAATATTTTTATCACTCATCTTTTCAAATGGTTCATCAATGAACACTAATCTTGTTGAGTTTTGTCTCGCATTATATATAATTGCTAATGCTGCAGAAAGAATAATAGTGTATGGAATTTGAGTTCCCGCTCCAGAATTATAACCCGCCAATTTTGATAATCTACCATTACTAATTTCTTCATTGTTAACAATAACTTCATATTCCATGTAATTTCGATAGTCAGCAAAATTATTTAAAAGGTCATCATTATTCTTAGAAATAATTCTATTAACTATTTCCTTAATTTCTTCTTCTCGTTTCATTGCATCATTTTCATCATATCCTACAACTGCGCCAATCATAAGTTGACCATCATCAATTCGATTTGTTTTCTTTAGATAATCAGCATATTCAAGAATACGTGCATAATCTGATGTTCCAGATACATTCTTAACATCAAATTGGTATGTAGTAGTAAATTGAAGCTTCTTCAACTGTCTATTTATTTCTTTAATATCAGACTGTGCTTCTTCAATATTTGTTTTAATCTTTAATATGAATTCATTCTTAAAAATTCCTTCATATTTTCTAGTTTGTGCTGCTAATTTAGCTTTGATTCCCTCAAAATTATCAACCTGTAATCTATTCTTTCTTCTGCGATAAATAGATTCATGTTCTAAACCAACAGGTAAAGTTTCTTCAGGACGTTTGCCTGTATTATAAACAGATTGTTTATTTGTTATCGCACGTTCGCAAGTACCTTTTTCAGTTTCCGCTCTTAAACGTGTTGATGGAATCATTACATCACCAGTATCTTTTTTTTCTTCGTTGAACTGATCATATTCTTCTTTTGCTTCTCTAACTTCAATTGGATAACTTGTAGATAAATTATCTAACTTATTTTCTAAATCAACCTTCTTAATTCCTAAATCATTATTAACTGATAACAACGAACTATTTTCTGTTTCTAATTGAATCTTATTTTGTCTATTTGAATTGATTGATTTATTTAACGAAGCAAGCTTATTTTTTATTTCAGAAATACGTTCAGCCAATAATAGATATTCACTATTGTGCTTCAAGGCATCTTCTAGCTTACGAATTCTATCATTGCATTCATATATTTCAATTTGATTCAACGAATGATTCTTTGGAGCTTCTAAATCATATTCTTTATTGATGATTTGATTAATTGCTTTTGTAGAAGTAACTTTGTTGGCATTTAGATTCTTCTTATCCAGCAATTCTCTCTCTTTATTTTCTAATGATCTTTTTTGTTTGATTGCTCTATCTTTATTTAATTGAACCGCATCTTCACCTAAACATGGAGGTTGTAGATAACGCAAGTGATGAAAACAACGAAAATACAAGGAGAAAGGCAACTGTTGTACCTATTAAAATAGAATATGTGTGAGA
>JABLTN010029481.1_pt1 | contig 31125 bp, 24 predicted proteins | sample 7160141 | NCBI WGS metagenome assembly JABLTN01 (sample SAMN14651226, study PRJNA627086) | human gut metagenome | isolation source: feces | host: Homo sapiens | reverse complement strand
TTGACTAAACTCAATATTTGTACGCAACCCACGATAAATCTCATCTACATCAAACTGATTTCTCTTTTTCTTTGCCATTTCTATCTCCTAAAGAAACTAAAACGCTTCTTTTTCTTTACAACCTCAATATTTAATATATCCATATCACTCAAAATACGCTTAGGATTCTCAAAAAATAATATATCCGCATTTTCAGATCCAATACGCTTACTTACTACAGAATACGCATCACTCAATTTAGAAATACGATTCCCACTTGCTCTATGTGTATCTGTACCAATCACATCACAATATCCATCATCTAATAAAGATAAAGCATTCGATTGAATTGTCTTTCCATGCATTCCTAAAATAGAAGTACGATTGATTTGTAAAACACAACCCATATCAATCCAATTATCAATAATTGAATAATCAAGTCCTGAATGAAAATAACGTTCAATATGTGCAATCACAGGAACAAAACCCTTTACCTTCAATTCATACAAACAATCATCTCTATAATCAATGGAATGAATATCACGAAGAACATTATACTCCACAAGCATATAACGAGATCCATTTAGTGTAGGATATAAATCTAAATCCAATCCATCAATAAACTCACTGTTCATCATGACTTCCCCACCACAATAAATTGGAATCGGACTCATTTCTTTTAATTCCATTTGACGAGAAACAATCTCATTATAAATAGAAACATCTAATTGACCTGGAATAAAGTGTGGTGTACTACATATTCCTACAAAGCCATCAGCCTTGGCAGATTCTAACGCACTTTGAGCATCCTCAATAGATGGCATACCATCATCAATACCCCAAGCGATATGTGAGTGAATATCTATAAACTTAGCCATTATAATTCAGGAATCTCGCAGAAAACAGGAATACCCAAATATTTTTCTGCCTCTTCTTTCGTACGCAAACGATTATCAAACAAGAATCTTAATACCGCATAACCACAGCCTAATACAAAACCTACCATTGTAGCTAATAATGTATTTTTCTTAATATTAGGTCCACTAGGAACATAAGACAACTTAGCCTTATCTACAACCTCAATATTACGAACATTCAAATTCTTCTGCATTGTCTTCGTAAAAGTATTTACTGTATCATTTGCGATATCCTTAGATAACTTAGGATCTGTAGTTGTAGCAGTAACGGTAATAATTTCTGTATTTGATTCATTACTAACACTAACAAGCTTTTTAACACTATCAGCACTTTCTAATCCGACATCTTTAGCTACCTCAGACATAATGTTATTCTGCGTTAATAAATTAACAGCATTCGTAACCAACTTACTATTGGCCATCTGTGAATTATAATCCAAAGATCCACTCTCACTAATCTGAGGTGTTAAATAAATCGATGTACTAGCCGTATATGTTGGAGCAATCAATAACTTAGTTCCAAAGAAACCACCGACTCCAAACAATATACATAATACGATAATCAATTTAATATATTTCAAAACCGCACGAAATAATTCTAATAAATCAATCTCTTCCATTTCATTTAGATCATTACTAGGCATACGATCTAATCTACTCTTTGCCATAAAAGCCCTCCCTTTTCATTCATAAGACATACTCATTAAATATAACATAAATATGTCTTTCATTCATTAAAATATTTACAAAAAGTTATATTAATTTAATAAGTAATTATACTCTAATCTCAGTAATCACTAAATCTCCTTGGACTTCTTTTTCTTCGTAAGAATATATGCCAGTCCAGTCACTGTATTTATTTATAAGTGATTTTTCATCATGAATTTCTTTGCTTGCATTTGAGAACCACACAAGATGATAATCATTTTTATTCAAAAACTCATCTAGAACATCTTTGCGTATAACTAATCCTATATCGTCTGTTAAATTCGTGTCAAACGCAACAATTTGATTCCTATCATCATAAAACACTCCATCATATTTTCCATTTACTAATTTCATCTGTTCAATTATTTTTGGACTAGGCACTTTGAAAAATACTGATTCTTTTATTGTTGCATCATATTCCGCACTCCAATTCAATATAATATAAGAGCTTTCAATTTCCCCAATTTTATTTTCATAACCATAATCATTGTATTTTATCGAATCAGCACCATATTCTTTTAACAATAAATCAAGATTTGTTCCCTCTGAAGCTAACTCTTTGCTTCCTATTTTTTCACACAATTCAAAGCATAAAGATTCTTTCAAGCCTTTACAACTTTTTGCCCATGGATACTCACGAAAATATATTTCATTTATTTCAAAAATATTTTTTATGTTATCATCAATAGCTTCTCGATTTTTGCTCAAGTAGTTCAAAACTATGTCTATTTGATTATTATCTACAAAAAAACCGTGAAATGAATTCCACATACAAACAGATTCATTTTTTATTTCTATATATTTAGATAACACAACCCAATCTTTTCCGTTATTATCTTTGATTATCAAATTTGTTTTTTCAAACTGAAAAAATTTTGAATTTTCTTTTAGCCATTCACTTTTTTTCTTTTCACAATTTGAATAAATTTCAATTTCTTTACTAAATTCACATTGTTTAATATAAATATCATTGAAATTTGGTAATTCATTATTATTAAAATTACTCTTGTTTAAAGACGGATCAAAATCACGTATAAAAGGATCCCAAGGACCTGTATATTCATCAAATTTTTTGTGAAATGAATATATATCAAATTTTCTATTATGATCTGCAACCCTAGCTAAAATATGATTCATGGCAATCCATTGATATTTTTTTCCAATTCTTTCTACTTTAGGATTATTCAATCGAGTCATATTATTTTGCTCCACATTTAAATCATATTCACCAAATAACGTATTAGAATAACCTAAATTGTTTAAAATAAATGACAATGAATATTTGAAAACCATGTCATGATTTATTTCAAACGAATTCAATGCTCTTTCGAATACATATCGTCCAAAATCACCATACCATCCATAATTCTCAAATCTCATTGAATGTATTATTGAATGCACTCCTTTTTCATAATTGTTGCTACTATAGTCTTCGCTCACAGTAGTAGGTATAGGATCAGATACATATGGTGGATTAATTGTTGAAATATCAAAACAATCTTCATCTGGATATTCATAAATATATCTTTCAATTATTAGACGAGCATAATCCCTTAACAAAATATCTGGATAAACTAGTGGAGCTAAAAATATAGTCTTATATACATATTTTGCCAGTGCTTTAAAACTAGTTTTATCCTTATTTTCTCTTTTGACACATGCACCCCATACAATACCATATAATCTTTGTAACACATAAGGATCATCAACCTTTTCAAACTTTTTTAACATTAACTTTGTCATATTAAAATTGCTCTTTAATATTTCTATCATTGCTTTTGAAACAGTATCTCTAAGTTTTCTATTCGAAGAGGTCAAAATCCAACCAAATAACGTTAATAACAATTCTATCTGTATATTATTCTTAAATACTATTTGATTCCCCTCAACAATGTATAGTATAGTTGTAAAAAGTTTATCATCGAATTCTAATTCATTGATATATATTGTCCATAGGCTATCCCTTTTATTCATTCTTAAAGATAATAAATATTTGTGTAAAGTATCAGCATTAAAAATATTGTCTTGCTTTAAAGCATTTGAGATAAACATGTTCCATATATTTTCTAAACACACATTATATTTTTTACAATATGTTTCAAATTCACATGTCGATAAACCATATGTATTTCTTCTTTGAAATGAATCTACGTACTCATCAAAAATATCATGTTTAAGATTATCATCTTCAATTTTATCAATAACTCCAATACATTCTTGATTATACTTTTTTGCATACAATTCACATATGTATAAAAAATAATTAATATTACTTGTATGAAAATCAATGTTTTCTATGTGACTTAAAGTAGTATCTTTATCATCGAATTGCGCTAAAAATGCTTTAGCGCAAAAATAATCATTCATTTGATCATAAGCAAATCGAATAAATTCTTTATCTTTAAATGCATATTTATGTATTATTCCTTCTCCTTGTAAAAAAGTTATAATTGGTAATTTTTTAATTTCATACTTGTCCCAATATGTCATTTTTAAAACAGAGTCAAGCAAAACCACTCTCTTATTATTTTTAGAAATTAAATTCGCCAGCTCTAGCACAAAAGGTGTAACTACATTTATATTTTTATCATATCCTAATGATCTCATAAAAGATTCCTTATGTTTGTATAAATTTTTATTAATAACATCTAATAATCTATCATATAAATCAGTTATCTCAGAATTCTCTTTTTCATACGTCTTACAATATAAAGTTAAAAATAAAGGATTGTATATTTGATCATTAAACATTTCAACAGGTGTAAATGGAATACCATGATAATTTAAAAAAGTTTTAACAGAATCGAAACTTCCATCAAAAATACCATTATGTGTCAACTTATGCACATAATTTTTACATATAAATCCGTCTGATAATTCGTTAATATAATCCGAACGAGTTGAGACAATTAATTTGACATGCGATAACTCACTAAGTTTATTATATATTTCTGGCAAAAATGAATCCCATAAATTTCTATAGGCCGTTTCATTAATAGCATCAATAATGACTGGTATTATCCTATTTTCAACTTTTCCATTATTATTTAATATTTCTAGCAAATCATCAAAGGAATAATCTAAAGATAGACCTTTCATAATCTGACATTTTATATTTTCATCTGACAAATAGTCTCCACCCAAAAGCATTAATGATTTATGTTTATTTGAAATCAATTGATTCATTTCATTTGTCAATAAATGAGTTTTTCCACTACCTGCCTCTCCTTCAATAATCAAAACTTTTGATTCTACTATTCGAAGCTCATCTTTTAAATCTAAGGACTTACTCACATCAATAAAATGATAATACATATCTATTTTTTGATTTATTTTTCTTATTTTTGAATCTTCATAAAATATACTAAGACTGTCCTTTTGGCTTGAATTATAAATATCTTTAACCTGAGAATTTAACTCTTTAATTTCTTTGTTGAAACTTGAAACATAGTCTTTTATCTCATTTTGTATCATGTCGTCCCATTTCATTGAATCACATATTGTTTCATTAGTAATATCTGGAATTGCATTAATAACACTTATTAATTTATTTGAAGCCAATAAAAGTTCACTATATTTATTTTTTAATTTAAATATTTCATCTATGACTTGATTCTTTTTATTATTTATGTAATTAACAGCATTATCATCTTGAACAAATAATGATATTCTTTTAGAACTGCTAGTATCAACATTTAAATTATCATTATAACGTTCTCCTACTTTTTCTTTTACATTTTTAAACTGAGATTCAAACCACTCTTGATATAACATATGCTTATTAAAATAATATTTTTCTAAATCAGGATAGCTTCTCACCAAATCTAAAATCATATTATCCGTAATAAGTTCATAAGTTATATTAGCTTCTTTTAGCATCGAGTCTATTCTTTGAAAACTTTTACAATCTGATTTAAGAGGTTTGTTGCAAAAAATATATACACAATCCAACTTTCCTTTATAATTATCCACTGTTTCCTGCATTGACTTTTCAATTTGCGAATAATTTACATTATTATCAAAATGCTTTACCTGATAACCAATCCATCTTTTACTACTTTTATCATAAACTGGCTCCGATTCAATTCCAGGATTATTCGGATTATTATGAAGATACTGATTTTTTTGAAGAAATTTATGTTCAAAGAGCTGTCTACATAAATCTTCAAACCTTAGTTTAATTCCATTATTATCATTACAACAAATTTCAAATTGACTCCAAGAAATGTTATTACTTAACATACATTCACCTTTTCCCCTTTTCCCGACAACAACAGATTTTATAGTATTCCAAATTTTTTATATAAATAGTAAACCAGTTATATTTTACTAATTATATAATAAATCAAGAGCTGACAAATCAGCCCTTGAATATATTAATCTCTTCTAACCAAATCACGAGTATATACTTTATCTTGAACATCATCCAAACAACCCAAAAAAATTTAACATCTGAATTGTTTTCTTAATAATCATATAGTGCATGCTGATCAATAAACTAAATTATTAGTTTTTCTGACCCCTTGTACCATTCTCTTTTTAAATTTTCATTATCTGGAAGTCTTAAAATTAAATAATCTGATTTGTGGCCTAACATTTCATAATATAAATATTTTAAAACTTCTTTTAAAAAAAATTTTGTTTTATCTAAATTGGTAATACAAGAATCATAACCATCAAATATAACATTTGATATTGGAATAAGATATTCAAAACAGTAATAATTACTGTTATTTATATAATCATCTATCATATTATCAATATTTAGTAGCTTATATATCTCATATAAAATTTCAGGCCCTCGAGATAAAGCTGAATAATAACAGTTTTTTTCCAAACCTTCTCTAAATGCAAAACCATTAATACAGTAATCTGTTTCAAATCTAAACTCAATATTACCATTATAATCTTCATGTTTTACATCACTAATATTCACAACAACATTCTTATATAATAAATTAATATTATTATTGTTTTCTACAAACGATATATCATATTGTTTAAAAAAATCAGATATAACAGATTCTTTAAGTAATAAATTTTTTAAATTATCATTTTCAAATAAATTTGAATTATTTAATCTTCTAGACAAATGAAACATTTGTATGAGTTCTAATTCTGTTGTTACTTTTTTCAATAATCTTATTTATCTCATCATCGATATTATCACTGCATAAAATCTGATCAATAATTTTATTGTAATCTTCATCTGACAAATCAAAAAATTAATCACAGAATTTTTCAAAAAAATACGATATAGCATTTAAATATTTCATATTCTACAATCTCCATAATAGTAATGTTATTAAGTATAAACATTCTTTACAAATAGTATCATTTTAATTCACGATATAATTACACTACTAAAATTTAATACATGTTTTTCAATCTTAGTAGTACGTACTATAGCTTTTCTATGTTATCCATTCATTAAGTTTCTCTTTGCATGACAAAAAGAACACTGTAGCGGTTTAAATATTTTGAAATTCTTGCCATAAGTGTATTCACTCTTTCAATCGTATATACAATAAACGTTGAATCGTCGCTATTTATGTCAGTTATATTAACAAGTCACCAATGTATCTATTAAGTCTTATTAATCTTGTGATTTTTTTAAAACTTGTAAAATACTTCTATACGCAATTAATTCAGAATCTTTTGGATTTAAGAATAAACCATAATTTACAATTCCCATTATATGTTCTAAATAATAACTTTTATCTATGTTTTTAAAATTCATATGTTCATTAATCCCATATTTTTTTATATAATACATAGTTTGTCTAATTTCTTTTCTTTTCTTTTTGGGTAATTGAGTTTTTTCATTCACAACTATACCAGTTATTAATTGCTGTTGACCTTGAATTCTGACTCTTGTTTTCTGATTGTTTAGCCTTAAATTTATTTTTTTTAATTCATTTCTAACAAATCGAATTACATTAATTTCATCAAAGTCACCAGAAAAAGTCATGTCATCAGCATATCTAGTATACCTGATAGCATTATTTTTACAAAAATCCGAAACTGAATAATCAAACTTTTTCATAATTATATTTGATAAACTAGAACTAGTCGGTGCACCTTGTGGTAATTTGTAATTTAAGCAGCATAAGTTAGTAAGCATAATAGCAACGTCATTATTATATCCTAATTCAATAAACACATCTAAAACTAAATCTGATTTTAAACTATCATAAAAAGAATGAATATCTAAACATAAAACCTTTTTTTGACGCCTATGAAATTTTACATTATCTTTAACTGAATAACCTTTACGATATGCTTTTGCATATGGACTTACTTCAACATAATCTAAGATGTTTTTTAAAATCCAACGCTGAATATCCTTCAAATTTGGAAGGGGTTCATGAATTATTCTTGTACCTCCATTTTTCTTTTTTATTTCAAAAGTACGGTAGAAATGCTTCCCTCCGTTGCTTATTGCATAAACATAATTTTTATCAAATCCAATTAATTCACACATATGATTTTGATCATATATTATGGGTAATTTTTTTGAATTAAGGTTATATGCATATTCAAGCCATTTATTAATATAGTTTTCATTCTTATGATGTTTTTTTGCTTCATGAATAAAATTTTCTTTATAGATATCCCAATTCATTTTCTATACCAAAAAAACTTATAAACTTTCACAAAAAATATCACATACTTAACAATTAATAAAATAATTGTTAAGTATGGCGTAGTAAATTGAAAATATTCAATTTACAAGCAGCTAGAAAAGATTTAAATTTAGAACTCCTGTGAGAAATTAAATCTTTTCTAGAATGGCTAGTAAAAATCATTCTCCAAAGAATAACGACTCGCTATTCCCGCATATAAAATGCAAAGTCTAAAAGTTTATAAGTCTTAAATATTCTATCACGGAAGATATACTTCGTCTATGTCCTTTCTTTCTTTTTTATACTCATTTAACGGCATGATTACTACCGTTTTCTTTTGATTTAAATTATCTAATCTTGATTCACCTTTTGATGTTAGCATTCTAATATTTTCTTTATTATATATCATTTCGTTTTTTTCTAGTTCGTACAACCATTTAAATATTTGTGCATAAGAAAATCCTAAACTAAACAGTGATGTAATAGAATTTCCTTTCTTAATAGTTTGTAGTATATGTTTTTCTATATTAATTTTCATGATTTTACTCTCTCACAAATTTTATATTTGTTTTTCTGCTAAATGGTGCATTTCCATAATTTTTATTTTCTAACCAAAATACCGGGAATGTATTATTTGGTGTTCTTATTAAGCTAATTAATGCTTCCGAATCATGATATCCTAATAAATTATTAGTACCAGCATTGAGTTCTTGACTAATTTGTTTCATTAATTCTAATTTATGCTTTTTAACATTCTCATCATAGTTATCTGAAATTCCTTTGTTTCTGATTAATTTAGCATAAACATTAATATTTGTTTGGGTTTTTATTAAATCTATTCCCTCTTGCTGGGCCGCTAAACAAACAATATACTTTTCACAATTTATATCTTTGATTTTATTTAATCCTGATAAAACCGATAAGCCACTTCCTATATAATCATCAACATAGATAATAACATCAAATTGATTTTTATGTTTGTTTAGCACTTCAAAATTGTCATATAATCTTATTTGTTCATTAGCAAAATAACTTTCTACACGTAATACAAAAGATTGAATTAGATATAAAACAATACTTCCACTTTTTGTAATATTTGGATTATCATTTAAAGACGTAATGCATATATTTTTACCTAATTTCCTTTGTTTCCAAAAAAGTTTCCATTCTTTTGATGAAAATAATTGTTTAAAAGCATCTAGCAAATATGATTCATAAACATCGAATTTAATCCATTCATATCTTTTTGTTAAATCTAGAATCAATTCTCGTTTTTCATCAGACTTTAAATCGATTAATCTTTGACAAAAATTATTAAAAATATTTTCTACTTCAATATCATTAATATCCCAGTTCTTTTCCTTGAATATTTTCGTCAGTTCATTGAAATATGACTCATTCAAATTGTTTTTATACACACTATTTCTCATAAATTAAATTTCAAATCAATCGCTTACTTTAGCATTATTTGATTGATTACCCTTTCTCCAAATATTCTAAAACAAATTATATAGTTTAATCCAAAAGCTATACAATGTTCATTTGGTCATTAATTAATCTAATTATCATTTATAATGTATGAAGAAAGATTAATACTTTCTCCATACCATTTTATCAATAACACCAGTATATGATTGAATAATTTTAACAACCTTATCACTAACATTTTCATCTACATAATCAGGTACTGGAATACCTAAATCACTATTCTTATTCATTTCTACAGCTACATCAACTGCTTGTAGTAAATGATCCTTATCAATTCCAGCTAAAATAAAGTCACCTTTATCTAGAGCTTCTGGTCTTTCTGTACTTGTACGAATACATACAGCCGGGAATGAATGTCCTACACTTGTAAAGAAACTACTTTCTTCAGGAAGTGTTCCACTATCAGATACAACACAGAATGCGTTCATTTGAAGACAATTATAATCATGGAATCCAAGAGGTTCGTGTTGTATGACTCTAGGATCTAATTTAAATCCAGTAGCTTCAATTCTCTTTTTACTTCTCGGATGACAAGAATAAAGAATTGGCATTTCATACTTTTCTGCCATTTGATTGATTGCGTTAAATAAAGATAAGAAGTTCTTTTCTGTATCAATATTTTCTTCTCTATGTGCACTTAATAAAATATACTTACCTTTTTCAAGACCTAATCGAGTATGAATATCACTCGCTTCAATTTTAGCTAAATTATTATGTAAAACCTCAGCCATTGGAGAACCCGTCACATACGTTCTTTCTTTTGGAAGACCAGTATCTGCCAAATATCTTCTAGCGTGTTCAGAATACGCCATATTTACATCTGAAATAATATCTACAATTCTACGATTCGTTTCTTCAGGTAAACATTCATCCTTACAACGATTTCCTGCTTCCATATGGAAAATTGGAATGTGTAAACGTTTAGCTCCGATAACACTTAAACAACTATTTGTATCCCCTAATACTAATACTGCATCTGGTTTAATTTCAGCCATTAATTTATAAGATTCAGAAATAATGTTTCCCATAGTTTCCCCTAAATCATTTCCTACGGCATTTAAATACACTTCTGGATCTTTCAATTCTAAATCATGGAAGAAAACACCATTTAAGTTATAATCATAATTCTGACCTGTATGAGCCAAAATTACATCAAAATATTTTCTTGTTTTATTGATTACTGCAGCCAAACGAATAATTTCAGGACGAGTACCCACAATAATCAATAATTTTAATTTACCATTGTCTTGAAAACTTACATTACTATAATCTGCCATTTTCTATCCTCTTTCTACAACACAACAAGCTTCTACCTTAGTTAATGAAGCTATTTCATTATTAGCCTTTACAACAGCATTCATACAAATATGAACACCTTCATTCACTATACAATTATGATCTACTATAGCACCACAATTGATAATACAACCATCTTTAATAACACTATCCGTATTAATGACTGCCATTGGAAGTACACAACATCCAATTCCTAATTTAGCTGTTGGACTTACGTAAGCACTTGGATGAATTAAAGTAATAACTTCACAGTTTAAGCAAATAAGTTTATTAATTAAATCTAATCTAACAGAATTATTACCTAAACCTACAAAGAAACACGAGTCTGAATCAATAAATTTAGGTAATTCACTTAATTTGCCAACTGCTTCATTAGAGTTATCATCTAAAAAACATATCTTTGTATACTTACCACATTGTTCAGCCATATCCTTAATAACATGACCAAATCCACCTGCACCAAGAATATATAAATTCTTCATGCTTACACCTTCTCAAAGAAAGTATCTGGATGGTTTGGATCAAAGATTTCATTACATGTCATAACAGTTACTAAATTTTCTGTTTCAGACAAGTTAATAATATTATGAGTCCATCCTGGAATCATATAAATAGCTTCAATCTTATCTCCACTTACTTCAAACTCAACCATTTCACCTGTATTAATATTTCTTTCTTGAATCAATCCATGACCAGCAACAACAATAAATTGTTCCCACTTACTATTATGCCAATGTTGACCCTTAGTAATACCAGGTTTACTAATATTAATCGATACTTGACCACAATCCAATGTATGCACCAATTCAGTAAATGATCCACGATCATCACAATTCATTTTCATCGCATATTTAAATTTAGATGTTGGTAAATAACTTAAATATAAACTAAACAATTTCTTTGCAAATGAACCCTCAGGCATCTTAGGCATCATTAAAGATACAGGTTGATTCTTGAATTCTTCTAGTAAATCAACAATCTCTCCAAGAGTTACTTTATGAGTAACTGGAACACAACAATAACGACCAGATTCATTTAGAACTGTTTCAACACCAAAAAATTCACAATGAGTTTCTTTACCTTCTAGTAAATCAAACATACCTTCTACAAGATCATCAATATATAATAATTCAAGTTCAGTACTTCTATCATTTACAGTAAATTCCTCATCATTGGCAATACAATAACAGAATGTACTCACAGCACTATTATATCTAGGTCTTGAATGACCCATTAAATTAGGAAAACGATACACATAAACAGGAGCACCTGTTTCATCGGCATAATCAAAGAATAACTCTTCTCCAGCCTTTTTACTACGACCGTACTCACTATCGCCAAAACGACCAGATAATGTAGCCTGAATACTACTAGACAACATAATACCAGCCTTATTGTTATATTTCTTTAAACAATCCAATAACTCAGAAGTAAATCCAAAATTTCCTTTCATGAAATCTTCTTGATTTTCAGGACGATTCACTCCAGCTAAGTTAAATACAAAATCACATGATGAACAATATGAGTCTAACTCTTCTTTCGTTGAATCAATATCATACTCAAAAATCTCCTCAATCACTAAATTAGGACGTGTACGATTCTTACCATCCCTGATATTTTTCAAGTTGTTACAAAGAGCAGTACCAACCATACCCTTTGCACCAGTAACTAAAATTTTCATTTCATCCCACTCTTTCATTATAATCTATAAATTTAACATGTATTAATTATACATATTCAAGTATGTATATATTTATTAATTTAATGCCTTTTATGATAACAAAACATGTTGGTTTACCGAATATAAATTGCAATAAAATATGTTAATAAAAAGCATTTTTTTAGTTATTATACCAGTCCACTGGAACTAATTTATTATTAAACCGCCACGTTTCTATAACATTATCCTTAAAATATGTTGCATCCAATTGAGCATGATCAACAATTATAATTTGCATTTCTCCTTTATATGAATTTACTTGATCATTCAAAAAACTATAAATTTTTTTAACAGCTTCCATATCCATATCATTTTCAGATGATGGAAAATAAACTTGTGAAGGCTGGTCTAAAAATAGAAAATTGGGGACTGGAGAATTCTTATTAATGAATTGCTTATGAAATGCCATATATGTAATAAGGTGTACACCAACCCAATTAGAACCACTACCTAATTGACTCAATTCAACAGGTCTTTCTTTATCAACGATTACAGTTGCTTTTTTCGGATCATATCTATATGGGTAATCCGAATATTCTAGATTTAACAGTCTAGCCCACTCTGTCATATCGAACTGTATTTTAGATAAAATCGAAGTCAAATTATCCTTAATAGTATTTTGATCTATTTTATTTTGAATTTTTTTTATTTCAGATTTTAGCAATGCAATTTTTTTGTTATTATTTTCATTACTCGGCATATTTTCAATACTATCTACCCAAAGACTAATTCTACCTAAAACTTTAGCTTTTCTCGCATTTAAATCAATGATACTCTTTTTATCATCCTCTACATTATATATAGCATCAATTTCCCCTTTTAATAAAGAAATCTTGTTCATTACTACTTCTTTCTTTTTATTCAATTCTTCTATATAAGATTCGATTTTTGGAAATTCTTTTGTAATATTTGTTAAAGAATTATCTAAATCAATTATTGATTTTTTTAATGATTCAATCTCTGGCATAGATGAATGAATATCATTCGAACAAAATGGACATTTATTAGGTGAATAATTTAAATTTTCAAATAAACCAATAGATTCCAAGCGCACTTTCTGATGCCTAATTTCATCTCCATAACCATTAAGTTCTTTAGAATACTGTTTAGCGGAAAAAATTTTTTCTTCAAGAATACTTAATTTAAGCTGTTCATCTTCCAACTCTTTCTGTAAAACACTTATGTCAACTGAATCAACTTTTATATCTTTTAAACTATCAATCTTATAATTTGATAAATCTTTCAATATATCTATACATTGATTTTCATCTAAGCTATAGTTTATATCATTGATTAATCCTACAGCTGCTGCCTCTTTTAATAATGAGATTGATTTAACATCATTATTTATCAATTTATCGTCATTAATTTTTCTTTCAAGTATATTTAATTCACGTTTTTTTTCTCTTAAATTTTCTTTTAATATTAAAACATCTTTAGGTATGGCGCCTAAAAAATAAGGCAAACTATCTTTTATACTCTGCAAAACATATGGATTAGCCTGTTCATGAAAAAGAAGGTTTTTTGATGCAATCTCATCTTGTCCTTGAAAACAAAATTTTAAGGCATGTCTAACATTAACTTCAAATGGTTTTCGTGTTTGTCCCTTAGGTGGAACAAATAAGTTTTCAGTAATACCTAAATAATTATTTAATACAGAAATTATACCTTCTACATTTGTGTTTGGAAGCCATGAAGCTGATTTAGGAATATCAATATTCTCGCCTATTTCATAATAGCATTTGCTTGATGATTGTTGCTTCGCCCCGGAATTTTCTCGTGCAATAAAAATTTGTTCTTTTGAAAATTGTAATAATAATGCATACCACGAAACTTCATCCCTAATTATCCCTTCAGGTACATTGCAACTTTTGCTTCCTAAGCAATAGTCAATAATGTCTGCCATAGCTGATTTGCCAGATTTTGATTCACCCGTTATTATATTAAGCTTTCCCACACGAAATTTTATACTTCTGATTTTTTCATTTTTTCCATATAATAATAATTCTCTTATTTGCATCACGGTCTAACTCCTAAAATAATATATACTGTTTCAACTTTTCCTGTTCTCCAAAACCATCTAGCTACATGCTCTGCTTTCTTTATACAATCATAAACTTCTTCATCTGTATATTTTGTTTTACTTAGTGCATTTAAAATTTTACTTATTTCAAAATAACCATTACTGTTCAAAACTATTATTCTAGATTGTAATAAAAATTCAATAGCCTCATTAGTAAAGGAAACCATTTCTTTAGCTCTTCTAGAAAAACCTATTAATAGATTTGAATCTCTATACGCCCAATTTGTGAAAGATATTTTACTATTTATTCGTTTTCTAGTTGATCTATGTAATATAAGAGGAAGTATCAAATAAATTAAGGTAACAGGCATAGATTTATTTGAAATTCTTTCATATTCTTCAAGAGCAGAATAGATAATTCGAGCACAGAATGCTGGATTTAATAAATACTTAATTTCTTCAGGCCTTTCATTCCATTCAATCATTTCTATCTTTCTTCTCCTCTAATAAGTGTTTCAATATTTCCTTATAATCAATATGCCATCCAACTTTTAATTTGTTTGCCAATATATGATAACTACCTCTCATAATAAATGGTTTCTGACAGTGCTCTCTTATATAAATATTTTTATCCATCATTTCTTTGTACAATTTTTTCCAGCTTTTATTTTTTCTTCATCATTGATATTTACTTCATTACCTAAAAAATCTTCCATCCAGGCAAAAGCAATTTCCCATTCACTAATCAATTTAATATCATACTTAGCCAATTCATCTAAATAAATCAACTCATCTCGAACCCATCTTGTTCTTTGTTTACATGCACGATAATAATCATTTGATGCACTTTTCAAGAGAATATTTTTAATATTTAAAATATGCAATTGTTCTAAAAAAATTTCGTTTATCGAATTGTCCTCTCTTGAAATATCAAAAAATTCAATATCCTCATCAACAGGTAAATTATCATCTCTATATTCATTTGATATATCATTGATCTTGTTACGAACTTGTTGTTGATCAACAAATTGTGGTTGATCAGATGTTAGAAAATTTATCACTTTCCTAAACCACCATCCTTCTAATCTTTCATAGATAAAATCCTCTTGTCTTGGCCTACAACTATATCGAATAATTTTTCGGATTCTTTTTTCAGAATCAACTATCGTATCCGCTTTTGGTATTATTGTAACATGAGATAATAATTCTAATACTAAATTCTTATCTGTCCTTAGAAAACACTGATAAAAGGATTTATTTGTCTCGTTAGTAGATGTTTCAGCAACTTCTTTTAGTCTATTATATACATTTCGTATCTCTTCTTCTCCATTAAATTGATTTTCAGATAATATTTTTGAAACACTCTCTTCACGAACAGAAGAGGTTGTTACTAGAAAAAAATCAGAACTTTGTAATATTGTACAATCCTCTGACACCATATCAAGCCACACTTTTAATGTTCTCCATAAATCAACACTACTATCAGATAATGATCCAGCTCTATTTAAATGATGTTTTAATTGAATCAGTTCCTTTGGTGTCCCAGAATCATGAAAGGATACATCATCAAATTTTTCAATACTGATGCGATAATTATCATTTTCATTCTCCAACAAAAGTTGAAGAGCATAGCGAACCTGATATAAATACCCTGTCATTTGTTCTGCAGCTTGATGTCTTGGCATTTTAAATCCTCCAATCATTAAGATTATTTAGATACAACTTACAAAATTACAATTTAAAATTGAAAAAACTAATCTTCCATTTTCTTTAATTCATCTTGAATATAAGATAAAGAAGCAATCTTTTCCTTTGTTTCTTCAACATTCAATAATCGAGTGTTATTACTATTAAATTCAGTTAAAGTATTTCTCTTCTCATCGCCATCTTTAAAATATTTATCGTAATTTAATCCACGATTATCTGCAGGAACTCTATAGAAGTTACCCATATCAACAGCCTTAGCACATTCTTCATTCGTTAATAATGTTTCATACATCTTTTCACCATGACGAATACCAATAACCTTAATATCTTCTTTTTTACCACCAAACAATTCACATACAGCCTCAGCCTGCGTTTGAATAGTACAAGCAGGAGCTTTTTGAATTAATAAATCTCCATTTTCACCATGTTCAAATGCGAATAATACTAAGTCTACAGCCTCCTCTAAACTCATAATAAAACGAGTCATTTTAGGTTCTGTTAAAGTAATTGGATTACCGTTCTTAATCTGATCAATCCATAAAGGAATTACTGATCCACGAGAACACATTACATTACCATAACGAGTACAACAAATCTTAGTCTTACCAGACATTCTAGACTTAGCTACCGCAACCTTTTCTTCAATAGCCTTAGTAATACCCATCGCATTAATTGGATAAGCAGCCTTATCTGTACTCAAACAAATAACGGATTCTACACCAAATTCAATTGCAGCCGTTAACACATTATCTGTACCGATAACATTAGTACGAACCGCCTCCATTGGAAAGAATTCACAACTAGGAACCTGTTTCAATGCAGCCGCATGGAAGATATAATCTACTCCACTCATAGCTCCACGAACAGATTGCAAATCACGAACATCACCAATATAGAACTTAATCTTATCAGCAACCTCAGGCATCTTTACCTGAAATTCATGACGCATATCATCCTGTTTCTTTTCATCACGTGAAAAAATACGGATTTCTCCAATATCCGTCCTTAAAAAACGGTTTAGTACTGCATTACCAAATGAACCAGTACCTCCTGTAATCATTAATGTTTTATCTTTAAATAATGACATTTACTATTCTCCTTTCTCCACAATCCATGGTTGATATTCCTTCCCCTCAAGAATATCTGCAATTCTCTTACATGCTTGTCCATCACCATATGGATTACATGCTTTTGCCATAGAGTCATATGCTTCTTTATTTTCTAGTAATTCTTTGAAATTTTTATAAATTACCTCTTCATCAGTTCCAACTAAACGCAAAGTACCAGCTTTTACACCTTCTGGTCTCTCTGTAGTATCACGCATAACTAAAACTGGCTTACCATATGAAGGCACTTCTTCTTGAATTCCACCTGAATCTGTTAAACATAAATAACATCTAGCTTCAAAGTTATGGCAATCAAATACTTCAATTGGATCAATAATATGAATTTGATCACATCCACCAAGCTCTTCTTCCGCAGCCTTACGAACAACAGGATTCATATGGATTGGATAAACTGCTTTACAATCTGGGTGTTCATCTAATACACGACGAATTGCTTTAAACATGTTATGCATTGGTTCACCAAGATTTTCTCTTCGATGAGCAGTAATAAAAATAAGTTTACTATCTCCAACCCATTCAAGTTCAGGATGAGTATAATCTTCTTTTACTGTATGCTGCATTGCATCAATTACGGTATTACCCGTAATATATATTTTGTTAGGATCTTTTCCCTCTTTAATTAAATTATCCGCAGCCATCTGAGTAGGAGCAAAATTATACTGAGAAATAATACCTACTGCCTGACGATTAAATTCTTCAGGATATGGTGAATAGATATTGTATGTACGAAGACCTGCTTCTACATGACCTACAGGAATTTGTAAGTAAAAACATGCTAAAGCAGTAACAAAAGTAGTAGACGTATCACCATGTACTAAAACTACATCTGGTTTAACCTCTTCAAGTACTGCTTTAATTCTTTCAAGTATTCCTGTCGTAATATCAAATAATGTCTGTCCCTGTTTCATAATTGAAAGATCATAATCAGGAACTACATTAAAAGTATTTAAAACTTGATCTAACATTTGTCTATGTTGTCCTGTAACACATACAATTGTTTCTAACGATTCTCTTTTTTTTAATTCATTAACTAAAGGACACATTTTAATTGCTTCTGGTCTAGTTCCAAAGACCAACATAACTTTTTTCATATTATACCTCTTCAATTTTAAATAATTTTCTATGTTTATAATAAATAAAATACCTTATAAAAAGCAAAGCTGTTTCGGATAAACTACAACAAACCGCTATTCCTAATAGTGTAAAACTATTTAATATAATCAATAATATTAGTGCTAATATTTGAACAATTGATGCTATGACTGTAGTAGTACTCGTCTCTTTTACCATTCCAATTGCACCTAATACCGGCCATCCATAAATCATTGAATAAAAACTAAAAACAAATGCAGGTAAAAGAGCCCTTAAAGCATTTCCTGCAATTATATATTTATTACCCCCTATAATGTTCATCACACTTTCCGCTCCAAATATAACAACAATTATACCTAAAAACATAGGTATGAACATAAATTTATTTATTCTATGAATAAGCTTTATATCTTTTTCTTTAATCATATGTGGATACAAACTATTAGCAATTGGATTATATAAAGATTTTGCAGCAGACAAAATTTGCATACAAATACCCCAAGCTGCAATATCACTTAACGATAGATAAAAACCAGCAATCAAAGTAGTAAGTGCTCCAAATACTGTGGTAGCAAAATTCGAAATAAAGTATATACCTGAAGTTTTCAAATCAGTTAACCATTTTTTTGGCTTTGAAAATGATATATTAATTTTAAGATTCTTAACAAAAAACAAAGAGAATAGTACAGATACTCCATTACCAACTATTTCTAAAACAGGCAATAATAGTAAATCATTATCTCCTTTTACAATACAAAGTGTCAAAATCGTTACAATTGATTTAGAAACAGTAAAAGGTAGAGAAACCAAATGCATTTTTTCTATTCCTCTATACATAAAATCAAAAATAAAAATTGTCAAAAGTGACGAAATTAAATATAAAAATGAAAATAAATAATGATTTCTCATTATTGGTACTACAACTATAGATATAATATAAAATATTGATGCAATTATTCCTAATAACAATTTTTCCACAATTGTATCACCAAGAATCCGACCTATTTTATTATTATCATTTTTAACTAATACAATCTCTTTTGTTGCAGATAATAAAAAACCAAAATCTAAAACTAATTGTATATATGTGACAAATGCTTTAACGTATGTAACAACTCCATATGATTCGGTGGACAATACTCTTGTCAAATATGGAAGTGTAAATAATGGGAAAATTAGCTTTGCAAAATTCATTATATAGAGTGAAAATGTATTCTTGAATAAAACTTTTTTTTCTGTATTCATTTTAATCCTCTATATATTTTTCTAATAAACTCCATGATTTGTTTGCATCATCAATAATATTAGTAGGTATATATATTTTCGAATCGTAAAATCTTTCTAATAAGACATAAATTTCTTTTTCTGATACGCTCTTTAATTCAACACATCTTTCAGATTGATTAATTTGGTTATAAAATCTACTTGTTTTTTCATAATGACATGCAACTGAAACTACAGACTTATTAAAAGTACAAGATATAACTCCAGTATGTAGTTTTGTAGTTAATACTAAATCTACTTTTGATAATAACATCGTAAATTCACTAGGATTACTATATTTATAATGAAATGATTTAACATTACTTTCTTTGTAGAATTTTTCATATAATTCATCATCATTAGATAAAATACAATCACTTCCTACCACCACATAATAATCAGGGTGTTGTTTTATAAACTTATTCACACTTAACGCAAATTTATTTAATGCATCTGTACTATGATTATAGTGAACAAATAAGATTTTTTTCCCTTGTGCCTCATTAATAATATTCTCAATTTGATTAGTATTTGTTATCGGTAATTTCTTTGTTAATATTAAATCACCACATTCAATTATGTTAGCTTTTGGACATAAATCATTTAATGCTTTAAAGGAAACAGAATCTCTTACTGTTATTACTAAAGAATGATTACAAATTTTTGAAATACCATATTTCAAAAAAATATTGTTAATAGGACCCGCACCTATACCAATAACAAGCATTTTCTTCTTATGAAAAGCTCCCCAAATACCCAATGGTAGGAACCTTAAAAAATGAACAATGTTTTCTTTCATTCTAGGATTAGAACTTTCCCCAAAATATCCACCTGGAATATAAATTATATAATCAGCATTTTTTTTATCCATCACAATATTCTTTACATTTTTTGATAAATATTCTTCAAAGTATTTAGAAGGTTGATAGAAACCAATATTATAGTCTTTATCTTTAAAATAATTAAATAACATTTCACCATATATATAATCTCCGTAATTACTAGACCCACAATTAGTTGCACCATGTAATAATATGTTATTTTTCATAAAGTATTCCCCTCTTTCTTTCCACTAAATAGTACAATAAAATTAATAAAACATAGATAATTTTTTCATTTGATGCCGAATACGATAACATATTCGCAATGCAAACAAGATAACAATAATATAATTCTTTATCATTAGTTAACATGATTTTTCTAAATTTAAATAAAGGATAAAATAAAAAATAAATAAAATAAATAATACCAAACAATCCATTTGTTACCATAAAATCACTAAACGTATTATGTGGTATATGACCTGCTTTAATTTCAAAGCTCTTTAAAGTAGTTCCAAAAATAGGATGATGCATGAATGAAATCAAACTTTGCTTTAATAAGTAAGATCTATCACCATCACCTGTTTCAGCAGAATTGATTCTATTTTGAAAATTTCTTAGTGCTGCTGAAAACATTTGTTCTATAGAACTATCAAATGAAAATAATATAAATAAAACTATAAGAAATATAAAAAATAATACTATTGAATTTTTGTTTATTTTTATTTTAAAATTAAACGAATATAAACCATATATACATAAACACATAAAAATAACCAGCATGGAAGCCCTTGATTGAGTAAATATTTCACATAAAATCGATAGGACTAATGGTATACCATAAAAGAATATTTGGCATAACCCATTTTTGAAATTTTTTATAAAATTAATAGTGAAAAATAATGTCATTATTGCAAATAATAAGCCTGTTGAATTTGGATCAGCTCTTTCTCCTATAGCTAATCTAAAGGGATGGTTACTACTAAATCCTGAAACTCCCATTTGTATTAATAAACCTAATATGATACCAATAGACATGCCATAAATAATATATTTTAAATAGTAAACTGCTTCTTTATCAGTATTAAAACAATACAGAATAAATATTATTGAAAATAATACAATCATAAAAAAGTTATTAAAAAAACTATAATCGTTATTATAAAATGAAGTGATAAAACACCAAATACAAAATACTAATATTGTAAATTTATATTTTTTTAAATGTCCTATATAAACATATCGATTATGTATTCCTCTAAATATTACATATATAAGCATCATGATAATACTATAGACTAATGGAGATAATCCTAAAAAAGATGGTATATAATTTGAAGCTCCTAAAACTATTAGTGGCACATAATCAAACTTTATTGAGGTTAACATAAAAAATAAATATATAAAAAAAATAAAGAAACTATTTTTTATTACAAATAAAAATAATAATAATACAATTATTATTGTTTTTAAAAAAATTGTTACAAAACTATCTTTTGTCTGCATACGTTATCCCTTTACCAAATTGTAATATATATTTATTAGATTCACAGCTTGTTTTTTTAAATCAAATTTAGTATCTTTCATTTTTAATGCTACCTTTTCCCTGTCATAAGATTCTTCTTTCAACTCATATATACGATTAATCCATACATCAGTTCCTGATTTTAAAGATAAATATTCAATACTGTCAGTAACATTAATTTCCTTAGTAATAGTATTAGCTACCAAGGACTTTAATCCAGCAGCTTGAACTTCAGCTAAAACTACTGGTAATCCTTCGAATCTAGAAGGCAATATAAATAAATCAATTGCAGATAAAATCTCTGGAATATCTTTTCTTTTCCCAACTAACAATACATAATCATGCAAACATTCCTTTTCAATTGCTTGCAAAAGATTGTTATAATCTTCTCCTTCGCCAATTAAAATTGTTTTAATATTACTTTTATTATCTTTAAATATTTTCGCCAAATCCAATAAAAATTCTTGATTCTTTTGATATGTCAGACGTCCTATATTTCCTAGCAAAAAAGTATCATTACTTATTTTAAATTCATCTCGTATGGTATTTCTAGATAATACGTTAAATTTAAATTTATCTATATCAACAGCATTATTGATTACTCTGACATTCCCTTTTTCGTATTCTTTTTTTCCGAATAAAAATTTTGCTGCATCGATACCACATGCAAACTTTTCAGTTAAGAACAGATTTGCAATAAGCATTGTAAATTTTCTTATCAGTATTTGATACCTACTTTCATTAACATATACCATATGACTATGTAGAATTCTAACCTTACAACCACACAAAAAACCTATTATTAGCCCTATAAATGACTTATAACCATGACAATGTATAATATCATATTTGTTTGACTTCATAATTTTATAAATCTGAGAAATTTGTGATACTGGAGATTTCTTTAATAAAGGAACATGGAATATTTTAGATCCATAGTTTGACAACTCTTTTTCATAAAATCCAATACTGTTACCTGGAACAATAAAGTCAAACTGAATTTCTTCTTTTATATTTATATAGTAGTTATATAAGAAACTCTCTACTCCACCTGCATCTAATGTAGTAAATAAATGTAATACTTTGATTTTAACCAACTCCTATCTATTTAAAATTAATTCAAACTGTTTATCTAATAATTTTTCATCCGAATATACTTTATTTAAATATTGGTTACAACTTTCTTCAAAATCTTTAATATCAATATTCCTATAATACTCGTATAAATTGTCTTTTTCCTCATTATTTTCTAATTCCATTACAAATCCGACATTTGCTTCTTTAGAAACCTTCTCCATAAAAGTATCTTTACATACTAAAATTGGTTTTTTTAACAATATGGAGTAGTAAAATTTATTTGAAATTGCATAATCCAATAATGGCGTGTGATTACCATACAAATTCATAATTATGTCAGTTTCATCATAGAATCTCATTGTTTCTTTAGGATCAAACGTTCCTACTAAATTAACATTATGAACTTTATTTTCTTTACAATACTCTTCTAATTCCAACGCGTTCGTTCCAATAAAAGAAATCTCAAATCTCATGTCATTCTTAAAAAAATCAATAATTTTTTTGTTTTGATCCATAAATCTTATTAAACCAATATAACTAATTCTAATTGGACTATGTTTATAAAAATCGTAATCATAAATCGATTTGTTAACAACATTTGGAATATTATGTGTAATAAAATATTTTGCTTCCGGCAAAAATTCTTTAAATCCTTCTGAAGAAATAATATTTATTATAGATTTATTTACCAATTTATTTTGAATTTTTCTAACAAAATAATATTTTTCATAACTATAATCTCTTACATCATAAATATATTTATATTCATAATTACGAAGTAAGAAATTCCCAATTAATAAAAATATTATTTGATGCAATGGTATGATAATATCAAAACTATTATTTTTTAAATAGTTAATTATTTCTTTTTTGTATTTAATGTATCCAATTAATTTGTTATGTTCATAAAATCTTATGTATTTATCAGATTGAATAATCTCATTATCATTCTTATCCCAATACATTACTTTAAAATCACATTTACTTTGAATTCTTTCAATATATTTATTTAAATAAGGAGTTAAATAAACATTATCTGCTAATATAAACAATACTTTTTTTTTACCCATACTTGACATTTCCATTTTTCTCTCTATATTTTTAAAACAAGGCTATAATGAATTCAAAATAGCGTTCATAAATTTATTTCTATCAAAATTTTTTTTATAATAATCGAACGAATTATTAGCCATCTCAACCCTATCAGTTTCATTTGAAATAAACATTTTGATATTTTTTACTAACTTTCTAACATCTTCTGCTTCACCGCAAAAACCACATTTCGCTTCTTTAATAATAGCCATCGTTTCTCCATCAATTGCACCGATAATCGGTTTTCCAACTGCCATATAAGATTGTACTTTACCTGGTAAAGTTAGTGAAAGAACAGGATCAGATGCTAGTGTAACCAGCATAGCATCTGCCTTTTCATAAAGAATAGGCATATCTTCAACTGGTCTTCTTCCGTAAAAAATAACATTGTTTAAATCCTTTGACATTTCTTGAATTCTCTCTAATTCAATACCACTACCAACAATATGAAACCTTACAGGTTCATCTTTTAATTCTTCAGCCGCCTTAATAATAGTATCAACAGATTGAATACTTCCTATATTACCAGCAAACATAAAATTAAAAATGCCATCCTCTTCTCTTACTGGTATTTTTTCAAATAATCCCTCTGCATATTGAGGCAGATATTCCATTTTGTTTAAATCAATATCAAATTCAGAATTCAAATAATTTGAAAACATACGACTTGTTATGAAAATTTTATCCATTTGTCGATATATCCTTTTACTAATTAGTTGAAACACTTTGTAAATATATGAATCTCTTTTAATACCTCCGGCAATCAAACTTTCTGGCCAGAGATCTAAACAATACATTACAATAGGAACATTATATTTTTTCTTATATGCAATTGCAGCATCTGCCATCATAACAGGAGATAGTTGATTACAGAACACAACATCAAATGGTTTACCATCGGATGCCACGCAATCTTTTGATGTAACATAAGCTATTGAAGATAATGCATAACTATAATAATTCAGTAATCTTTTTACATTACCTTTTTCTCTTGGTACTGTATAACATCTATGAACTTTTACACCATTAATAACTTCATCTATATGTTTTCCTTTACCATATCCATCATAAAGAATTCCTTCGGGATAATTTGGATACCCCGTAACTACATGTACTTCATGTCCTCTACGCACCATTTCTTCGCATATATCTGAAATTCGGAAAGGTTCTGGCTTATAATACTGGCAAATTACTAGAATTTTTTTTTTAAAAGTTTCCTTAGTACCGGCTTTTTCCATTTCTCCAGTACCACCTTCAACCACAGAATCATCATGACCAACTTTACTAACAGTTCCAAAAAAACATTTAGCATCGAATAATAAACTTTCGTTTTTTACATATTCTCCGTCTAATTTAGCTTTAACAGGAATTTCAAGTTCATCTCTACCATTGATTTGAGCCCAACCAGTTAGACCTGGTTTGATATCGTTTGCGTTATACTTATCTCTTTCAGCTGTTAAAAGGTCTTGATTCCACAATCCTGGTCTAGGACCAATTACACTCATATTTCCAATAAATATATCCCAAATTTGAGGTAATTCATCTAAACTATGTGCTCTAATGAATTTACCTACTTTTGTAATATACTGATCTGGATTTTCCAATTGATGTGTTGGCACATCATGAGGAGTATTCATTTTCATGCTTCTAAATTTATGTAGCTTGAAATATTGTTTATTTTGTCCCATTCTCTTTTGAGTAAATAAAACCGGACCTGGATCTTCCATTTTAATAGCTAAAGCAATTGTTGCCATAACTGGACTTAAAACTACTAAGCCACCAAATGAAAGCACAACATCAATGCTTCTTTTTACGTATTTATCGTAAAAACTAGGATTATAATTAGATTCCCCTATTTCCTTTAAATATCCCCTTACGCCGTCTGCATTTTCTTTATAACTTTCATCTTCAACAAAGATGACTCTTTTACCTTCTAATTCATTTTTTTCTTCTGGTTCATTCTCATAAATTGAATCAGCCTTTTTCTTTTTAGCAACCATATTCAATCCGATAAACGCAGTCCCCAAAGCTACACAAGAAACCCCTAATATTTTCTTAGCTTTTTTCTTATCCATATTAAATACTCTCCACATGCTTATTTATTTCTTCTGGTCTTCTAAATGTTGGTACAACACTTCTTAATGCTTCTCTAGCATCACTGTCATCCTCAGATTCAATTGCGTTTCTTAATACTTCAAGTTTTTCGTCAATTTCTTCTTTAGAAAGTGGTGTATCCTTTTCAATGAAAATCAAATCGTTATCTGTTTTTGTTAATGTTTGACTATTGATTAATAGTTCTTCATATAATTTTTCTCCAGGACGCAATCCTGTTTCTACTATTTCAATATCATGAGCACCTGATAGTTTGATCATGTTTTGTGCTAAATCTAAAATCTTTACTGGTTGACCCATATCAAGTACAAATAATTCTCCATTGTTTGCCATAGCACCTGATTGTAATACCAATTGACTTGCTTCTGGTATAGTCATAAAATAACGAATAATTCGTTTATCTGTTAATGTTACAGGTCCGCCTTTGGCAATTTGTCTTTTAAATAACGGAATTACACTTCCTGCACTTCCTAAAACATTTCCAAAACGAGTTGCACTATATTTTACTTTTCCATAAGTACTAGCACTTTGAACCATCATTTCACACATACGCTTAGTTGCTCCCATCACATTGGTTGGATTTACTGCTTTATCAGTAGAAACCATCATAAAGCGTTGTGCTTCATATTTTTCACAAAGTTCAATTAAGTTCTTTGTTCCAAATACATTGTTATAAATAGCCTCCACACAATTGTGTTCCATTAGAGGTACGTGTTTATGTGCAGCTGCATTAATCACAATTTGAGGATGATATTTCTTAAATACTTTTTCTAATGCTTTCTTTTGAGTAATTGAACAAATCTCAATCTGTAGATTTAAATCATTACCATAGGCAATCTTTAATTCTTGTTGTACATCATAAGCACCATTTTCATAGATATCTAAGATAACAATCAATCGTGGTTCCATCTTAGCAAGTTGTCTACAAAGTTCAGATCCAATGGATCCTCCACCACCAGTAATTAAAATCACCTTATCTTTATAATAAGCATTCGTAGCTTCATTTGTAACAGCTAATGGTTTTCTAAACAACAATTCTTCAATATCAAATTCTCTTAAGTTACGCTTACTTCCTGCAGTATAAAGTGTTGGATAGTCATATACCTTTACTTTATATCCAGCATTCTTATAATGTTCATATAAACATTTCTTTTTAGTTACATCCATCGTTGGAATCGCAAATACAATTTCTTGTACTTCATAAGCCTTTAATTTATCTAAAGTCGCATCATCCGCATACCATACGGGAATGCCATACACTTCTCTACCGGCTTTTTCTTTATTAATATCAATAAAACAACGAGGTGTATACACTGCATTTTCATCATTTAATAAATCTTCTGCAAAACTAGCACCAACACGCCCAGCACCAACAATTGCAATCTTGATCTTTTGAACTTCTTTATTCGTATCTGTTTCAATACTTGAAAATCTATATAGTAACTTTGCAAGAAACTTACCCTTTTTCGTTACATTATCACTATATAAATAACAATATCTATAAATCATACGAATCGTAATGGAACCTAATAGGTTTACACATACTAAACTTAGCGTTCTCGCAAAACTCATTCGTTGAATTGGCATTGCCATTTGAACTACATATAGAAGTATAAATGCGATACCATCTGAAACAATCATACGAATATAGCCTTGAATACCACCATAACGCCAAATCTGACCATAAATATGCCCAATTAAACGACATACAAAGATAATCGCAAATGCCAGTACTGTAAGTTTTAAAGATTCTGTGTTTGTTAATGATTCGTTTCCACCATACAACCATATTAATAATAAGGAAGATATCGCATAAACAATCACATCATACACAACCAAAGACCAACTCGTATTATTTTCTTTTCTATTTTTACTCATCCAAATCTCCCATTCCATAAAAAAACTCGCTAAAAAACACGAGTCAATACATAATCATTCTATAAATAGATACACTTCTCCCTACCTAAAGCAAATAAAAAGATGAACAATTCAATTAAAAATGCGGAAAACCAGCTATTTTTAATATCCTATGTATGTACCCTATAAATACTGATTCTAAAAAAAAACCGTACCCTTCCCAAGAATAACAGTTGCTTATATATTATAGCCTAATACCCCCCCCGTCAATGAACATTTGTTACTTAAGCTTAGGTGAAAACATTAGATATATTTAATATTACCCTTATTTAAAACGCATAAGCATCATATAACAAATTAAAAATATTTTTTAGAAAATTTCCCTTAAATAAAGACATTTATCAATAAAGTTAACAACTGTTTTATAACCAAATGAATGTAATCGGTTACACGAACGTTATTTCTCATTGACAAGAATGGATTTAACCCATATTATCTTAAGTACAAAGAGATCTTTTTTCGGAGTGAGAAAGATATTATTATTTTTTTCAAAGAGAAGAAGTTCACGGTGAGCTTCTTTTCATTTTATATGCATTTAGAGTTGTAATACACTTCCTGAACAAATTCATAATCAAATAATTATATAAAGAGACTATATAAACGCATTTCAAGATTCCTTAAATGAAATTTGGTTTATTTTGTTTTGGAACACAAAAGCCAAAAGAGAAATCTAAATGTTGCCAAGACAAGAATCAAATATGATAAAAGCTAGGATTGTGCCTAACCATTACGCGAATTTTTCGTTCTAAGGAAAAGTAGTACCTTATTGCGGACTATGCGTCCTGATTTCTTACAAACATATTATGCATGATGAATCAAAACTATAAATGTATCTATTGTTATAAATTCTCTATTTCATCCAATATAGGTTCAACTGAAAATAAATCATGATCCACTGCATTTCTTAATAAATCTGTATTCATCTTAAATAAGTTGCTGCATTCACTATAGAAATACCTTGATCATCATTGAAACTATGTTTACAAAGGGACAAATCCAATATATCTAAATCGTGTGTTGTAAAGAATAACTCATTGATCATTAAAAATCCCTTTGCTATATCTGAATATCATCACAATAATACAAACTATTCGCACCCAATTTAATGGAAGATACAATACTAGCAATATCAAAACCAACCTTTGTACCACTCGACAACAAAGAATCGTTTATCATCTTTCCATCTTGGATAATAATACTTTTAACTCCAAATTTAATCACAAATACATTCTTTAATTTACATTTAATATAATTGGAACCAATACTCTTAAAATATGTTTTAGAATATTAATATATTCCCTATTAGCCTTAATACCATAATTAAATATAGAATCTATTGGTAACCTTCTTAATTTCTCTAATTCAATTATGTAACTTGAATTATTCATGAAACGATAATAAAAGAAGATTAGCCTTGTTGGTGGATCCAAATCGGCTAATCTTTTTCATTTTGTTTTCGAAGGGTTTGAAATGAGGATATAAAAGGATATCAGACATTGCTGATTTTTTAAAATATAGGTTCAAAACGTTAAATCTGCAACACTTTATTCCAGTACTGAGAAAATTAATAACATCATAATATTGATCAATTTTACTTTTTCTTTGCCGGACATCACTTTTTGAGTAACCATCAATATATTTACTGACAGTTCTACGATCGACGCCAAGTTCTCTTGCGATTTTTGATTTATTCACTTTAATGCTGCCTACCTCCTGCAATCGTCCCAATATAAAAAGATCATTTAAGGAACGTATTTCTACATTGTTGTTTACTTCCATGTTGATTAACACTTATATACCTGTAAACCTCAAGGATTATATCAGAGCTTAATCAGAAGTGTACATTCTTAAACGATCATTTATGTACATATTTAGATTATCATTTATATCCTAACGGTTGAATATTATAAAAGGTAGGCTTCTGCCTACCAACTATGTGGACCAAGCGTCCTTATGAAACAGTAGTACCTTCCGGCCTACAATTATGCGGACTAAGCGTCCTGATATATTTTACAAAAATATAATGCAATAATTATCATCAAAAATCAACAATCTTTATAGATTATTTATGTGAGCACTCATCTAATAACCCCTAGAAATTTCAAGTCCTCTAGCCATGGCATATTGGTCCATAAAATCCCGAATCATTTATCGAGTGGGTAAGATAATTCTTGATTTTAACCATGATGGATCTGCACTTTCTGTGGTTAAATCTTGAATAATACAGACGCAACATTCCTTTTGATACTCCATATAATAAATACTGATTTAAATTAGATATAATCTTATCCAAAAAATACAAACGATGATCTTCTTTGTCATAATCGATGACCTTATTTATCACATGTAGTTTAGTTTTTAGGTAACATATCTTTTCATAATAATTGTGCACACCACTACACTATTAAAGTACGTAAAATAATATTAAATCACGAAAAATTGAAAATTACTTCATACATAATCACTACCAATTTTAAAACCTCTTGCATAATGTTGTTCGGTGCGGTATATAACTGTTATGAATTGCGATGGTCGTCTTCGGACAACGCCTTGAAGGAGCCTAATTAAACTGCTCCAAATTTGCAGAAAAAACAAATGTAATTTTATTGATTTATACATGATTATTGCTATAATA
>JABLTN010045406.1_pt1 | contig 31207 bp, 28 predicted proteins | sample 7160141 | NCBI WGS metagenome assembly JABLTN01 (sample SAMN14651226, study PRJNA627086) | human gut metagenome | isolation source: feces | host: Homo sapiens | reverse complement strand
TTTCGCCAAGATGTGCAATGCGGATGCTGCGGAGAACGCTTATATTGGCGGCCTAAAACCGAACAATGGTTTTGCCGCCAATGTGGAATGTGGACGAAACCCATCCAAGAAAAAGAATTGTCTGATGCTATTACAATAAAATTAGAGTGGATTCAGAGACATTCAGAGGTTATTCGCTCACCAACAACACAGCGCAATGTCCAATCCATAAAAGCCGCCAAACTAGCACGAGAAATTCAAACGGATTTGCTGGAAACAGAGCCTAATGCCGATGCGCTAATCGCCAAAATCTTACGCCGGGCGGAACTGGAATATGAATTCTGCTCTGCAGGAGATGCCGACCCGGCAACTATGCAAATACGAAAAGCTTGTGCCGAGTATGATCTGACAGACGGCCTTCCATATACCTTTTATAAAGAGGTCGTCAGCAAGGTTATGTGTGTTTCGTTGTGACCGTGTCAAGTGATTTGGTGTTGGACCGAGCAGAACAAACTGTTTGGGAAGTCGGATTTGTGCTGGTGCGAATTTAGGATATAAGGCTGCAATATCTCCTTGTTGTTGGCGGACGGGAAGTCCCCTCGTCTTGAGGGCCAATAATAACAAGGAGGTGAATTCCGTGAAAAAAGCGGACAAGCCCAGTATTGTCATCAATATCAATGTTTACGGTGACAATAACAAGGTTTCCACGAATGAGACTCGCTCTCATGTCCCTGCTGCTGTGATTGTCATTGTACTGATTGCAGTAGCCGTACTGGCTGTATCCTTTTGCTGCCCTGAACTACTTCCCGATTTTGTCCGTTGGATAATCGGTATAGTAGTCAACAGCTAACACCAGCACATTTTAAGAATTGAGGTGTAATGCCTTTTGAAATATACGGATTGCCCACTATACGGAATTCAATCTAAAAAAATGCTAAAATATGTTCTACATATAAAAAATGGGAATTTGTTAAAACAAGACTATGTTGTTTCGATGATTAGTCCCTATATAGATAGGTCTAAAAAGCCTCGGCTAATTGAGCCTCCACAGACCGAGTTGAAAACTGTACAAAAGTGCATAAAAACATTATTGGGGAAAATTGAGGTACCCGATAATGTTTTTTCCGGTATTAAGGGAAAATCATACTCCGATAATGCTCGCCAGCATTTGGGCGAGGGCACTCGGAATCTATATAAGATTGATTTGACTGCATTTTTCCCTTCAATCAGCAGAGAAACAGTTTATCGCTTTTTCTTTGAAGATTTGTGCTGTTCTCCTGATGTTGCCGAGGTGCTGACAAATTTAACAACAATCGATCTTAAAAAGCTCGATCAAAAGTGCCTTTCGGAAGTTTACGATTTTCTTGCAGCTAAAGGAGTTAAATGCTGTAATCATCTGATCTCTGGAGCTCCAACAAGTCAAACTCTTTCATATTTGGTTAATCACAAAATGTTTGATGAATTGCAGGCATTGTCAGATGATAACGATGTAATAATGACCGTCTATGTAGATGATGTGGTATTTTCGAGCGAACATAAAATATCCTCGGAATTTAGAAAAACGGTATTGTCACTTATCCGAAAATATAATTACCAAGTTTCCCGAAAAAAAGTGAAAGGGTATTCCAGAACATACCCTAAATTGGTGACAGGTGTTATTATCAATAGTGCGGGCAAAGCCACCGTCAAGAACTCACTTAGGAAAAAGATTATGTTTGAGCATAAGTATCTTCGCAATAATCCCACTGATAAAAAAAGTCGTCAGCGTCTACGTGGCCTTGTTACTGCTGCCAGACAGGTTGACAAGTCAGCTTACCCTAATATACGTAAATTTGCTTTTGAAAAGTTTGTATAGCCAAAAGGAAAAATTAAGAACGAGGAAAATTACAGGAGCAGAGTATCTGGAATGGATGCTGCAGTGGCCCTTCAGCGAAAGAAAACAATAAAATTTCTCTGCATCGTTGATTTTTCACTTTCAAAACAGGGTGTCTTTTTTGTCACACTCAGACATAAGACTGTGATGAAAAAGATGTCACAGTCTTTTTTCTTTGCTGTATCGTTGAAAATTGGAGATTTCACCAACCAATTTTTGGACACGGCTTTACAGTGTTGTCCAACCATTTTAGTGCGGTTTTCCCAACTTGATGCCCACTTTTCCTGCCTCTTTCCGGAATTTGGCAGGGGAGGGGGCATTTTTTTTTGAGAAAAAACAGAATAAATCCTGCTGTTTTCAGAATGTTTTCAATTTCCTCGCAGCCAATTTCCTGTTGGCTGCGGGGATTTTTTGTTTTTCCCGGCAGTTTTCAGTTTGTTTTCAAGTTTTCCATTTTATACCTATTATAATAAGGAGGATTTCCACCATGAGTATCATTATCGGTATCGACCACGGCTACTACGCTATCAAGACAGCGCATTGTTCATTCCCGGCTGGGCTGACAAGCTAACCAAGTTCGGCATTCACTTTGATATGTCCAGCCCGGCGGTCAACAAGCCGCTGGTACCGGATTCCTGCCCGGAGGTCATCCGCGCCTCGGTGGAAGCATCGCTGAAGCGGCTGAACACCGACCATATTGACCTATACTACCAGCACCGCCTTGACCCGAAAGTGCCTATCGAGGAAGTGGCCAGGGTCATGGCCGACCTGATCCGCGAGGGCAAAATTACCCACTGGGGCTTGTCCGAAGCAAACGCGGAAACCATCCGCCGCGCCCACGCAGTTTGCCCGGTCACGACAATCCAGAATCGCTGCTCCATGATGGCGCGCTGGTACGAGGAACTGTTCCCGATGCTGGAAGAACTGCACATCGGCTATGTGGCATTTTCACCGCTGGCAAACGGCTCCCTTTCGGGGAGGTATGACAAAAATACCCGGTTTGAAGCCGGTACAGACTACCGCAGCGTGATGCCGCAATTTCAGCCGGAGGGTATCGACCAGAACCGCGCCCTGCTGGACCTGCTGAACAAGCTGGCAGGGGAGAAGAACGCCACGCCAGCCCAAATCTCGCTGGCATGGATGCTATGCAAGAAGCCTTATATTGTGCCGATTCCCGGTACCCGCAAGGCTGCACGCCTGCAAGAAAACGCCGGTGCTGCCGACGTCTGCCTTTCTGCCGCAGAGGTGCAGGCCATTGATACAGCACTGGGCGGCATGGAAATGTCGCAGGTGTTCGGCGGCAGCCGTGTGGTGCAGTAAAGCACTATTTTCACATAAATTCCCCGCAATCTTCACACCGTATCGGTTGACGAACCACACTTTTTCGCCTAAAATAAAGGTAAAATAGGTAAAAAATGCGATAGGGGGGCAAACCGCTATGATGTACAATACGCAGTTGGATACGTTTTTGAAAGTGGCAGAACTGGGCAGCTTTAATAAAGCCGCCGATGCACTGTACATCACGCCGCCTGCCGTTACCAAACAGATCAACCTACTGGAAGAAGACTTGGGCGTTACGCTGTTTGTGCGCAGCCACCGCGGCTTGAAGCTGACTCCGGCGGGACAGTCCTTTTACAAGGATGCAAAGTACATCATTGACTACTGCGAAGCTTCGCTGGAACGTGCCAAATGCGCGATGATCGCAGACAGCAAGGTGGTGCGCATCGGTATTTCGCCCATGACACCCCAGCCGCTGGTGAATGTCTGGCCGAAGATTCAGCAAGAGTGCGCCGACATCAAATTCCAGCTGGTGCCGTTTTTCAATACACCAGAGAACGCTCGCGAAATCCTAAAAAACCTTGGCCAAAACATTGACGTGGTGGGCGGTATTTTTGACGATACGCTGCTGGATCTGCGCCAGTGCGCAGGCACACAGCTTGCGATGGTACCTATCTGCTGTGCCGTGGCACTGCACCACCCGCTGGCGCAAAAGGACCATCTGGAAGTCAGCGACCTGTACGGTCAGAATTTTATGCTGATGCGCCGTGGCTGGAGCCACCATGTGGATGAACTGCGCGATGACTTGTGGAAAAACCACCCGCAGGTTCACATTGTGGACTTTGACTTTTACAGCGTGGATGTGTTCAACAAATGCGGAAATGATGGTGCGTTGCTTATGGCCATCCCACAGTGGCAGCAGGTACATCCGATGCTGAAAATCCTGCCCGTGAACTGGAACCATGAGGTCCCTTACGGCCTGCTGCACGCCGAGAAGCCGACCCTGGCCGTAAAGCAGTTCATTGCCGCTATGCAGAAAGCGCTGGCCGAGTAAAAACCGACAGGTACATACTGATTAACAAACAGAGTCTTCCGCCGAAGGCTCTGTTTTCTTATACTACTTATAAAAAGTATTCAAAGGGGGAATAGGCAATGAAAAAATCATCCTCTTTCCGTGGCACAGCGTATAGCTGCGCCCTTGCGATGCTGTTGTCCGGCTGCGGGTCAGTGCCCGCAGCGCCGCCGCAAACCACACCGAAAACCGCCGAGACTGCCACCGCACAGCTCTATACCGGCAGCACACGGGTGCAGGATGTGATAAACGATGCCGCGTTTGGCGACTATGGCCGCCTGATTTTCCCGGTGGACCTGACAATTCCCGCCGACCTGACGCTGGAAAATCTTGATGAAATTTTGATCTGGTACAATAATGTCAACCCGGACCGCACGGTGGAAATTGCCAACTATCTGCACGATCAGGCCGAAGCGGAAAACACCATTTTTTACGACATTTACACCGATGCCGAAAAAGCCGCCGACCCCGCCAAGGAAGATACCGGGCTGTTCTTCTTCCGGGGCGAACCGGGAGCAAAAACAGCGATTCTGAACGCAGGCGGCGGGTTTATGTATGTGGCCGCCATGCAGGACAGCTTCCCCCATGCGCTGGAGCTTTCCAAACGGGGCTATAACGCCTTTGCCCTGATTTACCGTCCCGGCGCAGAGACGGCTTGTGAAGATCTGGCCCGCGCCATAGCCTTTTTACACGACAACGCCGAGGAACTGCAAATTGACATGGACGGCTACTCGCTGTGGGGCGGCTCCGCCGGGGCGCGAATGGCTGCGTGGCTGGGCAGCTACGGCACAGCAGCCTTTGGTGAAAAGGAATACCCGCGCCCCGGTGCGGTCATTATGCAGTACACGGGCTTGTCCGAAGTGTACGGCAACGAGCCGCCGACCTACAACTGCGTAGGCACGGCGGACGGCATTGCCAACTACCGCATCATGCAGCGCCGCATTGAGGCCATTCTCCGGCAGGGAACACCCGCCGAAATCGACATCTATCCGGGTCTTGCCCACGGCTTTGGCTTGGGCGAGGGTACAGTGGCCGAGGGCTGGCTCGACCACGCCGTGACATTCTGGCAGGAAAATATTTGAATAGGGAACACAAAGCGCAGATGTGTCCAAACAAGGCACCCCTGCGCTTTTACTATGTGCTGGGTATAAACCTGTAAGTATATACTTGTAAACGAAGTGAATCTTCTGTTTTGGTTGCTGCAACGCTATAATAAAGGCACAAAGCAGCTGCTGGATGAAATAACCAAACAAAACAGAAGGAGTAGAATCATGGCAAGTAAGTACGATGGTCTTGCCCGCATCATCATTCAGAATGTTGGCGGCAAGGCAAACATTATTTCCCTGACCCACTGCGTTACCCGCCTGCGTTTCAAGCTCAAGGATGAGAGCAAAGCCAACACCGACATCCTCAAATCCACGGATGGCATCGTTACGGTCATGCAGACCGGCGGTCAGTATCAGATCGTCATCGGCAACCATGTCGGCGCTGTGTATGACGCGGTCTGCCAGGTCGGCCATTTTACCAGCGATATGAAGCTGGCAGAAGAAGCAGTCGATGAAAAGAAACTTTCCCCCGGCGCGGCGCTGATTGACCTGATCTCCGGCACCTTCCTGCCGGTGCTGGGCGTGCTGTCCGGCGTCGGCATCATCCGCGGCCTGCTGGCAGTGGCATCTTTCTTTGGCCTGCTGACTGCCACCGACGGCACCTATGTCATCCTAAACGCTGTCGGCACCAGCTTCTTCTACTTCCTGCCTATCATCCTTGGCATGACGGCGGCGGAGAAGATGGGCGGCAACAAGTTCATTGGCATCTCCATCGGCTGCTCGATGTGCTACCCGGCCATTGTGGAGCTGAGCAATGCCGAGGCCATCGGCACCGCCTTTGCTGGCACTATCTTTGCTACCCAGTATTACACCACATTCCTCGGTATCCCCGTGCTGCTGCCCTCCGGCGGTTACACCTCTACCGTTGTGCCGATTATCGTGGCGGTTTTCTTCGCGGTTAAGCTGGAAAAGCTGCTGCAAAAGGTCATCCCCAACGTCGTCAAGATGTTCTTCGTTCCGCTGTTCACGCTGATCATCATTGTCCCGCTGACCTTCCTCGTTATCGGCCCCATCACCGGCATCCTCTGCGCCCTCATCACCCAGCTGTTCAATACCATCTTCGGCGTCAGTGGTCTGCTGGCCGGTGCAATCCTCGGCGGCATGTTCCAGGTCTTTGTTATCTTCGGCCTGCACTGGGGTCTGACCCCGCTGGCCCTGACCAGCATGGCGGCTGTCGGCTATGACAACATCATTCCCACGGCCATGCCTGCTACCTTTGTCCAGACTGCCACGGTTCTGGCTATCTACCTGAAATCCAAGGATGAGAAGCTCAAGAAAGTGGCGCTGCCCGCCTTTATCTCCGGCCTGTTCGGCATCACTGAGCCCGCTATCTACGGCGTCACCCTGCCCAAGAAAAAGCCGTTCGTCATTTCCTGCCTTGCCTCCGCTGTCAGCGGTGCCATCATGGGCGGCCTTGGCGTTAAGCGTTACTCTATGGGTGGTCTGGGTATCTTTGCACTGGCTACCTACCTGAACCCGGAAACCCAGAGCTTTTACGATGTAGGCTGGTCCGTGGTCGCTATCCTTGTCGGCATGGCTGTCTCTTTTGTCATCACCTTTATCACCTACAAGGATGAAGTCAAGGCTGAGCCTACCGCCGCGGAAGTGGCCGCCGCCGAAGCAGAATAAAAGGAGCTTACCATGCAAGCAAACCACGGATTCCGCAAAGATTTCCTTTGGGGTGGCGCTACCGCTGCTAACCAGTTGGAGGGTGCGTGGGATACGGACGGCCGCGGCCCCTCCACCGATGACGTGCTGACCGGCGGCACGGCCACCGAGCCGCGCTACCTGACCTATCGCAATCAGGACGGTACCACCGGCAAAATTTCCATGATCGATCTGCACGATCTGCCAAAGGGCGCAGCCTTCACCGTGCTGCCCGATGTCTGGTACCCGAACCATGAGGGCATCGACTTTTACCACCACTACAAAGAGGACATCGCCCTCTTTGCCGAGATGGGCTTTACCGCCTACCGTATGTCCATTGCGTGGAGCCGCATTTTCCCCAATGGCGATGAGCAGACCCCCAACGAAAAGGGCCTTGCCTTTTACGATGCTGTTTTCGATGAGTGCCATAAGTACGGAATTGAACCCATCGTGACCATCAGCCACTATGAAATGCCGCTGGGTCTTGTCAATAAGTGGGGCGCATGGCGCGACCACCGCACCATCGACTGCTATCTGCGCTATGCCGAAACGCTGTTCCGCCGCTATAGGGGCAAGGTCAAATACTGGATCACCTTCAATGAAATCAACAGCATGAACGTGACCGGCTGGCTCGGCGCGGGCGTGACCTCCTGTGACCCGGCGGTCATGCTGCCCGCCGCCCACTATCAGCTGGTGGCTTCGGCCAAGGCGGTCAAGCTCGCACATGAGATCGACCCCGAAAACAAGCTGGGCTGCATGGTCGCCATCAGTCAGGCCGTGGTTTACCCGGCAGACTGCGCCCCCGCCAATGTGCATAAGGCATGGGAACGCGCCCAAAAATGCTATTTCTTCACCGATGTGCAGGCCCGCGGCTATTACCCCAGCTACCAGCTGCGCCGCTATGAGCGCGAGGGCATCCATATCGACTGCACCGAGGAAGATAAGCAGGCGCTGGCACAGGGCACGGTGGATTTTATCAGCTTCAGCTATTACCGCAGCACCACCGTCAGCACCGACCCCAACGCTCCGTGGGTCGCCCCAAACTCCCCGCTGAAAGAAACGCTGGGTGTCAAGAACCCCTACCTGAAAGCCACCGATTGGGGCTGGGCCATCGACCCGATGGGCCTGCGCATCGCGCTGGATCAGGTTTACGACCGTTACCAGAAGCCAATTTTGATTGCCGAAAACGGCCTTGGCGCACTGGATGTCCGCGAGGCAGACGGCAGCGTGAACGATGACTACCGCATCGAATATCTGAAAAAGCACATCGAAGCCATGCACGATGCCGTGGCCGAGGATGGGGTAGATCTGATGGGCTACACTATGTGGGGGCCGATCGACCTTGTGTCGGCTTCCACCGGCGAGATGCGCAAGCGCTACGGCTTTATCTATGTGGATAAACAGGACGATGCCACTGGCACGCTGGCGCGCAGCCGCAAAAAGTCTTTTTACTGGTACAAAAAAGTGATTGAAAGCAATGGTGAGATTCTTTGAGTGAAACAAAACGCACGGGGCTGCCGTATGCTTTCGTGATCTGCCTGTGCGGTATCCTGTCCATGTTCTGCGTGGGCGCTGTGGCAGGCTCCATTACCGCGTATCTGCCGTATATCATTGAGTACGGCGGCCTGACCCAGACGCAGGGCTCCAGCATTTTTACAATTGTCTGCCTTGTCTCGCTGATCGTTACTTCCGTTTTGCTGGAGCCGTACTACCGCCGATTTTCTTACCGCACAGGTCTGGCGCTGGCATTGGCAGGTGCGGCGGTGGACTACCTGATTTACAGCTTTTCCACCGGGTATGTCGGCTTTGTGTGCGGCGCGCTGCTGGGCGGTGTGGTATATGCGCTGGCCGGTATGGTGCCGGTGTCCATCGTCATCAACGCATGGTTTGCCGATCACACGGCGCTGGCGCTGGGGCTTTGTGCCGCGGGCACGGGCGCTGCGTCCATCACGATTCCCATGATTTTGTCCGCGCTGATTGAGCGTGTCTCGCTGCCCGGCGTGTTCCGTGTGATGGCTGTGTTGATGGCCATTATCGCGGCTGCGGTGCTTTTGCTTCTCCGTGACCGCCCGCAGCAGATGGGGCTGACTGCCTATGGCACGCCCCACAGCGCGGAGCAAGCCACCGCCCACGCAGGCCGTGATGCTGACCGCCGCACGATGCTGTGCATGCTGTTGGGCATCCTGATGCTGGGTGCGGTAACAGGCGGCGGCTACCAGCACGTTTCGGTGCTGTACACCTTGGCGGGGTTCAGTGATTTGCAGGTTTCGCGGATGCTGTCTTTGGGCGGTGGGCTGATGATTGCGGGCAAATGCCTGTTTGGTGTCATCACCGACCGTTTCGGCACAAGCCGCACGGCGTATCTGTTCTTTGCGTTCCTTACGGGCGGCTGGCTGCTTTGCTGCCTTGCCGGGCGGCAGAGTATGCCGCTGGCGGTGCTGTCTGTTGTGTTCATCAACTTAGGCATGGCGCTGTCCACGGTAGGCTTATCTGCCATTGCCCGCAGCATTTCGTCTGAGCAGGGCTTCGGCCGTGCGGCCAAGAATTTCCAGAGCTTTACGATGATCGGCTCCATCGCGTTCAACACGATTCCCGGCATCATTGCGGATGCCGCAGGCAGCTACATTCCGGCCTATTGGATCGTGACGGCCATCACGCTGGCATCGCTGGCGCTGGTGGCAGCCGCCTTTATCCGCTACAACAAAAAAGTATCATAGAGGGGAAATAGAATATGCAGAGCTTTACCTACACCATTACCGAGCCTGTCGGCATCCATGCCCGCCCGGCCGGACTGCTGGTCAAGGAGATCAAAAACTACCAGAGTACCGTCACGGTCACCAAGGGGGATAAATCCGTCAACGCGCTCAAGCTCATGGCCCTGATGGGCATGGGCATCAAGTGCGGCGATACCGTCACCGTCACGGTGGAGGGCAGTGATGAGGACACGACTGCCCCGGCACTGAAACAGTTCTTTGAGACCAACCTGTAATTGTCACACCCGGCAGGGATTACACTTGCCGGGTGTGTTTTTTGTGAAAAGCAAAAAATACGCTTGGCTTAAAGCTGACTTCAAGTTTTACAATGGTGCTGTCAACCAAAAGGCTGTAAAAACCTTTGGGTTAATACAGCGCAACAAATCGAATATTCCGCTTTGCAGCGGGATGTTTTATACTAAAGGCAGAAAGCAGGAAAGGAGCTTATCACTATGAACAACTTCATTTTTGAAAACACCACCAAGGTCTATTTTGGGCAGGGCGGCGTAAAAGAGTATCTGGAAAGCCTGCTGGCCAATTACGGCTCCAATGTGCTGCTGGCCTACGGCGGCGGTTCCATCAAGCGCAACGGTGTGTATGCGGAAGTCACCGACATCCTGCACCGCGCGGGCAAAAATGTCGTCGAGTTCTCCGGCATCATGTCCAACCCCACCTACGCCAAAGTGCAGGAGGGCGCGAAGCTAGCAAAAGAAAACCATGTTGACTTGATTCTGGCGGTTGGCGGCGGCTCGGTCTCCGACTGCTGCAAGGTCGTTTCCGCGCAGGCCATGCTGGGCGAGGACCTGTGGGAGTTTGAGTACGCCAAGCATGACCGCCCCTCGAAGTTCATCCCGCTGGGCACCATCGTCACAGTGTTCGGCACTGGCTCCGAGATGAACAACGGCGCGGTCATCACCCACGAGGACAAAAAGATCAAGGGCGCACTCTGGGGCGCACAGGCGGATTTTGCCTTCCTCGACCCCAACTACGCTATGTCCGTGCCGTTTAAGCAGGTCATCTCCGGCGCGTTTGACACATTGAGCCACGCAATGGAGACCTACTTCGGCAAGCCGGACGAGAACAACCTCTCCGATGACATCAACGAGGCCGTCATGCGCAGCACCATCCGCAACATTCGTGTGCTGCTGACCGACCACAACAACTACGCCGCCCGCAGCGAACTGGCGTGGGCCTCCGCGATGGCCGAGAACAGCATCCTGAAAATCGGCAAAGTCACCGATTTCCAGTGCCATATGCTGGAGCATCAGCTGGGGGCCTACACCAACTGCAACCACGGCGCAGGGCTAGCGGTACTCCACCCGGTGCTGTACCGCCACATTTGCGAGGCCAACACTGCACGGTTTGCCCGCTTTGCCGTGAACGTCTGGGGCATTGACCCGGAGGGCAAAACCGAGGTGGAACTGGCCCACGCAGGTGTTGAAGCGCTGGCCGCCTTTATTAAAGAAATCAGCCTGCCCACGACCTTTGCAGAACTGGGCATCCCCGCTGATACCGATTTTGCGGCTATTGCCAAATCTACTGTGCGCACCGGCGGCTGCTGCAAAGAACTGACCGACGACGAACTGCTGGAAATCCTGAACGAGTGCCGCTGAAAGGAGCGTTACCTATGGAATATATCACTTTGAATAATGGCGTGAAAATGCCCACCGAGGGCATCGGAACCTTTCTGCTGACCCCGGACGAAGCTGAAAGTGCTGTTGTCAGCGCCCTGCACAGTGGTGCAACGCTGATCGATACTGCCAACGCCTATGTGAATGAAAAGGCTGTGGGCCGGGCCATGAAAGCCTCCGGCTTGCAGCGCGAGGAGATTTTCCTTGAAACCAAGCTGTGGCCCAGCTTCTACAAGGATGCCGATGCAATAGACAAGACGCTGGCCCGTCTGGACACAGATTATATTGACCTGCTGCTGATTCACCAGCCCGCAGGCGATTATGTCGCCGGGTATCGCCAGATGGAAAAAGCCTACAAAGAGGGGAAAGTCCGGGCCATCGGCCTGTCCAATTTCAACATTAAACAGATGGAAAAAATCTTTTCCATCTGCGAGGTGCAGCCCACAGTTTTGCAGACCGAGGTTCACCCTTACAACCAAGAGCCGGAACTCAAGGCATATTTGAAAGCGCATGGCATGGTCATTCAAGCATGGTACCCGCTGGGCCACGCCGACAAAGCCCTACTGAATGAGCCACTGTTCATGAGCCTTGCTGCCAAGTACGGTAAGAGTAATGCCCAGATCATCCTGCGCTGGCATGTGCAGGCGGGCAACATCGTCATCCCCGGCTCCAAGAATCCTGATCACATCCGCGACAACTTCAATATTTACGACTTCGCCCTGACGGACGAGGAAATGCAGCAGATTGCCGCGTTGAACAAGAATAAGCGTTACTATGAGGCCAACGCCGCCAAGCTGGCTGCCTACGCCTTGATGGTTCCGCCGGTTGACAAACAAAAGTGAGGTGCTTTTTATGAAACGCCTTTTTTCTCTTTTGACCGCCGCCGTGCTGGCTGTCAGTTTGGCTGCCTGCGGCAGCAGTGCATCTTCTGCCGCCGCCACGCCTACGCCGACCACCGAACCCATCCCGGCACCGACCGAGCAATCTGCCCCGGCAGAATCCGAAACGACCGAAACCGTAGACTCCACCGAAGAAACCACCACAGACGGTAAGGCGCTGGTCGTTTACTACTCCGCCACCGGTACCACCAAGCGTGTTGCCCAGTTGATTGCCAATGCCATCGGCGCAGACCTGTTCGAAGTCGAGCCTGCCGAACCGTACACCACCGCTGACCTCAACTATTCCGACAAAAACAGCCGAGTCTCCCGCGAACATGATGATGAATCCCTGCGGGATGTGGAGCTGGTTTCCGCCGAGGTTCCCGACTGGGACAGCTACGACACCGTATTCATCGGCTATCCCATCTGGTGGGGCGGTGCCGCGTGGCCGATGAACGGTTTTGTGACCGCCAATGATTTTACCGGCAAGACCGTCATCCCGTTTGCCACTGCTGGCAGTTCTGGCATGGGTGACAGCGGTACCGACCTTGCCAAACTGGCAGGCACCGGCGACTGGCTGGACGGCCAGCGGTTCTTCTCCTCCACCACCGCAGACGATATTCAAAGCTGGCTTGACACGTTGGGCCTGTAAAGGAGTTTTTCTCATGCGTAAAAATTTTGGTACGAATCCATACTTTTTCCCGCTGCCAGTGCTAATCGTGGGCAGCTATGACGGCGACGGCAACGCCAAAGTAATGCCGCTAGAATAAGGAACCTTGAGGGAAACACATTACGAACTACCGTTCGCGGAAAATTAAGAATCTGGAGTGAAACAAACTTGATAAAAAGAACGCTTTATGGTAAGATAGAGACAAAGAACAAGAAGTAAAAAGGGGAGGTGTACATCAATGGGATTAGCTGATACGGTCACAAAAGCCTACATGAAAGAAAATACCGTGTTTGCGGATGCATTCAACTATCTGATTTATGGCGGTAAGGCAGTTGTTGATCCTGCGCAGTTGCAAGAATTGGACACAACAGAAATAGCATTGCCGTTTGGTGCGCAGGACGAGAACGGAAACCAGACAGCTGATGCGGTACAAAAATACCGCGATGTGCTGAAATCGGCAGTAATTAAGCAGGATGACGAAGCGGCTTATATCCTTTTGGGTATCGAAAACCAAACGGATATCCACTATGCAATGCCGGTACGCAACATTGTTTATGATGCGCTCCAGTATGGTAAGCAGGTTGCGGATATAGCAGCAAAGCATCGCACCGATGGTTCGAAAGGCCACAGCCGGGGAGAGTACCTGTCTGGGTTCTATAAGGATGATAAAATCACACCGGTCATTACATTGGTACTGCACTTCGGCGCAAACGAATGGGATGGCCCGCTGTCGCTCCACGAGATGATGGCGGTCAAGAATGAGAATCTGCTGAACTTTGTGCAGGATTATCAGATTCACTTGATTGATCCGGCAAAACTGAGCAAAGAGGACTTGGAAAAATTCTCGACAAGTCTCCGAGAGGTAATCGGGTACATCAAGTATTCCAAAGATAAAAAACGATTAACTGAATTTTTGACCGATAATCCACGTATGCTTATGGAAGCGAACGCGGCGCGAGTAATCAAAGCGGTAACGAACACACCTCTGGACATTCCAGAGGACGCGGAGGTGATTGATGTGTGCAAAGCAGTTGAGGATATGATGAACGAAAGTAAAACCGAAGGTGCGGTTACTGTTCTTGCGGGGCTTGTCAAGGATGGTCTACTGAGCATCAAAGAGGCTGCACACCGTGCCAATATGACAGAAAGTGCATTTGAAGCAGAAGTGAAGAAGTTGACTTGATAAAACAGAAGCAAGTAAGGGCATTTTTACAAGATTGTTTTGAATTCTAAAATTGGAGGTGAATCCAGTGGATTTGAATATTAAGATCCAAAACATTAAGTGCATAAAAAATCTTGAGATTTCATTTCCGCTTGAAAGTGGCATATATGCAATTACCGGTGAGAACGGATCAGGAAAGAGCACTTTGATTGCATGTGCATCCACCATTTTCTACCAGATGAAAATGTATGACTATTTTGGAAGACCTAAAAATGGGTTGATCCAGTTTACAATCGGCGATGCAACAAGAGGGTGGGAATATAAAGGGCGGTCATGGAGACAATTGCCTACTTCGCATAAAATGGTCTTAAATGGTTTCTATGAAGGTAGTATCATTTTTGGCAATCGATTTAAAGATACAAATTTTTCGGTGATTCGTATATTGGATAGATTGTCTGAGTCGGATATTATTCCGGCAGATGACTTCGTTAAGTCGAATCTGGGAATGATTCTGCACAATGACAATGCTTATTTTAAAAGCCTATTTATACTTAAAAAAGATGTTGCACAAAAAAGCGGTTTGACAAGCGATCCGTACTTTTTTAAAACGGATGAAGGGGTGCTAGTTAGTCAGGCTAGAATGTCGACGGGAGAAAATTTGCTGATTAGCATTCTGCACTCGTTGAAAATTTTATATGATAAAAGAGCGCTTCATCACGACGCGCGTCCGTACATTGTTTTTCTTGATGAAATTGAACTTGCATTGCATTCTTCGGCGCTAAGGCGCTTGGCGCTTTTCCTTAAAGATATATCAGAATCCCTTGGGTTAACCATTTTCTTTTCTACGCATTCAATCGAATTACTCCGCGAAATACGTCCGCAAAATATTTATTATTTGCAGCATAATGTTGACGACTCGATTTCTATTACAAATCCGTGCTACCCTGCATATGCAACAAGAAATCTGTATAGTGATGATGGGTACGGAAATGATTTAGTCATTTTGGTTGAAGATGATTTGGCTAAAATGATTGTGGAAAAGATTATGCTGGAAAAGCATTTGCTGAAAAACATTCGCATTAAGGTACTACCAACTGGCGGTTGGACAAATACTTTGACGATGGCATATGATATATTGTCATCAAATTTACTTTTGAAAGGTACGCGATTGGCAATTGTACTGGATAGAGACGTAAAGGATGCTGTTCCTAATTTTATGTCCACGCACAAAGAATGTAAAGGATTGAAGATAGACTATTTGCCGATTAGCAGTCTGGAAAAGTATCTTCGCGCAAATCTATATACGACCGTAGATAGCGATTTTCTGTCTTTACTCGATACGTATTTGTTTCAGAAAAGACCATTGGCAGAGATACTTCGACTGTATAAAAAAGAAAATAAAAAGGAAGATAATGATGGCAAAATACTTTATGGATATTTGTTAAATGAGTTGAGAGGAATGCGAAGAGATCGGGATGACCTCGTCGATATTGTTGTAAAATATATATTGGAACATGAAGCGGGCAACATCGAAGCGCTTAGTACATATTTAAAAGGTAAAATAGACTCGTAAAAGTATAGAAATTCAAGTAAAAAAGAGTATTGTAATAGGGTATCTCTTTTGTCACACTCACACATAAGACTGTGATAAAAAAGATGCCACAGCCTTTTTTCTTTGCTGTATCGTCGAAAATCGGCAATTTCGCCAACCAATTTTTGGACACGGTTTTACAGTGTTGTCCAGCCATTTTTGGGCGGTTTGCCCACCTTGATGCCCACTTTTTCTGCCGCTTTCTGGAATTTGGCAGGGGAGTGGGCAATCTTTTTGAGAAAAAACAGAATAAATCCTGCTATTTTCAGAATGTTTTCAATTTCCTCGCAGCTGATTTCTCGTTGGCTGCGGGGATTTTTTATTTTTTCCGACAGTTTTCAGTTTGTTTTCAGGTTTTCCATTTTATACCTATTATAACAAGGAGGATTTCCACTATGAGCATCATTATCGGCATCGACCACGGTTACTACGCCATCAAGACGGCGCACTGCTCATTCCCGGCAAGGCTTACAAGCTACGGTGAACATGAACCCTGCGGTTGCTTATCTTTCACTATCTTTCTGTGTCTTATAGCAGATTTAAGCGACAAATAAGCGACAAGCCACAAGTTACAGTGCTATGAAAGTGCATAAAACTACAATATATAGCGCAAAATGGCAAGAAAACGCCCTGTATTTGGTATTGAAATCAAATACGGGGCTGTTGCGATATACTCCTTTTCATACTGCCTGCCGCGGTGAGTCGTTTGCACAGAAACGGGAGTTCCGCTTTGATTCCACCGGCGGGCCGAATCTTGTCACGCCCCAGTCCACAATCGACACATGGATGGACGAGGTACGCGCACTGCTGTAAAATCTATCTTGTACAAATGAAAAGCAACATTCAATGTGATTTAGAATGTGACTTTTTGTTGTATTTGAGAACCCTGCCTTTTAACTTAACCGTGTAGAAATAGATGAAGTTAGAATCGGAATATCCATTGCTTTGACCTGGGTAAGCAGAGATTCCCAATCGGAAGAACGAAAAGGCGCGGCGGAGATGCAGATGCTATCCTTCAAGGAAATGCGTGCTTTGTATAGGCTCTCCGGCGCGGACAAATCTGTGCGGGGAGCGGCGGAACGGCTTACTAAAATCATGAGGAAATGTCCCGACAGGACGGCGCAGAGGATGCGCTTTTTGGGCAGAACGGCAAGCGGGCCGTCAGCGGCAGGTTGATGTAGAGATGTGCAGCGAATGGAGCTGTCGCTGCAAAACGTGACGGTTTGCTTGCACAGAGTATCCGCGCCGAAGCAGCGGAGGAGTCTCCACCTTATGGCATGACGATGAAAAAGGCAGTAGCAAAATACAAAATAAGCCCGCAGATCATACAACAAAAACACATGCAGAAGCAGCAGGCAGACGACACCAAAAACAACCGCATACTGTGGGCCGTACCCGGGCGAGGTACACAGCGCCGGAATTTCTGTGACATAGGAGACCAGCAGGAAAAAGGCAACGGCGGACACCGCAAAAGACACGCCCCGCGGGAAAGTGGCCCACTTGGACAGTGCGGCCATGCGCAGCAGCGGCTCGGTGGATACAAGGTATTCGTCGGCGGTCATTTCGATGGTGCAGGTTACGCCGTTGGCGCTGTGGGTAATTGTGGACTCGGACATAAAAATCAACTCCTGATAGAAAATTGGGTAGAGACGATAGGGGGTAAACATGGTTCGCCCGTGGCTGTGTTCAACAGCCGCAAAGTGTCCGGGCGGATATGGAATCCGCCCCTACGGCGGTAAAGCAACTGCTGCTCGTCGGTCAGAAACTCCGGCGCAGGAACGTTCAAATCCTGCTCACTCCGCCTGCTCCCCAAACGATTTCAGCAGCATGGCCCGGGCGCGGTGGATGCGGGTCTTGACGTTGGACTCGCTCGAATCGGTGATTTTGGCAATCTCGCGGATGGAATACCCCTTCACGCGCAAAACCAGTGTCTGGCGGTAAATCAGCGGCATTTCGTCCAGCAGGGCAATAGCCTTGTCCAGCTGCAAATTTGTCAGGGCCACTTCCTCCGGTTCCGCGTAGTTGTCCAGCGCGGCGGCCAGGCTTTCGTAATCGGGCTGGGCACCGCGGCGGCGCTCCCACTTGCGCAGGAAATCAATGCTCCGCTCCCGGGTCACCATATAAAGGTAGGATTTCAGAGCCCGCTCGTTATCAATGCGCAGCGTGTCGATTCCACGCAGCAGCTGCACAAACGTCTCATGCACCGCATCCTCGGCCAAGGTGGGATGTTTAATAATGCCCGCAGCCGTGTGCAGCATAGAGCGGTAATATTTGCGGTATATGTATTCAAAGTTGTTTTTGTCGTCGTCGCTGTCCAGCGCGGCAAGATAGAAAACCAGCACGTAGGCTCCTCCTGAATATAAACTTCCGTGTTATAAGGTATCCGTCACAAGGCGGCGTTTGGTTACACAATTTGTCAAGTTTATTCCAGCACAATGCCCTGGGCAATTTTGATAAGCTCATGCAGGCTGATGTTGCCCTCTACGGAGCAGGCGAGTTTGTTATGCTCCCACAGCAAATCATTCATTTGGCCTTCAAACATATCGCCCCAAATCGCGTCGTGGCCGTCAAAGGTAATCGAGTAATATTGGGAGTGTTCATCGTCCAGGAAGACATCCTGCCTACCCTGAATGGGTACAATCATTACGGTAAAGAACGCTCCGGTCTCCGTATTATCATACGAGGCATAGTAGTGCCCGACATCCTTCGGCTCACTGATCTCGGTCAGGGTAAAGCCGTCCGGTAGATGGGACAGCGTTACTGACTCCGGCATAACGCCCCACTCCTCGCTGACATAGCTGACCGCCACAAATTGGTCATGCCACGTCATCAGTGTTTGGACAACCGCGTCCCGCACGGCCTTGACGGGCAGCATTGTGCAGGAGAAAATCGCCATTGCCACGGCCAGCGCAATTAAAAGCCGCTTGGCCGCCCGCAAATGCCGCTTTCGGTCAGCCTTGCGCCGGGTATTGCGGACCAGCGCGTCCATTTTGCGTAGAAACGCATCCGACGGCTGCACGTCCCCGGCGGCCTCCGGCCCCGACATCTGCGCCAGCGCGCGGTCCTGCGCCTCGGTCACGATCATAGCAATCAGGGCATCCGGGAAAATGCAAAGCTTGTCATCGTTCATGGTCTTCTCCTCCTGTTCAGCGGTGTTTCTATCTATAATCCGTAGTATATCGCAAAAAAGTTTCACTGACAATATAAACTGTGCCGCCAGCACGCCGCCCGGGGGATTGCAAAGCACCCGGTATCGTGTTATACTATAATAGCAGTGATATAAGTCATACTTGTCATGAACGGACAAAAGGCTTGTAAAACCGGCAGGAAGGCCGGGATTGCAGGCCTTTTGTTTTTTGCGGCAAAATCAAAAGGCAAGAGGTATGGAATTTTATGGTTCTTGAAGCAATTGCAACCATCAATCAGGCGGTCAACAACTTTGTGTGGGGCATCCCGGCGATGGTGTGCATCATCGGCGTGGGGCTGCTGCTCAGTGTGCGGACGGGCTTTTTGCAGATCCGCAAATTCCCGTATGCGATCAAAACCACCATCGGGCGTATGTTCCGCAAAAAGGATGCCTCTGACGGTGCGATGACGCCGTTCCAAGCCGTCTGCACGGCGCTGGCGGGCACGGTGGGCACGGGCAACATTGCGGGCGTTGCGGGCGCTATCGCCATCGGCGGGCCGGGCGCAGTGTTCTGGATGTGGTGCTCTGCGCTGCTGGGTATGTGCACCAAATTTGCGGAGGTCACGCTCGCTGTACATTTTCGAGAGCGCAGCGCCACCGGCGAGTGGGTCGGCGGCCCGATGTACTACATCAAAAACGGTCTGGGCAAGCACTGGCAGTTCCTGGCCGTGCTCTACTCGCTGTTCGGCGTGCTGACGGTTTTTGGCACCGGCAACGCGACCCAGGTCAACACCATCGTCGCCGCCATCGACACAGCCCTGACGGAGTTCAATGTGGTCGGTCAGAACGCGCTTTCCACCCTGAACCTCGTTGTCGGCATCGTTGTGGCGATGCTCGTCGCCATGGTGCTGCTGGGCGGCATCAAGCGCATCGGCAGCGTCAGTGAACGGCTGGTGCCCTTCATGGCACTGTTCTACATCGTGCTGGCTGTGGGCGTCGTTATTCTGAACATTCAGCGCTTCCCGGCGGTGATCGAGGCCGTCTTTGCAGGTGCGTTCAACCCGGCGGCCTTCACGGGCGGCACCATCGGCAGCCTGTTCATCAGTATGCAGAAGGGCGTCTCCCGCGGCATCTTCTCCAACGAGGCCGGCCTTGGCACGGGTTCCATCGCCCACGCCTGTGCCGACACGAAAAAGCCGGTCAAGCAGGGCATGTTCGGCATCTTTGAGGTCTTTGCGGACACCATCGTCATCTGCACGCTGACGGCTATGGTCATTCTGTGCAGCGGCACGACGGTCAACTACGGCACCGCCGCGGGCGCGGAGCTGACGATCTCCGGCTTTACCACGACCTACGGCGGCTGGGCATCCATCTTCACGGCGGTGGCACTGTGCTGCTTTGCCTTCTCCACCATCATCGGCTGGGGGTTGTACGGCTCACGCTTTATTGCATTCCTTTGCCGCAGCGACAAGGTCGTGCGCCCCTTCTTCGTGGTGTACTCCTTCGTTTCCATCCTGGGTGCTACGATGGACCTGGGCCTGATGTGGAGCATTGCCGATACCTTCAACGGTCTGATGAGCATCCCGAACCTGATTGCGCTGCTGCTGCTTTCCGGCACAGTGGCGCAGCTGACAAAGGAATATTTTGAAAAGGAAAAGGTGTAAGAAATGTTTGTAGGAACTTGGTGGTCCCTGATGCCGCCGATCATCGCCATTCTGCTGGCGCTGTTCACAAAGGAAGTCTATCTCTCGCTGTTCGCCGGCTGTGCACTGGGTGCGCTGCTGGTGGCAGAGTTTCACCCCTGGGTCGCGTTTGACACACTGTTCAACACGATGATCGACAGCGTCGACTTCTCGATTCTGATGTTCATGATCCTGCTGGGCATGGTCGTTATGCTCATGCAGGAGTCCGGCGGCACCCGCGCTTACGGTGAGTGGGCGGCGAAAAAGCTCAAGAGCAAGCGCGCCACGCTCGTGGCGACCTCGCTGCTGGGTGCGCTGATTTTTGTGGACGACTACTTCAACTGCCTGACCGTCGGCTCCGTCATGCGCCCGGTTACCGACAAGTACAAGGTTTCCCGCGCCAAGCTGGCTTACCTCATCGACGCCACGGCGGCCCCGGTCTGCATCATTGCGCCGATCTCGTCCTGGGCGGCGGCGGTCAACTCCTACGTCCCGGCGGGCAGCTCGATGTCCGGCTTTGAGATGTTCGTCCGCACGATCCCGTTCAACCTGTACGCGATGCTGACGCTCTACATGGTGTTCTTTACCTCGCTGCTGGGCTTCGACTTCGGCCTGATGAAAAAGCACGAGCGCAACGCCGCCCACGGTGACCTGTTCACCTCGGGCGGGGAGGCATTCCAAAACCAGGAAATCAAGGACCCCACCGAGGGCGGTAAATTCGCCAAGGGCAAGGTCATTGACCTGATTGCACCGATGATCGTCATGATCTTTACGGCCATCGCCACGATGATCTGGACCGGCTACCTGAACGGCGGCACGAACCTTGTCGAGGACTTTGCCAACTGCTCCTCGTCGGAGTCGCTTGTCTTTGCGGGCCTTGTCACGGTGGGCTTCCTGCTGCTGTTCTACCTGCCGCGCCGCGTTATTGGCTTTAAGGACTTCATGAACTCCGTGCCCGAGGGCGGCAAGCTGATGATGCCGCCCATCCTGATTCTGGTGCTGGCCTGGACGCTGAAGGGCATGACCGACGCGCTGGGCATCGGCGACTTTGTGCGCCAGGCCGTCAGCCTGAATGAGGGTCTCATGCGCTTTGTGCCGCTGCTGATCTTCTGCATTGCGATTTTTATTGCGTTCTCCTCCGGCACCAGCTGGGGCACGTTTGCGATTTTGGTCCCCATCGTCGTCAATATGTTCTCCGAGACGGACCCCACCATGATGATCGTGGCGGTATCCGCGGTGCTGGCGGGTGCTGTCTGCGGCGACCATATTTCGCCGATCTCGGATACGACCATCATGTCCAGCTCCGGTGCACAGTCGAACCACATCAACCACGTGCAGACCCAGATGCAGTACGCCATGGTCGTCGTGGCGGCCTGTGTGCCCGGCTACCTGATCGCGGGCTTTACCGAAAACTGGCTCATCACGCTGGTGTCGTCGCTTGCCATTCTGACCGCAGCCCTGCTGTATCTGCGCAGGCGCAGTCTGGCTGAGGACGCCAGAGCATAAAGAAAAAGCAGTGCTTTCCAAGCGGAAGGCACTGCTTTTTTTGTAGGGGCGACCATTGGTCGCCGCAGCCGTTTGCGGTGGCGAAAAGCCCCGCGGGTCGTCGAGGACGCCGACCCCTACACCGTAGGGACAAATTCCGTATCAGGTCGGCCCAAAGCCTTTACTTCAGCGTACCGTCCAGAATCTGCTGGTAATACCACGGCTTCTCGGCGTGGAATACCCGCCCGGCGAGATGCGCAAACCGCGGGTCGCTGATTTGCGCAGGAAAGCGCAGCTCCCACGCGCAGAGCGCCTGATACTTGAACCGCAGCTCGCGGTTGGCGGCGTTGTTGCCGTACTTGGAATCACCCAGAATCGGGCAGCCGATGTGTGCTAAATGCGCGCGGATCTGATGGGTGCGCCCGGTCACAAGCTCGACCTCCAACAGGGCCAGCCGTCCGCTGACAGCCAGCGTTTCATACCCGGTGATGACCTCCTTCGCGCCGCCCGCCGTCGTGTCGGTGATGCGCACAATGCCGCGCTCGGCGTCCTTCAAAAGGTAGTCGCGCAGCAGGGCGGCAGGCGGGTTCGGGCGGCCAAACGTCACGCAGAGGTAGCGCTTTTCAATATCGCGCGCCTTAATGGCGGCGGTCAGAAACGCCTCCGCCGCACTGTTCTTCGCCAGCAGCACCAGCCCGCTTGTACCGGTGTCCAGCCGGTGGCAGAGCACGGCGTGGGCGGCCTTGCCCTCAGCGGCCAGCTTCGTTTGCACGCGGCGGAGCAGCGTGTCACTGTCCGGGCCGTCCACAGCGATGCCTGCGGGCTTGCTGGCAATGATGATGTCGTCGTCCTCATACACAAACACGGCGGCGGGGGCGGGGCGGTTCTCCAGCTGGTCGTCGTTCAGGAACAGCTTGATAATATCGCCGTTCTGCACGCGGGTGGAGAGCGGCTGCTTCTTTCCGTTCAGCTTGATCTTGTTCTCGCGCAGGGCCTTGTTCAGCCGCCCCATGCCCAGAGCGGGGAACTGATCCATCAGGTACTTGTCCAGCCGCACGGGCAGCAGGCTTTTTACATGCAGTTCTTTCATTTTGTCGTCAACTCCTGATCCCACAAAACCGTGGCATCCTCAATATCCAAGGTGACCATCAGCCAACCGGCGTCGTGGTCATCGACCTTCAAAATCGGGTACTCCTGCCCGCCCGCGCAAAGCAGCGCCGCACCGTCCAGCTTAGCACGCGCAAACGGGGAATCCTTAAAGCAGACGGTCTGCTTTGTCTCGTCCAGCACGCCGCGGTTCCACAGCGCGTCGGTGTAGTCTGCCAGGCGCAGGGGATAGTCCTCGTCGTAGGGCGTGCACAGAGCGTCAAATGTCTGTCCCTGCAGCCCCGGCGCAATGGCATACCAGCTGGCGCTGCCGTCGGCGCTCGTCACGCACCCGCACCAGGCCAGCGCCTTGACCGGTTCCACGGCCTGCAAAAAGGCACCCTCGTCCTCGAACAGGTAGAGCGTGTCACTCTGCGGCGTGCCCGCGTCCAGAGCATCCAGCGCGGTCTGGCGCTCGGCGGCAAGAGCAGCCTCGTCGTAGCGGGCGGCGAACGGATCGTTCGTCGTCATGCCGTTGTCGGCAGCCCACAGCGCTAAGTGCAAGCTGTCGGCCTGCATGCCCTGCACGGATTCGATGTGGCGGTACTGTACCGCGCTCTGCCAGAAATCGCTGTCCAGCTCGGACGGGAACGCGTCCGTGACCTGCGCGGTCTGCATGGCGTCGTGCCGCTGGAAAAGCGCCGGGCTTACATCCCACAGTTGCACGGCGGCAAACAGTGTGACCCAGACGGCCCCGCGGGGCAGACGCGCCAGCCCTGCGAACGCTGCCAGCGTCAGCAGGTAGTAGACGGGCCAGAACAGCCGCCCGCCGGAGCGAAAGACCGAGAACAGCTTAATAAAAGAAGCGGGCAGCGGCAGCGTGGCCAGCGTCACGCCGTTGGCAGTGATGACGTTGCTGACGGCAAACGCGGTCAGCACAGCGCAGACCGCGCACAGCGCCCGGTGACGGCGCACAGCGCCCAGGATATGCCGCCGCGCTGACACGACCACGACAGGCAGTGCAGCCAGCACGCCCAGCCCCAGATAGGCAAAGGCGTCATAGTTGCCGCCGACCTGATTCTGTGCGGGCAGCAGGCGGCTGTACAAAACGCCGTTCACACCCGCCGGGTTCCACAGCGCGTTCAGGTTCATGGCAAAATAGCCGTACAGCGCCTGCCCGCCGCTGGTGGCTGTGCCGTAAAGCAGCCCCAGCGCCCAGCCCAGCGCCGCGGTGCAGAGCATGTTGCCGCCCAAAAACAGTGCGGGCCGCAGCCATTGCCGCTGCTTTACGGCGTACTCAAGCAAAAGCGCCAGTGTGACAGCGTAGGTCATGGGCAGAAAATACGGGTGGATACCGACGGCCAGAATGTTGATGACAAACAATCCGCGCGACGCAAACCGGCTCTGTCGGCGGCAGACAAAATAACAGTACAGCGCCGCCAGCACAAGCCACTGCGCGCCGAGCGAGGTGTGCCGGAACGCGCGCTCCAGTAAAATCGGGCTGGCCGCAAACACAAGCGAGCCCGCCAAAGGGGCGGCAAGCCCCTCAGCAAACAGCCCGCACAGCAGCGCCGCAAAGCCGCCCTGCAAAGCAAAGCAGACAAGGGTAAACCAGCCGAAATACTGGAACGTCCCGCCCAGCGCTGCCGCCAGCGGGCGGCACAGCACGGCCAGCAGCGGGATAGAATCGGTGTACGCAACGCTGACGCCCTGCGGCGCGTTGACGGCCTGCGTCACGCCGAGCGGCCAGCCCAGCGCACTGCTTCGGTAGAACAGCCAGCCCGCGTAGTGCTGCTGGATGTCCTTTTCAATGTAGCCGCCGCGGCAGAAGGCGTCGTTGGCTACGTCCAGTGGTGCAAGGCCGTACACCAGCAAAAATACGGCAGCGCCGAGCAGCGCCCCCAGCCAGAACAGCCGGGCGCTGCGGGTAGATTTATGGTTCAGCATACCATGCCTCACAGGGTCCAATAGAAAAAGCCGAAACAACCGGTAAAGCTGTTTCGGCTCGGGTAAATGCCGCTGACCGGGATCGAACCGGTACGGTATCGCTACCGAGGGATTTTAAGTCCCACTAAAAGCGGCATTTCTACATATTGAGTCCAAACACCTTTTGGTTAGCATGTTTTTCTATATATTGTGTGTATCTAAAGTAACAGGAAAAATAGTAAAAGGGATTGAAGAATTGAAATTGTGGTAGAGGGATTTTCAAATAGGCATAAGAATATTTAATCTTTACCTTCATAGCGCTTCACCAGTCGATAAAATGTAGGCTTCGTAAGGTTCAATTCTCGCATTGCGTCAACAGCGAGAATCTGATTCTGTTTCCATTTGATATACACGGTCTGCCAATTTTCGGGATAGTCCTTTGTGGGGCGGCCCATCTTAACGCCGTGTGCGCGCGCGACCTCAATGCCTTGCGCTTGACGCTTACGGATGTTTGTACGCTCTTTCTCAGCGGTGTAGCTAAGAATCTGCAAGACCAAATCTGCAATGAAACGTTTGTCAAGGTTCTCTGTTGCGGTGCTGGTGTCCAGCAGGGGCATATCGAGAACTTTAATATCCGCGCCGATTTCGGTGGTGATGTATGCCCACTGCTTGCGAATTTCGGTATAGTTACGGCCTAGTCTGTCAAGAGAGAGAACAACAAGCAAATCACCTTTGCGCAAAAGGGGAGCACTTGTATCTGTGCCGACTAGGAGATTCCATGTGCGGCGCTCAAAATCCTTGCCTGATGCCTTATCGCAGAGAATGTGCTTCTCGTCGATGCCCTCGGCCAGCATAGCGGCCTTTTGGCGGTCAAGGTTCTGATCTACACTGCTAACACGGCAATAGCCCCAAACGGTTCTGTCCATCTGCCAGCGCTCCTTTCATTTGCTAATATAAATATATCACAGAAGTATCAAAAAGTCAATACTTTTATTGATACGTTTCTAAAGAAAATTTAAAGAATATGAGACGCAGAAAATGCCCTCCGAATAGGCTTCGGAGGGCGTTTCTTTAAGTATACCTTTTGGAACGGTTTAGATATTTGCCTATATTATTGGAAATCAGAGGAATTGATTTCAAATGTCCCTTGGCGGCTTTGCAGTTCAACTTTGTTCCAACCATCGGGAACTTTAACAACCATATAGCCACTCATAGATTTACCGCTTGGAATTGCTGTACCATCTTGCGCATATAGGCTATCCACTCCGTCTATTTCTGTTCCGATGAAATATGTTAAGCTGTCAGCATAGTCATCAATAAAGGTGTCGTAATTATACAGCCACTTGATTTTTTGCGGCTGATTCAATGTGTTTGTAATGTCAAAGAACAGGATCAAGAAATGTTCGCCTGGATCTGGCTCAAAATACGAGTACGCGCTATAACTCACATAGTCAGTTAGTTTTGCGCTGGACAGAGTAATTGCTAATCCATTGCGATACATTGTGTCGCCAATGTAATAAATTGTAGATTCATTACTGCCGTTCTTTCTTGACATCGCATCCAAATCATTATGATCAAAAGCAAATGTTACACCGTCAGAGGTAATAAGCTGAACTTCTTTCCAATCAACAGGAATCGTTGCCGAAATATACGCTACCGTTTTGCGTCCTGCCTGTAAATCACTGTATTCATCAAATTCATCAACGCCGTTGTACTTTTCGTAAGTGCTTCTTGTAGATGCCCTTTCACCATCTACTACGATGGAGAGGAAAGACCGAGTTGCTAATGCTTCATCAGAGGTGTTTTCCAGTTCAAAACTCACAAAGAAATATTCTTGGCTACTGTCAGATGGCGTATACGCTTCAAATTCAGGCGTTGCATCAACAGTATCAACTGTCAATTTATAGTTTGCAGTCTCTGCGGTTTCGCCTTTTCGATAGACTTTCGACTTTGCTTCAAGTTCGGCTGCTGCATTTGCGTCATCTGTTTTAAACGCTTCTGCGATTTCCTCGGCAGATTTTGCTGCATAGTTGACACTGACTGTATAGCTGTCATTGCTATTAATTGTAAATAGCGTTACCGCTTTACTATCATCTTTCCATACGGTTGCTTCTGCCGTTTCGTTGGTAAAATAAGCATCTCCATATTGCTTATTTAAGTCAGAAGTGAGTGTGTTGCAAAGTTCGGTATATTCATCGTTGGTTTTGGGTAAAGAAATCCACTGAATACTAATCGGCTTTCCGTCTGATCCAAAGCTGATATAAACTGCACCGTCTTTTCCTTTATAGTCTGACAAATAAGTATATACATTTCCGCCTTGGTCGTTGGTTGAAATGTTGCTACACTCACCATATGATTGTTTCCTATTAGGAACGCTGTAAATACAAGGCTTTTCGGAGCCTACGAACTACAAAAAATAATATTTGATCTATCACATTACACAAAAAGCCGTCCGGCGTTCAAATCGGGCGGCTTTTTTGCGTGGATAGACCGGAAGGAGGCAAAAAAATAATTACAGAAATTTAACCTGCAAAATTGTGCAACTTTTACGAAAAGGAGGATAGTGAATGGCAGATGAAAAATTGAACACAGGCCCCGGTGAGGAGAAGCTCCCGGAGGCTCCCGCTCCTGTTACGGTTGACGAGCCCCAGGCTCCGGCTCCCGAACAAACTGCCGCTCCCACACCCCAGCAGGAGGGGCCTGCCCAGCCCGAGCCCGGTGATGTGGTGGTGTCCTTTGACAAAATCAATGAGCTGATGAATGAAAAGCGGCAGACAGCCCGGGCCGAGGTAGAAAAAGAGGAGGCGGCAAAAGAGCCGAAGGAGAAAACGCAGGAGGAACCTCCCGCCGCTGGGGATGATAAACCGAAAAAGGCCCGTCGGGGCCGTCCCCCAAAAGAGGAAAAAGCGGAGCCTGCTGGCAAGGAGGCGGCGAAGCCCCGCAAGGGCCGCCCACCCAAGGCGGATAAGGCGGCCCCCGGCGAGGCCACGCCGACTAAGCGAGACAAATTGTCCCGAAGTGGGAAAAAGGCTGCGGAGGTTAAAGCTGCCCCGGAACCCGAAAAGGCTCCACCCGAAAATGTGGCCCCGGCCCCGGAACAGGTTCCGCCTGAGCCAGCCGCTCCGCCCCGTCCTGTGGAGGAAGGAAAGCTGGTCTATCTGAAGCTTTCCGAAATGCATCCGTTCCACACATTCCGTCCCCACCCGTTTAAGGTGCGGGACGATGCCAAAATGCAGGAAACGGTAGCGTCCATCAAGGCAAACGGCGTAATGGTTCCCGGCCTTGCCCGCCCGGAAAAAGACGGAAACGGTTATGAGATCGTGGCTGGCCATCGCCGCCATCATGGTTGTGAGCTGGCTGGGCTGGAGGAAATGCCCTTTATCGTCCGGGAAATGACTGACCACGAGGCGGTACAGGCTATGAAGGACAGCAACAAGCAGAGGGATCAGACGCTCCCCAGCGAACTGGCCGCCCTGTTGGAGCTGGAAGTGGAGGACATCAAGCACCAGGGCGGGCGGCTGAAAAATGTGGCCGAGGGCGATATTGGCAAACGCTCCGTTGAGATTGTGGGCGAGGCGCACGACATGAACTATAAAAAGGTCATGCGTTATCTGCGGCTGAACTCCCTTGTGCCGGAACTGCTGGACAAGGTGGACGATAAAAAAATGGGCTTTATGCCCGCTGTGGAGATTTCCTATATCCGCCCCAAAAACCAGCGGCTGATCGCTGTTTCCATTGACGGAGAACAGGCGTCCCCCTCTCTGGCCCAGGCGAAAAAGCTCCGGGAACTGGACAAGGACGGGAAACTCAACGGTGATGTCATTGACGGCATCTTATCAGAAAAGAAAAAGGAGGATCGAGGCGTGATTATTTCTACCGCTGAACTGGAAAAGTATTTTGGCAAGGAGGCTACTCCCGCCAAAATGAAGGAGCAGATCATGACTTTGCTGGACGAGTGGAAAGAGAAACAGCCGCCCGAACTGGCGAAGGCTCCGAAAAAGATGGAGCAGGACAAGTAACCACTTCGAGACATTTTGTCCCGAGGGCCCTGCCCTCCGTATCATGGCTCTGGTGGTATATATCCCCCGTCGCCGCCTGTTTTTTCGTACAGCTGGGAGCGGGCTGTCAAGGGTGCATCGCACCGCCGTTTTACGGCGGCCTGCCCTTGACGGTCTGCCCCGGCTGTGCTATTTCCCCGGCAAGCGGCGGGGGTATATCCTCCAGAGCCGCCCCCTTTCCCATGATTGGGAAAGGGCGGGGGGATTGGGCTGAACTTACTTATTAAAATATCGGAGGTATTGACTATGAAGCGTCCCCTTGCATACATTACCGCCGCATGGTTGAGCGGCGACAGTGAAAACGCAGAACAGGCCGCCCGCTACTGCCGGGCGGTTTATGAGGCAGGCTTTTCCCCGATCTGCCCGCCCCTTTATCTGCCCCTGTTTCTCAATGACGCAGTACCCGAGGAGCATAAAAGCGGCATCGACATGGGCCGTGACCTGCTCCGCCGCTCCCATGTGCTGGTGGTCTGCGGCCACACCATGACCGAGGCCATGAAAAATGATATTGCCGTGGCCCAGCGGCTGGGAATTACCGCCACCACCCTTGAGGGCATCCTGACCGTCAAGGGACAGGGCAAACGCTGATGGAGTCTGTTTTTGAGGCTTTCATTTCAAATCCTGCCCTTTACAGTGCGGGGCATCTGGTGGGGGAAACGCTGCATTTCCCCACCAACACGGAGGAGGTGCAGTCCCTCTTAAAGCGGATCGGCGTGGACGGGGTGCGCTGCCAGGAATACTTTATTATCTCCTTTGACAGCGACATTCTCGGCCTTTATGACTATCTGGGCGAGTATGAAAACATTGACGAGCTCAACCATCTGGCCCATCTGCTGAAGGAGCTCTCCCCATCAGAACGGGAAACGCTGGAGGCGGTTATGGACAGCGGCCAGCATTGTGGCTCGGTGCAGGACTTGATCAACCTTACGCAAAATCTGGACTGCTACGACTTTCATCCCGGCGTGGACAATGAGGAAATGCTGGGCCGCCTTTATGTGGAGGATATGGAAAGTCTCGAAGTGCCGGACAATATAAAACCCTACTTTGACTTTGAAGCATACGGGCGGGACATTTCCATTAACGAAAACGGACACTTTGCACCGGGCGGCTATGTGACGAAGGTGAGTGACGATTTCCGGGAGGTCTACCACGGCCCCCAGGACATCCCCGCTGAACACAGGGTTTTTGCTTACCCCCAGCTTTCAATCCGGGAGCAGATGGCCGCTTATCAAGAAATTATTGACGGTTCCTCAAAGGAGGGGTTCCAGCGGCTGGCTGAAAAACACCACGAGGAACGGTAACGGGGACTTCGAGACAATTTGTCCCAAGGCGAAAGGAGGCGGTGTAACTGATTGATGAAGAAATTTCCCGGAGCTCCATAGCGATTTCTGTCCGGGCCAGCAAGCTGACAGCCCGGGGGCTGGCCTATGTGCTCCGGGCGGCGGGCCGCCAGATCGCCAAACGGCATAAGAAAGCCCAAAGGCCCCACGGCAGGCAGAGCGTGAAAAAGCTCATGGCCCACGGCGAAAATGTGAACAGCATCGAGGTGGAGGCCCCGAAGCTCTTTGACCGTATGGCCCGCCGTTTTCATGTGGACTATGCCTTTTACAAAACCGGGCCGGACAAATACCTGCTGTTTTTCAAGGCAGGACAGGCGGATGCAATTACCGCCTGTTTTGAGCGGTATTCCCGCAGGCTTCTGGAACAGTCAAAATCCAGCCGCATCCCCATCCGGGAACAACTCAAAAAAGCGGCGGAACAGCTTGTAAAGGAACCGCTCAAAACACAGGAACGGACAAAGGAGGTGGTTCGTGAAGAACGATAGCATCAAAAAATACCTTATTCCTAACATTCCGTATCTGTTTATCCTGTGGGCCTTTCTCAAGCTGGGGACGGCCTACCGTCTGGCGGCGGGTGCGGATTTTGCTCATAAGCTCATGGGGCTGGGCCAGACCATTGGCCCGGCCTTTGCCGACTTTGCCCCGGGGCTTGCTCCCTTTGACTGGCTCGTTGGCATTGTGGGGGCTGTGGCGTTCCGGGTAATGGTCTATGTGAAAAGCAAAAACGCCAAAAAATTTCGGCGGGATGAGGAGTATGGATCAGCCCGTTGTGGTGCATAATCTTAACTGTAAGGAAAACTATGTGGACGCAGGAGGTATGCACATGAACGAATATAATAAAATTACAGCCCTTTACTCCCGCC
>JABLTN010004284.1_pt1 | contig 31570 bp, 34 predicted proteins | sample 7160141 | NCBI WGS metagenome assembly JABLTN01 (sample SAMN14651226, study PRJNA627086) | human gut metagenome | isolation source: feces | host: Homo sapiens | reverse complement strand
GGCAGGAGCCGCCCCTGCGGCGGCAAGGGCCAGCCCCAGCCCCGCCCCCAGCAGGATGGCGGCGCACAGCCCCGCGCCGCCGCTGCCCTCCAGCCGCCGCAGCACCGCCGCCGCAGGCAGCATGGCCCAGAACACCAGCTTCCCCGTCTCCCAGGGACTGGCGTTGGCGGGGCCCAGCGCCTCCGTCAGCGGGTTGGGGAACCGCAGGCGCAGGCAATACAGCAGCACCCCGCACACGGCGGCGGTGCCCAAAGCCAGAAGATGGCGCACACCGCGCATCTGCCTCACCTCCTATGACGTAAGACTATGCGCCGCAGCGGCGGAATATTTCCCCTGCGCATTGACAGAGAACGGCGAAAAAGATATACTGAACAAAGACTATCTCTTAGACAAGGAGAACGTTATGGCGAAGAAAACAGGTCGTAAAGACCAGATATCTGCGGCCTCACTGCATCAGGAGCTGCGGCGTCCGTGGCTGGTGCCGGTGCTGGCTGTTTTTTACTTTCTCATCACCTGTCTGATGAAGCATGGAGCCAACAAGGGCATCACCCTGCTGCTGCTGGCTGCGGCGGTGGTGTGCGTCGTGGTGAAAACGGCGCAGCTGGGCCGCCGCATGAGCTGGCCCGCGCTGCTGTTGGGGCTCTATATCTGCATGGACGGCATCTCCACGCTGTACGCCCCCTCCGGCAAGTTCGCCCTGTACGAATTTCTGAAGGTGGCGGGGGCGGCGTGTCTGGCCCTGCTGCTGACGGCGCTGGAGCCGGAGCGGCCGGGCCGCACGGGACGCTGCGCCGCCACGGTGCTGGAAACGGCGGGAGCGCTGGTGTCCCTGGTCAGCATCGACACCGTGTCCACCCAGCTTCTCTACAAGCTGATGGTGTCCTTCACCGCCCAGTTCGGCGCGTCCATGCAGCTGAACACCCTGCTGCAGGAGCAGCGTCTCAAGACCATTTTTGAAAACCCCAACGTGTTCGCCGGCGCCGCCGGCGCGGCCATCCTGCTGTCGCTGGGACTGGCCGCCGGTGCGGAGGACCGGAAGGAGCGCTGCCTGCACCTTTCCTGCCTGCTGCTGAACAGCACGGCGTTTCTGCTGGCGGTGAGCCGCGGCGCCATGGCGGCCATCGCGGCGGCGTTCCTGCTGTACCTGCTGATGGAGCGGGGGCAGCGCCGCGCCGTGTCCTTCATCCTGATGGTGGAGACGCTGGTGCTGGCGGCTGCGGCCTCGCTGGCCGTGCTGCCTGCCTACGCTGCGGCGGGGGAGAAGGTACAGATTCTGCCCCTGCTGGCCGTTGTGGCCGCAGCGGCGGCCCTGTGCGCACTGGACATCTTCGCGGGCCGTCCGCTGGCCCAGCGCAGGGCCCAGCGGATGAAGACCGTGAACATCGTGCTGCTGGCGGCGCTGGCTCTGGTGGCCGCCGTCGTGGTACTGGCGGTGAACTGGACCGGCCCCATCGACATGGCCGCCGGCGACAGCATCACCCGCGGCGCGTACCTGAGCGAGGGTGCCTACACCCTGCACGTGGAGGCCGACGGCCCCGTGAACGTACAGGTCCAGACCCAAACCTGGGAGGACGCCGTCATGAACCGCAAGCAGACGGCCTATTCCGGCGCGGCGGACGGCGCGTCCTTCAACGCACCGGCGGATAACCGCTCCGTCACCTTCATCGTCACTGCCGACGCCTCGGTGCATATCGATGCCATCCGCTACGACGGCGCGGCGTCCGGCCAGCTGAGGCTGAACTACACGCTGCTGCCGGAGGCCATCGCGGGCCGTATCCAGACCCTGCGTTCCGAGGGCAACGTGGTGCAGCGCACCGTGTATATCCAGGACGCCATGAAGCTGTTCTCCCGCAGCCCCGTTGTGGGGCTGGGCATGGGCGCCTTTGAAAACGGCATCTACAACGTCCAGAGCTATCACTACGAGACCAAGTACGTCCACAACCACTATGTCCAGAGCATGGTGGACACCGGCATCATTGGCCTGCTTCTGTGGGTGGGCACGCTGGCGGCCAGCGCCATCGCCGTTTTCCGCCTGTGGCGGAAGGAGCGGGAGCAGCAGGCTTACGCCATGTCCGCCGCGCTGGGCGCCCTGCTGCTGTTCCTGATGATCCACGCCGCCGTGGAGGTGATCTTCTCCAGCGGCTACTTCCTGCCCTTCGGCTATGGCGCGCTGGCCGTTGTCAACCTGTGCTGCGGCGATCTGCTGCCCCTGACCTTCGCTAAGGAGAGCGCCCGCCGCTGGATGGCGCGGGTGGAGGGCCTGGGCCTGGCCGTGTTCGCGGTGCTGCTGTGCATGAACCTCTGGGCCGCCAGCCTCGTCCAGCAGGGCAGCTACGATGCGGCCCAGGAGGCCGCGGATCTGGACCCCTACGAGTGGGCGGATCACAAGCTGTCCTACGTATACAGCGCCTCGGCGGAGAGCGATCTGCCTGCCGGTATGCAGGAGACGCTGGAGCGCTATATGGCGGATCTGGAGAAGCTGAACTCCAACTCCGTGCCCAAGTATCTGGCGGAGGCGGATTTCCGTCTGGGCCGCACGGAGCAGGGCTTCGCCATGCTGGACAAATACGTGGACTACACCCCCTCCGACCCCGACACCTGGGACGCCAGCTTCCGGCTGGTGATGCAGTATAACGACAACAGCGCCGCCTTCCTGGCGGGCGCATCCCAGCTGCGGGACAAGCTGACGGAGTGGAACGCCCAGAACCTGGGCGCCATCACCCTGAAGGACGACGTGGCGGCCTACCTCAGCGAGATGCTTGGCTGAGCCGCCCCGCTCCGGTGAAAGGAGGACGCCTATGCCGTCCGTGCTGTACACAGCCTCCACATTTTCCCATATTCTCAACTTCCACCTGCCCTACCTGCGCCGCTTCCGCGAGCTGGGCTGGCAGGTGGAGGTGGCCTGCGGCGGCCCCGTCCGCGACATCCCCTTTGCCGACGGGGCGGTGTCGCTGCCGCTGGAGAAGAAGATGTCCTCACCCGCCAATTTTCAGGCGGCGTCCCAGCTGCGGGCCATGGTGATCCGGCAGCAGTACGACCTCATCATCACCCATACGTCACTGGCGGCGTTCTTCACCCGCTGGGCCCTTCGAGGCCTGAAGCACCGCCCGAAGCTCATCAACGTGGTCCACGGCTACCTCTTCGACGACGAGACCTCGGGGCTGAAGCGGGGCCTCCTGACCAGGGCGGAGACCATGACCGCGCCCCAGACGGACCTGCTCCTGACCATGAACGCCTGGGATACCCGCTGGGCCATGGCCCACCGTGCCGCGCCCCGTGTGGAGGAGATCCCCGGCATGGGTGTAGACCTCACCCGCTTCCGCACCGCGCCGGACGCACGGCGCACCATGCGGGACAGGCTGGGCCTGTCGGAGGGCGATGTGGCCCTGCTGTACGCGGCGGAATTCTCCGGCCGCAAGAGCCAGCACACCCTGCTGGAGGCCCTGCCCGGCCTGCCGGAAAACGTGAAGCTCCTGCTGCCCGGCAGCGGCGCCCTGCTGGACGACTGCCGCGCTCAGGCGGCTTCGCTGGGCGTCGCGGACCGCACGGTATTTCCCGGGCAAGTCCACGACATGCCCCGGTGGCTGGCGGCGGCGGATATCGCCGTATCCTCCAGCCGGTCGGAGGGACTGCCCTTCAACATCATGGAGGCCATGGCCTGCGGCCTGCCCGCGGTGGCCAGCGCCGTCAAGGGCCACACCGACCTGATCGGGCCGGAAAACGGCCTGCTGTACCCCTACGGCGACGCCAAAGCCTTTGCCGCCGCCGTGGAGCGTCTGGTGTCCGACGCCACCCTGCGGGCGGAGCTGGGACAGGCCGGACGGGAGAAGATGCAGCGCTACGCGCTGGACGCGGTGCTGCCGCAGGTGATGGACCGCTATCTGTCTGTCATGGAGGGAAAAACGCGATGATGCGGGAAAATCAACGTCTGCTCAACCAGCTGCACGTCTTTACCGATGGACTGGCCGTATTTCTGGCCATGCTTGTGTCCTACTGGCTGCGCTTCAGCCTGTTCCGCGGCGTGAGGGGCATGCCCCTGAACTACTATATCTGGCTGGGCGTGGTGGCGGCGGCCCTGACGCTGGCGGTGTTCGCTGTGGCAGGGCTGTACGAGTCGTTTCGTACCGTGCGCTTCCATGTGGAGGCCAGCCGCGTGGCGGCGCTGGAGCTGCTGGTGTCGCTGATCGTCATGGCTGCCATCTACGTGCTGCGCCTCGGCGAGACCTCCCGTTGGACGGTGGTGTTCTTCTACGCCGTCAGTACCCTGCTGCTCACCGGCAAACGCGCCGCCATGCGCCTGCTGCTGCGGCGCTGCCGCGCCATGGGCTACAACCAGAAGCGGGTGCTGCTGGTGGGTCACGGCGAGGGCGCGGAGGCGTACCTGACCCGCGTCGCCATGGATAAGAACTTGGGCTTTCGGGTCATCGGCTACGTGGCCGAGCGCGGCTGCTGGGATGCCCTGCCCTATTGCGGCAGCTATGAGGAGCTGGACGCCATCTTCGCCAGCGAGAAGCCGGACGAGGTGGTGGTGGCCCTGCCCACCGAGGAAGGCCGCTGGATGGGCCGCATCATCAACGCCTGCGAAAAGGACGGTACCAAGCTGTCCGTGGTGCCGTCCTACGTGCGCTACATGCCCGCAAACCCCCAGTTCGACAGCGTCAACGGCCTGCCGCTCATCAACCTGCGCCGTATTCCGCTGGACAATCTGGGCAACGCCTTCCTCAAGCGGGCGGCGGATATCATCTGCTCTCTGGTACTCATCATTCTGACCTCGCCGCTGATGCTGATCGCCGCCATCGGCGTGAAGCTGTCCTCCCCCGGCCCCATCATTTTCAGGCAGGAGCGTGTGGGCAAGGACAAAAAGAACTTTTACATGTACAAATTCCGCTCCATGCGGGTGAACAGCAGCGAAAACACCGGCTGGAGCAAAAACGTGGACGACCGCAAGACCTGGTTCGGCTCCCTGATCCGCAAGTGCTCTGTGGATGAGCTGCCCCAGTTCTTCAACGTCCTCAAGGGCGACATGAGCCTCATCGGCCCCCGGCCGGAGCTGCCCTTCTTCGTGGAGCAGTTCAAGGAGGAGATCCCCCGCTATATGGTAAAGCATCAGGTGCGGCCCGGCATCACCGGCTGGGCGCAGGTCAACGGCCTGCGGGGCGACACATCCATCAAAAAGCGCATCGAGTACGACCTGTACTATATCGAAAACTGGACGCCGGCCTTTGACCTGCGCATCCTCATCATGACGGCCTTCTGCATGTTCAACAAGGAGAAGGTCAACAAACGCGGCAAATAAAAAAGAGAGGGCGCAGCCCTCTCTTTTTATTCCTCTTTGGCCTGTTCCGCCGCCAGTACATCCTCCGTGTCCGCGCCGCACAGACGGATGAGCTTCTCCGCCAGAATTTTGGAAAAGCCCGCGATCAGGGCGCTCTCAATGACCAGCAGCTCCACGGCGTTGTCGGAGCTCTGCTCCGTGCTGCGGACACCCTCTGCGGCGGACTGCACCTGCTGGTTGAAAAACAGCGCCAGCCGCCGGAACTTTTCCGAGTAGTCCTCATAGACAGACAGCACCTCATCCTCGCTGCTGTCCATCGGCGGGATGACCTTCTGCACGTCGCTGATGCTGAGACTCTGCTTCATGGTCAGGATCATCACCAGATAGGCGATGTGTACCCGATGATACTTCCGCTTCACCGGCGCGGGCATGATCTTCAGCCGCACGTAGTTGTTGATGGTGGCGGAGGTGACGATATGCTCCTTGGCCCCCGCCGGCGTGGGGATGAAGCTGAGATACTGCTCCAGCAGCACGATGACCTGATCCATATACAGGCCGAAATCGGGGATGGAGTCCCACTCCGGCAGATGGTAATCGGTGATGAACTTGTCCCAGCGCAGCAGCTTATGGGCCACAAGACTTTTGTCGTATTGCATAACGACGCCTCCTTGTCAATGAACGTAATATACTATATCACAAGATGCCGCAGCTGACAAGAAAAATGTGCAACTGATACCTTGACGCATGAAATCTAATATGCTATATTATATAAAAAGACGTCAAGGAGGGCAGATCATGGAGCGTGCCTATATTTATGGAGATTCGCTGCTGAAGGCCACGGTGCCGGACGCCGCCATGCGCTATCATTTTCATCTTTCGGAGGTCATGGCCCAGTACCCCACGGAGCGGCTGGAGGTGGTGAACCGCGCCAAGATGGGCTCCACCATCAGCAAGGGACTCTCGCTGGTGGAGCACGACGTGGCCCGTGGTATGGACGCCCGCTGGGCGCTGGTGGCCTACGGCGGCAACGACAGTGATTTTGACTGGGCCAGCATCGCCGCCGACCCCGAGGGGGACCACAGGCCCCGCACGGAGCTGCCGGAATTTCTGTCCAAATTGAAGCAGACGGTAACAGAATTGGCCCGCGTGGGGGTGCAGCCGGTGCTGATGACACTTCCGCCTATTGACGGCGCTCGTTATTTGGACTATATTTGTAGGGGCGGCCTCAGCCGAGACAGTATCATGCGCTGGCTGGGCGATGTGGGCTGCATCTACCGGTATCAGGAGCTGTATTCCGACACAGTGGCCTCCTTCGCCATGCGCGAGGGTCTGCCGCTGATCGACGTGCGCCGCCGTTTCCTGCCGCAGCGGGATCTGTCGGAGCTCATTTCGGCGGATGGCATCCACCTGACCATGCCGGGATACCGGCAGCTGTTTGACACGCTGGCCCAGTGGGTCGTGCCGCAGCTGGCATAGTATGCGAAAGCAAAAAGGAGAACACTGTTATGGTACGTATTATGACCGACAACGCGGCAAACCTGCCCAAGCACCTGCTGGAGCAGTACGGCATCGGTGAGCTTTGCCTGACCTACACCATAGACGGTCAGCCGGCGGATATCAGCGCGGAGTTCGATGGCCGCAGCTTTTACGAGGCCATGCGGCACGGCGCCGTGGTGCAGACCTCTATGGTTACACCAGACGCCGCCCGGCGGGAAATGGAGCCGCATCTGAAAAACGGCGACGATGTGCTGTATATCGGCCTCTCCAGCGGCGTCAGCGGTACCTGCTGGGGCGTGGGGCTGGTGGCCAAGGAGCTGGCCGAGGAGTATCCGGACCGGAAGATCCGCGTGCTGAACAGCCGGGGCGCGTCCCTGGGCGAAGGTCTCATCGTGCTGGCGGCTGCCAAGCTGGCGGCGGAGGGCCGCGTCATCGAGGAGATCGAGGTCCGCTGTGAGGAGCTGTGCGGCAAGATGCGCCAGCACTTTATGGTGGACGAGCTGAAGTTCCTGCGCAAGGGCGGCCGCATCTCCGGCGGTGCGGCGCTGGCCGGTACGCTGCTGCAGATCAAACCCATCCTCGAGGGCGACGAGGAGGGCAAGATCGTGATGCTCTCCAAGGTCCGCGGCAAGAAGGCCGGCATCGAGGAGCTGGTGAAGCTGTACGACCAGATGGTGGAGGACCGCAGTGCCCCCGTGGGCATCTCCCACGCCGGTTCTCCGGCGGACGCGCTGGTGGTGGCCACCAAGCTGCGGCAGGTGGGCTGCACCGGAGAGATCCTCACCGTGTGTCATGAACCTGTCACCGGCGCACATGTGGGCCCGGGTATGCTGGCCGTTTACTTCTACAGCGAGATCTGGAGATGACCGTTTCGGCAAAAAAACGCAGAAAAGAGACTGGGAAAGTTCCCAGTCTCTTTTTTCTTCATCATGCAGTTCTTTTTTACGAAAATCGGGGGTCAAAAGGGGCGCGCCGCTGTTACCTGACCAGAGTCTCCACCCATGCGGAGTATTTGACGAGGTTGGCGTCCCGCTCCGCCGCGTCCTTGCCGCGGGTGAGGATGTAGATCTTGATCTTGGGCTCTGTGCCGGAGGGGCGCACCAGAATGGTGGTGCCATCGGCCAGCTCGTAGCGCAGCACGTTGCTTCCTTGAAGCTCCATGGGGCTGGAAACCCCTGTGGCGCAATCGGTTGCGGTTCCGTCGGCATAGTCCTTGCGGACGGTGACGGCTACCCCGGCGATGTCAGCGGGAGGCGTCTGGCGCAGATGCTTCATCAGTGCGGCCATCTTCTCCAGCCCGTCCACACCGGGCATCACCAGATTGTGGGTCTTTTCACCGTACCAGCCGTACTTGACGTACAGAGCCTGCAGCGCATCGTAGAGGGTCATGCCCTGGGCGGCGTACCAGCCCGCCATCTCGGTGATGATGAGAGACGCGGTGACGGCGTCCTTGTCGCGGACGTAGTCGCCCATCATATAGCCGTAGCTCTCCTCGTAGGACAGAATGACCTCACCCTGACCGGAGGACTCCAGCTCCGCCTTTTTCTCGGCCATAAACTTAAAGCCGGTGAAGGTGTCGCAGCAGGTAACGCCGTTGGCCTCGGCCACGGTACGGGCCATGTTGGTGGTGACGATAGACTTCAGAAACACCGGCTTTTCCGGCATTTTCCCGGCGCGGCGCAGCGCACCGATCAGGTAATCCAGCAGCAGCACGCCGGTCTGGTTGCCGGTGACGGCCACGAACTTTCCGGTATGGTCGCGGACCATGATGCCCACGCGGTCACTGTCGGGATCGGTGCCCAGAATGAAGTCGGCGCCGACCTTGTCCGCCAGTTCGATGGCCAGATAAAAGCCCTCGGGATTCTCGGGATTGGGGGAGGCCACGGTGGGGAAGTTGCCGTCCAGCACCATCTGCTGCTCCACGCAGTACAGGTGCTTGACGCCCAGACCCCGCAGGGCTTCCGGCACCAGCTTCCAGCCGCAGCCGTGGAACGGGGTGTAGACCACCTTGAAGGTGTCGGCTACCTTGGACATGGACTCGCGGTCGTTGACCATGGCCATGACCTCTTTCATAAAGGCGCGGTCCGTCTCCTCGCCCATGATCTCGATGAGACCGGCCTGCACCGCCTCCTCGAAGTCCATGCGCTTCACGCCGGTGAAGATGTCGATCTTTTCCAGCTGGGCGGCGATGGCGTCGGCGTGCTGGGGCGGCAGCTGGGCGCCGTCGGACCAGTAGACCTTATAACCGTTGTACTCCTTGGGGTTGTGGCTGGCGGTGACGTTGATGCCCGCCTGACAGCCGTAGTAGCGGACGGCGAAGCTCAGCTCCGGCGTGGGCCGCAGGGACTCGAAAATGCGGACGTGGATGCCGTTGCCGGCACAGACCTCGGCGGCGGCGTGGGAGAACAGCATATTGTTGTTGCGGCAGTCCATGCAGATGGCCACGCCCTTCTTTTTGGCGGCCTCACCCTCGGCGGCGATGACGTTGGCGAAGCCCTGAGTGGCCCAGCGGATGACGTGGATGTTCATCTGGTGCAGGCCCACCTTCATGGTGCCCCGCAGACCGGCGGTGCCGAACTCCAACGGACCGTAGAAGCGGTTTTCGATCTCCTTTTCGTCGCCGGCGATGCTCTCCAGCTCCGCACGCTCGGCGGGGGAGAGGGCGTCGCTGCGGAGCCAGCGCTCGTATTCCTGTTTGTAGTTCATATCGGTACTCCTTTCCGGATTTTTATGCACTTACTCGTCACTTTCCACGGGGGTGGCATTCAGAATGTCCCGGGCCTCCTCCAGACGGGAGGCGGGGACATACAGGCTGACGCCGAAGCCGGAGAAGCCGTTGATGACCTTACCGGCGCCGCCCTCGCGGTCGTAGTATTTGAAGCAGGGGACGCCGTAGGCCGACAGCAGGGAGATGACGGTGTCGGCGTCGGCGGGGGAGTCAAAGGTCTGCCTCAGCAGCGCGGCCTTTTCGTCGCGGCCGGACTCGTCCTTGGGCCACGCGGGCACATCGGGACGGCCGGTAAAGCTCCAATTTTCCATGGGTGAGACCTCCTATTTGTGGTATTTTGCGCCGCCAGCGATCTGGTAGGCACGGTAGATCTGCTCCAGCAGCATGATGCGGGCCATGTGATGGGGGAACGTCATGGGCGACATGCTCAGCCGCCAGTCGGCCTGCTGCTTCAGGCTCTCGTCCAGTCCCACGCTGCCGCCGATGAGAAAGGTGATCTGGGTCTTGCCCTGCACCCCCAGCTCCGTCAGGCGGCGGCTCAGCTCCTCACTGGAGCAGGGCTTGCCCTCGATGCACAGGGCCACCAGCGCGCCGCCCTTGGGCAGCTTTTCGCGGATGGCGGCGGCCTCCGTCTGCAAAGCGCGGCGGATCTCGGCGGGGGATGGCTCGTCGGGCAGACGGCTCTCCGGAAGCTCAATGACCTCCAGACGGCACAGCCGCTGGAGACGCTTGGCGTACTCGGCGGCGGCCTCCAGATAGAACTTTTCCTTCAGCTTGCCGACGCAGAGGACGGTCACTTTCTGCACAGTGCCACCTCCGCTCCGTAGCAGGCGCTCAGCTCGCCGCGAGGGGCCACCTCTACGGTCACATCCAGACCGGACAGGGCCGTTTCCATGACGGCCAGCGCCCGCTGGGGCGTGTTGTTCTCGCGGCTCAGATGGGCCAGGACGATGCAGCGGGTGCCGCACTCCGCCATGCGGCGGGCAAAGGCGGCGGCGTCCTCGTTGGACAGGTGGCCGCGTTGGCCCAAAATGCGCTGTTTCAGGGAGTAGGGGTAGGGGCCGGAGCGAAGCCACTCCACATCGTGGTTGCTCTCCAGTACCAGCAGATCCACGCCGGTGAGGGCGGCGGCCGCCGGTTCCGGCACAAAGCCGGTGTCGGTGAGGATGCCCACGGCGGCGTCGCCGCAGTCCACGCGGTAGTCCACGCTTTCCCCCGCGTCGTGGCTGGTGGCAAATACCGTCACCTGTGCAGAGCCCACGGGAAAGCTGCTGCCAGGGAATACGAGACGCAGGCAGCTGTCCAGCTGGGGCAGACGGGGACGGAGGTAGAAGGCCGTGCCGCCGGTGGCGTACAGCGGGATGGGGTGGTGCTTCAGGAGGGTGGCAAGGCCCGCCGTGTGGTCCGTGTGCTCGTGGCTGATGAGAATGGCGGACAGGTCGTCCGGCGTCAGGCCCAGCAGGGCCAGAGACTGCTTGATGCGGCGGGCGGAGATGCCGGCATCCACCAGCAGGTGGGTGCCATCGGCGGAGACCAGCAGGCTGTTGCCCTCGGAGCCGCTGGCCAGTGTATGTAGGGTGATCAAAGCGGTATGTACCTTTCCGGAAAAATAACAGCGTCTGCCGCAGCAGGCCGCAAAGGCTGCGGCCTCTCGCAGCAAACGCTGTCCTGGCTCCTGTCAGCTGATGTGGGATTCGGCCTCGCTCTCCTCGGGCACGTCCACCATGGTGATGTCCGCGCCCACGGCACGGAGCTTGCCTACCAGATCCTCATAGCCGCGCTCGATATACTGGACACAGCTCAGCTCGGTGGTGCCCTTGGCGGCCAGACCGGCGATGACCAGCGCCGCGCCGGCCCGCAGGTCGCAGGCCTGAATGGGAGCGCCCACCAGCTGGTCAACGCCCTCGATGACAGCCACCTTGCCGTCCACCTGAATGTGGGCGCCCAGACGTTTCAGCTCGTCCACGTACTTGAAGCGGTTGGCACCGTAGACGCCCTCGGTGACAAGGCTGGTGCCCTGGGCCAGAGACAGCACGGCGGCGATCTGCGGCTGCATATCCGTGGGGAAGCCGGGGTAGGGCAGGGTCTTGACGTTGGCCTTCTGCAGCGGCTCACTGCGGCGGACCAGCAGCGTATCGTCATTTTCCTCCACGGCCACGCCCATCTCCATGAGCTTGGCGCTGATGCAGTCCATGTGCTTGGGGATGATGTTCTTCAGCAGCAGCTGGCCGCCGGCGGCGGCCACCGCGGCCATATAGGTGCCGGCCTCGATCTGGTCGGGAATGATGCAGTAGGTGCCGCCGGTGAGCTTCTTCACGCCGCGGATCTTGATGGAGTCGGTGCCCGCGCCCTTGATGTCCGCGCCCATGGAGTTCAGGAAGTTGGCCAGATCCACGATGTGCGGCTCCTTGGCGGCGTTTTCAATGGTGGTGGTCCCCTCAGCCAGGGCGGCGGCCATCATGATGTTCATGGTGGCGCCCACGGAGACGACATCCAGATACACCGGCGCGCCCACGAGACGGCCGTTTTTGGCGGCGGTGTGGATAAAGCCGCCTTCCACGGACACCTCGGCGCCCATGGTGGTGAAGCCCTTGATATGCTGGTCGATGGGGCGGACGCCGAAGTTGCAGCCGCCAGGCATGGCCACGGTGGCCTGACCGAAGCGGCCCAGCAAAGCGCCCAGCAGGTAATAGCTGGCGCGGATACGGCGGGCCAGATCATAGGACGGGCGGGTGCTGTGGATGGCGTGACAGTCGATCTCCACCGCGTGGCGGTTCAGGACGCGGATGCGGGCGCCCAGCTCCTCCAGAATGGAGAAAAACAGGGTCACGTCGCTGATCTGGGGGATGTTCTCAATGCGGCAGGTGCCGTCCACCAGCAGGGCGGCGGGAATAATGGCGACGGCGGCGTTCTTTGCGCCGCTGATGGTCACTTCGCCAAACAGCGGATGGCCGCCATGGATCATGTATTTGTTCAAGGCAGTTCCCTCTTTTCAGATGGTCAATAAGCTCTGCTCACAGTTTGTCCAGAGTACGGTAACTTCATACCGCACAGGGCGGCGGAAGATGTGGTATCAGCACAGGGAAAAAGTTGTTATGTAAGCAAACACTGATAGTATACCATAATTTTTGGGAAAAGCAACAAAAGCGGAAAAATTTATTGAAAAAGTACAAAAAGAACGGGGAGGATACAAAAAACCGCATGGAAGCGCCGCGATGCAGGCGCATGGTGGGAAAAAGGTTCCGGGGGCGCGTTGCATGCCGGCGTGCGGCAAAGGGCTGCGGGGCGTGCAGAGGCGAAACCAACGATAGGAGGGAAGCGACATGATCCAATTTAAGGAATGGCATCTCACGTGGGACGGCGCGCCGGTGGCCATGCAGTTCGACAGCGGCAGCGTCCCGCTGGAGATCCGGGGCGAGCTGCCGGAGGGGTATGACTGGGAGGTGCTGATGGAGGCGCCGGAGGGCGGGCTGAACATCCTGACGCTGGAGCAGGTCAGCGGCGGCGGACAGGTGCTGCTGCAGCGGGAGGACCTGCCCCAGAGTGGGGAGTACGCCATACAGCTGCGGGCCACGGCCAGGGCTGACGGCGCGGTGCAGCGGCACAGCACCGTGGTGCGGGTGTTCATCCCCCGGAGCCTGTCGGGGGACACGGCGTGGCCGGAGATCCCCGCCAAGTTTACGGAGCTGGAGCAGCGGCTGCAGCGGATGATGGACCATCCGCCCAAGGCGGGGGCGGAGGGCTACTGGCTGCTGTGGAACGAGGAGAGCGGCGGCTATCAGACCAGCCGGCTGCCGGTGGGGAGCGGCGGTCCCAAGGGCGACAAGGGCGACAAAGGCGACAAGGGCGATGTAGGCCCTGCGGGCCCGCAGGGAGAGCAGGGGCCTCAGGGCGTGCAGGGACTCCAGGGGCCGGCGGGGCCTGCCTACACGGCGGGAGAGGGCATCGCCATCAGCGGCAGCGCCATCTCCGCCAAGGCGAGGCCGTGGAACCGGAATCTGCTGGACAACTGGTATTTCGGTGCGCCGGTGAATCAGCGGGGCAAGACGGTGTACAGCGGTACAGGACTCACCGTGGACCGGTGGCAGGCGCGGTCAGCACAGTGCTACGCCACAGTGGGAAACGGAGTGCTGAAGCTGGAGGAGTCCGGCACCGGCACCCGCGTGTACTACCAGCAGAAGCTGGAGTGGCCGGTGACGGAGGTGGCAACGCTGTCTGTGCTGACGGGGCCGGTGATGGGCGCGTGCAGCGCCTACGTCATGACGGCGGCGGGGACAGACCCTGGCATCGGCATGACGCTGAAAGCCAATACGCTGAACGTACTGACGGTGAGCAGCAAGGACATCGGCGCGGTGGGCTTCGGCGTGCCGGACGACGGACGTATCGACCTGAGAGCAGTGAAGCTGGAGCTGGGCGGCGTATCCACGCTGGCCCATCAGGAGCCGGACGGCAGCTGGGCGGTGAACGAGATACCGGACTGGGCGGAGATGCTGTGGAAGTGCCAGCGGTACTTGCAGCTGTACACCACGGCGGCGGCGCGGCCCGGCAAGGCGGCGGACTGCCGCCCCGTCATGAGCGGGGAGCCGGTGCAGAGCACACTGAGCATCGATGGCGTGATGTACTATGCCAACAGCATGGGCATGTGAAGGGGTGAGGTGAAGTGGAACCATGGATGCAGCTGACGGCGGCGGTGCTGGGCTCGGCACTGGCGTCCTCCGGCCTGTGGGCACTGGTAGGCAGGCGGGCAGACAAGGACGATGCGGAGCGGAAGATGCTGGTGGGTCTGGCCCACGACCGCATCGTCCATCTGGGCATGGCCTACGTGGAGCGGGGGTACATCACCCAGGACGAATATGAGAACCTGCGGGTATACCTGTACGAGCCCTACGAAAAAATGGGGGGAAACGGCAGCGCCAGACGGGTAATGCTGGAAGTTGACAAGCTGCCGGTACATAAGATGTAACAGGCCGGAGGGCCGGAAAGGAAAGAAATATGAAACTGAGCGACAAGGTATATGATACCCTGAAATGGATCGTGACCATTGTGCTGCCGGCGCTGAGCGCCCTGTACTGGGGACTCAGCGGCATATGGGGCTGGCTGTACGCCGAGCAGGTGGTGGGCACCGTGGCCGTGGTCACTACGTTTCTGGGCGCTCTGCTGGGCATCAGCACGGCGCAGTATAAGCGGGAGTGTCAGAGCTGCGAGGACGAGAGCGTATGAAGATCATCGAAAAGACCTACCGCTGGAGCGGAACGCTGGCCAAGCGCGGCGTCACCAGGCGTATCATCCTGCACCATGCGGCGGCGGTGACGTGCAGTGCCGACCAGATCCACGCATGGCATCTGGCCAACGGTTGGTCCGGCATCGGCTACCATTTCTTCGTGCGGAAGGACGGCACGGTGTACCGCGGCAGACCGGAGGACACCGTGGGCGCTCACGCCGGAGGCAGCAATTCCGACAGCATCGGCGTGTGCTTCGAGGGCAGCTTCGACAAGGAGGAGATGCCGGCGGTGCAGCGCAGGGCCGGTACGGAGCTGGTGACGTATCTCAAGAAGAAGTACGGCGTCACCACGGTGCAGCGGCACAGCGATGTCAACGCCACGGGGTGTCCGGGGACCCACTTCCCGTTTGACGCCATCGCCTACGGCAGGGAGGCGGAACCATCGGCTCCGTCAGTTCCGGCGGCAGCGGCGTCGGACAGGAAGAGCGGTGCGGCGTCTTTGCTGCCGGTGCTGCGCAGAGGCAGCGCCGGCGGCCACGTCAGGGCCGTACAGGCCCTGCTCAACGGCTACGGCTGCGACAGCGGCGCGGTGGACGGTATCTTTGGCGGCGGCACCGCCGGGGCGGTAAAACGGTTCCAGCGGGCTGCCGGTCTGGCGGCGGACGGCATCGTAGGCCGCGATACCTGGGGCAAGCTGCTGGGTGAGTAGCAAAAAAAGAGGTCCCGCGTCCGTAGACGCGGGACCTCTTTTTTTGTCAGCGGTTCTTTTCGTACAGCACGGCAAGGCCGTAGAGCAGAAGATCCTCGTTGAGCAGGATCTCGTGGGTGCAGATGGGAACAATGCAGCGGGCCAGACCGCCGGTGGCCACCACCGTGGTCTTTTGGCCCAGCTCGGCCTCCATGCGGTCGATCATGCCGTCCAGCAGCAGGGCGGCGCCCAGAATGCTGCCGCTTTTCATGCAGTCCACGGTGTTGGTGCCGATGGCGTGGGGCGGGGCATCCAGCGAGATGGCGGGCAGCAGCGACGTGTGAGACGCCAGCGCCGACAGGGACAGCTGCACGCCGGGGATGATGGCCCCGCCGCGGAACGCACCCTCGCCATCCAGTACGGTGACGGTGGTGGCGGTGCCCATGTCGATGAGGATCAGGGGCGGCTCATACACGTCCAGCGCGCCCACGGCGGCCACCAGCAGGTCGCTGGCCAGCGTGGCGGGGTCGTCCAGACGGACCGTCAGGTCGGAGCGGATGCCGGGACCTACCACCATGGGCTCCACACCGGTCAGCATTTTCACGGCTTCCGACAGGGAGCGGGTGACCTGGGGGACCACAGAGGAGATGATGGCGCCGTCAAAGGCGTCAGGCGCGATATGGCCGAACTCCAGCAGGCGGCTGATGGTGACGGCGTATTCCGCGCCGGTGGTGAGCCGGTTAGTGGCCATGCGGCACAGATAGCGGATGCGCCGGCCCTCCATGCAGCCCAGGACGATATGGGTGTTGCCAATATCCAGCGCGAGGATCATAGTGCTCTACCTCACTTTCCGTTCTGTACAGCGGTGCGGCGGGCAGCCAGCTTGCCGCTGCTGAACACCACAGCCTTGGCGATGACGGCGCCGGTGAAGAAGCACACGATGGCCTCCACCAGACCGTTGACACCCACAAAGGCGATGACGAACAGGAAGGCGTTGGCGCTGCCCATAGCCTGCACAAAGCCCTGAATGAAGTTGGTGTTGTAGAAGCACAGGCACAGGGTGGTCATGAAGAACAGCGTGTTGCACAGCGCGCCGGACAGGCCGGCGGCGCCGAAGGACAACAGGCGGGTCTTATCCACCTTGCGCAGCGCCTGAAACACCAGACCGCAGATCCAGCCCGCCAGGATGCGGGTGGGTACGCAGACAAGGAAGGTGAGAAAAGGGTTGATGCCCATCAGCACCACGCCAAAGGCGCTCTTGCCAAAGCATTCCCAGAAGCTGATGAGGCCGAATACACCGCCCAGCAGGGCACCGGCGGCGGGACCCATGACGATGGCTCCCACAATGACCGGTACCAGCATGATGGTGATCTCCAGGCCCGCGGTCTTGATCATACCCAGGCCCGTCAGCTCCAACAGCAGCATGATGGCGATCAGTACAGACAGCTGTACCAGATCGTGCACGGAAAGTTTCGTGCGCTTCGTTTCTTGATTCATTATGTTACCTCCTGCTGCCGCCTCCGTCCAGCAGAGTGCGGCGCGTGTCATAATGATACTATAATTTTTCACTTTTGCAAGTGAAAAAAAGTAACAATTTACCGTTTGCGCCCAAAGGCATTTCTTGACAGGGGACATGGACCACGGTATCATGGGAATATTGAAGAAAGGGGGATGTATGCGATGGCGATACTGCTGACCGGCGGGGCCGGTTACATCGGGTCGCACACGGCGGCGGCCTGCGCCGCTGCGGGGTACGACGTGGTGATCGCGGATGATTTCTCCAACAGCAGTCCGGACGTGCCGCGGCGGCTGGAGGAGATCACGGGCCGGAAAATGGCGGTGTGCCGCGTGGACGCGGCGGATCGGGAGGCCATGCGGGCCGTGTTCGCGGCCCACAGTATTGACGCGGTCATCCATTTCGCGGGCTTCAAGGCGGTGGGGGAATCGGTGCGCAAGCCGGTGAAGTACTACCGCAACAATCTGGACACCACACTGACACTGCTGGAGGTCATGGCGGAGTTCGGGTGCAGGAGGCTGGTGTTCAGCTCCTCCGCCACGGTGTACGGCGGGGAGAGCCCCTCACCGCTGACGGAGGACATGCCGGTGGGGCAGTGTACCAATCCCTACGGAAGGACGAAGTATTTTATTGAGGAGCTCCTGCGGGACGCGGCTGCGGCGGAGTCGGAGCTGTCGGTGGTGCTGCTGCGGTACTTCAACCCCATCGGCGCTCATGAGAGCGGGCGCATCGGGGAGCGGCCCAACGGCGTGCCCAACAACCTGATGCCCTATGTCACCCAGGTGGCGGCGGGGATACGGGAAAAGCTCAGCGTGTTCGGCGGCGACTATCCCACGCCGGACGGTACCTGCATCCGGGACTATGTCCACGTGATGGATCTGGCGGAGGGGCACGCGGCGGCGCTGGCCTACGCGCAGGAGCACACCGGTGCGGAGGTGTTCAATCTGGGCACCGGCCGCGGCACCAGCGTGCTGGAGCTCATCAACGCCTTCCAACAGGCCACCGGCGTGACGGTGCCTTACGTGATGGCGGGGCGGCGGGCCGGCGATGCGGCGGTGTGCTACGCCGGGACGGAGAAGGCGGCGCAGGTGCTGCACTGGCGGGCGCGGCGGTCGCTTGAGGATATGTGCCGCGATGCCTGGCGCTGGCAGCAGTGCGGGGGAGAATGAATACCAACCAAAAAATACGGGATACGCAGGGCGTGTCCCGTATTTTTTGGCTGGTTTGCCACTGGGCGAGGAGGTCCGGAGCGGAGGAGGCCATCGAGACGGTCACGGCCTATCGGGGCGAAGGTGGGCAAAGGCGCGAAGAACCAATCGAAATGTGAAAGAAAGATGGAATTTGGACATCTTGGACTGGCAGACATCCGATTTGCCCCCGCTGCACAAATTTCATAAAAAGACACTTGTCCGCATACGGAGGATTCTACGCGTGCTTGTCCGTTGTGCCGAAAAATCGTTTGATGTACCGAGTGTGTACATGATTCGGCGGAATATTTTGTAGAGTGATGGCGATTGACAAACTCTGAATTTGTGCTTACGACAAAACGCAACACAAAGGCGTGTGACCGGGATAGTCCGGACACACGCCTTTTCTGTTTATTCAGACCAAAATCGAAACAAGGAGGGCATTCTGATGAAGATGAAAACGAAGAAAATTATCGCGCTGGTCATCGTGATCATGTTCCGCCCCAGAGGTATCATGGGCAGCAGGGAATTTGCTCTGTGCGATATTCCCCGGTGGCCCGCCAAGCTCCGGGCGTGGCGTACCGCCCGCTCCGAGGGCAGATCCGTACAGAAGGAGGCCAAGCGCCATGTCTGAAACAACAAAAAAGCCGGTGCTGGAGACCATGCATCTGGGCATTTCCTTCGGAGGGCTGCACGCTGTGCAGGATCTTAACCTCTCCATCTATTCCGGCGAGCTGGTGGCCCTGATCGGCGCCAACGGCGCGGGCAAGACCACCACGCTGCATGCCATCTCCGGGCTGCTGCGTTCCGCCTCCGGCTCCATCACGCTGGACGGCACGGACCTTCAGTCCGTACCCGCCAACTCCATTATCCGGATGGGACTGGCCCATGTGCCGGAGGGCCGCCATGTGTTCGCCCAGATGACGGTGGAGGAAAACCTGAAAATGGGCGCCTATACCATTTCGGACGCCAGACTTGTGGCGGAGAACATGGAGCGGGTCTACGGTCATTTTCCCTGACTGAAGGAGCGGCGTCGGAGCTGGCGGAGGACGACCGGGTCCGCAAGGCCTATCTGGGTGCGTGAGGAGGAGTATTTATGGAGCATTTTGTCATTACGGTTGCCCGAGAGACCGGCAGCGGCGGCCACGACATTACCCGCAAGCTGTCCCAACAGCTGAATATCCCGTATTATGACCGGGATCTGCTGCGCAAGGCATCGGAGGTCAGCGGCATCCACGAGCGCCTTTTCGGCGCGGTGGATGAGCGCATCGGCTGGAAGGAGATGCTTTCCGCCGCGGAAAAGGTCTATACCGGCGAGGAATGGCGGGACGCCGCGGGGTACGATCTGTCGCTGGACTCCGAGCAGCTGGGCGAGGATGGCTGCGTGGAGCTTATCCGGAAAATCCTGCCGCTGTTTACCTGAGCGGGGGGCTCATACATTCCGGGCGGCATTTCGGCGGCTGCAATATCTATCCGGCCACAACGATTCGCTGGGCGTATGATTTGTGGAGCGCATAAACTACTCCGTTCCCTTTGAATACATTAGGCAGAAGGCAGATGTCCGGCTCGCCAGAGCCGCTGTGGAGGCCTTCTGCGGTGGAAACCGGATCTGTTCCCTTTCCCGGCTGCACGGACGATTCAGCCAGTACAGCACGATCCGGGCGCATATCCCGCCAGAACACCAGGAGTATGTCCAACAGAATGATATGCAGCAAAAAGCGCCGTCTCGGGATCACTCCCAAGACGGCGCTTTTCTGTTGCGGATCAGAGCGAACACTTCACGGCGAAGCCGCCGCTGAAGAAATAGGCGTTCGTCCGATACCTGTTTGCCATGCTGTACCACTGTAGATTTTTGAACCCCCGGCTCAAAAATGCCATGTGCAAGTCGGAATTCTCCGTTCTTTTTTAACTTTTCTCAAACTTTTTTAATGGGCGCTTTCAAGAGCTGCCAATTGGTCGCATGAAAAACCGTTATGCGAAACACTCATTTTTCCTCTGGCATCTTGCTCATATCCGCGGCTGCCCCTTCCAGAAGGTCAGTCACGACCTGATTGAGCTGCGCGGCGTTCTTTGGGGAGATGACCGGCGTATTGGACTGTGACTCAATGTCTTTCCTTGTTCGCCCAGCAACCTGTCCGCCAGCTTTAGCAACTTCCAGATTCTCTTGGAAGGTCGAGGGCTTTCGATCCTTTGAAAACTGTGTGGTGGTGGCTTCTGCCAACATATTCAGCACCAGCTCCAGCGTGGTCATGTTATCACGAAGGTTTTCCTTTTTCAATCCCTTCAGATTTTTGTACTGGCGGGTGGACATCCCCGACCACGCGCGGGAGATCTCATCGGTGAGGATGGCGTACTCCACGCCCTTCTGAACGCCGCAGGCGTCCCACTCGTCTGTCAGTTCTTTGCGGACTTGAATGGCCTGCAGCCGCTGGTTGATCCACTCGCGGGTGTACCCCTTTTTGAGATAGGTTTCCAGTGCCCGCTCGATGGTCAGCTCCGGGTCGATGGTTTCCTCAATGCGCTCCCGGCCAACCTGTGCTAACCAGGCTCGGAATGGTTCTGCTTTTGGAGAGGGAATAGATTGGACGATACGGAGGAGCTGCTCGGTGTCCGCTACATCGGTCAATCGTTTTTTTCCGTCTGGAGCAGTCATTTTCAACTGTACGATTTTTTCGTACAGTTCAACTGCGCCTTCAGACTTTAGTTTTCTCTTGAGATCACTCCAATAACGGCGTGGATTATCTGTGCCGCTCAACACCTCGCAGACATCGACAATGGAAAAATACCATTCCTCTTTTTCCTCGTCCCACGCCGTGCGGATACGTTTGTCCTCGAATAGCTGGATCTTATCATTCTGTTCCATTCCATTCACCTCACTGCAACAATTCTTTCAGCAATCCCTGACATCCCTCCAGCACATCCCTCCAAGTCGACTCGAAGTCCTCGGTGTACCACGGGTCGGCAACATCGCGGGGGTGGTCGGTATAGTCCATCAGGAGGTGCAGCTTGCCGGCAAAGTCGCCGCCGCAGATGCGGTACATATTCCGCAGGTTTGCGCTGTCCATGCCGATCAGCAGGTCGTACTTGTCGTAGTCCTGATTGGTGAGCTGCCGCGCCGCGTGACCGTCGCAGGAGATCCCGTGCTCCGCCAGCTTGCGCCGTGCCGGAGGATAGACCGGGTTGCCGATCTCCTCCCGGCTGGTGGCCGCCGATTCGATATGAAATTGTGACGCCAGCCCAGCCTTCTTCACCAAGTCCTTCATCACGAACTCGGCCATGGGGCTGCGGCAGATATTCCCATGGCAGATAAACAGGATATTCTTCATACCGATTCTTCTCCGAAAACTCATCATTTTCTACAGTATAGCAGGTATCCTCGTTTTCGCCAAGAGCAATTTCCAAATGTGCAGAGGATGTGATCATCCGAAGCAGCTCCGTTTTGGATAAGCCGCTTTCGGCGGCTTTCCGAATGTACCAGCATCTCTCGTCCATGGTCAATCCAGCCTCCATGATGGCCACATTTTGAGTCCAGTTCAGACGCATTACCGCTGCCAGCAATTCCGGCGTGTCGCCGTACACCCTGTAGAAGTCCCGCATCCGGCGCACATTGCGAGGAGAGAAGCCATCGGCTGCGGGATAGATGGCTTGCAGGTATTCCGTCGCTGCGACAGCCGCTCCTTTCTCGACCCTGCCGCTGACCACTCGACCGATCTCGCAGTACAATTCCATCTGCGGGAGCTGCGCCGCAACAGCGGCGTCCAATGCGGCAAACATGGCGGTGTAATCTGTGGGCTTGCGGATGTTCATGGGCTTTCCTCCTTTCCGGCGCGGCGCGCCTGATCAACGCTCAAAGCAGAGAAAAGCACGGTGACCGCCGTGTTTTTCTCTGCTTTGACCTGCTTCAGATGACCCGCACGATCTGCTCCCACAGCAGGATGTGCTTTTCATCAATGGCTTTGTTGTCATGATAATGGCCGAACAGCCAGTAGTGGTATCTTGCTCTTCCCCGTACCTCCTGCAAGAAGTCCGTGAGCCGATCCGCCTCGTTGTGGCGGCTTCCCATGAGGGCGATGCTGGTGGGAGCGCAGTGGGTGATGATGTAGTCCACCTGCCAGCCGACCGCGTCAAGGCTTCTCTGCGCTTCATCATATTCTTCATCGGAGGGAAGCTCCTGCGCCCACCACGAGATGTGATTGATGCGGTATCTCGCTCTGGGCTTGCGCTGGAGCATCATGAGCCTTCGCTCAAAATCCGGGTCATCCGGCTCTAAAATCCCATCCTCGATGTCGTGGCTTTTTGCGCCGCCCATGGTGAAGAAGCGGCAGCCCTCCAGCTCGAAGATCTGACCGCGCATCAGGTGCAGCACATGAGGGCGAATGCGGTGCACCTTGCCGCCGTGCCAATCGTCCATGGGGTATCTTTCCAGCGCGTCATAGTTTTCATGATTGCCGCAGACGAAGGCAAGCGTGAAGGGCAGGCGTTCCAGCCAGTCCAGCGTTTCATCGTCGCGGCTGTCGCCAAACCAAACGCCCCCGAAGTCGCCTGTGATGATGACCGTGTCATCCTTCGTCATGTTAGCTTGTTCCGGGAAGCATTCCGATTGGAAACGCCGGAAGTTTCCGTGACAATCGCCGGTCACAAATACCATTTTTCCATCTCCTTTTTTAGTCTGATATGCCCTGGCGGATCTCGATGCCGCTCTTTAGCGTCACGCTGATCTCATTCTTGGACAGCACCTTCACCTGCGCCACCAGCTGCCGGATGGCACTCTCGTCCCATTCCGCGATGTGGGGCACGGCGTTTTCCAGCATCCCCGCGGCATCCCTGATACGCCGATCCGCTTCGGCGTGTTCTTTGCTCTCCGCAAGGATGGTTGCCCGCAGCTCCTTTAGCGCGGTCTGCTCGTCCAGTATCTCCTTGAACTGATCCCCATAGGCGATGGGATCATCCGCCGCCTTTTCCAGCAGCTTTTGGAACTGTGCCTCCAACTCTGCCAGTCTGCGGTCGATGTCGCCAAGGCTCATGCCGCTGCCGGGGAACGGGATGACCTCCGCCTCCAACGCCTCCGTGATTTGGCGGATGCGGCCATCCAAGTCCGGCAGGACGGTGTTGAGGGCGGCTATGATCGCCTGCTGGAGCGGCGCCTCATCCAGCGTGGGCGAGCTGTGGCAGTATTTCTTGCCGTAGTCCAGGCGGCTCACACAGCGCCATACGACGCGCTTTCCATCGGGGCGCGTCCATGTGCAGCGGCGGTACAGCGTTCCGCACTCGCCGCACACCAGACGGTCTGAGAGGGCGTAGCGGCTGGTGTAGGCGGCAAGACCGGTGGAGGCTCTCTTGGAGGGGCTTTTTGCCGCCTTGCGCCGCGCCATCTCCGCTTGCACCGCATCGTACTTCTCGCGGCTGACGATGCCCTCGTGGTGGTTCTCTATGAGGTACATGGGGAGCTGCCCTGTGTTCTTGATGACCTTGCGGTTGATGACATCCTGCTGAAAGGTCTTCTGCATCAGCACATCGCCGCAGTATTTCTCATTCCGCAGGATGCTCTTGATATGGGGCAGCGTCCATTGCGGTGACTTTTCGGAATATATCACGCCCTGCTCATGCAGCTCGTCCCGCAGCATCCGTGTGCTGGCTCCGGCGAGGTATCGCTCGTAGATCCAGCGGACGACCTCCGCCTCCTCTGGGATGATCTCCGGCTTATCGTCCGCGCCCCTGCGGTAGCCGTAGAGGTATTTGTACTGGATGGTCGCCTTTCCGCTCTCCATAGCGCGGCGTTTGCCCCATGTGACATTGGCGGAGATGGATTCGCTCTCGGACTGCGCGAAGGCGCCGGAGAGCGTGATGCGCAGCTCGCTGTCCTCCTCCAGCGAATTGATGTTCTCCTTTTCAAAGATGACGGCAATGCCCAACTCCTTGAGCGCCCGTGTGTAGTAGAGGCAGTCCACCGTGTTGCGGGCGAAGCGGGAGACCGATTTGGTGAGGACGACGTCTATCTTCCTCTGGCGGCAGTGGCGGATCATGCGCATGAAGTCCTCGCGTTTTTTCACCGAGGTGCCGGTGATGCCCTTGTCGGCGAAGATGCCCGCCATGGTCCACACGGGGTTGGACATGATCTTGTCGGTATAGTATTCCTTTTGCGCCTCGTAGCTGTTTGCCTGATCCTCCTCTTTGGTGGAGACCCGGCAGTAGGCGGCAACTCGGAGCTGTCTTTGCAGCTCCGCCTGCCGGACCGACTCCGGCTTTGCGGGGATCTTAATGACTCTTGGGGCGGTTTCGTTCATGGCTGATCTCTCCTCTCTATGGCCTGTCCGTTTTTCAGCGTCACGGTCATGCATTTGTTCGTAATGACTATTTTGGACACCGTGCTTTGCAGCAGCTCTGCGTCCAGCTCCGTCATGGGCATTCGGCCAGTGAGCAGCCGCCGCAGCCGCACGGTTTCGTATTCCGTGTTCCCAATGGCATCGTACTGCTCTGCCGCCAGTTGAAGGAGCAACGCTCTGGCGTTGTCCTCGTCGATGGGCTGCCGCTCCAGCGCGGAGGTCAGCTCCTCCCGTGTTTTTCCGCAGGCAGCGCCGACCACTTGGGATACCGCTGGCTGAATACGGTCGGGGCAGCGTATGAGCTCGTTGAGCAGGTCGGTGACGATCTTCTCCACCCGCTCGGAGGGCGGCGCGCCACAGAGCCGCCGCAGAGCCTTCTGCGCGGGTGTCTGCTTGTACGCAGGACGCATTTCCTTCCTGCGTTTCTGCGCGGCATCGAACTGCTCTGCCGTAATGAGCGCCGGGAATTCTTTCTTGCCGATGTATCGGTCATCCTCTAAAATCCGCGCCACCATATTTTTGTTCCAGGACTTGTCCTCATCATAGAGAACATCCTCCGCCTGAAGTTGTTCGGCAAGCTGTTTGAAAGAGGCTCCGGCAATGTATTGCAGATAGATGCTCCGTACCGTTTCCGCCTCCTCCGGCTGAATCGTGATCTCGCCCAGCGTCATACGGTAGCCGAAGGGCTGCTTTCGGTTTCCCATTATCGCACCGTCCTCTCAATGGATTCCCGCAGCTCCAGCCCGTTATGCAGGCGGAAGCGGAGGGTGTCATTGCTCTCCACGATGATTTCTGCAACGAGTGCGCCGCACAGCTCTGTGTCGGGGCGGTCGAGGAAGTCCGGCCCATCCTCCAGCAGTGCTATCAGCTCCCGCGTCCGCTGGGCGGTGGCATCCCCCTCGGCATCCATCAGCTTTTCTTTGTCCAGCTTGGCCTGTCGGAGCTGGCGGGTCAGCTCGTTGCTTTTGGATATAAAAATGTCAGGATCAACGAGGCCGTTTTGCTTGAGGAAGGCCAGCGTTTGATTCTGACTGGAGAGTTCGGATATTTTTTTGTTGAGAGAAACGATGTCCTCACTCCAGAGCAGCCTGCGATCACGGATCGTCTGGAGGGTTTCCAGCATCTGCTCCAGAATGGGGAGGCTCTGATGCTTGAGCTTATAGTAGAGGCGGCAGATGGCTTTTTCAAATTCTTTGCCCGGAATCTGCTGTATCGAACAACTTTCCCGATTCTCAAAATGGCTTGTGCAAACCCAGTATTCATTCCCGCCTGTATTTCTGCGTTTGAATATGCTTCCGCATTTATTACATCGAATTATTTTGCGAAGTGGGTGTTCGACTGTTTTGCCATCCTTAAATGTAATTCTTCGTTTTGATAGAGCCTGCGTTTTCTCAAATATTCCGGACGGCAAAATTGCCGGATGGCTATTACTTACATAGTACTGTTCGCGTTCACCATGATTTCTTACTTTTTTTCGTGGAAAGTCATCCGTTGTTATTTTCTTTGCAAGCAACGCGTTCCCTGCATATCTCTCATTGTTGAGGATATATGACACAGTCGATTCCTTCCACCCGAAGACATCTTGCCTCGTTGGAACTTCCATCTCGGAAAGATATTTGGCGATTTCCCTTCTGCTTTTCCCGTCAAGATATAGAGCAAATATCAGCCGTACTATGGCAGCTTCTCCTTCTTCTATTGCTAAAGTGCTCTTATGTAGCCTGTACCCATACGGAGCTTTACAGGTATTGAATTCGCCATTTTCCATCCTGCGCTGATAGCTCCAGCGCATATTGCCGGAGATGGATTCGCTCTCCTTTTGGGCGAAGGCGGCATAGATGGCGGTGATGAGCTCGCTGCTCACATTGGCGGTGTCGATGCCCTCGCGCTCGAAGCGGACATTGACTCCCAGCGCCTTCAGCTCCCGCACCGCCTCCAGACAGTCCTTTGTGTTCCGGGCGAAGCGGGAGATGGATTTGACGAGGATCTGGTCAATGAGCCCTCTGCGGCAGTCCGCCATCATGCGTTGGAAGTCCTCCCGCTTTGCGGCGGAGGTGCCGGTGATGCCCTCGTCGGCGTAGATATCCACCATGCGCCACTCAGCCTTGCTGGAGATCAGCTCGGCGTAGTAGCGGTTTTGCGCCGCGAAGGAGTTGAGCTGATCATCGGAGTCCGAGCTGACGCGGGTATAGGCCGCTACTCGCAGCTGCGCATTCTGCGGCTTCTCCGCTGCCTCGATCTTGATGACGCGGGGCTGCGCTGCCAGCGCCGTTGTGCCGTCTGTCAGACGCTTTTCCGCCATGCCTGCTCACCTCCTTTTTTGCAACACAAACACTACCACAGCCTTGCTCAGAAAGCTACTGAAAGATGAAGAAAATCAGAGAGAAATCATGATGTCCGCGCCGCTGTCCGCGGCGATCCGTGCCGCCACCCTCCGCAGCTCCTTTTCGCTGAAGCTGCCGCTTTCCCGAAGCTGGCGCAGCAGAAGGATGATGCCGTAATAATTGACGTTCTGATCCATGTCAGCACCTCTTTTCCGAATTTTGCCTTGCGGCACAAGTATGAGGATCGTCCGGGGGATAAGGAGGGGGTGAATGCAGGCCGTTCAGAGGATTAAAAGAGAGAAGAGAATGGATGGCGGGAAAAAAGAGGAGGCGGACGATCCCCATACTTGTGCCGCAAAGCAGAAGAGGCCGCTCCGTATCGGGGCGGAACTGCTCCTTGCGGAGCGGCCTTCTTGCTCTTGCGTTGCTGCCTGTATTCGACACTACTTCCCCAGGCAAGGGCGGCGGCTGGAACCGCGCTGGCGCGCGTCACGGGAGTTTCACCCCTCCGAGGTTCTCTCGAAGCTGCGTACAGGAGTATCATTGTAAGCTGACGGGGTCATGGCGAAGCAGCCTGCCAAAGCTGCATTTGACCTGGGTGGGTATCGCTCTGCACCTTCCTTTGGCCGTCCTAATATGCGGAGAATGCTCCGCACAGGTGGTCCTCGCGCACCCGGTCTGACGCTCGCGCCGTCAGCAAAGGTATTCCAGTCACCGGATATGACCGCTTTGGCGGTGTTTTTCAAGGTTCAGAGGGATCATGAAAAAGATCCCCTCATGTGGTAGGCAGCGAGAACGCGATTTTTAGAACCATTTTTCAAAATTTCTTGAAATATTTTTTGAGTTGTTGAAGTTGCTTACCGACAGCTCTCTGGGAGAGGCCCATTTCCGCTGCAATTTCCTGCTGGGTCTTGTCCTCAATGCAATACTTGGTTAAGAGCTCCTTCTCCGAAATCGAAAACCTTTTCAGCACTCTCACCAACCGCTGGTCACCGATTCCCTCTATCCAGCCGTACCTTGACGCCGTCGTGTAATCGTCCCAGCGGCTGACCGATTCCAGAAACTTTTTCATCAATGCGGACTTGTCCTCCTGCTCGGCGGAAGGCTCGTCAAAGATACCGATGCCCAAGTCCTGCGTATGAAGGCGATAGCTCCTCTCCTGTTTGAACACCTCCCAATCGAAGTCATGCATCTTCTGGATGGCGGCATCGGACATCCCGGCCGCCCTATATTCACGCCGGAGTCTTGCCCACAGCGTTTCAAACTTCTTCTTTTCTGCCGCGTAATTAAAGCCCATATATGGGTCCTCCGTATTCTGAAATTTGGTTGGCTGCAAATCTCAGAAACGGGTGGCGGGCCGCGGCAGCGGGGTCGCGCACAGGGCGCAAAAAAGCCCACAGCGACACCGCTGTGGGCATAAGGATATTCGAGGGTAACGATGGCGGACGGAGGCGGGGTATCCTCAAAAGGACGCAAAAAGTCAGGGCATCCGATGCCCGGCCATAGGTGAATGAAGGAAGGCTGCCATTCGGCAGCGACGACTGTACCGCGGATGTGAGGATACCCCATAAAAACCGCCTGTCCTGGCATTGAGCCAATGTTTTTTCATTGCCGTGCAAGTGAGGCGCCTGCGGATAAGCCGGGAGATCACGGCAGAAAAAAGGAGAGATTGCGATACAGCAATCTCTCCCGCTTTCGACATGATGGTTGTTCCGTTAGCTTGGACAGGGGGTGTGTCAGCCCTTATGACCGCCGCACCGCCTGCAGTCGAACGCCTGCCGGATCTTTTTCAGGGGGGTATCGTATTCCGTTTTGGTCTTTTTAAGGCATCTCCGGTTCTGGAGCAAGGCGCACGGTGAAGTCCTGCGCTACAGCACCCTCCGGCAGCAGCTTCGCCATGAGGACGAGCCGCTGGTTGCCGGTATTGTACTCATCGTACTTCCGGCAGCAGGTGGAAAGGGTCAGCACGGTGTCCTCCTCGCCGAAGGTTACACCGTCAAACTCCAGCCAGTTTTTCTTTGCCACCTGCTCAAAAAAGTTTGTCAGCTCCTCACCTGTGGGGTCGGGAGCGATGTAATCAAAGTCAATATCCGTGATGAAGCAGGCTGTGATCTGGAAGACCATGTCCTCGCCCTTCACCGAGAGGTAGATATACGGGTTCTCCTTCACATAGTCCGCATCCATATATCGATGGAGCTTCGTGAGCTTTGGCCCGTCCGGATCACAGTTGCTGGCGGAGTGACCGAAGATGACGGTATTCCTGTCCAGCTTGCTCCGGCTGCTCAACCGGTTGTCACAGTGGGCGTAGTAGCAGCCCCATTCGCTGTAGTTCCCGTTCTCGTCCTTTTGCAGGTAGTAAGCGTTGTCCTTCGCCTGCACTACGGGGTCGTCCACCTCGGCACCAGGCATATACAGCCACGCCACGGTGTCGGCGTATTTCTTTCTTGCGTCCTTCAGCTCCTTTTGCCGGTCCACGGTGGGGATGATCTCGCCGGTGGGCTGTGGCTCGGTCACTTCGGGTACGCTGGGATATTCCTCTTTCTGATGGCAAGCGGTGGCACTGATCGCCGTCCCCATCAGCATAATGGCGACGAAGGTGCAAAACAGAAATCGAGTGATCTTTTTCATAGTGTTTTCTCCTGCCGCGTGGGAAGGCGGCATGGCTCATGGGTTGTGAATGGCGTACAGAGTTTCCTGTGGCGAAAAAGGAACAGCGCGGAGGCCGGTGTTGTTGACCGTCCGCCGCGCTGTCCTTTGCTTTTTGGGGGAGCAGATGACAGTATAGGAGTATATCCGGCATCTGCTCGTTGCGGATAAAGAGTTATCTGCTGCCAATAGAATCATTCGTGAGAGTACAGAAGGGAGAGAACGCTTTCTGCTTTCGAGCATGATTGAAAGCACAGCACCGCAGAACTTCTGTCATCTTCCCAAGCCGTGCGCAGCGCAAAGGGCTTCGTGATAAACTGAATGTCTGGCAGCATTAGAAAGGTTACGGGGCAAGTCACCGTTAGGTCTGCTGTCAATTGGATCGTTCTGATAAGCAGGACCCGATCTCCTTTCTTAGCCCTCTCTGAAGGTTTTCCATGAAATAGCTTATACAAATCCATCTCGCTTGCCGCGAGGTGATAGCATTTCAGCGGGTGCATACGTCATCCCTAATTACTTGCTGTGAGCACGGTACAGAAAAGTCACGATTTGTGCGCGGGTGCAACCCTCATCAGGGCTGAAGGTAGATAGCGTTGTCCCGACCGTGATCTTATGCTTGACCGCCCACAGCACAGCGTCGATATAGTAGGCGTCCGCGGCTACATCGGTAAAAGGATTGTCCGTTTTTACAGAGGGAGAATTGGCTGCTCTCCACAAGAAGGTCACAATATGTGCGCGGGAGCAGGTCAGCTCGGGGCTGAAGGTCGTTGCGCTCGTGCCAACGGTAATACCGTTCTCCACCGCCCACAGGACGGCATCGTAATAGTAGCTGCCATCCAGCACATCCTCAAAGGGCATTGCTTCTGTTTTTGGTGTGGGGCTTCCGGCAACTCTCCACAGGAACGTCACAGCCTGCGCACGGGTACAAATGCCATCCGGCGTGAAGTAATTATTACCCGTGCCGGTGGTGATTCCATTTTTAACCGCCCAGTCGACCGCTTCCTCATAGTAGCTGCCCTCCGGCACATCCACGAACACGCCGGTCTGGGGGTTACCATTTGCCTTCATAAAGACTACCTCGATGGTGTGATCCTTTGTGACATTCTTGAAGGTGTAGGACTTCACAGAGCCCACGCTCTTACCATCCACCAGCACCTTGGCTACGGCGTAGCCCTTGTCCGGGGTGATTGTGAAGGTCTGATCCCATCCGTGACGGACGGAGGTCCAGCCGGAGGGAGAGATAGAGCCGTTCAAGCCGGAGATCGCCCTGATGGTGTGGTAGGTGTAGCCGCCACCGCCGCCACTGCTGCCACCGCCGCCGATGTAGGTCCAGTGGGCGTACACAGTGGTGTTTTCATAGAATACAGTAGCGGTCGTGATCTTTGTGCCGCCGCTTGCCGCGGTGTACCAGCCGTCAAAGCTGTATCTGCCGCTGCGGGTTGCGGTGGGCAGAGAGGTCAGCTTCTGATTGGTGGTTCTCATACTGCCGACAGAGGGTGTGCCGTCGTTGCCGTTAAAGGTGATGGTGAACTCGGTGGGGACTGGTGTGTCGGTCTCATGCTTGTCGCACGTCACCCAAATGGCCATCTGCTTGACTTCCTCTGCGGGCTTCCACATCTTTGTGGAGCTGTCGTACTTCACTACGAACTTCAGACCATCGGTGGTCTGCGCGGAGAGCACCTTGTGCATGATGCCCGTGTCGCCACTGAACTGGTTGCAGTACACGGAGGGAATAAGGGTAATGGTGCTTTCGTACACCTTATCCGCATTGAGCGTGGGAGTTGTTGAGGTAAAGCCGCCGCCAATCAGGCCGTAATACTTGCCGGACTGCTGACCGGTCGGAACATTGTTGCAGAGCACCGCGACGATCTGATCACCCAGACCGCTGATGTTGTCGGTCATGGGATACATGGGCATTTCCGGGGTCGGGGTCTCATGCTTGTCGCACGTTACCCAAATGGCCATCTGCTTGACTTCCTCTGCTGCGGGCTTCCACATCTTTTTGGCGCTGTCGTACTTCACTACGAACTTCAGCCCATCGGTGGTCTGCGTGGGGAGCACCTTGTGCATGATGCCCGTGTCTCCGCTGAACTGGTTGCAGTACGCGGAGGGAATAAGGGTAATGGTGCTTTCGTACACCTTATCCGCATTGAGCGTGGGAGTTGTTG
>JABLTN010093732.1_pt1 | contig 31606 bp, 30 predicted proteins | sample 7160141 | NCBI WGS metagenome assembly JABLTN01 (sample SAMN14651226, study PRJNA627086) | human gut metagenome | isolation source: feces | host: Homo sapiens | reverse complement strand
TTTATGCTCATATCGGGGCGGGTCTCAAGGTCATTCTACCACCAGTGTGCAAGCACACGTGGTTTCAGACCTTTTGACCCTGACATCATATAAATAATAAAAAGCTTTTAAAAAGAAAAAATATTACAAAAGAAAAATATCATGGTTGTGAGGAAGCCAAATGAAGACAGTGAAAAAGAGAACTGTATCAATTATTCATGAATTGATTGGAAATGAGGAATTGATGACACTTTCAGAACTAGCAGAAAAATTTGAAGTTTCTCAAAGAACCATACGAAATGATTTAAAATTAATCAATGAATTGTTGAAAGAAATGGATTTAGGGAAAATCAGACTTGTGGGAGGAAGGATTATCTGTCCCAGTTCATTTGGACAGGTGTTGAAGGCAGTTCCGAAAGATGATTTATATACATACAAGCTTTCACAGGAGGAACGTATCGAAATTGCAGCCTCTTTTCTGATTAATACAGTGGAATATATTACGATGTCTGTGATTGCAGACAATCTGGTTGTAAGCAGGTCAACGGTTATCAATGATTTAAGTAAGATAAAAGCGTATATTGGTCAAGGTAATCTTAAAGTACTTTCTCATCCTAATAAAGGACTGCGAGTAGAGGGAAAAGAGAGCGATAAAAGGCTATTTCTAATGAATATCAAAGGAAATGGTGTAGAAAAAGAACAAAAAGATATTGTAGAAAGTATTGTATTAAAGCAACTGAATCTCAGAACAGACAGTTGGCAGAAAATCAGAGAGATATTGTACGAAGCAGTGTATCTGGATCAGAGTCGTTTGCGGGAAGATTCTTTCGAGAAGATCGTATTATATTTAGGAATTATGATTCATCGTAATCAGCAGGGAAGTTACATTGAAATACAAAAGAGACAACCAAATAGTAAATATCGGATGGCACAGAATATTTTGATTCAGATTGCCAAAGAATATTTCATATCTCACAAAGAAGATGAAGTACAGTTTTTGAGTGAACTTCTTATCTGCGAAAAATTTTCCGGTTATGTATCAGAAAAGAACGAAATAACTAGGAAGGAAATGAAAGAGCAGTTAGATTCTGCAATTTATGAGGCAGAGATATTATTGAAAAAAAGCAGAAGAATTGTAAAGGGATATTTTAGTCAGTCAGCGGAAATATGGGAACATTATGATACAGTTGAATTACATCATTTCCTTCCTGCGTCTCATATCCAACTGGGAGTGGAGTGTCAGGATTGGAAAGAAATTGTTGAAAACATGGGCAGATGGATGTATGAGCGTGGATATGTTGAAAAAAGATATGTGGCATCTATGATTGAAAATACCGAAAAAAATGGTCCATATATTGTTGTATTACCTGGGTTTGCAATTCCTCATGACGGGCAGGGCAAGGGCAGCATTATTTCAGGAATGTATCTTGTCAGTCTCAGGCGACCGATTCCATTCGGAGTTGAAAAGCTTGATCCGGTGGAGTTTGTCTGCTGTTTTAGTGCGATGGATCTGAAAGTACATATGAAAGCATTTTTCAGTCTTATCAGTATGTTTAGAAATAATACTTTTAAGAGAAAATTACGAGAATGTAAAACATCTCAGGACGCAGCTCATCTGATTGAAGAATATGAATTCGAATAGGAAATAAAATGGTTGAAGATATTGCAAATTTTTTTGAAATATCTTCAATCATTTTATTTTTTGCAAAATTCAGGAAAAGAATTTGACTTTTTTCTTCGTGAAAGATGCGCAATAATTAAGTCATTCTGGAAATTACATCCAGGTATACAGATTATATTTGGAAACATTTGCAAAAAGTGTCGAACGAAATTTGTTATGATCCGTGAATTTCCGAATATAAATAAAGCAGAATGGCGGATGGAAAATAAAACCTGTTCATCAGGAAGAATCTGCCGGAAAGGAAGGAAAAATGCGGATAACGGAACGAAAAGAAGTTTCAAATGAGAAAAAGCAAAGAAACCGGCGTTGGTTCTCATTACTACTTGGAATCTGCCTGCTTGTATCAATGCAGCTAAGTGCATTTGCGGAATCGCAGAGTGCGGAAGGCATACCGGAGGCAGTAACCTCTGGATCCGGACAGTTACAAGAGCAGTCCGGAAAGGCAGAAGAACGGTCAGCTGGGAGCGGACAGACACAAAAAGAACAGACAGCTGAAAACAAGCAGACGATGACAGAAGAGCGATCAGCTTCAAATGAGCAGATAAAGAATGAAGAACAAAAAGAAAAGAACGGGCAGGAGACGACAGAGGATCAGTCAGTGGCAGAAAAATCTGCGGCTGATAGATCAGAACAGCAGGAACGAGCTGCTTCCGGAAAGATTGAAGCAAAAGTGTATCTTCGTTACAGTAATGAAGTGCCTTCAGCCATCAATAATACATTTGCTATGGGAGAATTTGGTCCTTCAGGAAATGACAAGCCATATTTCACAGTAACGGTTGATCTGGATGAGCTGAATAAAAAAGTAAATTCCTATAGTTACTGGCAAGATTATGGACGAGGAAACTGGGTAGAATATATCTATTATTCAATCGACAGTGACGCAAGATGGAATCAGCAAAATACGAGACTGGAAAGTGTTACAAAATTATGGCGGGAAGCAATTACTTCAGCCATGAGTGCAGCAGATCAGGCAAAGTTCACCAATGTATTTGGTGAGAATATGTTTGTAGGATATGTCCTGAAAAGAGAGGGGAGTGGATGGCATATTGACGGAGTTCTGGCAGAAGATCCACCGGTGTATGTTGTGGAGCTGTATGATGCGGAAAATAATGGACTTTTTGCCATTTCTTCAAATGATACAAAACTTCCGGGAGTTACTTACAGGGAATTTAAAAGGAAAGCAGAGGAGATTCTGGGTGGTCAGAATTATCAGTATGAAGAAGGAAATGACCACATTATCATGACGTATCAGAAAGACGGAGTAACATATCAGACAGAAATTGTGCCGAAGTCAGATGGTGCAGATGCGTCTCACGTAAAAAATTATCATGTGTATCCTGCACAGGGGAAATTTGCATACCGGACGGTAACGGCTGATACGTATTACCTTTGCAGGCTCAAAATGACAACCAGGCAGGTCGGTACAGATTTATGGATTGAAAAGAAAGTTGCCGGAGGTGCGGCAGACCCAAAAGAACATTTTACGTTTGTTCTGACAAAAGCATCGCTTGCCGGAACCAGTTACAGCGTCAGCTATGAAGGAATTGCAGAAAATGACGGGGCAGGGCATCAGGAAACACTTACATTTGATGGAAATGGAGTGGCAAGGCTGTCTTTAAAGAATGGAGAAAAAGCCAGAATCCTGCAGATGCCGTCAGGGGATGTTCAGATCAAAGAAGAAAATGGTGATTATGTAACAAAAGTTACAGTAAATGGAATTTCTGAAAAGTACAGTGATGCATCGGGAATAAAAATCCAGCTTTCCAGTGAGAAGACAGAATTGGTTTTTACAAACCAGTTAGATGCACAGCCACCGACAGGTGCAGAACTGCTAAGTGTGCCATACTGGCTGATGGGAGGAACTGCACTGGCAGGACTGCTGGGCAGCAGAATTACAGGCAGGAGAAGAAAAGACAGAAAGAAAAAGTTTTTTTAGAAAGACAGAGCAGGAAAGATGGACAAGGAAAAATTAAAAAAACTTCGAAGATCAGATTTTTTCAAAGCGGTATTCCTTATCATTTTTGTATTTGTTACAGGGTGGGTCATATTTGGATTTACCCGGGTGTATGGTTCAGCAATGAAACCGGCAGCATGTGACGGGGATATTCTGATGTATTACCGCCTGCATACAGAATATAAAGCAGGAGATATGGTTGTTTATCAGGCAGACGGACTTCTGCATATTGGAAGAATTGCGGCAGTGCCGGAAGAAACTGTGCAGATCACAGAGGAAGGTGAACTGGTGATCAATGGATATACGCAGGCTGATACAGAAGTATTTTATGAAAAAGGACCTGCAAATGGTACGGAAGAACAATCGCTTGAAAAAGGGGAATATTATATTCTGGCGGATGATCCTTCCTCAACGGAGGACAGCAGAAGTTATGGACCGATCTTGCGGAAGCAGATCAAAGGCATTGTGGTTACGCTGATCCGCAGAAGAAATCTGTAGAAGGGAATCCATGGTTTTTGGCGGGATCATGCTGAAGAAGCAGGAAGATCCGGAAGCCGTCAACGATCATCTATCATAGTTGGGGGCTTTTGCCCCCAACATCATCTAATGGATTCAATAAAAATAAAAAGAAAGGAAATGCATAAGCTTTTTGCTTCTGAAGGTTTTATGCTAAGGTGAAAAATGAAGAATAATATGAAAAAGCTGGCAGCAGCACTGCTGTCAGGAACAATGCTCCTTGGAATGACAGGGTCTGTATTTGCTGCAGACGCACAGACAGATGCAATGTCTGTATCGGTAACTGCAAATGATACGAGTGCAGTACTTACAAAAACCTGGACTGCGGCAGAAAATGGACTTCTGAAAGATGGGGAAGAATTTACATTTCAGTTAACCTATGACAGTGTGGAGGCAGTTTCAACCAACGTACCTGCAGCTCCACAGTATATGAATCAGCTTATGAGTGAAGGAACGGCAGTTGATACAACTCTGTCAGCACAGTGGAAAACCAGTGCGGCAGGAGGAAATACAAGTTCTGCAACGAAATCGTATGTAGATTTATTGAACGGAATTTCTTTTACGACACCGGGAACGTATCATTTTACCCTGTCAGAAAATGCAGGAATAAATCCGAATATTTCTTATGATACGGCAACGTATGAAATTATAGTGCAGGTAGTGTGGAAGGATAATTTTGAAGGACTGAAGATCAATGGTGTCAGTACAGCACAGGGCGAAAATAAGTTAGATGGAGCAACATTCGAGAATAATGCGGCTGCAAATAAGACACTTACGGTTTCTAAAAAAGTCGGAGGCGGTGCAGCCAACAAAAATGATGACTTTACATTTAAAGTAACGATCACAGGAATTGACGGAACATATTCCACTAACGTTGCCGGAAAAACGATCACCAATGGAACAGAGACAGAATTTACATTAAGACATGGCGAAACCTTTGTAGTTAAGAATCTTCCTGAAAATGCATCCTACACGGTTGTTGAGACTGATAAAAAAGGTTATCAGAAGACCGAGGTAAGTGTAAATAAAGAAGCAAATCAGACCAGTGATACAGCAGAAGGTACAATCCGGATGGATGGTGAAAATACAGTAGACTATACAAATACAAAGACTGTGCCGTCACCGACAGGAATCGCACTGGAGATTCTTCCATTTGCTGTTCTCTTCCTTGCAGCAATCGCAGGAGGCGTTGTATTTTTCCGCAGAAAAAGAGGATGATCTATGGAGCGTAAGGCAGAGTATTGTCTGACGCAGATCTTCCACTACCTGGTAAATGGTCTGGCAGCGATCGTGTTTTTCTGCTGCATTGCCTATTCAGGATATGCACTGTGGGATAACTGGAGCATATTAAAGGAACCGGATCAGGTAAGGGAGGATCTGATCCGGTATAAACCTGCAAATGAAGAGGAATTAAGTTACAGTTTTCAGGAACTGAAAGCAATGAATCCGGATGTATGTGGATGGCTTACACTGGATCATACGAAAATAGATTATCCGGTTGTACAGGGAACAGATAATTTTGAGTATCTGGAAAAGGATGTGCTTGGAAATCCATCTGTGGCAGGAAGTATTTTTCTTGATGCAAAATCTGACAGAAACTTTCATGATTTCTATACTGTGATTATGGGACACCATATGCAGGGCAGAAAAATGTTCGGGGATATTGATTTATATACCGATGTTTCTTTCTTTGAAAAAAATACAACCGGGACACTTTACGTGGAAGGCAGGATCCTGAAGCTGGAGACGGTCGCAATCCTGAAGGCAGATGCGTATGATAAATATGTATACCGGACAGACTGGAAAGAGAAAGAAGAAAAAGAAGAGCTGATCCGGCACATTTACGAACTGGCAGTCCATACACGGGGGCAGCGGCTGACGGTGGAAGATCAGATGATAGCATTATCTACCTGTTCTTCAGGAAATACAAATGGCCGTCATCTTCTGATCTGCAAAGTGATAAAGGAAAATACAGTGGAAGGAAGTGAAACAGAGTGAAAAGAAAGAAAAGTTTCTGGAATATGTTCGTAGCAATGACGAGTGTTCTGATGATGACAGTGATTGGAGCCTGCACAATCTATGCAGCGGAAGAAGGCGGCAGTGCCGAGGTCAATGTACAGACAAAAGTCAGTGGAACAGCACCGGAAAAAGAAGTATTTACGTATACACTGAAAGAACAGGGAGCTTCAGACAACCAGGAAAGAAAGCTGACGGTTGAAGGAGCTGGAACGGGAACATTTCTTCTTCATTATACCCAGCCGGGGGTATACAGTTATATTTTAAAGCAGGAGAGCGGGACAAAAGCAGACTGGACTTATGATTCCGAGGTCTATTATGTAGATGTCTATGTAATGTGGGATGAAAAAATGGAGTCACTGGAAACCGTGACAGTCTATTTTGACAGTGAAGGAAATAAGAGCGAGCCGGTTTTTGAAAATAAATATCAGCAGCCGGAGAAAAGAACGCAGGCCGTTGTAAAAAAAGTAAGATCTGCTAAAACCGGAGATGAAGATATACTTTCGGGATGGGCAGTCCTGATGATACTGGCAGCAGGAACCGGTGTCTTGGCATACCGGAAAAAGGCAACCCGGCAGAGAAAATCATAAAAAACAGAGAAAATGCAGCAGAAAGCAGGAGAGACTGTATACAGGGAATAACTTTGTATACAGTTTCTTTTTTGCTGCATAAAGGCTATGATATCAATAGTAGTATTTTTGAGCAGAATTTGATACAATAGGAAATAACATAAAAGCTCAAAGGAGGAAGGAATATGGGACTTATCAGGGCAGCAATCAGTGCGGTTGGCGGAACAATGGCCGATCAGTGGAAGGAGTTTTTTATCTGTGAATCACTGGATGCGGATGTTCTTGCGGTAAAAGGACAGAAGCGGATCGGCAGCCGTTCGGCAAATAAAAAAGGAAGTGATAATCTTATCACAAGCGGGTCGGGAATTGCAGTGGCAGACGGACAGTGTGCTTTGATCGTGGAGCAGGGAAAGATTGTAGAAGTATGTGCGGAACCGGGAGAGTATACTTATGATGCATCGACGGAACCGACGATCTTTTCAGGAAATCTTGGATCATCACTGGATCAGGTATTTGATGTGATCGGCAAGCGTTTTACATATGGAGGAGACACCGGAAAAGATCAGAGAATCTACTATATAAATACAAAGGAGCTGATCGACAATAAGTTCGGAACGCCGAATCCGGTTCCGTTCCGTGTAGTAGACAGAAATATCGGTCTGGACGTAGATGTATCAGTGCGGTGCAGCGGAGTTTATTCCTACAGGATATCAAATCCACTTCTGTTCTACGCAAATGTATGTGGAAATATAGAGCAGGAATACAGAAGAGAAGAGCTGGATCATCAGCTTAAGACGGAATTTATCAGTGCATTGCAGCCGGCATTTGCAAAAATTTCAGATCTGGAGATCCGTCCCAATGCACTTCCGGGACATGTAACAGAGCTGTGTGATGCGATGAATGAGGCACTGACAGGAAAATGGGCAAATACGAGAGGAATTACGGTCGTATCCGTTGCCATTGGAACGATCGATCTGCCGAAAGAGGATGCTGAGATGATCAAGCAGGCACAGAAGACGGCGATCCTGCGTGATCCGATGATGGCAGCAGCAACTCTGACAGAGGCTCAGGCCGGTGCAATGAAGACGGCAGCAGGCAATTCCGCAGGAGCCATGACCGGATTTATGGGAATGGGAATGGCAGCACAAAATGGAGGAATGAATGCTCAGAATCTGTATCAGATGGGAGCTGAGATGGCTCAGAACAATGCAGGACAGAACCAGCAGAATGTCAGCAGCCAGCCGCATATGACAGCACCGGGCAAGGGCGGTGAGAAAGAAGCAGCAGGAAAGTGGACCTGTGCCTGTGGAGCTGTGAATGAGAAAGAATGGAAGTTCTGTCAGGAGTGTGGAAAGGAAAGACCACAGGAGGGATGGATCTGTAGCTGCGGTGCGGAAAATAAAGGAAAATTCTGCACAGAGTGTGGAAAACCCCGTCCGAAAGGAACTCCTGTGTACCAGTGCGACAAGTGTGGATGGAAACCGGAAGATCCGAAGAATCCACCGAAATTCTGCCCGGAATGCGGAGATCCATTTGATGCAAATGATATCGTCGGATAAAAAGGAAGAAAGATAAATGAGTGAGTTGATACAATATAAGTGTCCGTGTTGTGGAGGAGCTGTAGAGTTTAACATTACTGCACAGAAAATGAAATGCCCGTACTGTGATACAGAGTTTGAAATTGAGACGCTGAAGAAGTATGATGAGGAACTGAAGCAGGAAAAGCAGAAGGAAGATCAGATGCAGTGGCAGGAAGATGCCGGAAGTCAGTGGGGAGAAGAAGAGACCTCAAAGATGAGGGTTTACCATTGCGAATCCTGTGGTGGTGAGATCATAGCAGATGAGAATCAGGCTGCCACAAAATGCCCGTACTGTGATAATCCTGTTGTAATGAAAGGACAGTTCCAGGGAGATCTGAGACCGGATTACGTGATTCCGTTCAAGCTGGATAAGGCTGCGGCAAAGGAACGGTTTAAAAGCCATCTGAATGGAAAGCCGCTCCTTCCGAAAGTATTCCGCAGTGAGAATCATATTGATGAGATCAAAGGGATCTATGTTCCATTCTGGTTATTTGATGCGGATGCAGAAGCAGATATCCGTTATAAAGGAACGACTGTGCGGACATGGAGTGATTCGGATTATAATTATACCCAGACCAGTTACTATTCTATTTTACGAGGGGGACGGATCGGGTTTGAACGGGTTCCGGTGGATGGTTCTTCCAAGATGGAAGATGATCTGATGGAATCCATCGAACCGTATGATTTTAAGGATGCGGTGGATTTTCAGACGGCATATCTGGCAGGCTATCTGGCTGATAAGTATGATGTGAATGCAGAAGAAAGTATCGGCCATGCGAACCGCAGGATCAGACAGAGTACAGAGGATGCTTTTCGTGCCACGGTAAAGGGATACAGCGGTGTGGTGGTAGAAAATTCCAATGTCCGGTTGGAAAATAGCAGGGTAAAGTATGCACTTTATCCGGTATGGATCTTAAATACTACCTGGCAGGGAAAGAAATATCGGTTTGCCATGAACGGACAGACCGGAAAATTCGTAGGAAATCTGCCGACAGATAAAGGAGCCTATGTCCGCTGGTTTGTGGGTCTGACAGCAGGAATCAGTGTAGCAGCATTTAGTATCTTATCCCTGTTGTGGATGTTGTAGGAGGAGTGTGGAATATGAACAGAACAAGATCGAACAGACGAATCCTGCTTCTCTGTACTCTGCTTGTATGTCTTGTGAGTATGCTGATGATCCGGTTTTCTGCAGCAGCAGAGGAAAATGTCATACCGGAAACGAGGCAGCTCCCACGGCTGGTAGACCGTGCGGATCTTCTCAGTGAACTGGAAGAGGAAGAACTGGAAGCAAGACTGGATGAGATCAGTGAGCGGCAGCAGGCAGATGTGGTGGTTGTGACGGTGAACAGTCTGGATGGAAAGTCTGCACAGGATTATGCAGATGATTTTTATGATTATAATGGCTATGGAATTGGCACAGACAAAAGCGGTATCCTTCTGCTTGTCAGCATGGAGGCAAGAGACTGGCATATTACGACCACGGGATTCGGGATCAGAGCGATCACGGATGCTGGTCTTGATTACATATCGGATCAGTTCCTGCCTTATTTGAGTGATGGAGAATACCTGGATGCATTTGATACTTATGCAGATCTGTGCGATGAATTTCTTACGCAGGCGAAAACCGGGAATGCATATGACGGAGATCATATGCCTAAAGGTGCGTATCCCTGGTTGAAAAATCTGCTGATCGCACTTGGAAGTGGCGTTGTGATCGCACTGCTGATCGTGGAAGGTATGAGAAGAAGTCTGAAAAGTGTAAAAATGCAGCGTTCGGCAGAAAACTATGTCAGAGCGGGAAGTATGCAGGTGACAAGACGGCAGGATCATTTCCTGTATACCAGAACAAGCAAAAGTGCGAGGCCGAAGAACAATTCAGGATCTTCCGGATCAAGTACGCATACGTCGTCTTCAGGAACAAGCCATGGTGGCGGTGGTGGAAAATTTTAAGGAAAAAATATGAAGAAAATAGTAATTATAGAAGATGATAAAATACTCAGGGAAGAACTGGAAATCCTGTTAAACGACAGTGGATATCAGGCAGAGATCCTTTCTGACTTTACTGATGCGGCTGCCCAGGTCAGGCAGATCCGTCCGGATCTGGTTCTTCTTGATATCATACTGCCCGGAGCAAACGGGCAGTATATTCTGCGTCAGATCAGGGAAAAATCGGATGTTCCTGTCATCATGCTGACCAGCAAAGACGGGGAAGTAGAAGAGATCATGAGCCGCAGCAGTGGGGCAGATGATTATGTGACAAAACCCTACAATCCAACCATCCTGCTTTTGCGGATTGAAACGATCTTACGGAGAACGGAGCAGACCGGCAGACAGTCGGAGCAAAGGGCATCTTCTGTCCGGGGAGAAAAGGCAGAGGGTGAAGCAGTTCAGGAAGAACTGCAGGATGAAGAACTCCGTCTTAACCTGCTGAGAAGTACGGTTTCTTATCACGGAGATGAAGTAGTATTATCGAAAAATGAACTGGCAATCCTGCATTGCCTGATGAGCAGGAAGGGGCAGATCGTTTCAAGGGATGAGCTAATGGATCATCTGTGGGATATGAGCGAATTTGTTGATGATAATACACTAACAGTCAATATCAACCGTCTGAGAAAGCGTCTTGCACAGATCGGTTTGGAGAATAAGATAGAGACGAGACGGGGACAGGGGTATCTGCTATTATGAGTTTAAAAAAATATTTAAAGGATCACAGGCTTCATCTTTTGCTGGGACTGCTGGCAGAGGGTGTGGTGGAGGCGGTCCTATGGTTGTTCGCAAGTCCGGTGGCACTACAGGGATTTGCTTTTTTTTGGCTGACCGGGAGTATCGGAGTGATTTTTGGATACGATTTCCTGAGAAAAAGAAAATTCTATAAAAAAGTGGAAGAAAATCTGTCGCAGCTTGAAGAAAAATATCTGCTGACGGAATTACTGGATGAACCGGAATTCCTGGAGGGACAGATCCTCTGTAGGGTGATCCAGGAAATGGAACATTCCATGACAGATACAGTAGAGCAGCAGATCAGGAAAAATGGAGAATTTAAACGTTATATTGAGACCTGGATCCATGAGATCAAGATTCCGATCGCAAGTACAAATCTGATTTTGTTCAATCACCGGGAAGATATGGAACGGAGAATGAAAGAGCAGATCAGAAGGATTGAGAGTTACGTGGAGCAGGTTCTGTATTATCTGCGAGGCGAAGTACCGGAGAAAGATTATTGTATCGGAGGTTATGGCTTAAAAGAGATTGTACAGAGTACCGTCAGGGACAATAAGGACAGTCTGATCCTGAATGGCTTTTCTGTTCTGGTTGAACTGAGAGACGAGAAGGTGTATACGGATCGTAAGTGGCTTCAGTTTATGCTCGGTCAGATTTTAAGCAATGCGGTCAAATATGCCGCGGAAGACGAAAGAAAAATCAGGATTTTTACAAAAAAAGTACAGTCCTCGGAGAACAGCTCCGGAGAAGCCGGTATCTGGCTTTGGATAGAAGATAACGGAATCGGGATCACAGAAAAGGATCTGCCGAGAATTTTTGAAAAATCATTTACAGGCGACAATGGAAGGAAAAGCAGTTCTACAGGAATGGGACTGTATATCTGCAGGAGATTATGCGAGGAACTGGGACATAAGATTCTGGCTGAATCAGAACCGGGAAAGTATACAAGGATCGGAATTTTATTCCGGGAGAGAGAAGCGGATGTCCCTGTCGGTTTTTAAAATCTGAAGAAAAGGGAATCTTACAGAAGTGTAAGGTTTTGTCAGCAAAATCAATGGCTCATTTTACCGGGAGAAGCTACAATGGCGGTAACAGGCAGAAAGGAGAAGATAAAATGAGTGAACTTCTGAAGATGGAACATCTGGTAAAATATTATGGAAATAAAACCAGTCTGACCAAGGCATTAAATGATATTTCCCTGACTGTGGAGCAGGGAGAATTTACAGCGATCATGGGGGCTTCGGGATCAGGAAAGACGACACTTTTGAACTGCATTTCTACAATCGACCGCCCCACAGGAGGAAAGGTCTGGATCGACGGAGTCTGCACATCGGAGTTGAAAAAGGGAGAACTTGCAGATTTCCGCAGAAACCGCCTGGGATTTATTTTTCAGGAATTTAATCTGCTGGATACACTGACAGCTTTTGATAATATCGCACTGGCATTGCAGATCCAAAAGTGTCCGCATGATAAAATAAAAGAGAAAATAGAGGCAGTGGCACAGAAGCTCGGGATCAGAGAAGTGCTTGAAAAGTATCCGTATCAGTTGTCAGGTGGTCAGAAGCAGAGAGTTGCCGCAGCACGGGCAATCATCACACATCCAAGCCTGATCCTTGCGGATGAGCCGACCGGAGCATTGGACAGTAAAAGTTCCAAAGACCTGCTGGAAAGTCTGAAGCTTTTAAATGAAACAGAGCATACAGCGATCCTGATGGTGACGCATGATGCCTATACCGCCAGTTATGCCCGGAGGGTTATTTTTATTAAAGACGGAAAGGTATTTCACGAACTGTTAAAAGGAACAGAAGAACGGAGAAGTTTCTTTGAACAGATCATGGATGTCATTTCACTTCTCGGAGGTGACATGAATTATGCTGATTAGACTGTCGATCAAAAATATCAGGAAAAGTATCAAAGATTATGCAATCTACTTTTTTACACTGGTACTGGGTGTCTGTATCTTTTATGTATTCAATGCGATCGAAGGGCAGTCTTCGATGCTGGAGGTGTCCAGGACAAAGTCAGATTCCATCGATCAGATGGTGTGGGCAATTTCAAGCATGAGTATTGTTGTATCCCTGATCCTTGGATTTCTGATTGTGTATGCCAACCGCTTTCTGATGAAAAAAAGAAACCGGGAATTTGGAATTTATCTGATACTTGGAATGAAAAAAGGCGATATTGCAAAGATTCTTTTCGGTGAGACGCTCTTGGTCGGAGCAGTCTCGCTGACTGCAGGACTTCTTTTAGGAATCGGACTGAGCCAGTTTATGTCACTGCTGGTGGCACATATGTTTGAAGCAGATATGGGCAGATTTGTCTTTACGGTATCCATTCCGGCGATTGGGAAGACGATTTTGTATTTCGTGATCATTTATGTGATCGTGATTCTGATGGATACAGTTCTGATTATGAAGACCAGGCTGATCGATCTGCTATTATCGAAGAAAAAGAACGAAAAGGTCCATCTGAAAAATCCGGTCATCTGCTGTATTATATTTGTAGCAGCGTGTATCATGCTGGGAACAGCATATTATAATGTTACTGCCGGACAACTGGATACAGAGGCTGAGGTCATGATACAGATCCTGCTTGGAATTGTAGGAACATTTCTGGTCTTTTGGTCCGTCAGTGGTGCTTTGTTTCAGATCATGAAAAAGTGTTCCGGGATTTATTATAAAAGACTGAATTCTTTTGCTTTCAGCGAGATACGAAGCCAGGTCAATACTTCCGTGGCGGCAGGAACGATCATTTGTCTGTTGCTTTTTGCTACCATTTGTATTCTCTCCAGTGCCTTTGCCCTGAAAGATTATAAGGCGAAGCAGGTGAAGAAGGTAGCCGGAATTTCAGTCAGTATGGAAAAATGGACAACGGATGGAAAAACGGTCAGGGATGTACTGGAAAAATCAGAATTTGATTTTTCTGCCTTCCAGGACTGCCATGAATTTTATACTTATGAAACCAGAGAAGTTACCATGAAAGATCTGATGGGAAGTGCAGGGGAAGAACTGCTGAAGACGCAGCAGGGATTCGAGGAATTTCTGGATTCTGAAGTAGAACTGATCCATGAAAGTGACTACAACCGGGCAGCAGAACTGTACGGTTATAAAAAAGTCCACCTTGGAGCAGCCGGCTATGCGGTGAGTGCAACAACAGAATTTTCCAAAAAGTATTTTAACAAAGGATTAAAAGAAAAGGTCCGGCTTACGATTCAGGGACAGGTACTTGATGCAGCAGAGGAAAAATGCCAGGAAACGTATCTGATGATGTCGTATTCAGACCAGAATATGGGGGTAGTGATCGTACCGGATACAATATCTTTTCCCAAAGCAAGCAGACATGCTTCTTATCTGCTTGCCGATTATTCCCCAAAATATGATACAAAAGAGTTCAGAAATTATATGGACAGTGATGAATTTCGATATCAGAAAGAGTTTACGGAAGATGAGCTGCTTTCTGTCAGTACGCAGTCGGAGATCTATGATGAAAGTATCGGGTCCAGTGGAGTTGTGATTTTTGTGGCAATTTATCTTGGTCTGGTATTTATCATCAGCGGGGCAGCACTCCTTGCATTGAAAGAACTGTCCGATGCCATTGACGGAAGAGAAAAATATCGGATTTTACAACAACTGGGAGTCAGTGAAAAAGAGCTTGGGCATACATTATTTTTACAGATGGCAGTCTTTTTTGCTTTCCCGTTGCTCCTTGCCATGATCCATTCCATTTTTGGTATCCAGGTATGTATTGAACTGCTCAGTATTTATGATATAAAAGCAATCATTCCGGCATTGCTGATCTGTGCGGCGATGATCGTGGGAATTTATGGAGGTTATTTCCTGCTTTCATACAGAGGATGTAAAAGAATTATAATAACCAAAAGAATCCGTTGAAAATCGTTCTTATAAAATGTATAATTAAAACGTTGGAGGCACAGAAAAATGCTTTTGACAACATCTCGCAGATGGCGTGAAAAGGAGAAAAAAATGAGTATTAAGATTGGTATTTTAGGTTATGGAAATCTTGGAAAAGGCGTAGAGTGTGCGATCAGACAGAATGATGATATGGAACTGGCAGCAGTCTTTACGAGAAGAGATCCTGCAACAGTGAAGATCCTGACAGAGGGAGCAGCAGTGTGCAGAGTAGAAGATGTAGAAGAATGGAAGGACAAGATCGATGTTATGATCCTTTGCGGAGGAAGTGCAACAGATCTTCCGGAGCAGACTCCGAAGTATGCAAAGCTTTTCAATGTGATCGACAGCTTTGATACACATGCAAGGATTCCTGAGCATTTTGGAAATGTAGATGCAGCAGCAAAAGAGGGCGGCAATGTAGGAATCATTTCCGTAGGCTGGGATCCGGGAATGTTCTCACTGAACAGATTATATGCCAATGCAATCCTTCCGGATGGAAAAGATTATACATTCTGGGGAAAAGGTGTCAGCCAGGGACATTCTGATGCAATCCGCAGAGTAGAAGGTGTAAAAGATGGAAAGCAGTATACGATCCCTGTAGAGGCGGCTCTTGAGGCAGTAAGAAATGGAGAAAATCCGGAACTTACAACAAGACAGAAGCATACAAGAGAGTGTTTCGTAGTACTGGAAGAGGGAGCAGATGCTGCAAAGGTTGAAGAAGAGATCAAGACCATGCCGAACTATTTCTCCGATTATGATACAACAGTACATTTTATCAGTGAGGAAGAACTGAAGGCGAACCACAGTGGAATCCCGCATGGTGGATTTGTACTCCGCAGCGGAAAGACAGGCTGGAATCAGGAGAACAGTCATCTGATCGAATACAGTCTGAAGTTGGATTCCAACCCGGAATTTACTTCTTCTGTACTGATTGCATATGCAAGGGCAGCATACAGACTTGCCAAAGAAGGACAGTCAGGATGCAAGACCGTTTTTGATATTGCTCCTGCATATTTAAGTGCAAAGAGTGGAGAAGAACTGAGAAAGAATCTGCTGTAAGATTCCGTGAAAAGAAAAAGCAGACAGCCAGAGATAAGAGAAAACCTGCCGGACAGAGAAAAATGTCCGGCAGGTTTTTTATGCCCGGCTATGCAGGAGAAGCTGCCAGCAGCTCATCTGCATAGCCGGGTATTATCCAGGAAACCAATGTACAGTACCTTAAGATTTTACAAGATCCTGAAGTGGAAGAATCTGATACCCCATTTCTTCCCATCGGGTCAGAAGTTCATCGAGGATCTGTGCATTGGTTGCAGAGGTGCTGTGGAGAAGAACCAATGCTCCGGGATGAATCCGGTTCAGCAGTTTTTCAAAAGCTTCTTCTTTGGAAGGCTGTTGATTCTGATACCAGTCTACATAGGCGAGACTCCAGAAAAAGCTTTTATAGCCAAGTTCTTTTGCCATCTGTAGATTGGATTCACTGTATTTTCCCTGTGGAGGACGGTAGTATTTCGTCATTTCTTTTCCGGTTACATTTTTATAGGCAGTTTCTACATCCTCCAGCTCTTTCCTGAATGTATCAAGCGAGGCGATCTTTGACATATCTGGATGATGCCAGGTATGGTTTCCAACGGTATGCCCTTCGTCTGTCATACGCTGGATGAGTTCCGGTTCGGATTCTATGTAAGTGCCGACAACAAAAAAGGTCGCTTTGACCTGATGCTTTTTGAGTGCATCTAAGATGGCGGGTGTATTTCCATTTTCATACCCTGCGTCAAAAGTCAGGAAAATAACTTTTTCATCCGTATCTTTTGCATAGTATGCGTCATATTTTTTGAGGGATTCAATGGTGGCATTTCCGGTGGGAAGCTGTCCGTCTTGCTGAAAACTAAGTCCCCAGTTTCCCTCGGAAGGTGCAGTCAGGGAGGGAATGGCACAGCTTAAAGAAGTCAGGCCGGTACTGACCGGAGTATCAGTCGAGGAAGTATCGGTTGAAGAAGTATCGGCCGGGGAAGAAACGGAGGACTCCATATTCCATGGAAAGAAGGAGAAAAAAGACGGATGGCGGGAAAGCCAGCCGATTCCTGTTCCGGCAAAATAGGAAGCAATGAGAAGGAGAAGTCCAAGTCTGACAGGAGAAAAAGCACCTTGCAAAAAATCTTTGAGCCTTGAAGAAAAAGAAGGTTTCATCGGTTTACCCCGAAAGGTTTCATTAGTAAAAATATATGTAAAAATGGATTGCAGCATGACTGGAAAAGGCAAATTCTGCTTGTCTGGAGGAAAATGCAATGCTATAATAAACCGACACATAAATGTATTGTATCTCAGGGAATGAGAACGATAACAGGAGGAGAAAAATGAAGACGAAAAAGCATGATACTCGTTGGTTGGTCAGTGTTGCACTTATGGCAGCAATCATCATTGTCCTTGCGAATACTCCGCTGGGCATGATTCAGCTTCCGGTGATCAAGGCAACAACAGTCCATATTCCGGTCATCCTTGGAGCAATCCTTTTAGGACCATCTGCCGGAGCAATTCTTGGAGGTGTATTCGGTATCTGTTCGGTTGTCAGCAATACAATGACACCGACTCTTTTATCCTTTGCATTTTCACCGTTTATGAGTACAACCGGTATTCCGGGAGCATTCAAGGCATTATGGGTGGCGGTTGGATGCCGGATCTTACTTGGTGTCGCAGCCGGATGGTTGTGGATCTTATTCAGAAAGGTAAAGGTGAATGAAGTGATCGCACTTCCGATTGTTGGATTTGTAGGGTCTATTTTTCATACGATCATCGTAATGGGAAGTATTTACGTCTTATTTGCACAGCAGTATGCCGAGGCAAAAGAAGTAGCGATCAGTGCCGTATTTGGTCTGGTGATGGGAACGGTAATGGCATCGGGGATTCCTGAAGCAATCGCGGCAGCGATCCTGGTACTTGCCATCGGTAAAGTACTGGTAGTTGTATTTAGAAAGATGAATCTGAGTGCAGCGGGAAAATAAAACTGATAAAATGAAAGTTGGCAGCAGACCGGGATTGATCAAAGTCCGGGGATGCTGCTTTTTTCTTTAAAAATCCAGGAATCTCTATGCTTTAGTGGGAAAAAGTGCTAAAATCTATAAGAAGATGCCAGGGTAGGATTGTGGGAGTGCGTAGCACGGAGCAATCCGCAGGCATCAAAGTCGGAGGCTTTTGACCCCGACATCTATAAGAATAGGGAAATGGATTCCGAAAAAGTTGGAGTTAATTACCCGGAGTAGTTCCACCGGATCAGCCGGACGGACAGAAGGAGAAAAAAGAAATTGGACAGAGCAGTATTATTTTTTGATATAGACGGAACCGTACTCAGCGAGATTACAAAGGAAGTTCCTGTCAGTGCGATCAATGCAATGAAAGCGGCACAGCAGGCAGGACATCTTCTTTTTATCAATACTGGCAGGACGATCTGCAGTATTCCGCCGGAGATCCGCAGACTGAAGTTTGACGGATATCTATGCGGATGCGGAACGTATCTTACTTATCAGGATGAAGTCCTTTTTTCAAGTTCAATCGAAAAAAAGCGTGGAAGGGAAATCCTGAAAAAAGCGACGGAGTGTAATTTGGGGGTAGTTGCAGAAGGGCAGGAAGATGTTTATTATCCTGAGAGGATGAGCCGGTTTGACGGACTGGAGAGTTCCAGAAGATATTTTCACCGAAGAGGAATGGGAATGGAGCAGTCCATTGAAAAGGGAGATTTTATTTATGATAAGATTTTCCTTTATGAGGATGAACGCAGCGATCTGAAGTCTTTTTTAGAGTATACCAAAGGAGAGCTGGAGGCACTGGATCGGGGCAGTCATACTTATGAAGTGATCCAGAAAGGTTATACGAAAGCAACGGCCTGCAGGTTTATTATGGAAAAGTTCGGGATTAATCCGAAAAATGCCTATGTTTTTGGTGACAGCAGCAATGATCTTGCCATGTTTCAGTTTGTGGAACATGCAGTTGCAATGGGGAACCATGATCCGGTACTGGATCCATATGCAGAGTTTGTAACGAAGACGGTGGAAGAGGATGGAATCGCCTTTGCAATGGAACATTATGGTCTGATTGAATGATAGAAGAGAAAATAGAATGATATTGGAGACGAGGAGAGAGAAGTATGAAAATTTTTGTTTACAGTTACAGAGAATTTGATGAGGCAGAGTTTTTTCAGAAATTTTCAAAAGAATATGGAGTGGAGCTTGGAATCTGTAAGGATGCACCGACGCTGGAAAATGCACATCTGGCAGAAGGTTATGAATATCTGAGTATTATCACAACAAAGATCGATGCACAACTGGTGGAAAGATTTCATGAACTGGGAGTAAAAATGATCTCCACAAGAACGATTGGATTTGATCATATTGATCTGCAGGCAGCAAAAAAATTCGGAATGAGTGTCAGCAATGTATCCTACTCACCGGAATGTGTGGCAGACTATACGCTGATGCTGATGCTGATGGCAATCCGCAAAATGAAGAGGATCATGCAGAGAGCGGAGATCAATGACTTTTCACTGCCTGGAATCCAGGGGGGAGAGCTGCACAATTTTACCGTGGGAGTACTTGGAACGGGAAGGATCGGACGGGCGGTCATCCGTGATCTGTCAGGGTTCGGGTGTAGAATTTACGCTTATGATGCCTATGAAAATGAAGAAGTGAAAAAGTATGCACAGTATGCAGATCTTGATACGATTTACAAAGAATGTGACCTGCTCACCCTGCATATGCCGTTAGAAGCAGAAAATGCACATCTGCTGGATGCAGCGGCTTTTGCAAAAATGAAAGATGGAGTTGTGATCATCAATACTGCAAGAGGCGGCCTGATCGATACGAAAGCTCTGATCAATGCTTTGGAAAATGAGAAAGTCGGAGCAGTCGGACTGGATGTGATTGAGGACGAATTTGGTATGTATTATTATGACAGAAAATCGGACATTTTAAGTAAAAAGGATCTGTATATCCTGCGGGGATTTCCGAATGTTATTGTAACTCCGCATATGGCCTTTTATACAGACCAGGCAGTCAGCGATATGGTAAAAAATTCACTGTTAAGCTGTATTTTACATTCCGAGGGAAAAGAAGATCCATGGAAAGTATTGTAAAAGAAACCGAATTCTTCTGGCAGAAGATAATGATATGAATGTATTGATCCCGACAATTAAAAAATATCTGTAAAAAGTTTAAAGATGAATGATAAAAAATGATAAAAAGAACCGGATGAATGGCAGAAAAATGACCATTCATCCGGTTTTTCATAGTCTAAATCTGTCCTGCTCCATCAAAGAATGCAAGACTGTCAGGGCGGACATAACTGTCACCGATCGTATGGAGAAGAACCAGATTCAGATGATTATTTAAATTCTTTTTGTCTAAAGCAATAGCATCTGTAAGAGACGACATTGGCAGATCACAATGATCTGGAAGCCAGTAGATATCCAGAGCCTTTTTGATGGCATCGGCACAACCTGTGGTTGTCAGTCCCTTTTCTTCAGCAAGCCGGGTAATCTGATACATACCGATTCCGACTGCCTCCCCATGGCTTTCTCTTTCATAATTATAATACTGCTCGATCGTATGAGCCAGTGTATGACCAAAGTTCAACAACATCCGTTCACCGGTATCAAACTGGTCATGTTCTACTACAATCCGCTTAATATCAACGCAGCGTGCGATGATCCGGGTCAGTTCCGGCTTCAGGTCTTCAAAAGAAGTATGGCGGACTAAAGTATCGAACAGAGCTTTATCTTTGATACATCCGTATTTAATGACTTCGCCCATACCGTCACTGATGAAATGCTGGGGGAGCGTATTCAGCACATCCGGGTCAATAATGACTGCTTTTGGATGAAAAAATGCACCTACAAGATTTTTCCCCTGTGGCAGATCGACTGCGACTTTTCCACCAACAGAAGAGTCTACCTGGGCAAGAAGGGAAGTCGGGATCTGAACCAGCCTGACGCCCCGGAGAAAACTGGAAGCAGCGAAACCGGCAAGGTCACCGATCACGCCTCCTCCCAGTGCAATGACCAGGTCACTTCGGGTAAGTCTGGCATCCAGCATCGCAGAATAAATCTGCGGAAGTGTCTGAAAACTTTTCGTAGGTTCACCATGCGGAAGGACAAGAGAATGGCATTCATAGTCCTTCAGGGAATCCAGGACAGTCTTTCCATAAAGCGGAAACACATGATCATCTGAGATGATCATGATTTTCTTCCCAGTGAAGAATTTACGGATATAACTTCCGGTCTGTGGCAGGATTCCGTTTTCAATATAAATAGGATAAGTATCCGGTCCTAAATTTACAGTTAATTCCATTAATGAAACTCCTTACAGTGATTTTCCGATTACAGTAGCGATCTGGCTGACCTGCTTCAGAAGGGCATCGTATTTTTCCGGTTTCAGTGACTGAGCACCATCGCAAAGTGCAGCCTCCGGGTTATTGTGAACCTCAATCATGAGTCCGTCAGCACCGGCAGCGATCGCTGCTTTTGCCATTGGCTCTACCAGCCACCATTTTCCGCCGGCATGGCTTGGATCGACAATGATCGGCAGATGAGTCTTTTTACGAAGTACAGGAATACACTGGAGATCTAATGTATTTCTTGTATAGGTCTCGAAAGTACGGATTCCACGCTCGCACAGAATGACATTTTCATTACCGGATGCCATGATGTACTCAGCAGACATGATCCATTCTTCATAGGTCGCATTCAGACCTCTCTTTAAAAGGATCGGGCGGTCAAGCTGACCTAATTCTTTTAACAGATCGAAGTTCTGCATATTTCTTGCTCCGATCTGGATCAGATCGACTTTCTCATTGAAGACATCCAGATATTTTGGAGACATCAGCTCTGTTACGATCGGAAGACCGACTTCTTCTTTTACTGCACAGAGAATATCCAGTCCCTCAAGACCAAGTCCCTGGAAAGAATAAGGGCTTGTACGGGGCTTGAATGCACCGCCGCGCAGAAGATTGGCTCCGGATGCTTTGGCTTTCTGTGCAATTTCAAGAACCTGCTCAAAAGATTCAACGGAACACGGACCTGCGATCAGTCCCAGGTGGTCACCACCGATCTGAACACCGGAAACATCAATGATCGAATCTTCCGGATGAAAAGCTCTGTTGGCAAGCTTGTAAGGTTCCTGGACATGCATGACTTTATCAACGGATTCGTCAACCTCGAAAAGTCTCGGGTCGATCAGAGTTGTATCACCGATACAACCGATGATCGTCATTTCTGTTCCGCGGACAAGATGCGTGTCAAGACCTCTGTTCGTAACAAGATTTTCAACGCGGGTTATATTTTTTTCTGTAGTATTTGGCTTTAATACAATAATCATTTTTATGTCCTCCCATAGTACAATCACATTCGCACTGTAAAATTTTAGTTGTTTAAAGTGCGAAAACATTTGTATCATAAATCATTGACACTAAAATGTCAATCATTTTATGAGGGTCATTTAGAAAATTTTACAAAAAAGTAGAAAAGAGAGGAACAGATTTCAGTGTTCCGTTTATTGACTTCATTCTGCCGGAGTGGTAACCTAGGTGAAGTGTCTGTGGAAAATGATCCGCAGCAGGAACATTTTATATATGAAGAAGGTAAGGAAAATGAAAATTTTGAAGCAGTTCGGGGTTATTTTTGGCGTCTGCTGGATCAGCCTGGTGATCGAGCATTATCTGCCATTTTCGTTTCCGGCAAGCGTGATCGGGATGGTTCTTTTACTGATCTGTCTGCTGACCGGATTTTTAAAGATCGAGCATGTACAGGAGAAAGCAGATTTTCTGCTGAGTAATATGGCATTCTTTTTTGTACCTGCGGGAGTAAGCATCATCAATTATTTCGATGAACTGAAAAGCACGGCAGTTCAACTGATTATTATCTGCATTATTTCGACTGTTGTGACATTTGCAGTGACAGCTTACAGTGTCATGCTTACAGTACGTCTGATGAAAAAGTGGAAAGACAGGAGGAAAAAAGCATGAAAGAATTAATGGTATCTCCATATTTCGGTGTGGCACTGAGTATTGTGGCATTCTGGATCGGAGTAAAACTAAATCATAAGTTGAAGACTCCGGTCTGCAATCCGCTGATCGTTGCAATCGTACTGATCGTCGGTGTATTACTTGTGTTTGATATTCCATATGATACTTATAATGTTGGAGGAGAATTGATCAATATGTTCCTCGCTCCTGCAACGGCATGCCTTGCAGTTGCAATTTATACAAAGCTGGATATCCTGAAGCAGTACTGGCTCCCGATCCTGGTGGGATGTACGGCGGGATCGGCGGCATCCATGGGAAGTGTATACGGGATGTGCAGACTGTTCGGACTGGATGAGAGCATGACAGTATCCCTGCTCCCCAAATCAGTGACGACACCGATCGCAGTGAGTATTTCAGAGCCGGGCGGTGGAGTTGTACCAATCACGGTCGTTGCAGTTATTTTTACAGGAATCCTGGGAAGTATTATTGCTCCGTTCCTGATTCGGCTCTTCCATGTATCAGATCCTGTGGCAGCAGGACTTGCGATCGGATCATGCAGTCATGCGGTGGGAACGTCCAAGGCGATCGAGATCGGGGAAGTAGAAGGTGCGATGAGCGGACTGGCAATCGGGATCTGTGGAATCATTACTGTGCTTTTTTCCATGCTGATTATTTAAGAAATGACAAATGTGGAAAGATATGTTATACTTCCAATTAAGGTAATAATACAGAATTAAAGGAGCTATACAGATATGAAAAGAGTATTGTTAAAGTTAAGCGGAGAGGCTCTTGCAGGAGAAAAGAAGACCGGATTTGACGAGGCAACGTGTATCGGTGTTGCAAAGCAGGTAAAGCAGCTTGTTGATGAGGGAATCCAGGTAGCGATCGTGACCGGTGGAGGTAACTTCTGGAGAGGAAGAACCAGTGAGACGATTGACCGTACAAAAGCAGATCAGATCGGAATGCTTGCGACCGTGATGAACTGTATTTATGTATCAGATATTTTCCGCCATGTAGGAATGAAGACAGAGGTATTCACACCATTTGTATGTGGTGCTTTCACATCTCTGTTCTCCAAGGATGCAGCAACTGCAGCACTGGAAGAGGGAAAAGTGATCTTCTTTGCAGGCGGAACAGGACATCCGTATTTCTCTACAGATACAGGAGCAGTACTTCGTGCCATCGAGATCGAGGCAGATGCAATGCTTCTTGCAAAGGCAATCGACGGTATTTACGACAGTGATCCGAAGACGAATCCTGCGGCAGTGAAATATGACGAGATCACGATTCAGGATGTGATCGATCAGAAGCTGGCAGCAGTGGATCTGACAGCATCCATTCTCTGTCTTGAAAATAAGATGCCGATGCTGGTATTCGGACTGAATGAAGAGAACAGTATCGTGAATACCATGCAGGGCAAGTTTACAGGAACAAAAGTAACAGTTTAGGAGGATTTTCCGATATGAATGAAAAAATTGCAGCATATGACGTAAAGATGACAAAGACGATCAATAATCTGGATGGCGAACTTGCTACGATCCGTGCAGGACGTGCCAATCCTCATGTATTAGATAAGATTGCCGTAGACTATTATGGTTCACCGACTCCGATCCAGCAGGTGGCAAATGTCTCTGTGCCGGAAGCACGTATGATCCAGATTCAGCCATGGGAAAAAAGCATGCTGAAAGCTATCGAGAAGGCAATCCTTACTTCTGATATCGGAATCAACCCGACAAATGATGGAACTTCGATCCGTCTGGTATTCCCTGAGCTGACAGAGGATCGCAGAAAAGAGCTTGCAAAGGATGTAAAGAAAAAAGGGGAAGAAGCAAAGGTTGCAGTCCGCAATATCCGTCGTGACGGAAATGTGGCATTTAAGAAGCTGAAAGGAACGGAAATTTCAGAAGATGAGATCAAGGATCTGGAAGACGAGCTTCAGAAGATCACCGATAAGTATATTGCACAGGTGGACAAGATGGTCGAGGCAAAATCCAAAGAGATCATGACGGTTTAATCGGTTATAGAGCAGTACGAACAGTGGAGCTTATGATTTAGGCTCCATTTTTTGTAAGGTGAAGAGGAAAGGAGCAATAGATGAATGTACCACAGCATATTGCGATCATTTTAGACGGAAACGGGCGTTGGGCAAAATCCAAAGGAATGCCGAGAAACTACGGTCATGCCCAGGGAAGTAAAAATGTGGAACGGATCTGTGAGGAAGCATGGCGACTCGGAATCAAGTATCTGACAGTCTATGCGTTTTCTACAGAGAACTGGAGCCGGCCGAAAAATGAAGTAGATGCATTGATGACATTACTTCGCAATTATATGAAGACCTGTCTGAAGACAGCGGCAAAAAATGATATGAAGATCCGGGTGATCGGGGATATTGAGCCACTGGATGAAAATATTAAAAGCCGTATCAAAGAGCTGGAAGAGGCAACAGTCAATAACGGAGGCTTAAATTTTACGATTGCTTTGAATTATGGAAGCAGGGATGAGATCACCAGGGCTGTTAAGAAGATTGCAGAGGATTGCAGGGAAGGGAAAATAAATCCTGATTCGATTACAGAGAAGACAGTGAACGAGTATCTGGATACGCATGATATCCCGGATCCGGATCTGATGATCCGTACAAGCGGGGAGCAGAGACTGTCCAATTATCTGCTCTGGCAGCTTGCTTACTCAGAATTTTATTTTACAGATGTGCCATGGCCGGCATTTACGAAAGAAGAGCTGATAAAGGCAATCGAAGAATATAATCACCGGCACAGACGATTTGGTGGCGTTGAGGAGGAAAAATAATGTTTAAGACGAGGTTATTGAGTGGAATACTATTGGTGATCATTGCACTGATCACGGTGATTACGGGCGGAAGCCTTCTGTTCGGGGTTCTGCTTCTGATCAGCCTGATCGGAATGACAGAGCTTTATAAAGTATTTGGAATTGAGAAGAAAGCTCCGGGAGTCCTGGGATATATATTTGCAGTCGGTTATTATGCCTTACTGTATTTTAAGCCACAGCTTCCGGGAGAATCACTGAACTGGTTTATGATGCTTTTTATGGGATACCTGATCTGTCAGATGGCAGTGCTTGTATTTGCATATCCTAAGTATAATACACAGCAGATCCTGGCCGGCTTTTTCGGGGTCTTTTATGTGGCAGTGATGCTTTCCTATATTTATCAGACGAGAATCCTTCCGGGAGGTATTTTTACAGTATGGCTTGTCTTTGTATGCTCATGGGGATGCGATACGTGTGCTTACTGTGTGGGAATGCTGATCGGAAAGCATAAGATGGCCCCTATTTTAAGTCCGAAAAAGTCGGTAGAAGGTGGAATTGGAGGCATCGTCGGAGCAGCACTGATCGGGATTCTCTATGCACTTGCAGTGAATTACTGGGGAAATGCGGGAGAAGATGTACTCAGATATGCGATCATCGGAGCAGCAGGCGGAGCGATTTCCCAGATTGGAGACCTGGCAGCATCAGCGATCAAGCGATACCATAATATCAAAGATTACGGAAAGCTGATCCCGGGACATGGTGGAATCCTTGACCGGTTTGACAGTGTGATCTTTACAGCACCGATCATCTATTATCTCGCATTATTCCTGTAGGAAAGTTTTTTAAAGAGCGGATAGAAAAAGCAAATGAGGTGTAACGGAACATGAAAAAAATAGCAGTTTTGGGTTCTACGGGTTCGATTGGAACGCAGACACTGGAAATTGTCAGAACAAATCAGGATATCAAAGTAACGGCACTGGCTGCCGGAAATAATATAGAACTTTTAGAACAGCAGATCCGGGAGTTCTCTCCGAAGGTTGTTGCGGTGTGGAAAGAGGAGCGGGCAAAGGAACTGAAAGAAAAGATCCGGGATCTGGATGTGAAAGTACTCTGTGGAATGGACGGATTGCTTGCGGTGGCAGCAGAACCTGAAGCGGAGATCCTTGTCACTGCGATCGTCGGAATGATCGGAATCCTCCCGACGATTGAGGCAATCCGGGCAGGAAAGGATATTGCACTTGCGAATAAAGAAACTTTAGTTACGGCAGGGCATATCATTATACCGCTTGCAAAGAAAATGGGCGTTTCCATTCTTCCGGTGGACAGTGAACATAGTGCCATTTTCCAGTCTCTGCAGGGGGGACAGGAGAAAGCATTGCATAAGATCCTGTTGACTGCCTCAGGTGGCCCGTTCAGAGGAAAAAAGAGAGAAGAACTTCAGAATATCCGGGTAGAAGATGCCCTGAAGCATCCGAACTGGGCAATGGGGCGAAAAATCACGATCGATTCTTCCACCATGGTGAATAAAGGGCTGGAAGTGATTGAGGCAAAGTGGCTGTTCGGAGTGGACGTGGATCAGATCCAGGTAGTCGTACAGCCACAGAGTATCATTCATTCTATGGTGGAATACAAAGATGGTGCGGTGATCGCACAGCTTGGCACACCGGATATGAAGCTCCCGATCCAGTATGCACTGTATTATCCTGAGAGAAGATTTCTTCCGGGAGACAGACTGGATTTTGCCGCTTTAAGTCAGATCACATTTGAGAAACCGGATATGGAGACATTTTACGGACTGAAACTGGCTTATGAAGCCGGAAGGACAGGAGGTTCTCTCCCGACTGTTCTGAATGCTGCAAATGAACGGGCAGTTGCCATGTTCTTAGACAGAAAGATCAAATACCTGCAGATCCCGGAGATCATTCAGGCATGCATGGAAGCTCATAAAAATATTCCGTCCCCTACAGTAGAAGAAATACTAAAGACGGAACAGGCAACATATGAATTTATTAAAAACAGGTGGTAATATATGGGGATTATTTTAGCGATATTGCTGTTCAGTGCAATCATAATCATTCACGAGCTGGGACATTTCCTTCTTGCTAAAGCGAATGGAATCCGTGTGGATGAATTTTCACTGGGACTTGGACCAACGCTGTTCGGAAAGCAGTTTGGTGAGACAAAGTTCAGCGTGAAACTGCTTCCTTTTGGCGGAGCGTGCATGATGGGCGAGGATGATGTGGAAGATATATCAGAAGGAAGCTTTAACAGTAAATCTGTCTGGGCAAGAATGTCAGTCATTGTTGCAGGGCCGCTTTTTAATCTGATCCTGGCATGGATCTTATGTATGATTATGATCGCATGGGTTGGATACAGAACACCGGTTGTCGGTGGAGTGATAGATGGATATTCAGCCCAGGAACAGGGACTTTCAGAAGGCGATGTGATCACGAAGATCGGTGGTCGCTCTGTGCATATCTGGAATGATATCAGTTTATATAATCTGACTCATTCAGAAGAAAAAGAAGTTGAGATCACATATAAGAGGGATGGAAAGACGCATACAGCAGTGCTGGAGCCGAGACAGAAAGAAGGAGATACTGCACCGCTTCTGGGAGTGACCGGAGGTAAGATGGAGCGTCCCGGATTTTTCGGAACCCTGAAATATGGTGCTTATACCGTCAAATACTGGATCGATTATACAGTAGACAGTCTTCGGATGCTTGTGACGGGAAGAGTCGGAATGAAAGACCTGTCAGGTCCGGTGGGAATCGTCAGTGCAGTAGACGGCGTTTATCAGGAGGCAGCACCGGCCGGGTTATCAGTGATCATCCTGAATCTGATGAATATCGGGATTCTGATCACGGCAAACCTCGGTGTGATGAATCTTCTGCCGCTACCGGCACTGGATGGAGGAAGACTGGTATTTCTGATCATTGAGGCAATTCGTGGAAAGCGGGTATCACCGGATAAAGAAGGCATGGTGCATTTTGCGGGGTTTGCACTTCTGATGGTTCTGATGGTTGTGGTGATGTTTAATGATATTATGAAGCTGGTGTAAAGTGGCTTATGAAATTCGTGTAAATACCAATATGAAACTGGTGTGAATGGTATTATGAAATTAGCAGGAATATCATGAAAAGCCGGTTTATATAATAGAGATGATGATAGATTTCATGGAGTAGATCATGAGCCAGTTACGTGCCATGCAGACAGAAGCAGTTGACAGAGGAACGCTTCAGATCAATGTTACTTCCTCGGTGAATGCATTTCCGGTGGAACGGGCGGAAATTTCTATTTCGTATACCGGAGTACCGGAAAGTACGCTGGAAAAGATACAGACAGATTCATCAGGACAGACGGAGACAATCGAACTTGCAGCACCACCGGAGGAGTGGAGTCTGGATATAGAAGAAGACAGACAGCCATATTCGGAATATACGCTGAGTATCAAAGCACCGGGATTTGAACCGGTCAATATTGCAGGAACGGAGATTCTTGCAAATGTAAAGGCAATACAGAACATACAGATGAAACCAGCAGATGTGAGCGGGGAAGAGGATCAAGTATTCGTTATCCCCGCTCATACTTTATATGGAGACTATCCCCCGAAGATCGCAGAGGCAGAGATCAAGCCGGTGACAGAGACGGGGGAGATTGTTTTAAGCCGTGTGGTTGTGCCGGAGTATATTGTGGTACATGATGGTTCACCAAGAGATTCAACCGCAACCAATTATTATGTTAAATATAAAGATTATATCAAGAATGTTGCATCCAGTGAGATTTATGCGACCTGGCCGGAAAATACGATCCGGGCGAATGTACTGGCAATCATGTCGTTTACTCTGAACCGGGTTTATACGGAGTGGTACAGAAATAAAGGGTATGATTTCACGATCACTTCCTCCACTGCCTTTGACCATAAGTGGATTCCTGAGAGAAATATTTTTGATTCGATTTCTGTGATTGTGGATGAACTGTTTGCTGATTATCTTTCAAGACCCAATGTGCGGCAGCCGATCCTGACGCAGTATTGTGATGGGCGGAGAGTGAGCTGCCCGAACTGGTTGACCCAGTGGGGGTCAAAAGCACTGGGGGATCAGGGATTGACAGCGATAGAAATCTTACGTTATTATTACGGTGATGACATGTATATCAATACAGCTCAGGAGATCTCGGGAATACCATCTTCCTGGCCCGGATACACACTGGAGCAGGGGGCCAGTGGAGAAAAGGTGCTGCAGATGCAGGAACAGCTCCGGGTGATATCCGAGGCATATCCGGCAATCCCGAAAGTAGAGGCAGACGGAATCTATGGACCTGCAACAGCACAGGCAGTGGAGAAGTTCCAGTCAGTATTCGGACTTCCGGTGACAGGAACAGTAGATTATTCTACCTGGTATAAGATCTCAGAGATTTATGTAGGGGTGTCAAGGATTGCAGAGTTGGTTTAAAGCAGATATCTGGGATAGATAGAAGCTGATACTAAAGAGATGGAGAGAAAGATGAGCGGTCAGGGACGAGAAGAAAAGGGACTGTTTCCCAAAGGAATGATTCTTGCTTGTGTGATCCTTTTTCTGTTGGGGATAGGATGCGTAGGTATGAATCTTGCTGCGGGACCTTCGGAAGAAAAAAATCCGATGGGGCAGATTGCGGATTATAGAAAAAAGGAAGAAAAGAAAAAGGAAGCGGAAAAGAAAAAGCTTGAAGAGCAGAAGAAGCAGAAAAAAAGTACGGATGAAAAGAAAAATGCAGATCCAGATCAGGATATGACCGAAGAGCTGGCACAAAAGTATTATTATCAGAAACTGAGTGCAGAAGAACAGAAGTATTATAAAGAAATACTTAAAGGTCTGGAAGATATGGAGACGGTGATTCATGTAAGTACGGCAGATGATACGAAATTGCAAAAGGTATTTGAATATATTATGTATGATATGCCGACTCTTTTCTGGTGCGATCGGAGCTGGAGTGGAAGTAAGTATCTAAGTGAGAACAGGACAGAAATTTCACCGGGGTATACATGTACCAAAGCGGAAAGAGATGTACGACAAAACCAGGTTGATGAAGCTGTTGGGCAGTGCCTGAGTGGAATAGACAAAGATGCAGATGATTATACCAAAATAAAAGCAGTTTTTGAATATCTTGTCAATACGGTTGATTATGATAAAAATGCTGCGGATAACCAGAATGTATATAGTGCATTGGTGGGAAAGCGTTCTGTCTGTGCAGGTTATGCACGTTCTACGCAGCTTCTTCTTGAAAAGCTTGGAATTCAATGTTTATATGTTGAGGGAACGGCTGGAGAAAATAATGAAGCCCATGCATGGAATATCGTCAAGTGCAATGGAAAGTATTATCAGATAGACACGACATGGGGAGATCCGATTTATGACCAGACAGAAAATCCGGAAACGAATGCGGGAAATAATATTAATTATGATTACTTATGTACTTCAGATGAAAAGATGTACCGCAACCATACGATAAAAGCGGTGACTGATTATCCGGTCTGTGATTCAGACGATCTGAATTATTTTAAACTGAACAATATGTATTATGAAAGTTATGATGCAGCTACATTAATGGAAAAGATGAAAGAAAGTTATCAGAAAAAAGAAGATTCTTTCACCTGTGAATTTTCAAATCCGGATGTATATGCACAGGCGAGAGAGGATATCATCAATAATCTTCTCCCACAGGCATCCCAGGGGCTGGCACAATATTATGGCTTCAGCCGGGTACGGTACAGCTATTCAGAATATACGGAGCATTACAGAATCACAGTCGATTGGCAGTATTTCGAATACACCGGAAACTGAAATTTATAAGATGTCAGGGTCAAAAGGTCTGAAACCACGTGTGCTTGCACACTGGTGGTAGAATGA
>JABLTN010039156.1_pt1 | contig 32033 bp, 36 predicted proteins | sample 7160141 | NCBI WGS metagenome assembly JABLTN01 (sample SAMN14651226, study PRJNA627086) | human gut metagenome | isolation source: feces | host: Homo sapiens | reverse complement strand
GGGAACCGCCATCACGCACCCCACGTCCATCACGAGCTGGTTTGTAGAAGCGGTCGAAGGGTAAAAGTACGCCGAGTCGAGTCAATCCCGGCACAAAAGCCGAGGTGTCCCACTCGGTAGTAAGGGACCAAAAAGAAATCCCAGGTCGAGCAAGCGCTTGACCTGGGATTTCTTGTTTTAGAGCCTGCTTAAGTCCGTCGCATTCCCAAATTCGAGTGCTTTACCCGCGGGATACCTCGGCTTTTGTGCCAAAATCGTCCTCTCAGGATGCACTTTTTAGCAGCGAGGGTTAGTTGTCGTTTCTCGCTTATTCCGCACACCCCCGGCGCGCCTTTAACCCACTTAGGCTTTCCTTTAGAACAACAGCTTCCCTCGCAAGACGACGTGCTTTACCTGAAGATCTCCGTCGAGCACGACAGCATCGGCAATCTTCCCGGGTGCAATGCTTCCGCGCTCGCCCTCGATGCCGAGCGCCTTCGCGGGCGTCATCGTTGCGGCGCGAACCGCATCGGCCAAGGGGATTCCCATCTTCGTCACCGCCGTACGCAAGCACGCCATGACGCTGCTCACACTGCCCGCAAGCGACCCGTTCTCGATAGTCGCACGATTGCCGTGCACGGTGAACAGCTGTCCGCCGAGCTCGAAGGTCCCGTCACCCAGCCCGCACGCGCGCAGCGAGTCGCTGATCAAAATCATGCGCTCGGGGAAAAGCGAGAACGCGAGGCGAACCATCGAAGGCGCGATATGCACCCCGTCGGCGATAATCTCGCAGGTCACGTCGCGGCGATCGGCGGCAGCGGCGATCGGACCAGGCTCGCGATGATGCAGCCCCGGCATTGCATTAAACAGGTGGGTCATATGGCGCGCACCCGCATCGAAAGCGGCGGCAGCCGTCTCGTAGTCGGCACACATGTGAGCAAGCGACACGCGCACGCGGTCAGCCGCCTTGCGAATGAACTCCAGGTTGCCCGGTTCCTCCGGCGCCACATCAACCAGCTTGATCTTTCCGTTCGCCGCCTCTTGCCAGCGTTCGAATTCCTCCATTGTCGCACCGCGCACGTACGACGGGTTTTGCGCGCCGACTTTCCCCGGCGAGATGAAGGGACCCTCCATGTTGATTCCGGCAATCGCGGCCTCATCGTCAGTGCCAGAATGCTCGGCAATCGATGACACGATGGGAACCAAACGCTCCTCGGGAAGCGTCATCGTCGTTGGGAATAGTGCCGTAACGCCCTGAGAAGCTTCATAACGGGCGATTGCGGCGATTCCCTCATCATTGGCGTCACAGAAGTCATGCCCCACCGCTCCGTGGAAATGTACATCGATGAGACCGGGAACAACCCAGCAGCCGGAAGCGTCGATCGTCTGACCTGGCGAGCACTCCCCTATCGGTTCCTTCGCGAAGATACCGCCCTCGACGTACACGTCGCGCGCGTCGAACCCCGCACCACTGAAGACCTTGCCGCCAGAAATGATCATACGCTTCCCTTTCTCACATCGCCCATACAACCCAGGCCGCCAAGCTATCAGACTTGGCTAAAGCGCAGCCGCCGCCTCCTTGTCGAGCACCACCGTCACATCCGGGTGCAGCTGCAAAATGCTCGCAGGAACCTGCGGAACCACCGGCCCGCGAAGCACGTCACGAACGATTTCCGCCTTGCCTGCGCCATTCACCACGAGAAGGATCTTGCGCGCCTTCATGATGGTGCCGATACCCATGGTATATGCCTCGCGCGGCACCTCATCGGCGGAATCGAACAGGCGGCTGTTCGCCTGGATGGTGCTCTCCGTCAGCTCGACGCAATGGGTGGTCACGGGGAAGGAATCACACGGCTCGTTAAATCCGATGTGCCCGTTGTGTCCCAAGCCCAGAAGCTGCAGGTCGACACCGCCTGCTTGCGCAATTGCCTGTTCGTATGCATCGCAAGCCGCCTGGGCGTCCTCCATCGAACCGTCGGGGACATGCGTCTTCTCGACGTCGATATCGACGTGGTCGAAGAGGTTGTCCTGCATAAAGTAACGGTAGCTCTGGTCGTGAGTTCCAGGCAGTCCGCGATATTCGTCGAGATTAAACGACTGCGCATTCGCGAAGCTGATCTCGCCCGCGTCGCACGCGCGCACGAGCTCGGCATACAGGCCAATCGGGGTCGTACCCGTCGCGAGGCCGAGGACACTGTCCGGCTTCGCCTTCAGTTGCTCCGCGATCACGTTCGCCGCGGCGGCGCTCATCTCCTCATAGTTTTCGGTAACCACTACGTTCACGTCAGTTTTCCTTTCCAACCAGCGGCCCACGGCCACTCCTTCGCCTTAATTCGATGCAACGCGCATGCTGCAACGCACTCGTTATGTCCAGAACAGTACCGTCTCAAAGAAGCTCGAATACGCCCATGAATACACGTCAGAATACCATCCCGTTTCGGGAACGAAGCAAATGAGCGCGCTATAGAAAACGCTGACCGCCACAAGCGCGAGAAGCACCTTGGTGAACACCTGCGCCATTGTCGAACCTGGCACAAGATTCTCGTTCACAATGAAGACGAGAAGCACTGCGGCAGCCAAGAGCATGAAGCTGAAGTCGGCATAGTAGCGCTGCAAGATTCCCGCCATCTCCGCATCAAGCAGCGCGACGATGACGCCCGCTGCGATCAGCACCACAATGACGCCCATGGTTGTGCGCGTCGAGCGCTGAGAAATACGCAGCTTCAGGATGCGGGAAGCGAACGGAAGCACCCAAAGCACCGGGAGACAGGCCAGCACGCCGCCGAAGGTGACTTCTTTGATAGTCTGCCCCATGTAGGTGGTCTCAAACGGCGTCGGCTGCAGGAAGGGGAACACCCCCGTCACGCATGGCGGCTGCAAGAAGTACGTAAACAATGCGGGAGCCAAGCGCCCCACGTTCATTCCGCGCTTCGTCATGTCGTTGACCGTGAGATTGTAGTTCGCGCCAAAGTCGGTGAGGGACCCGAAACGCGCATTGTTATACAGCATGATGCCAGCAGCGACCACGACATACGGCGCTATTAAGCAAGCGAATTCCCGAGCGCCGCGCCTCGTGAAAAGCCGGCGCTCGGTGATGTAGCGGCGCCAGAACAGCGGGAAGGCAAGAAACGACAGCAGCACGAGCTGAGGTCGGCACCCCGCAACAAGCGCCATGCATAGCGAGCCCGCCAGATACCATCCACACGGCCTCTGCGAGCCGCGACCACACATCCACAGATAGAGCCCCCAGACAGAGAACGCCAGGCCGCACGCAATCGGCAGCGAGTAGAACGTCGGAAACTTCACCAGATACAAAATGCCGCAGCACGTGACAAGGGCAATCTGGAGGAGCAGATACAGCCCAAGGCTCACCTGCTTGAAATGGTAGCGAGCAAAGCGATCGAGCAAGGCCGAGCACCCCAGGATGAAAGCAATCACTGCGAGGAGCACGCCGATAGCCGTTGGGAAACTTGCGCCTGTCGCCAGATAGAACGGCAAGTAAAACAAGAGCACCGGAACCACACCAAAGTACACGTAATAGTGCCCCTGGTAGTAAGCGACGTCGAACAGGTACGGCTCGCCCGTCTCCTTCTGCAACTCATCACGAGCGCCCTTATCATAGGGATCATCCATCTGCTGAAGCCAGTCGGGCGGTTCCTCTTCCAGATAGAGCTTCCCCTGCGACATGGATTTGGCGAGCTCGGCATACTGCTGCGCATTCTCACCGCCGACCTCAAACGAGTTCGCAATGCTATGGCCGTCCCACGATCCGAAGTTGTAGGTAGACGTGGCAACGCCCACAAGGTTGGACCCCATGAAGAGAAGCGACGAGATGAGCACGACCTCAATCGCGACCGCGCAGATGATTCCCCCCTTCGAGAGCTTTGGCCGGCGAGCAATGCTCACGCGGTAAACGCTCGAACCAGGTCGGAAGAGATACGTAAACGCCAGGATGCCGATCACGCCGAAAAAGCGAAGGAAGTTGAATGAAAACGGCCGATGGGCGTTCAACACGACACTTGTCAGGCGAACCGGATAGTTGGTTTTCTCGTTGCCGACAAGCTCGATTCGAAGATTCTTCACGTAGCCCGTAGTGTTCAGATTCACGTACTGGCTCTCCGGCACCATGGTCGAGATGTCGACCTCGGGAACACCGAGGGTATATTCCGTCGTATCGAAGTATGTTGCGTGGGCATCGTCGGTGAACTGAATCTTGAAAGTGAGGTTTTGTGCGGGCTGTTCCCAATCGAACTTAAGGTACACATTGTGGACTTCAGTGTTCAAGTTGGAGAACTCAATGACGTTGTCGACTTCGGTAATCTTATACTGCTCGTCGCTTGATTCCCGCAACTCGAGGGAATCGCTTAAGTCAATCGAGTTGTAGCCTAGCGATTTATAGAAGTTGATGTTAAACACAAAGACTTCGAGGAATAGCGAAATTGCGATAATGACAGCCGCCACCTTGGCGATATGCACAAGCAAAGAACGTCTCGGGGGGACCCGAGACTCGTACAGATACGTGATATTCCTTCGGAGCGTTGGCATGACTCATCATTATAGCGGAGAAAGGCCCCGCTCAATGAACGGGGCCTTTAGAATACGGGGTTTTCTGGCGAACACGACGAAAAGACCGCCGCATTGTCCCTCTTACAGCTCGAGAGCCTTCTTCACGTCAGCATAGACAACGTTCGGGTCCCGATCTCCATCGATGGAAACGAGCAAGTCGCAGCCACGATAGTAATCGATGAGCGGGCTCGTGGACTTCTCGTACACGTCGAGGCGATTGCGAACGGTTGCCTCGTTGTCATCGTCGCGCTGATACATCTCGCCACCGCACTTGGGGCATTGCGCATCAGCTTCAGAGCCGATGTAGCCGCAGTCCTTGCACATACGACGCGAGGTGAGGCGCTTCACGATAACCTCGGAGTCAACGTCGATAAGAAGAGCTGCGGACAGGGGACGGCCCAGCTTGGAAAGCTCGGCGTCAAGCGCAACAGCCTGAGCGGAAGTGCGCGGAAAACCATCGAGAATGAAGCCCTTTTCCGTGTCGGGTTCGCCGAGACGCTCGGTCACAAGCCCAATGATGACGTCGTCGGGGACAAGATCGCCCGCATCCATGAAGGACTTCGCCTTTTTGCCAAGCTCGGTTCCGGCTTTCACGGCAGCACGAAGCATGTCGCCAGTGGAGATATGGGGCGTGCCGAATTCCTCGACGAGCTTGGCAGCCTGCGTGCCTTTACCAGCGCCCGGAGCACCCAGCAACACGATATTCATGATTGAGTTCCTTTCAATCAGCAAGGATAAATTCCATCGCCTATTCTACCAAACGCGCAACGTGAGCGCGAAACTTCACGCAAACGGAAAAGGCCACGGGCACTCCACCCGTGGCCTTGGTTCCTAACTAGCATACGAACAAGTCATATGCAAACGGTCTTACTTGAAGAAACCGTCGTAATTGTGCATCTTCAGCTGGCTTTCAACCTTGCTCATGGTGTCGAGCGCAACACCGATCATGATGAGAATCGAGGTACCGCCGAACGCCTGAATGAGCTGGTTACCGCTGAAGTAGAAGATGATTGTCGGGATGACCGCGATGCAGGCGATGAAGATACCGCCCGGAAGGGTCACACGATGAATCACGTTCTTGATGTAGGTCACGGTTGCAGAGCCGGGACGCACACCGGGGATGAAGCCACCCTGCTTGCGCAGATTGTCCGCCGTGTCCTCGGGGTTGAACACCATCGAGGTGTAGAAGTACGCGAAGAACACGATGAGCAGCACAGTCAAAATCCAGTTGAGCCACCCAGTGGAAACTGCATCAGCGAACGCCGTCAGCCAACCAACGTTGAACAGCGCAGCAAGCTGAGCCGGGAAGTAGATGATGCAGCTCGCGAAGATAATCGGGATAACGCCCGCAGCATTCACCTTCAGCGGAATATAGGTGGACTGGCCACCCATCATCTTGCGGCCCTGAACGCGCTTGGCGTAGTTCACCGGGATGCGGCGCTGAGCGCGCTCGATGAAGATGATCGCAGGGATGCAAGCAAGAAGCACGATGAGGATGAGCACCGTGATTGCGATACCCATTCCAAAATCAGCCTGAAGGTTCACGGACGAGAAGATCGCAGCGGGAACGCGGGACACGATGCTCACGAAGATGATGAGCGACATGCCGTTGCCGATACCGCGCTGTGTGATAAGCTCGCCCATCCACATGATGAAGGCCGTGCCGGCAACAAGCGTGAACACCACGATAATGTCGGTCAGGACTTCGGGGACCTGATCGGTGAAGACCACGCCGTATGCGGAGGACTTGAACAGCAGCAGGTAGCCGATAGCGTTGATCAGGCCAAGGCCGAGCGTCAGGTAACGCGTGACCTGGGTGATCTTGCGACGACCGGTCTCGCCTTCCTTCGCCCAACGGCCCACGGCGGGAATCACGCCCTGCATCAGCTGCATGATGATCGATGCAGTGATGTAGGGCATGATGCCGAGTGAGAACACGGAGAAGTGCGAAAGGGCACCGCCCGTGAACAAGTCGAGCATGGTCATCGAGACGCCCGAGTTCGAGAAGGAATTCGCGAACTCGTTGAACGGGATACCGGGCACGGGGATGTAGGCGCCGAAACGATACAGGGCCAGAATTCCCAACGTGAACAGAATCTTCTTACGAAGCTCCGGTACCTTGAATGCGTCAATGATAGAGCTTAGCAAGGCTCTTCGACCTTTCCTCCGGCTGCTTCGATCTTCGCCTTAGCGGAAGCAGACACCTTATCGACCGAAACGGTGAGAGCCTTCGTGAGCTCGCCGTCGCCCAGAACCTTCACCAGCGCATCCTCATGCTTGATGATGCCCTTAGCCTTGAGAGACTCGCCATTGACGACCTCGCCGGCCTCGAACTTCTCCTCGAGACGGGAAACGTTCACCGGCAGATACTCGACGCGATTGATGTTGCGGAAGCCGGGGAGCTTCGGCAGACGCATCGCGAGAGGAGTCTGGCCGCCTTCGAAGCCGGGGCGCTTGCCGCCACCAGCGCGGGACTTCTGACCGTTCAGACCGCGACCGGCAGTCTTGCCATAGCCGGAACCGTTGCCGCGACCGACGCGCTTGCGGCTGTGACGAGAGCCCTCTGCAGGCTTGAGATCTTTAAGTTCCATTGTGTAATACTCCTTACATTCGCTTCCAGGCTGCTTTACCTGGGGCTGGCAGCTCGCCGCCAGCTAACTTCCTAATAACGCCCAGATTGGCGCCACCGGTGTCCGGCGCGCCAATCCGAGATTATACCTTAATGAGAATATGTGAGCGGGGCAAATCCCAACTTACAGCTCCTCCACTTTCACAAGGTGCTTCACCTTGAAGATCATGCCGCGGACAGACTCGTTGTCCACGAGGTCGTGGGAACGACCGATCTTGCCAAGACCAAGGCTCTTGAGCGTGGCAAGCTGATCCTTCTTGTAGCCGATGGAGCTCTTAATCTGCGTCACACGCAGCGTTTTCTGTGCCTCAGCCATTACTAGTTCTCCTTCCCGCCGAAGATCTGAGCGACGGACATGTTGCGGCGCTCCGCAACCTCAACCGGGCTCTGCATCTTCTGGAGACCGTCTGCAGCAGCCTTCACAACGTTCATTGCGTTGTTAGTGCCGAGAGACTTGGCGAACACGTTCTTGATGCCTGCGAGCTCCATAACCGCACGAGCGGGGCCGCCGGCGATAACACCGGTACCAGGAGCAGCCGGCATGATGAGGACGCGGCCTGCGCCGAACTCGCCCACGATGTCATGGGGAACGGTGCCTTCCTTGGTGATGGCGACGGAGAACATGTTCTTCTTCGCGTCATCGACGCCCTTCTTGATGGCCACAGGCACTTCCTTGGACTTGCCCAGGCCGATGCCCACGCGGCCGTTGCCGTCGCCGACGACGACGAGCGCGGTGAGCGCAAAGCGCGTGCCGCCCTTGACGACCTTGCACACGCGGTTGATGTAAACGACGCGCTCCTGGAGCTCAGGAACGGCAGCGTTTTCTTGCTGTTTGCGAGCCATACGCTTAACCCCTTCTAGAATACCAGGCCTGCTTCACGAGCAGCGTCGGCCAGAGCCTTGACGCGCCCATGATAGAGGTGGCCGCCGCGGTCGAAAACGACCTTCGTGACGCCCTTTTCCTGAGCCATTTTACCGATGATGGTGCCGATTTCAGCTGCGCCCTCGACGGTGCCGCCCTTCTTGCCCGTTGCCTTGAACTCGGGGCCGAGGGTGGAAACGCCGCAGATGGTGGTATGCGACACATCGTCGATAACCTGCGCGTAGATGTTCGAATTGCTGCGCGTCACGCAAAGGCGCGGACGCTCAGGCGTGCCGGAAATCTTGCCGCGAACGCGACGATGGCGACGGGCTAAGCCTTTCTCATGCTTCAAATCATTGCTTCTCATGATGATCCCTTCAGTAAATTACCGTAGCGCTTAAGCCCACTAGTCGCTCTTAGCAGCCTTGCCAAGCTTGCGACGCACAACCTCGCCTTCGTAGCGAATGCCCTTGCCCTTGTAAGGCTCCGGCTTGCGCCACTTGCGAATGTCGGCAGCAATTTGGCCAACCTGCTCTTTGCTCGCACCGTGAACGATGATCTCGGTCTGGCTGGGGACCTCGAAGCTGATGCCTTCGGGCGCTTCGATGATAACCGGATGCGAGTAGCCGAGGGAAAGCTCGAGGGACGTGCCCTTGAGCGCGGCGCGGTAGCCGACGCCGACGAGCTGGAGCTTCTTCTGGAAGCCCTTCTCGACGCCTTCGACCATGTTGTGGATGAGCGTACGGGTGAGACCGTGGAGGCTCTTGGCCTCACGGGAGTCATCCGGACGAGAAACGATGACTTCATCGCCCTCACGGGTGATGGTCATCATCGGATTGAAGCTGCGGTGCAGTTCGCCCTTCGGGCCCTTCACCGTCAAGTTATGACCGTCGATGGTCACCTCAACGTTGGCAGGAACGGCGACGGGCTGCTTGCCAATACGCGACATATCTTTGCCTTCCTTTCCTACCAGATGTAGGCGATAACCTCGCCGCCGATGCCCTTGTTGCGAGCGTCGCGGTCGGTCATAACGCCTTGGCTAGTCGAGATGATTGCGGTACCGAGGCCGCCGAGAACGCGCGGAAGGTCGTTCTTACCAGCGTAGATGCGCAGACCAGGCTTGGAAATGCGCTTGATGCCACGGATAGTCTTGGCCTTCTTGGGGCCGTACTTCATCGTGATCTCGAGGGTTGCGCGGGGTTCGCCATCGATGATTTCGAAGCCCTGGATGTAGCCCTCTTCCTGCATGATGCGGGCGATCTCGACGAGTTTCTTGCTCGACGGCATGGAAACCGTCGGCTTGCCGACAGAATGAGCGTTACGCACACGCGTAAGCATATCTGCGATGGGGTCGGTCATGCTCATTTTTGTTTTTCTCCTTTGATCCTTGATGAGCCTAAGCGCTCGGTTCGTTGGCGCCCATAGCGCCTCCGCCTGATGCGCCGGCACACCCTAGCGTGTGAATCCGGAAAGGACTACCAAGAGGACTTGGTCACGCCGGGAAGTTCGCCTTTGCTCGCCAGCTCGCGCACGCAAATGCGGCACAGGCCGAACTTGCGATAGTAAGCGCGCGGACGTCCGCAGCGCGTGCAGCGGTTGTGCTGACGCGTGGAGAACTTCGGCTCGCGCTTGGCTTTGGCGATCATCGATTTCTTAGCCATGCATTCCTTCTTTCTTGCTTTAAAGGCCGCCTCCCTTAGGCAGCCTTAATGCCGAGGTTACGCAAATGGGCCGCGAGTGCGACCCGATTTGTTTTACTTGCTCTTGAACGGGAAGCCGAGCGCCTCGAGGAGCGCAAGTGCATTCTCGTTGTTTTCAGCGGTGGTGACGAACGTGATGTCCATACCACGGGTGCGGTCAACCTTATCGTACTCGATCTCAGGGAAGATCAGCTGCTCGGTGATGCCGAGCGTGTAGTTGCCGCGGCCGTCGAAGCTGGTGCGGGAAACGCCGCGGAAGTCGCGAACGCGCGGAAGCGCGGTGGACAGCAGGCGGTCGAGGAATTCCCACATACGGTCGCCACGAAGGGTAACCTTGCAGCCGATAGCCTGGCCCTCGCGGACATGAAAGCCTGCGATGGACTTCTTGGCACGGGTAACGCAGGGCTGCTGACCGGTGATGATGCGCATGTCGTTCATGGCGGCATCAAGCAGCTTATGGTCGCTGGCGGCAGCGCCAACGCCCATGTTCACGACAATCTTCTGGAGACGCGGAACATTGTTGATGTTGGAAATGCCGAGCTCTTTCTCGAGCTTCGCGACGATTTCGCTTTTGTACTTTTCCTTCAAGCGAGGAGTAGTCATTTTTGCCTCTCATCCGATGATTTGAACGCCGGATTTCCGACCCGGCGTCCCTGGATTGCCCAGGGTCATACAACAACCTGCGCACCGAAAGGCGCGCAGGTTGAAGATTATACGTTACTTGACACCTATTTGTCGATGTCTTTTCCGCATTTCTTGCAAACGCGGACTTTTTTACCCTGCTCGTTAACACGCTTGGAAGTACGGGTGGCTTCCTTGCAGTTCGGGCAAACGAGCATCACGTTGGAAACGTGAAGAGGAGCCTCAACGGTGGTGATGCCGCCCTGCGGGTTCTGCTGGGTGGGGCGCATAGCCTTTTTCACCATGTTGCACTTCTCGACGACCACGCGCTGACGCTGCGGGATGGAGCGGAGAATCTCACCGGTCTTGCCCTTGTCCTTGCCGGACAGGATCTTCACGGTGTCGCCCTTCTTAACATGCATCGAAGACATATCTCACTAACCTCCCTACAGCGTTTCCGGTGCCAAAGACACGATCTTCATGTACTTCTTGTCGCGGAGCTCGCGAGCAACGGGCCCGAAGATACGGGTGCCGCGCGGGGAGCCGTCCTGGTTGATCAGGACAGCCGCGTTCTGGTCGAACTTGATGTAGCTGCCGTCGGCGCGACGCACTTCCTTCTTGACGCGCACGACGACGCAGCGCACAACCTCGCCCTTTTTCACGGAGCCGTTCGGCATTGCTTCCTTGACGCTGCAGATGATCACGTCACCGAGGCCCGCGTAACGGCGCTTGGAGCCGCCCAGGACCTTGATGCACTGCACCTTGCGAGCGCCGGAGTTGTCGGCAACCGCGAGCATGGTTTGCATCTGAATCATTGCTTAACCTAACTTTCTCGTGAATAGCATGCAAAAGCGCACGTGCTATTTTGCCTTCTCGACGATCTTCGACAGACGCCAACGCTTCATCTTGGACAGCGGACGCGTCTCCATGATCTGAACTGTGTCGCCGATGCCGGCTTCGTTGTTCTCGTCATGCGCATGGAACTTCTTGGTGGTGGTGATCATCTTGCCATAGACCGGATGCGGCTTGCGCTCCTTGACGGCAACGACGATGGTCTTGTCATTGGCATCGCTGACCACAACGCCCTGGCGGACCTTGCGCGAATTGCGAGTTTCACTCATGTTGCACTAACCTTTCTCGCCTTAAGCGCTCAGCTCGCGCGCACGCATCTCGGTCTGGATGCGAGCGATGTCTTTTTTAACCTGACCAACGCGAGCGGTGTTGTCGAGCTGGCTGGTTGCCATCTGGAAACGCAGGTTGAAAAGCTCAGCGCGCGCTTCCTTCAGTTTCGCCTGCAGATCGTCGGCAGACAGTTCACGAATCTCTGCTGCTTTCATTTACGCCTGCCCCTCCGTTTCTTTGGAAACAATCTTGCACTTGATGGGCAGCTTGTTGATGGCAAGGCGAAGAGCTTCCTTAGCGGTCGCTTCGTCAACACCATCGAGCTCGAACATGATGCGGCCCGGTTTAACGACGGCTACCCACTCTTCGGGGTTGCCCTTGCCGGAGCCCATGCGGGTTTCTGCCGGCTTCTTGGTGATCGGCTTGTCGGGGAAGATCGTAATCCAAACCTTGCCGCCACGCTTCATCTGGCGGGTCATGGCGATACGAGCAGCCTCGATCTGACGATTGGTGATCCAGTGAGCTTCGAGGGCCTGAATGCCCCAGGAACCATGGCTCAGACGGGTGCCGCCCTTGGCTTTGCCCTTCATGGAGCCACGCTGCACCTTGCGGTGCTTGACGCGCTTAGGTACGAGCATTACTTCGTCCCCCTTTCGTTACGGTCGTTGCGACGGGAACGGCTCGGACGAGAGGTGCCTTCGAGGGCGGGCTGGGGAGCCTTCTGGCCAGGGAGGACCTCACCGTGGTACACCCACACCTGGATGCCAATGGCGCCCATGGTGGTGTTAGCGGTGCAGAAGCCGTAATCGATCTTGGCACGGAGGGTATGCAGAGGCACGCGGCCTTCGCGGTACCACTCGCGGCGGCTCATCTCGGCACCACCGAGACGGCCGGAGCACTGGATGCGGATGCCCTTGGCACCGCTCTTGCGAGCGGACTGCACGGCCTTGCGCATCGCACGGCGGAAGGCCACGCGGCCTTCGAGCTGCTCAGCAACGGACTGAGCGATAAGGTTCGCGTCGAGCTCGGGACGCTTAACCTCGACGACCTCGATGTTCACGGGGCCGTTGGCGATCTTCTCGAGCTTCTTGCGGAGAGCGTCGATCTCGGCGCCCTTCTTGCCGATCACCACGCCCGGGCGAGCGGTGGTGACGATGACCTTGATCTTGTCGCCTGCACGCTCGATCTCGACCTTGGAGACGGCGGCACGGGAGAGCTGCTTGTTCAGGAACTCGCGGATCTCGAGGTCGTTCGCCAGGTTAGTGGCGTAATTCTTGTCGGCGTACCAGCGGCTGCGCCAGTCTTCGGTGACGCCGATGCGGAAACCAGTCGGGTTGACTTTCTGACCCATGTGCTTTATGCCTCCTCTCGCGGGGCGACGACGATCGTGATGTGGCTCGTGCGCTTGCGGATGCGAGCGGCGGAACCCTTTGCGCGGGGACGAATACGCTTCATCGTGGGGCCTTCGTCAACGTAGGCCTTCTTCACGACGAGGGACTCGGCGCGCAGGTGGTTGTTGTGCTCCGCGTTCGCAACGGCGGAGTTAAGAACCTTCTCCACGGTCTCTGCGATACCGCGATTGGTGAAGCGCAGAATCTCCTGAGCCTGGGCGACGGACTTGCCGCGAACGAGGTCAACGACAATACGCGCCTTGCGGGGAGAAACGCGGACGTAACGGGCTTGTGCTCTAACTTCCATTGTTCACCCCTACCTATTTCTTGCCCTTGTCGGCGGAATGACCCTTGAAGGTGCGGGTCGGGGCGAATTCGCCCAGCTTGTGGCCGACCATAGATTCAGTAATGTACACCGGCACGTGCTTGCGTCCATCGTGGACGGCGATGGTGTGACCCACCATGTCCGGGAAGATGGTGCTGGCACGCGACCAGGTTTTGATGACGTCTTTTTCGCCAGCTGCGTTCATGGCCTCGATACGGCCAAGCAGACGCGGCTCTACGAAAGGACCTTTTTTCAAACTTCTGCTCACAGTTACTCCTTAACGTGTCCGCGCTACTTCTTGCGACGACGGATGATGAGACGGCTCGAAGCCTTCTTCGGGTTGCGGGTGCGATGGCCCTTGCTGGGCATGCCCCACGGCGAAACAGAGTTGCGACCCGAAGACTTGTTCTTGCCTTCGCCACCGCCGTGCGGGTGGTCGACCGGGTTCATGACGGTGCCGCGGACGGTCGGGCGGATGCCCTTCCAGCGGTTGCGGCCGGCCTTGCCGATGCGGATGTTGGCATGCTCGGCGTTGCCGACTTCGCCAACGGTCGCGCGGCAGGTCAGAAGGACGCGACGCATTTCAGAGGACGGCATACGCAGAATCGCGTACTTGCCTTCCTTGCCCATGAGCTGGATGCTCGTGCCAGCGGAACGCGCAAGAGCGGCGCCCTTGCCAGGCTGGAGCTCAACCGCGTGGATCAGCGTACCAACGGGGATGTTGGCGAGCGGAAGCGCGTTGCCCGGCTTGATGTCGGCCTCGGGACCGGAAACGACCATATCGCCGACCTTCAGGCCCTTCGGGTGAAGGATGTAGCGCTTTTCGCCGTCGACGTAGTGCAGAAGCGCGATGCGGGCGGAGCGGTTCGGGTCGTACTCGACCGTTGCCACCTTGGCGGGCACACCGTCCTTGTTGCGCTTGAAGTCGATGATGCGGTAACGACGCTTGTTGCCGCCGCCCTGATGACGGACGGTGATGCGGCCCTTGTTGTTGCGACCAGCCTTCTTGTGAAGGGGCGCAAGCAGCGACTTCTCCGGCTTCGACGTAGTAATCTCGGCGAAATCGGAGACCGTTTGGAAACGGCGGCCAGGGCTCGTCGGCTTGTACTGTTTGACTCCCATGACACTCTCTTTCTTGCTGGGTTTTTGCTCGCGCGCCTCTCCGCACACCAAAAACCCTCCTACCTTACGTGGCTTCCCGATTGCCGTGGGCACCGATGGAGGCTCGATGTCATGACGCCGGTCTAACCACGCGCCCGGGTGTATCCATAACACTGCAGACGCAACCGAAGATTATACACATCTTTTGGAATGCCGGCAAGAGGGTCTTTTCGTAACGACCTGGGAACACAAGGTGACCACAACTCTTTACCAAACCCTTCACCTAGCAACGGGTATCACTCCCCCACCCTTTTAGTAAGATGTTCCATTGTGAGAAGACGCCGCTTGACGAGACGGCGAATGAAGATATTTCGACTAAGGAGCAGCATTGAGCGCATCATCCCAAGCTTCAGCCCAGAAAGTCCTCGTGTTCGACTTCGGGGCGCAGTACGGGCAGCTGATTGCCCGCCGCGTGCGCGACCTCCATGTGTACTCGGAGATCGTGCCGTGCGACATCACCGCCGAGGAGGTACGCGAGATGTCGCCGTCCGCCATCATCTTGTCGGGAGGCCCGGCGAGCGTGAACGCCGAAGACGCCCCGCGCGTCGACCCTGCGATCTACGAGCTGGGCGTGCCGGTGCTCGGCTTTTGCTATGGGCATCAAATCACGGCGGTGACGCTCGGCGGCACCGTGTTCCACCCCGAGGTGGGCGAATACGGCCCCGCGACGCTTCACGTTGAGGGCGGCGCGCTTTTCGAGGGCACCCCAGCCGATCAGACCGTGTGGATGAGCCACTTCGACGCCGTGCACGACGTGCCCGAGGGCTTCACCGTGGTGGCATCGACCGACGTATGCCCTGTGGCCGCGATGGAGAACGCCGAGAAGCGCATCTACACCACGCAGTTCCACCCCGAGGTTAAGCACACCGAATTCGGCCAGCAAATCCTCTCCAACTTCCTCTTCAACGTCTGCAAGCTCGAAAAGAACTGGTCGATGGACAACCTCGTCGAGACCATGACCGCAGAGTTCCGCGAGAAGGTCGGTGAGGACCGCGTCATTCTGGCGCTTTCCGGCGGTGTGGACTCCTCCGTGGTCGCCGCCCTTGGCGCCCGCGCCATCGGCAAGCAGATGACCTGCGTGTTCGTTAACCACGGCCTGCTGCGCAAGGGCGAGCCCGAGCAGGTCGAGGAAGTCTTCACCAAGCAGTTCGACGTCGACTTCATCCATGTGCACGCCGAGGACCGCTACGCCGAGCTCCTGGCCGGCGTGACCGAGCCGGAGCAGAAGCGCCGCATCATCGGAACGCAGTTCTGGAAGGAGTTCTTCGCGGTCGCCCAGCAGCTGGAAACCGATGGGAAGCCCGTGAAGTACCTTGCCCAGGGCACCATCTACCCCGACATCATCGAGTCCGGCGCACGCAAGACGGGCGGCAAGGCTTCCACCATCAAAAGCCACCACAACCTGATCCCGTTCCCCGATGGCGTGAGCTTCGACCTCATCGAGCCGCTCGACCACTTCTTCAAGGACGAGGTCCGCGAGCTGGGTCTTGCGCTGGGTCTTCCGACGCACATCGTGTACCGCCAGCCGTTCCCAGGCCCGGGTCTGGCAATCCGCATCATCGGCGCGGTCGACAAGGAGAAGCTCGAGATCCTGAAGAACGCCGACGCCATTGTGCGCGAGGAGCTCGACGCCTACAACGAACGGCTTTTCGAGGAGACCGGCGAGCGCAACTACGAGCACAGCTGCTGGCAATACTTCGCGGTGCTGCCCGACATCAAGAGCGTGGGCGTCATGGGCGACGAGCGCACCTACCAGCGCCCCATCATCCTGCGCGCCGTGGAGAGTTCCGACGCCATGACCGCCGACTGGGCGAAGCTGCCCTACGAGGTGCTGGGCAAGATTTCCAGCCGTATTGTCGCAGAGGTCCCCGGCGCCAACCGCGTGTGCTACGACATAACGCCGAAACCTCCCTCGACCATAGAATGGGAATAGCCTGTAGCTGTTTTCAGGAAACCACTCGCTGCTATTCCCTAGTCGGCACGAGCCTTCAGTAGTAAGCAGAAGCGAGTAAAACCACCGGAAACTTTCAGGAATAACGAACCGAAGAAACCCTTGGAACCGTTTGGATTCCAAGGGTTTCTCTTTACCTTGAACAGGCAAAACGATTCAAGATTATTCCCGAGATTCGATGCAGTTGCGCATATATGGAGGCGGTGGACAATCATGGCGAAAGATGAGAGGACGTTTAAGCCGCTCGCCTCCATTGCAAACGCGAATCTCGGCCGAAAACAGTGATTCTGAATCAGTCGCGAATCACCCCTGTTCAAGAGGGGTGCGAAACTATAAAACCCCTGTTCAAACAAAGGGAATAATATTTCCGGCTAGGCAGCCGGAAACTCCGAAAACAAGGGGGATAAACGCATTGGAATAACGGACGGCGGCTTAAATCTAGAGGGGAAATTATTCCCCTAGGCGGCTTAATCCGAGGTCAGAGACGCCTTCCAAAGCTCGTAATCCTCGACCGTTGTCTCGCCCGAATCAAGCGAATCAATCTTCGCCTTCCAGGCCTCAATGGCGACGGCAAGCTTCTGGGCGTTCTTCGCCCTGGGATCGATGGTCAGGACGGTTGCGCCGTCGACACACATGGGCTTGAGGCCCACCCCGTCTTCAAGCCTGAACAAAAGCTCAAGCGCCTCCCTGGCGCTCTCAATGGAAGTACCGACCAAGGCCTCTGGCGCGATTCCGAGCGCATTGGAAATAGCGCGTATCTGCTCCTCGCCGGGCTCGCGGTTCCCGAGCTCGTAATTCCTGACAGCCGAATCCGACATGTCGCAGGCGGCAGCAAGCTGAGCTTGCGTCATCCGACGCATCTTCCTGTATTTCCTTATCAGCTCTCCAGTGCGCATTCCGCCCCCATCCGTAAACGATGAGGACAGAATAGCACGAAAATGAACGGTATGCTATTGACAGTTCAATAGTGAACGGATACTCTTCAAATCTACCGTTCGGTTTTGAAATGTTAGGAGATGAAATGGTCGAGATGAAACACTACCTCATGAACGTCGACGAGGTTGCCGACCGCCTGAACGTCAAACGCAGCGGGGCCTACAAGATCATCCGGGAACTCAACCAGGTCATGGAGGGCCGCGGCTGCAAGGTGATTCCGGGAAAGGTGAGCTCCGAGATCCTCGAAGAGGTGTACTTCGTCGGCAGCATTATGAAAGAAGGTGATTCGGATGACCGTAAGCGTCGCTAAGAACGGGACTTGGATGACCCAGTTCCGCTGCAAGGACCGCACGGGCAACGAGGTCCATAAGTGCAAGCGCGGTTTCGCATCTGCCGAAGAAGCCCAGAAATGGGAAGACGAGTTCATCGCGGCGTGCGGCTGCACGATGGAGATGACCTTCGGGGAGTTCGTCGAAATCTACCGGGAAGACGTATCGCCGCGCATCAGGGAGCACACGATGATGAACAAAGAGCACGTCATAAGGACCAAGCTTTTGCCCTTCTTCGGAAAGATGCGCATGTGCGACATCGAGAGCATCGACATCATCCGCTGGCAAAACGAGCTCATGAGCACGTCGCGCAAGAACGGCAAAAGCTACTCGCCGACGTACCTGAGATCCGTGAACAACCAACTCACCGCGATCATCAACCACGCCTGTCGCTACTACGGGCTTCACCCGAATCCCTCGGTCAAGACGATGAAGATGGGCGCGAAGGAGGCAAAGGAGATGCAGTTCTGGACCAAAGACGAGTACCTTCGCTTCGCAGAGACAATGATGGCGCGCCCGCCGGCCTTCATCGCATTCGAGATCCTTTACTGGACGGGCCTTCGCGAAGGCGAACTCCTTGCCCTGACGCCGTCGGACTTCGACTTTTCCAAAGGGAAGCTCAGCGTGACGAAATCCTACCAGCGGCTCAAGGGACGCGACGTCATTACCGACCCGAAAACGCCCAAGTCGGTCCGCGTCGTCAAGATGCCGAAGTTCCTCTCGGATGAAGTGAGGGATTACGTTGAAAGGAAGAAAGGATCGGTCGGCCCGCGAGACCGCTTGTTCCCGGTGACGAAATCGACCCTCGCGAAGGAAATGAAAGCCGGGAGCGAGAAGGCCGGCGTAAAACGCATCCGAATCCATGACTTGAGGCACAGCCACGTATCGCTTTTGATCGATATGGGCTTCAGCGCCCTCGCCGTCGCGGATCGTCTCGGTCAGGAAGCCATCGACATAACCTACCGCTACGCCCACCTATTCCCCGACGTGCAGGACGACATGGCAGAAGCGCTCGACGGGCAGGGGTGGTAGGCATGCCGTGCCACAACAGCGCAAGGAAGCGAACCACAAGCATCGCCATCCGCGTGTCCCCAGAGGAAAGAGACCGGATCAAGCTGCTCTGCGCCGCGACGGGGAAAACGCAGAGGGAGATCCTTGAATGCGCGGCGAGCAACGTGAGCTTCGTGGTCGAACCGGACATCCGAACTTTCAAGGCCCTGAAGGACCACATGGCTATGGTCCACTCGGAGCTAGCGCGCCTGCGTGATGCCGGCGGCATGGACGAAAGACTCATCCAGCGAATCGAGCTATTAAGCGACCTTTTCGCGGGCACGGCTCCCGAAGGGACCATCCCGCAGCTCAAAGCGGAAGACGACATGATCGACGCGATGGACAGGCTTTAGCCGACCCGCTCCCCGCCTTTCCCTCGACCTCAACCGCGACGAAAGCGGCCAAACGCTTAGACTCCTTCCGCTTCCGGATTCTGCGAGCAAGGCCGGCCTCCGATCTGGCAAAGACCCTTCGCCTTCCTTGGATTCGCCACGTTCGCGCAACGGGGCCCACGCCGCAAGGGCGCCGAAACTTTCCCGAATTCTTTTGCAGGATATTCAGAGGGCAGGACTGAAAAAGAATTAGGGAAACTTGCGGCGGAGAAGGTTGGGACAAGACGCCTTCGGCTTTCCTCCCTTGCGGCGCGCGCCCCGCGGCGCGGCCTTCGAATCACAAGGCAGGACAAAGGGTCCAGCCAAGATTCGATGGAGGTCAACCATGAACGCAGAGCAACTCAAGCCCAAGGCAATCAAGGCATCCGAGCGGTTCCTGGAGTCGAGGGGCTACGAAATCCTCGAGACCAGCTGGGAATGCGCGGCAGGCGGCGCCGATATCATCGCCCGCCACGATGCAGACGTCGTCTTCGTCGAGGTGAACGCAAGGACGGACGCCGAGGCCGGCTTCCCGGCGGAGGCGGGCACCGAAGCGAAGCGCGCCAAGTTCGAGCGCACCGCGATTGCCTACATGGCCGGCTACGAGGAGACTGACGTGTCCGTCCGCTTCGACATCATCTCGATGGTGGTCATCGGCGAAAGCCGCGCGATGCTCCGCCACCACATCAACGCACTGTCAGCCGATCCGGCCTAGCGACCTCCAGGCCGTTTCGGGCAAGCAGCGGCCCGCCGAGGGCAACCTCGGCGGGCTCGCCTGCGGCAAATGAGCCCAAGCAGCGGATACGGGCGCGGAAGCCGAGCATGGGGACTCCTCGTCCCCAAACCCCTGCGGCAGGATGCGAAGGCATCCTGCACCTGCCGAGGAAAAGCGGTTCAAGAGCGCTTTTCCGTTTCTTCGGAGCTCTTGCCATATCAGATACCGTTCAATATCGAACGGTATCTGATACAATGAAAACGTATTACGAAACCCCCGGCTGCGCCCCTTCCACATCTTGCGCAGCCAGAGCGCGAATGCAAAGGAGGAAGCGATGAACACCATCGCCATCTCGAACTACAAAGGGGGCGTCGGCAAGACGACCACAGCCGTCAACCTGGCTACGCTGTTCGCCAAGAACGGCAAGAGGGTCCTGCTGATAGACCTCGACCCCCAGGCATCGGCGACCGATTACTTCGGGCTATACGGCGAAGCCGAGTCCACCGGACGCAATTCCATATCGCTTCTCTACGGAAACGCCCCCGTAGAGAAGGTGACCCACGAAACCAAGATTCCGAACCTGAGCATGGTGCCGTCGCTCATCGACCTTATCGACCAGAACGAGCTGATGCTTCGGGAGCAGCGGCTCAAATTCGCGCTCGACGACGCTTCGGGCGATTATGACATAGCGATCGTCGACTGCTCGCCTGTCATGAAGCGCCTTGCCTTCAACGCATATCTCGCCGCAGCGGACGGCGGACTGGTGATCGTGCCCGTGAAGCTCGACGGGTCGGTGATGCGAGGGACCGCGCTCACGGTGAACGCCACGCGCGCCATCGCTGACGCCCTGCGGATGCCAACGCCTCGCTTCAAGATTCTGAGGACCTGCGTTCCCGGCCGCGCGACGCGCAGCGAGGCAACGGGCGCAGAGGTTCTCGATCGCTTCTTCCCGAACGACCAACTCCGAACCGTGATCCACTCTTCCTCGAAGGTGATGGAGGGCAGCTGGCAATGGCAGCCGGTCGTGGAGTTCGACCCGAAGAACCGCGCGGCAAAGGACTATGCCGCACTCGCAGAGGAGGTCTCCGATGAGCTCGGCAAGTGACGTGGCCGCAGGGTTCTCCATCAGCGGACTGCTCGATGCGGACGCCAAGACCAGAAGCAAATACCCGGTGGCAGAGCTCGATATCGACGCCATCGAAGACAACCCGGCAAACGCCGTCTACTCTATGGAAGAAGCCGCCATCGAGGCGCTGGCGGAATCCATCGAGAAAGACGGCCTCACTGACTTGCCGCTTGTTCGCAAGCTGACGGACGGGCGCTGGCAGCTTATATCGGGGCATAGGCGCCGCGCCGCGTTCAGGCTGCTGGCTGCCAAGAACCCCGCCTATAGGAAGATGGGCTGTCGCATCGTCGAGGACATAACCGACGAGCAGGCGGTGTCCATGCTTCATGCGGCCAACTACTTCGTGCGCGAGCTCACGGTGGCAGAGCGCGCCGCTGCGACGAGGGCCCTCGGCGCGCAAGTTCAGAACATGCGCTATGCGGACCCAGCGCTTTCGGGCGTGCGCACCGAGGACATCAAAGCCTCCATCATCGAGAAGCAGACGGGGCGCAAGGTATCGGGAAAGACCATCAAGCGCGACGAGGCTCTGGCGAAGACGATCGAGAAATCGGTGTCGGACTCTTGGAAACCTCTGGCAAACGCCGGCAAGATCTCGGCGGCGGCAGTGAAGGAGCTCGCCGCCATGCCCAAGCAAGCGCAGGAGAAGGCTTTCAAGGAGATGGACGTCGACGGCATGTCGAAGCGCGATATCACCCAATCCCTTCTCTCGATTCGCCCTTCGAAATCGCGACCCGACGACTCGCTGGCCAAGGCAAGGAAGCTCGTCGAAAAGTATGCGAAGAACCTCAAGGGAACGCCAGCGCCGCACGACGCGAAATGCATCGAGGCGATTCAAGCCGTCCTTCGAAAGCTGATGGATGCATCGGAGGCGTCTTCGACCCCTTAATTAGCAAGTAGCCTATTCCGTAATACGTTTTCCAACGCATGCCGGAATAGCACTTGTCCGAGCCGATGCGCAACGGCCGAAGGCGCCTTGGCGACGTGCCGGGCAATGGCTCGGAACAGCTTCCTCCCAGCGGCGACGCCGCCGCAGGAAGGAAGCATACGGGGGCTGCCCCCGCTCCCCGGCGAGCACGAGCTCGCTCAAGAAACGAACCGCGCAGCGTCTTCCACGTTTGGCTGCGCCAACTGCAAAGGAGAATCCCATGGCCACGAAAACCCACATGGTAACCTGCAGGCTCGACGACCGGGACTACGGATCTCTGCACGAGAACGCCGCGGCCCTCGACGTCGCCCCGTCGACCTACATGCGCTACCTCATCCGCATCCCGGTATCGGCATGCCCAGACCCGAAGGGGTCAAGGGTGCTTGTCGTCGACGCTAAGACGCTCGGCGCCCTGCGCTACGAGCTCGTCCGCTGGGGGCGCCATTACAACCAGGGCGTCCACGCCCTCAACGCGATCGCGTACGCAGCGCGCAGGAAAGCCCCCGAGCGGGATTATTTCGTCCAGCAGATCGGCACCGCGAACAAAAAGCTCGATGCGGTCGAAGAAGGTCGGCGCAGGCTTGAGGGGCGGCTTGACGAACTGGAAGGCTCTATCGTAATAGGCGACGGCCCATGCCGATACTGAAGCCGATATCCGGGCACACGGGCTGCCGCAACGTCCGGAAATACCTTGAGAAGAACGGGCGCGCCATAGCACGCGACTTCTTCAACCTGTCCTGGGACGAACGTGAGATGAGCGGCTACAACCGGGCTGGCAAGGAAGCCATCGAATGGGACCGCGAAATGGACCGGACGCGTGCGTCCTTCGGCAACGACGCGCCTTGCAAGGGCAGGAAGGCGCGCACCTACAAGCATTTCGTCATCTCGCCCGACCCGGAGGACGACATCGACATCGAGACGCTGCGCGGGATAGCGAGCGACTGGGCGCTCCGCTTCTTCGGCGACCATCAGATAGCCATCGTATACCACGACGACAACGCCAACGGGATACCGCACGCGCATGTGGTGGTGAACAACACCAACCTGAAAACCGGCAACAGGATGCAGACGAGAAACCCGCTCGAACTCAATCGCGCCTTGCAAGACATGGCCCGGGAGCGCGGGCTGAGCGGCCTTTCCAACGAGTCGAAGGCTAAGAGCGGCGTGGAGAGGCTTGCAGAGAAAGAGCATGGGCGCAAGATGCCTTCCAAGCGGCAAGACGTACACATGAGCCGCGCCGAGCACGAGATAGTCGCAGAAGGCGGTTACTCGTGGGTATCGGACATCAGGTGCCGCGTAGGCATAGCGAAGGAGCTCTCAAGAAGCGATGCCGAGTTCAGGCAGGTGCTCTGGTTGCTGGGCATCGAGATCTCGCCGGCATCGACACGCGGCGGGCGGGACGACTGGGTCTACAGCATGAGGGAAACGCCGAAATGCAAGGTTTCCGGAGGCAAGCTCGGGTACGCCTACACCAAGCAAGCCGTCGGGCGGAGCTTCGGCGGAACGAGCCTCGAAGGCATGAGCAACCGCGAGGTGCTGAAAGCCGCAAGGAACGCGATCGCGCTTGAGAGCCTGAGCGATCTGCAAGATCTTGCAGGTGCCCTGGAGACGTGCTCTAAGTACGGGATAGCGAGCCGCGCGGACGCGACAACAAGGGCACGCGCCATGGAGGCCAAGGCGGAACAGAGCTTCAGCGACCCTCGTGCCATCGCAGCCGCGACGGAAATCCGCGAGGCAGCCCAGATACTCGCCTCGTACGGGCTGCTGCCCGAGAAGGGCGAGCCACGCACGCACCCCAACGATGGCAGGCGACAGGCCAACGCCCATGCGCCAAACAGTCGAAACAAGGAACAGGAGGCAGCAAAACAACGCCTACAAGAGCAACGCCGGGGAGATCGAGGTGAACGGTAAATGAGGATAGAGATGGCGTATCAAAACGGCAGAGTCGACGTGTTCGACACGATGTCGTTCACAGCCCCAAGCCCGTTGGGAAAAGAGAACGCGCTCACAAACTTCGAACTGCGCTTCGACGAGCTTGCAAAAACGGGATTGTGGCTTGCCGCCCATCATTACGACGCCGACCTTTCGTGCACCGAGGAATGCCCTGACGACGAGACGCCCGTTGCAAGGCGCAGGCGCGGCTGGCGCTTTCTGCTGGCGGAAGCTTCGGAGTTAGACGAACTCGAGTGGGTCGCCGTTGACGGTGAGGTGTCCTTAGCGCGCGTCCTCGGCGAGATGGTCGATGTTGGCAAGCTGATGAGATCCGCAAGGCTATGGCTCGGAACGCCGAATCAATCGGTTACGGAGACCATCGTGCAGCTGTTCGATGAGCTTTCAGCCGTCTCGCAAGCCGACTGCGGTATCGCATGCGATGCGATACCGCGGCACTGCGGCTGCTCGGAAGAGCTCGTCTACCGACTCAAAGCGGCTTGCCCCGGGCAATCATCGAACGAAACAGAAACCGACAATCGAGAAGAGAACTGGCTGAAAGGATTTGAATATGAAGATCGTTAAATGCGTGTTCGGCATTATCGGAAAACTATGCCTAGCCTTCATTGGGCTTGTGGCATGGATCGGCAAGCGCGTGCTATAAAGACGTCGTCCAGAATCGCAAAATACTCCGGGCGGAAAAACAATTGCACGCGGCCCCAATCCCCAAAACCCGTGGCAAGATATTTTGATATCGAAGCCAGCCGGTGGCCGAGCAGAAAAACTACGTTCGTCGATATCGAATTATTCAACGACCGAGAAGGTAAGCCCTTGAACGCCTAGAGCTCGAGCTCACCGATTACTTGCTTCATAGTGAGAGCCCACCTGAGCTGCTCCGATATGAATCCCGGCCAGGCGGTCTCGTTGTCCTTAATCTTGCAGCCGTCTTTGTAGAAGCGAAGCCCCGATGCCTTCTTGGCGTCGAAGGGTGTGGCCGCAAGGCCGAGACGCTTTTCAAACAAACTGGCGTTGTCGATGGCCTTGCGGCCGATTTCCTTGTCGTCGGGCACGTAGAACTCGATGCCGATACGGCCGCGCTGCGTGTCTATAAGCAGGCCGATGTGATAGGCGGACGTGTCGCAGCGCAGAGTGGTCCAGTGGTTTTTCGAGGGCTTCTGCGGGTTGAAAACCTTCAAAAACTCGGGAGTCGCCTGGGCCACCTCGCGATATTTGGTCCAGTACGATAGCTTGACGCGTTCGGTCTCTGAGAGGCCCTCGCTGAGCTTGATCGCCTTCGTCCACTCGTTGGGCTGCTCGACCACGGAGAAGCGCGGCGCGGGCAGGGAGTCTCCGATGGACCACAGTTCTACCTCCACCAGGAAGAACCCGAAATCGCTGTCGGTGTGCTGGTTGAGCCACTCGATGGCCTGACGGTGCTCGTCGCGTGCGCGGGCCACTACCCATATGACGACCTCGGCGCCCTTGCCGGCGGCGTAGGTGATTACTTTGCCTAGGTGGTCGTGGTTGGTGTCCTCGAGTTGGTTCTCGATGATTGCCTTGCGCCCGGTGCCGGCTTCCTGCGCATAGATGTCGACGTTGAACGAGCCCACCGACGACTCGGTCTCTATAAGTTCGAGCTCAATGCCGACTGCGGCGCTCAGCATGGCAAGGTTGGGCTCCTCGGAGAGCCACTTGGTGAAGTCAAGCGCCTCATGAGGCCATACATCGCGCAGATCGACCTTCTTGAGTTTATCGAGGTTGTACTTCGCCATCACTATATCCCTAATGCCTTTCGTGCAGCCGAAACGGCGTCTCCGTCCGGGTAGAAATCGGGGCTCACGCTACTAGCGAGCTCCATCGGGATGGCCTGCAAATCCTTGATAGCGCCGAAAGGCAGAAGGATCCGCTTCGCGCCGGCATTCTTCGCTACGCGCAGAATGTCCTCAAGGCCTTTAACCTCATCCATGGAGCCGGAAAGGCGAAGAACGCCAGGAATCGCCAAGCCTGCGGCGACGGGCCTGTTGCAGGCCGCAGAGCACAGACCCACGAATTCCGCCAGACTCACCTCGTCGCTCGGCCCTTTTGCTTGCAGGTCGTTGAAGAACAGCAGGTAATCCTTTTTGTCGAGATGCATGCCGGCAGCGACCCTGTTCGCGTTGTTCACGAAGTAATTCCAAGCCGCATCGATGCTTTCGCGGGCGCCTCTCGACCCGATGCCCTCGCTTTGGAAGTGGCAACTGCCCGCGATGGCTTTGTTCTCGAGTTTGTACACGGCGTGTTTGCCCTCGATGCTCCTGCCTATTCCGAAGACGTGTCCCGCCTGCAGCGGCGCCTCTGGCACGAGGCTGTTGTCGCTTTGCTCGGGCACGCCGACGATCGTTACGGCGGCCGGATTGTCCAGCTCGCTGTAGCCGAGGTTGACATCCATGAATTCGATGCCGGCCATGATCTTCAACTGCTCCTTGACGCGTCTGCGCCCCTCGATGGCGTAATCGAGGATCATCTTCGCGTCGTCGTGCGACATCCTCTCGTCCGGGAACAGAAGCTTCATAAGGCCGCTGAACGTCTTGCGCACTCCTATCTCGTCGCGCGTGTTGAAATCGCCGTTGAGCCTATAGAAATCGTCCAGATGATGGGTGTAGTCGCGCTTGCGCATGCCTTTGCAGAACTCGCTCAGGCAATCGGTGATGAGCCCGTAACGCTTCGTGAGCAGGTCGCTGCGCATCTTGGGCACCTCCCAGCCGGGAAGGTAGCAGTGGATGCGGTCGAAGAAGGCGGAATCCTCGTTGAACTCGGGTGGGAACGGGTCGAACAGGTGCGTCGTTTTGAGCACGTTCTGCACGCTGTCGTTGATGTTTCCCTCGAACACCATCGACGCATCGCCGTTGAAGCTTTCCCTGCCACGGGCGTACGTGCCGCCGGCCATGTACCCTTTGAGAATCTGTATGGCATTCATGTCCTTGAAATGCATGCCAGCGACCTCGTCAAATGCCACGACGTCCCAGTTTCCAACCAAGCCCGTGCGCTCGAGCGATGAAGACTTTTTCGTGCTCGCATTCAGTCGCCCGAAAAGGTTCGCTGTAGTCGTTTGCCCTCCGGAAAGCAGGATGGCGTAGGGGCTCACCTCATTGTAGATATGGCTCTTGCCCGTTCCGCGCGGCCCGAGCTCGCAAAGGTTGTAGTTGCGCTCGACCAAAGGCACCATGCGCTCGACGAAATGAAGCTTCGTCCGAAGGTCAAGCGAGTCTGGCTCGTACCCGGCGGAGCGCAGAAGCAGGTCCATCCATTCTTCGGTTGTGAACGATTTTCGCTTTGAAACAATGTCGTCTAAGTCGATGTTGGGCATTTGGATGGGAGTGAGGTTGCCGATGCGGTACGGGTTGTCCTCGGGCGCGCTGTTCTTGCTCTTTCTGACGGGCTTTGAATCGCCAAATACATCGGCGAGCTCATCGTTCAGTTCGTCATCGAGCTGAAAGTATTCCATCCTCAGAATGCACCACATGCCGCCGCACAGCATCTTCGGGTAGCTGCGCACGTAATCTTCCGGCATGACGACGGGATCAATGCTCAAGTTGGCGAACGTGGCGACATGGATTCCCCGGTATTCGTCGAAGCGCACCGACACCTTGTCGATGATCGTGTACTGCCTCAGCTCCCAGATCTTCGATTTGATGCGCTCGGACTCGTCTGGGCGCACGTAGTTTTCGGTGAGGATCTTCCGAATCCTAGCGAGGCCCTGCTCAACCATATCGGGGTCGTCCGTCGAGCAGTACATTCCGAGAAGGTACTCCAAGACAAACGTGGGCACGTTGGCGCCGCGCTTCATGACGGCGGTAAGGTCCTTGCGAACGGTTTTTCCGGGAAAAGCCTCGACGATCTTGGCATCGAGGCCATCGGGCTCGCGATAGTCGATCGCCGCGCCGTCCTGCTCTTCCATGCTGGTAGCTCCTTAGAAATCGAAGTCGTCCATGGGGACGAACGCTATCTCGACGCTGAATTCCTGGCGCCATGCCTCGCTGCCGTCGTCTTTGCTGCGACACGACAGGTAATAAGGTTTCTTGGAATCGTATTGCCTGCCCGCTTTCAGCCCGAGTTGGATACGCGAAACGCGCGCCGTCTCGTCCGTTGTCGCCATGTCGGCGTGCGCCGGACGCGTGTCGCTCACTGCGTTTCCCGAAGCGTCGAGCAGAGTGATCTCGTACTCGGCCGGCAGGATTTTGCCGCCCACCGCCTCGGTCTGGAAAAGCTCGACGTGGAACAGCATCGAAGTGATGCGGCGCGACGTTGAGAGCAGCTTAAACCCCGCCCTCTGGCGCTCTTCAAACCCCTTGGCCCCTGAGCGCCTGTTCCTGAACTCCACGACCGGCACGCAGCACTCCTGAAGGCTCAGCCCCCCATGAACGTAGTTGTCGCCAGGCCCCGCTTTCTTGATGCGCACGCATTCGCGCGGTGCGAGGCCCGTGTACGCGCCGCCGTCGATGTCGTCCATGTTCATCTTCACGAACAGCACGTCATCAACGCCGGGCTCGTCGCTCACAAGATAGCGCCGGCCCTGCTTCACGACCCTCGCTGATGCATCCGCCGCGGACACCTTGCTGCGCTCCTCAAGGGGGTTGCGCGTGTAAAGGAAGCCGTGGTCGGCGGTTATAAGAACCCTGCTGATATTCAAATCGTTGACGCAGCTCTTCACTAACGCTATCAGGTCCTCGATTGCGGTTTCACAGGCGTCGAACACCATATGCTCGGTGTTGAAATCCTCGCCTACGGCATCGATCTTGTTGTGGTACACGTAAATGACGTCTGCATCACCTACGAGCTGCTTGCGGGCTGATCTCTTTGCCGCGAGCAGCGTTTTGCTCTGGATGCAGCGACCCTCGGGTTTGCGGCGTCGCAGCGCAGCCTCCCGCTCCTCGGTGGAGGCAACGGGGACGTCGCCATCAAGGAAGACCGCCATATCGGACTCCCTCAATCCCATCGAATTGTGCGGAAGCAGTGCCGCCATGCCGAATTCCGTAACCGACGGGAACACGCTTTGCATGCTTTTCAGCTCAGCAGTCCCCGCCGTGGCGCGCTCAAGGCGCTGCGCAAGCTCGTCGGCGACCTCAAAGCGAAGCGCATCGCTGATGATAACCAGCGTCCTTTTCACATCACCGGAACCGGCAACCACGAATTCATCAAAGAAACGGCGCTGCCTGGGCACGCCCTCGACATAGCCAGACTCGCCCCATTGCTCTTCCGCGGCATTCACCCAGCAGCGGTTCGTCTCGGACAGAAACCAATTGACGTATACGCCCTCGACCCATGCGGCAAGGTTCTCAAGCTCGTCGGTCACGTTGCCGGCGACATCGAAGGACGACTTGCCGCAGCTGTCGAATTCTGAGCAAAATGTTCGGTACCAGAAATCCATCATGTGCCAGTCGTTTGTGTAGGCACTCCACACGTCGCGCGCGACTGCGACGTGGAAGCCTTGTGCGTGCTCGCGATAGAATCGCTGCATATGGGCGGATGCTTCAAGTGCGGAAAAATACGGCTTCACGCGCGAGAACCATTTCAGGTCTTTGCGCCTCTGCGCAATCTGCAACGCCTCGTCAAAGCGGTCGGCGCCTTGGGCCATGCTTCCCAGAAGGCTTGCCAAAATGCACTCATTAACGCACGGGAACACGTCGGCAACCTGCAGCTGCACGAGAGGGATTTCCGAGAAACGCTTCGGAAGACTGCAAAGCCGTTCAGTATCGCGAGCGAGCTCGAACAGCACGACGAGGGATTTTTCATCGCCCATCCAGGCTCGCACCACGTTAAGGCACGGCTGGCCATGCGGGATCGAGATTCTTTCCTCGAGGCCTTCAAGGAACTCGCTGGGCAATTGCGTGGACAACGCCGTGAGCAAGAGATGCGCAGCAAAGTCATCGCGCGAGAGCAGATCGCCGTTGTAACCGATTCTTTTTGAAACGAGCGACGCGAATAGCGAATCAGCTCCGTATTTCGAGAGCTGGCCCAAAGGCGCTGACCCCTCGCAGAGCAAAACGAGGTAGGTTCTAACGATGGTCTCGAGTGACAAATCGCTCGCTCCCAAGGTAGCCCCGATCACGCCGAGCGCGACATCCGCCTTCGTTTCCGCCTGCGGCATGAGCTTTACGAACCTCGCCCTGCGGTCCGCCGCGTTGAAGAATTGCCGGAACATTGACACGCCTTCGACAGCCGCATCCTTTGCCCCAAGGCTTTCGGCAAGCAGCGAGGCAAAATCGGCCTGGAAGTGTTCAGAGTAAATCTCGATGTCGGCAAGCCAGTTCTTTTCAAGCGCTTTCGGCGAAAAGTCTTTGGACTCCGTCGTATACACGAGGAAATCGTCGCTGGCATGCAAGCGATAGAGCTCGCGCTTAGCGACAAAGCGATTGCTGCCGGACAATTTAAGGAAGCGGACGGTTCTTTCGGACGGGATTCCTTCTTTGGCAAGGGACTCAAATTGATCTTCAAACGATCCGTCAACGTCATGCCAGAATACTACGCGCCGCTGCTCGAATTCCTCGAGGGGTTTCGCAAACCTATCTTTAAGCTGCTCAACCGCATCTTTCTGCGCCATACGCGAACCACGCTTTCCCAAATAATGACCAACCGCTAATTGCCTTTTTAACCTTTCTATTATCCCACAACATCAACAAACCTCTCTCGACCCGCTTCCATTGTGTTTGACCGGCAATCCGACCGGTTCGGTTACAGAACAGAAAGAGAGGAAGCCATGAACCAAGAGGAAAACGAGACGATGACATACCGTGCAGTCGTTGAGCTATGGGCGGCCGAACGTGAAAGCCTGCAGTATGTATTGCCGTATACGGCGCGCAAGGCGGCTCAGAAGGCCCTGCTGTTCGCGCCATGGATGGCGGAAGCGGAAATTGACCAAATAGAGCCGTCCCAGGTAAGCGCAGCTTTGATGTCTTTGGGAAGCAAAGGCGGGCGACAGAAAAAGGGACTCTCGACGGCTACGCTCAGGGCGGCGCACCTAGCCGGCAGCCAGGCTTGCGTCTGGGCGGTTGAACGAGGGCTCGCCAGCAAAAACCCGTTCGCACGCGTGGCCAGACCGAGGGCAAATTACCGGCAATCGCAGTTTCTCACTCAGGGCCAAGCAACCAAACTCGCGCGTGCGGCAAGCAGATCCTTCAGCAAGAACTTGTCGAGCAACGACATCGCGCATGCTTCGTTCGCACTGGCAGTGTGCATAGCGGTTGCCACGGGGTTGCGCCGAGGGGAAATATTCGCCCTTAGCTGGGATGACTTCAACGAAACGACGATGCGATTGAGCGTAAGCAAGGCCATCAAAGGGGACGGATCCTTGGGAAGGCCAAAGAGCGTGGCGAGCATCAGGAACATCGCAATCGGAGGAAAGCTATGCAAGCTACTGGCGAAGATGCGGGCATGGCAAGAAGAGAACTTCCCAGAGAAGGATTGGTCGCAGAGCGCTTTCATCATGTGTAGTGTAGAAGGTGAACGCGCAAGCCTGAACGCCTTCGAGCATTGGTGGCGCTCCTGGGCGGACAAAGGCGGCTGGAAAGGCCTGCGTTTCCATGAGCTTCGCCACACTCACGCGACGCTGCTAATCTCCAACGGCACCGATGTGAAAACCGTCCAGATGCGCCTAGGCCATTCCTCTGCCGAAGTGACCATGTCATGTTACGCGCACGCCCTGCCGATGGCGGACGGATCGGCGGCGACACTGCTTGATTCGACACTTTTCTCGCGGTAAAGACGCCCTGCAAGGGACCTCGCGTCCCTTGCAGGCGAGGAGACGATCTTCGGCGGGTCGGCTGTCGAGAAGCTGAAGCGCTTGCAAGCCGAGCTCGAGCCGCTGAGCAGGCACTACGACGTGGTGGTCGCGAACCCGCCGTATATGGGAAGCTCGAGCTTGGGCAAATGGATGGGCGCATGGGTGAAGAAGCATTACCCTGAAGCCTACCGAGATCTTTGTACGAGTTTTATCGACCAAGGCTTCGGCATGAGTTCCGACAACGGTTACTCCGCGATGGTCACAATGCAGTCGTGGATGTTCCTCGGCAGCTTCGAGAAGCTCCGCGGCAAAATCTTGCGCAACCATTCGATTTCCTCGATGGCGCATCTCGGCACGCGCGCGTTCGGCGCAATCGGAGGCGAGGTCGTTTCAACTACGGCGACTGTGTTCACTAACGCAAAATGCGAGGTCAAAGGTGCATATTTTCGTCTCGTAGACATGGGTTCAGAGGAAGAGAAGCAAGCAGGGCTCTTGGAAGCCCTTGCGGACCCCGACTGTGGGTGGTTCTACCGGGCGGACGCCGAGGGGTTCGGGGCGATCCCGGGAAGCCCGATTGCGTATTGGG
>JABLTN010090544.1_pt1 | contig 32434 bp, 31 predicted proteins | sample 7160141 | NCBI WGS metagenome assembly JABLTN01 (sample SAMN14651226, study PRJNA627086) | human gut metagenome | isolation source: feces | host: Homo sapiens | reverse complement strand
TTTTGTTACCATCAATTATTTCGCTAGAATAAAACTATTTGATTATTGTTAGAGTACCAAATAAAAAATGAACTATATTTCAAGTTCATTCTTTGTTATCTTCATATGTTTTTTCACTGATGATGTATTTTGGACGATGCTTTGTTTCCATATATGTTTTACCGACATATTCACCAATTACACCTAAACTTAACAGTTGTATACCACCTAAGAAACAGATGATACAAATTGTGGAAGTCCATCCAGTAATTGTGTGGTGTGACATGTTTTGGATAAGTGCCCAGATGATGCCGATAAAACCAATAAAGCTGATTACACATCCAGTTAATGAAATAAAGTGAATTGGTTTAGTAGATAGAGAAGTAATCCCATCAAATGCTAATGCTAACATCTTTTTTAGTGGGTAATGGCTAACTCCAGCTAAACGTTCATGTCTTTCATAATATACAGAAGTACTCTTGAAGCCTACAAGAGGGAACATACCTCTCAAGAATATATTTACTTCATCAAAATCTTTTAAGTGATTTAATACTTTTGAACTTGCTAAACGGTAGTCCGCGTGGTTGTAAATTACTTCAGCACCCATTTTATTCATTAACTTATAGAAAAATTGCGCACTGTTTCTTTTAAACCATGTATCTGATTCTCGACTGCTACGAACACCATAAACAATTTCACAACCATTTAAGTATTCATCTACCATTGCATTCATTGCGTTAATATCATCTTGACCATCACAATCGATAGATATTGTTATGTCACAATGGTCTTTCGCTTCCATTAAACCAGCTAAAACAGCGTTTTGATGGCCTCTATTTCTACTTTGAGCAATACCGATATAGTGAGGATCTTTCTTTGCTAAATCTTGAATAATATTCCATGTGTTATCTTTTGAACCGTCATTTACAAATAGAATTCTACTTTCATCACTGATTTTATCTGCTTGAACAAGTTCGTTTATTTTATTTAAGAATGTTGGTGCTGTAATTGGTAATACTTCCTGTTCGTTATAACAAGGAATTACAATATATAATATAGGTGTCTTCATATTTTAACCTCTATGTAAGATAATATCATCTTAAAAGAGATATCTCAATGTGAAGAAGTCTTGGAGAATAAAGGATAATTTTGTAGAATTATTAGTATGAAAAAGTTATTACATAAAAATTGGTTTTATATTTGTTTGTTTTTCTTCTTTGTGTTTTTTCTGTATGTAAGTCGTTATGCACCAGTAGTTGGTGATGACTGGGGATATGCAGTAGGGGGAAGATATTCTAATCCACTTGTTAAAGCGTGTCAGAACTATATGAGCTGGTCAGGACGCTTTTTAAGTGAATTTTGGGGATTTTTAATTGCTCCACATAAAAAGCTATGGAATTTATTAAATCCATTTATTTTTACTTGTATTTACTATTATTTATTTAAATTAAGTAAAACAAAAAAGAATTCTGCTCTTGTTGCAATAGTGGGGATATTCTTAATTTTAAGTGTATCTAATCGTTTACGTATGCAGACATATACATGGATTATGGGGACGACTTATGTGATTCCGTTACTTTTATATTTCATTTATTTATCGCTTTTATATAAATATATTTTTGAAGATAAATTAAATAAAGTTTCTTTTATTATCATGTTTGTATTAAATTTAGCTATTCCATTATTTATGGAAAATGTTGCAGCAATGTTAGTTGGAGGTAATATCCTTCTTATTATTTATGCATTTTTTAAAAAGAAGGAGAGTATTAAGTATTTAATTCCATTATTAGTTATCAGTATTATTGGTACTTGTATCATTAAGTTTTCGCCAGGTGCTTTATTTAGAATGAATCGTGATCATGAAGCATTTAATGAATTATCGTTACTTGCTAAAGTATCACAAAACTGGCCTTCATTTATTGAATTTACATTTACAAATAACGTTGCAATTATTTGTGTTTTAGCTGTTTCTATATGTATTTTAGTATTGCAGAAAACTTTTACAAGACGAGAAAAAATAATACTTTTAGTCATCTCATTAGCTGCTCTTGTTCCTTTATTTGTTACGTGTTCAATATTAGTAAATTCGATTATTTATATCTTGTTTACGTGTGTTTTATTTTATGCTACTTATAAAGGAATCGCAGAAGAAAATAGAAAATGGTTTGTCATCTTCTTGTTATTTTTAGCAGGTGGAGCAAATATAGTCATGCTCATATCACCAATCTTTGATTCAAGAAGCAGTTTATATACTGTTTATTGCTTTATCTTAATCATATTAAATATTCTTGAATGTATTAATTTGAAAAATAGTACTGGTAAAATATTATGTATCGTTAGCTTTATTGGTATTTGTTTCTTCGGTATAAAATATATTCAGTTATACCAACTGGTACATAAAATAACAATTAAAAGAGAATCAGAAATTGCTTATTATGTCGTTAGACCGGATATAGAAGAAGCGTATATTATTGGTTATCCTGATGAATCTATTCATTCAGGAAATGCTGAACCTGATGATACATATCATATGCAGACATTTAAAGAATATTATTATTTAAATGAAGATATGACTGTACGCTTTTATTACTTGAAAGAATATACGGATGAAACAATATTTGGAGAACACTAACAATGAATGTATATGATTGGGATGGGACAATTTATAAAGGGGATAGCACAGTAGATTTTGTGTTCTACTTGTATACACATTATCCTAAGACATTATGTAATTTACCTAGAACTTTATTTTATGGTTTAGGCTATGCATTAAAGCTGACACCAAAATTAAAATTTAAAGAAAATTTATATCATATGTTTACATATGTAAAAGATATAGATAAAGTGACAGATGAGTTTACTTCATCACATCTTGATCATGTTAAAAAATGGTATTTAGACAGTCAAAAAGAAGATGATGTAGTAATATCTGCTTCACCTGAGTTTTTAATATCTTCTTTTTGTGAAAAAGTAAATATTCATACAGCTATGGCAAGTCGAGTTGAAAAGACTACTGGTGAGTATAATGGATTGAACTGTCATGGAGAAGAAAAAGTAAAAAGATTTTATGAAAGATTTCCAAGTGGTGTTATTGATGAATTTTATTCAGATTCTCTTAGCGATACACCTTTAGCGAAGATTAGTCATAAAGCATATATTGTTAAAAATAATGACAGAACGGAGTGGCCATTATGAGTGTTTTTTCTTTAGAATATTTAGGAATGTTATTTGTAACGCCATTTTTATCATGGATATTTAATAACAAAACAAGAAAATATTTGATATTATTAGCAAATGTTCTTTTTATGTTTTTGATATTAAAAAATACAGTATCAATCGTATATGCTTTGATATTAGCGGGTTATACTTGGCTTTCAGGTATGATTCTTTCACAAAAAAATAATAGGATTACCTTGTTTGTTTCTTTGATTTTTCCTGTTTTGGGATTAGTCTTTTTTAAATATGCTGGTTACTTTTCTAAAAGTATTATTATGCCACTAGGCTTATCTTTTTATACCTTTAAAGTTATTAGTTATCTTGTAGATATTTATAACAAGAAAGTTAAAGCACAAGGCATTGTTAATGTATATGCATATATATTATTTTTTCCATGCTTTCTAGCAGGACCAATTCATCGATCTAAAGAATTTTTTATTGAATTAAAGAAACCATTTAGATTTAAATATCAAGATCAAAAGAATGGTTTTATTTTGATGATGCTTGGTTTCTTTGAAAAACTAGTAATTGGCGATGAATTATTCAGGGTGATGAATATATTTTCAAGTAATGATGTTTTTACCGGTATTTACAAGTTTTTTGCTTTAGTATTATATGCATTTTATATTTATGTAGATTTTGATTCCTACAGTAATATCGCTATTGGTGCTAGTAGAATGTTAGGCTTTCATTTAAATAGAAACTTCCATACACCATATTTAGCAGTATCTATTCAAGATTTCTGGAGCAGGTGGCATATCTCTTTAAGTACATGGCTAAAAGATTATATTTATATTCCACTAGGTGGCAATCGAAAGGGTATTGTTAGAAAAAATATCAATGTTTTAGTTGTCTTTTTAGTATCTGGTTTATGGCATGGTTCTACTTTAATGTTTGTGATATGGGGAATAGGACATGGCTTAATTAATATTATTGAAGATGCAATACACCGTTTAATTCCTTCCTATCAGAAAATGAAATTTCTTAGTCCACTTAGAATTTTTATTAATTTTATGCTGGTATCAATACTATGGGTATTCTTTAAATCAGGCAGTATAAATGAAGCTATTACTTTCTTTCAATCAATATTTGCATCATCCAAGATTACAAATACTTATTTATTTGAACATATTTCTCAAAATGAATTATTATGGACATTTGTTTTGCTAGGTATCGTCATCATTACTGATATTTGCAGGTATTATACTGATATGATTACTTTCTTAAGCAAAAGAATATTTATTATTAGATGGTTATTCTATATTGTCTTAATATTATTTGCGATTGTATTTGGTGTATATGGTCCTGGGTATCATGCTCAAGATTTCATTTATGTAACTTTCTAGGAGTAAGAATATGAAAACAGCTTTAAAAATATTTGCTTCATTTATAAAATTAATCTTACTTATAAGTATTGCTATATGCCTGTGGATTTTTATTACACCTTATTTTCGTATTGATCGAAATAAAGAAGGGGATTTATTTCGAAATCTTCCAGAAAACTGTATTGATGTTATCGCATTAGGTTCAAGTCATATGCAATATGCATTTAATCCTGCAGTATTTTATGAAGAAACGGGATATTACAGTTATGTTCTTGGCAGCAGTTGTCAACCGTTATCGATGTCTACAAATATGCTGCAAGAAGCCTTGAAAACACAAAAACCAACGCTTGTTTATGTTGATGTATTTACATTATTAGAACAAAGTGATATCTGCTATGCAGATGGTATGTTTTATAAAGCAATTGATGAAATGACTGGCAGTAATCGTCTTGAAGCAGCTGATAAAGCCCCAGAAGGAGTTAAGCTGCAATATAAATATGATTTACTTATGAATCATGATCAATGGAAAAATATTGATTTAAAAGATTTTAAATCGTTTTTAGATAATGCAAAACAGGCAGAAGGTTATAACTATAACTTAGGACATGTTCCTCTAGAAGTTTTAGAAACAAGATACGTTCCTCTAATTGCTTATGAAGCTAGTGAAACAAAATCTTTATCAGAAGAAGCTGAAAAATCAATTGATGATTTAATTGCTTTATGCAACAAAGAAAATATTGAGCTTATATTCATTAAGACGCCATATATCATTGATGAAGAAAGTACGAATACATTAAATGCTGTATGGAATTATGTAACATCAAAGGGATGTAAATATATAGATTTTATTCAGCTTGCGGATGAAATTAACTGGTATATCGATATGGATGGTGATACATGGCATAATAACAGCTGGGGAGCAGAAATTGTTACTAAATATCTTGCAACTTATGCAACAGAAAATAATCTGATTAAAAATCATCAATATAATGCGGTTTATCAAGGTTTATTAGAAGATGCGAGTTTATATACAGCAAAGGCTTTGATGAATCGGCAAAATGTCGATATTTATCGTCTGCTTGATGAAGCAAGCAAATATCCATGTATTACGATTATGAATTATAAAGGTTACCATAGAACTTCATTACAGGATTATGAAAGTAATGCTTTAAGAAATCTAGGTATGACAAAAGATTTCAAAAATAATCCAAATGGAAATTACTATGCAGTAGTGAAAAATGGAGAACTTGTTCAAGAAAGTGAAGAACCATTTACAATTGATTTGAATGGTTTAAATATTCAAATAAAAGAAGATAAAGTGATTGTTGGTGATACTGAATATAACAAAACGGGTGAAATGCAAATTATCTTTACCGACAAAGATCGTTCATGGACAAATGATATCAATATAGATTATGCTTCTAAATGGTTCTGGAAAAATGGGTGTGATGGGTTTACCTGTGAATAACAGATAAGATATACTTAAAATTATGGTTAATAAAGTTAGTGTTATTGTTCCTGTCTATAATGTGCAGGATTATATTGAAGAATGTCTATTAAGCATTATGAATCAATCTTATAAAGAGATTGAAATTGTTGCGGTAAATGATGGGTCAACAGATGATTCACTTCTTGTATTAGAAAAAATGCAGGCAAGAGATTCTCGAATTATTATATTGAATAAAGAAAATGGCGGTTTAAGTGATGCCAGAAATTATGGCATAAAACATAGTACGGGTGACTATTATTTATTTGTGGATAGTGATGATGTTATCCATGAAAATATGGTTGAGGAATTACTTGAATCACTAATGAAAGAAAATGCTGATATTGCAGTAAGTGATATGGAATATTTTTATGAAGATAGTAATGAAAGAAAATATTCTTCAGGTGGTACATTTGAAACAACAAATTGTAAGAAAAATCCTGAACTGATTGCGATAAATAACAGTGCATGCAATAAATTATTCAAAAAAGAATTATTTCAAGATGTAGAATTTCCATTTCATAAATATTACGAAGATTTAGCATTAATTCCTATCTTGTTATATAAAGCAAAAGCAGTATCAAAAGTGAACAAAGCGTTTTATTATTATAGACAACGCAAGGGTTCTATTGCTCATAGTGCTAATCGAAAAATATTTGATATTTATGATGCATTAGATGGTATTTATGCCTATGTTAAAGAACATGGAAATGAATCAGAAATATTAGATGAGATACATCATTTGTATATTACACATGGTTTAATTTTAACGACATTACGTATTAAGGACTTTGATGAAAAAGATGTACGTAAAGAATATTTGCTCGAAAATATACAAAGATTAGAAAATAGTTATCCAGAATATGCAAGAGATGCGTATTATAAGAAAGCTGGCATAAAGCAGAAGATTATTTTTACATTATTAAGAAAAAGAAAGATGGAAGCAGTATTAAAGATATATGACCGATAAGAAAAAGATACTTTTTGTGAATGACGAAATGCGTATGGGTGGGGTAGCAAGAGTTTTAAATACCCTTATGCTAAGTCTACCAAAAGATAAATATGAAGTAGATTTATTAGTTCTACATAAACAGGGAATGCTACTGGATGAAGTTCCAGAAGGCATTCATGTCATTGAAGGAACAACCTTTTTTAGACCAGTAGATGAATCACTGGAGTTTTTAGTAAAGGGTGGCCATGTTTTTGAGACTTTGCGTAAGTTAAGACTGTTATTTTATATGAAGACAGGCTTAATCAAGAGCAAGATTAAAAAAGAAAGAAAGAAAATACTGCATAAAAAATATGATGTAGAAGTAGCTGCAAAAGAAGGTTTTTGTACAATTTTTACTGCTTATGGTGATTCTTTAAGAAAAATCAACTGGGTATTAACAGATTACAGTGTATGTAATTATTCTAAAAATCATATGGGGCTAGTTAAAGATGCCTTGCGTTATATTGATTTAAATATCGCAGACAGTAACCAGGCATTAATTGCATATGAAACGGTATTCCGTGTTCAAAATGGTATTGCGATTCATAACCTCATGGATACGTCTATCCTTGAAAAAGGATTATTAGAAAAACATACTAATATTACGAATAAAAATACTGTTAATTTAATCAATGTTGCTAGATTACATCCACAAAAGGGGATTGATCGTTTAATTCGCTCAAGTACACAAGTCTATAATGAAGGATATAAACATGATTTATATTTAATCGGTGGCGGTGAACTTGAAGATGAGCTGAAAAAATTAGTTGAAGATTTAAAGGCTGATCATATTCATTTTCTGGGTTTTAAGAAAAATCCTTATCGCGATATTGCAGAATGCGATTTATTTGTATTAAGCAGCTTGTATGAAGGTTTTGCAACAATCATCAATGAAAGTCTTATTGTTGGTACACCAGTACTTACAACTAGAGTAAGTGGTTGTGAAGAGCAGATTACAGATCCTTCTTATGGCTGGATTGTAGAAAATAATGAAGAAGCCTTAACAAATGGTTTAAGAGAGGCTCTTAAAGATTTAGAAAAATTAAGAAAAAAGAAACAAGAATTATGTCATTATAAGTATGATAATGAAGGAATATTAAAAGAATTTATGGATGTTCTTTAAAAGTGAGGTAAGTAATGAGAAAGCAAGAAAAGCTGTTACATATACTGGTAATCGTATTTTTAGCGATTCAACCAATTATAGATATGGACTATTTGATCTATGATTTTTTAGATCAGTTTGGTTTGCCTAGATTATCTACAATTCTTCGTTTTGTAGTTGTACCATTATTACTTATTTTTTCTTTTATTCTACGTGATAAAAAGAAAAAGAGAACTTTTATTGCAGTAGGAACTTATGGAGTTCTACTGTTAGTTTATTTTGTGTTACATGCAAAACAAGCAGCGAGTCTTGTTGAACGTTTAGCTTTTACTGATAACTTTTATTTCAATACTTTTCAGGAATTAACCTATGTATTAACACTTGTTATTCCGTATTTCCTTGTTTATTTAATTTATAACGAAAACTTTAATGAAAAAGAAGTAAAACTCATTACTTGCATTTTATCGGCATCTATCAGTATTACCATATTAATTGGTGATTTATTTGTCTTTGCAAAAAGTACATATTATGGATATACAGTAGGTAATATTTTTACCTGGTTTAATGGCATATATCAAGCATATCATCCTAGAACTCTAGCTTCTAAATTCTTTTTTAATGAAGGAAATACAATTGGTATTTTGTTATTTATGATTTTACCAATGATGTACTATTTCTTTTATCGAGAAGAAAATAAGAAGAATAAGATATATTTAGCAGCACTAATCTTTATTCAATCTTTATCTATGCAGATGCTAGCAACTAGAGTTGCGACATATGGCGCTGTTGTAATGCCGGTATTATTTTTAGCTATTTACTTATTTACCGTACTCATTACAAAAACAGAAAAATTTCAAAAGACGATTTGTTTTGTGACTGTTATATTTGCGGCAATATTTGCCATGATTTTACCAATGACACCAGCAGTTCAAAACCAGAAAGTTGATGCCAAAAATGATACAGCTTTATTACATAATGGTATGGCTGATTTAGGTAAAGAAGAATTAGCCAACGCTGATGATTTAGTTCCAGGATCTGTAGAATATATCAACTTCTATGTTTATATGTTTGAAACATATGGTATCAATGCCCGTTATATTCAATCTGTTCCAAGTATGTATTATACCGAGTATTATAGCTATCAAGTCGATCCTAAATTCTGGGTTGATGTCACATTTATGCCAGTATTTGACCGTGTGAGTGGTAGACAAATAGAAACGATATTCTTTAATTACAAATACCAAAACTTAACCCAAAAAGAGAAACTGTTAGGAATGGGATATAGTACATTTATGAATGGTTCAATTGTTTTAGAACAAGACTTTAAACAACAGATTTATACACTGGGTTATATTGGTGAACTTTTATGTGTACTTCCTTGGATATTTGTTATTTTCTATGGTCTATATCACTTTATACGTAAATTTAAAAAACTATTTACTTTAGATAATTTAGTGATGGCTGTTAGTGCTGCAGCAGGACTTGGCGGAGCTTGGTTAAGTGGACATATGCTTGATCAGTTTATTACAACAACATATCTTGCTTTATTAGTTGCAATGCTGTTGCATCATATTAAGGAGGCAGAATGAGACCGACAGTAAGCGTAATTGTGCCTTGTTTTAACGCAGAAAAAACGGTTGTTAGAACATTAGACAGTCTAGTACAGCAAACACTTGTTAATTTAGAAATTATCGTTATCAATGATGGTTCTACAGATCACACAAAAGATATTATTGAAAACTATATTACTGACCACAAAGAAATAAATATTTGTTTATATACAAAAGAAAATGAAGGAATAGCTTCAGCAAGAAACTATGCTTTGACTAAAGTGCATGGTGAATATTTTGGTTTCTTGGATAGTGATGACTATGCTGAAAAAGAAATGTTTGAAGATTTATATCAGCTTGCTAAAAAAGATAATCTTGAGGTAGCAGTATCTGATTTCTGGTGGGAAATGGATGATTCACAAAGGCTTGAAAAAGAAGGGCCATATAACTGTAAACAAGATATGATGGTTCATTTGTTTGCCGTATTATGGAATAAAATTTATAAAACAGACTGGATTAAGTCTCTAGATGTACGTTTTCCTGATGGTAACCGTTATGAAGATGCCTGTTACCTGTATTGCTTGTGCATGCATATTAATCGTATTGGTTTTACAAATAAGCCTTATGTACATTATGTTCAACAAAAATCAAGTATTACGCATACTAACAACCACCAGGTAAAAAATATGATTTCTGTTTTTGAAATCATTCTCGATTATTACAAAAAGCATAATAAGTATGAAGAATATCATGACGCTCTTGAATATATACATATTAAGTTTTTCTTAGGAAACAGTTTTCTAAGAAGTGCCCGCATTGCCGATAAGAAAGATAGACATGATACGATTGAACTGGGTTGGGATTTATTAAATAAAGAATTTCCAGACTGGCATAAAAATCCTTATTTAAAAACAATGAAAGGAATGAAGAATAAATACTTTTCAATGGTATATTCATGGAATATTTATTTCTTTGCCTGGTTGTTTAGAAATTTCAAGAAAGACAATGTCTAGTTTGTTGAATAGATATGTGTGGGTTATAATAAACAAGTAGAAAATTAAAAGAGGTATAAAATAATGACGCTCTTATCAATAGTAGTACCATGTTTTAATGAAGAAGAAACTGTAGATATTTATTATGAAGCAGTAACTAAAGTATTAAATACCATGGATTTAGAATATGAAATTATATTCGTTAATGACGGTTCTAGAGATAGAACATTAGAAAAAACATTAGCTCTGCATGACAAATATCCAAAAAATGTTAAGGTAGTAGACTTCAGCCGTAACTTTGGAAAAGAAGGAGCTCTTTTAGCAGGATTAAGACATACAAAAGGTGATTATGTTACTGTTATGGATGCAGATTTACAAGATCCACCTGAATACTTGCCAAAGATGTTTGAGGTAATGGAAAAAAATAACGATGATGTTGTAGGGACTAGACGCGTTACGAGAGTTGGCGAACCAGTTATTCGTTCATTTTTTGCTCGTCAGTTTTACAAGTTAATCAATCATTTCTGCGAAGTGGAAATTGTGGATGGTGCTCGTGATTATCGTTTAATGAAAAGACAGGTAGTTGATTCAATTTTATCTTTAAATGAATATAGTCGCTTTTCAAAGGGATTATTTGTTTGGGTAGGTTATAAAATTGAATATCTTGAATATGAAAATATCGAACGCGTGGCTGGAGAAACAAAATGGTCTTTTTGGAAACTGTTCCGTTATGCGTTAGATGGCATTATTGAATATACAAATGCTCCACTAGAAATCTCTTTTGTCTTTGGTGGCTTTTTAACTTTTGTAACAACAATAGAATTAATTATTTTGCTAATCACGTCATTATGTGGTAAGGTAATAACCACTGCGACAATTTTAATATCGTTAATATTATTTATCGGGGGATGTATTTTATTAGCGATTGGTATACTTGGGGAATATATGGCAAAGACATATAGTGAAGTGAAGGGAAGACCGCAGTACATTGTTAGAAAATTCTACGACTAATTAGGAGACGTACTTCATGACAAATAAACCAGTAAAAAAAACACATAAAAAAATAGATCCAGTTAAAAGAAGAAATCGCAAGATTAATAATAGTCTTGTTATCAGTCTATGCGTATTATCAATTTTTATTATTGTATTCTTTGTATTTAATATTGTTACTGTAGCAATGAAAAAAGAAGCCAGTGGAAAAAATAATTCACTGTCTGCAGAGACAAATAAAACATTACGAAATGACCAATATGAAATCGGAAATAACCCGACAGCAATTCAAAAAGAATATTTCCAGGCATTAACAGATGCAGTGAAGAGTTCTGACAATAAAAAAATCGCTGAAGAAGTTGTATATAACTTCGTTGCTGACTATTTCACATGGACAAATAAAGATGGTAACTATGAAATTGGTGGCCTTCAATATATTTACAGCAGTTCAATCGGTTCCTTTGAGGAATGGTCACGTTATAACTTCTATTCTGATTTAGATCTTTATATTTCACAAAAGGGACGTTCTCATTTGATTGAAGTAAAAAATATTACTACCGATAAAGAGGTTGTAGAAGCACCAGATTTCTCTACATATTATTGGGAAGATTCAGAAACAAAGAAAGAATTATCTTTTGAGTGCTATGAAGTAAATGTAAGCTGGACTTATGCTTCTAATGGTGCAGATGTTGATAATTTCCCTACAGGAGCTCGTTTCTTTGTCATTAACAATAATGGAAGATGGGAAATTGCAGAATTCTATGACTATGAAAGTATCAGAGAATGGGAAGCTCAAAATACGAGCACTGATACAACAAATAACGGATAAGGAGGTTCATTATGCAAGATATCAATAGTGGAAATTCTATGCCGGAAATGCCAAGAAAAAAATCAAGCAAAAGAGAATTATCAAGTGAAGAAATGAAGCAATATGAAAAGTATTTAACGGATAATTCTGAAAGAGTTCAAGAAAAACAAACGCAAGAGCCTCATAAAGCTCCAAATACGCAACCTCATAAAAAGAAGAAAACAAAAGACTACACAACACAAAATATTATTCTTTGTGTATTAGCTCTTATTGGTGAAATTGGCATTGTGATCACAATGCTTAACACAACTCAATTTTCAAGTGTAAGTAAAGGCTTATTCATTTTAATCAATGTCTTAATCCTTTTATTTATCCTTGTATTAAATATTTCACTATTAATGGCTATTCGTTCTCATAAAAAACCATTCTATGTAGTAAGTATGGTGTTTATTGCTTTATTTGTGGCTATTGGCAGTTATGGTACTTATGCATTTTCCAGAGTAAATGGTAATATTCATAAAATCACCGGTTCTACAACAGTAGAATCTGTATCGACAAGCTTAATTGTTTATTCTGAAAGTGGTACACAATCTATTACAGATGTTTCCCAACTTGAAGGTAAGACAGTTGGTTTTGCAACAGGTACAAATACAGCAACACTAGGTAAAAACCAAATTGATTCACGAAATTTAAATGTAAGTTATTCTGAATATCAAGATTATTCAAGTTTAATTCTTGCCTTGTTTGATGGCTCGATTGATTGTGCTATTTTACCTACAAACTACGAATCCATTTTCCAATCAGAAACAAGTTTAAAGGATTTGATTGCTAATACTACAAGTATCTTGGATTTTGAAGAAAAAGTAACTATTCAAAATCAGGCGGGCAGTGATAAGGATATTACCAGTGAACCATTTACTGTGTTACTAATTGGTACAGCTGATGGACTAAGTGACACAATGATTTTATGCTCTGTAAATCCAATCAGCATGAAAGTGACGATGAGTTCTATTGCAAGAGACTCTTATGTTCCTATTACTTGCTATAATGGCGGTCAATCTAAAATTAACGCTGCTAGAGCTGTAAGTAGAGATTGTTTAATCAATACAATTGAAAGTCTAACAGGTGTGGACATTGACTATTATGTTGATACAAACTTCCAGGGTGTCGTAGATATTGTAGATGCATTAGGTGGAATTGTAGTAGACAGCCCACTAGCTTTCGTTGGTCAAAATGCATCAAGTGAAAGAGGACACTATACAGTATATGTTCCTGCTGGAGAACAAGTAACATTAGATGGTGAACAAGCATTAGCGTTTGCTAGAGAAAGACATCTATTTGCATCAGGTGACTTTGCTAGACAAGAGCATCAGCAACAAGTTATTGCGGCTATTGTGCAAAAGATTATGCGTACAAGAGATATCAATACATTCTTAAATGTATTACAGGCTGCAGGAGACAATATCCAAACTAACTTTACTTTAAATCAAATGACTAACTTTGTAAGTTATGCAATGCAAAAGGCAAACCGTTACTACGATTCAAGTCATATTGAAAAGATATTGGATATTCAAAGTTCAAGAGTTACTGGTTATTCATCAAGTAAATGGGATGAGGGCTCACAGATAGCACTATACATTTATCGTTTATGGCAAGGATCTATTACAGATACACGTAATGCGATTGAAAGAAATATTAATTTAGATAGTCCAATTACAGCGGAATCAAGCAAAATAAAGTGGTCTATTAACTGGGAATTTACAAAACCAAGTATTTCTCAAGATGCATATGCTGAAACGATTATTGCCCCAGAAACACCACCAGAAAAACAATGTGGTGAAAATGAAACATTAAATGAAGATGGAGCATGTGTTGCAATAAATCCAACACCAACACCAAGCGCTACGCCAACAGCTACTCCAGAAGCTACTGCTACGCCAACACCAACACCAAGTGCTACTACAGTACCAACTGCTCAACCAACAGTTGCTCCAACAGTAGCACCAACACCAGTGCCTACACCGGTCCCAACGCCAGAACCTACTCCAGAGCAAACTCCAGAACCAACACCACAACCTTCTACACCAACTCCTGGTTCTGAATCAGCAGGTGGAGAAGAAGCTGATGCGACTACACCTAAATCTGAAGGTTAATAAAATGAAACACTTAAGCCTAAAAACTTGAGTGTTTTTTCTTTATTCAATATTTGAAAATTGTATATTTTCATTAAACTTACGATGAGCAAACAGTTAAACACTGATTGAATCAAACATACAAAAATGATAATATAAATAAAAGAGGTGTCGTAATGAATTGTCTCTATGGTAAAAGTTATGATGATACTTTTTGTTCCACAACATTTGATTGAATTTTTATTTCGATAAGACAGTTGTGGCTTTTATTATGAAACAAATGACACACATAAAAAGATAACATCAAGGAGGATATAAGATGTTAAAAGGTATTGCTGCTTCACAGGGTATTGCTATTGCTAAAGTATACAAACTTGAACCACCTGTTCTATCTATCACAAAAAAAGAAGCTGTTGTTGAAGAAGAACTAAACAAGTTAGATGCTGCTTATAGCAAAACAGTAGCTGATATTGAAAGAATTAAAGAAATTGCTTCTAAAAACTTATCTGAAGAAGAACTAGCTATTTTTGATGCTCACTTAATGATGGCTAATGACCCAGAATTCCGTAGTCAAATCGAAGAAATCATCAAAAATGAAAAAGTAAATGCTGACTACGCAGCTGATGTAGTTTCTAAAAACATGATTACTATGTTTGAATCTATGGATGATGATTATTTCCGTGAAAGAGCTGCAGATATTAAGGATGTTACATATCGTTTAAATTGTAATTTAGCAGGTGTAGAAATTCCTAACTTAGCAACATTAAGCGAACCAGTTGTTATTGCAGCTAAAGACTTAACACCATCTGATACAGGTTCTCTAAACAAAGAATTTGCTAAGGGATTTGTTACTGAAATGGGTGGACGTACAAGCCACAGTGCTATTATGGCAAGATCTCTTGAAATTCCAGCAGTTGTTGGTTGCAAAGGTATTTTAACTGAAGCTAAGAGTGGCGATGTTATTTTACTTGATGCATTAAAGGGTGAAGTTGTAATTAATCCTAGTGAAGAAGAAGTTAAAGAAGCTACAGAAAGACAACAAGCATTCTTAGAAGAAAAAGAAGCTCTTAAAGCATTAAAAGATGCTGAAAGTATTTCTACAGATGGACACAAAGTTGAATTAGTTGGTAATATCGGTTCTGTACAAGATGTTGAAGGTGTTCTTGCTAACGGTGGTGAAGGTGTAGGTCTATTTAGAACAGAATTCTTATACATGCAAAGCCAAGAAGACTTCCCAGATGAAGAAACACAATTTGAAGCATATAAAGCAGTACTAGAAGCAATGAATGGCAAGAAGGTAGTTATTCGTACTCTAGATATCGGTGGCGATAAGAAATTAAACTACTACACATTTGAAGAAGAAATGAACCCATTCTTAGGCGTAAGAGCTGTTCGTTTCTGCTTAATGCGTAAAGATATTTTCCGTGTTCAATTAAGAGCATTACTACGTGCCAGTGCTTATGGTCAATTAGCTATCATGTTCCCAATGATTGCTACTGTTAAAGAATTCCGTGAAGCAAAAGCTCTATATGATGAAGAAAGAGCTAAGTTAATTGCTGAAGGCATTCCAGTAGGAGAAAAAGTTGAAGTTGGTATTATGATTGAAATTCCAGCCGCTGCTGTATTAGCAGATAGACTAGCTAAAGAAGTTGACTTCTTCTCAATTGGTACAAATGACTTAATCCAATACTCAATGGCTGCTGACCGTATGAGCCAAAACGTTTCATACTTATATCAACCTCTAAACCCATCTATTTTACGTCTTGTTAAGATGGCTATTGATGGAGCTCATAAAGAAGGTAAATGGTGTGGAATGTGTGGAGAAATGGCTGGTGATGAATTAGCTGCTCCTGTACTATTAGGTCTAGGTCTAGATGAATTCTCAATGAGTGCTACATCAATCCTGCGTGCTCGTAAGATGATTAACAACTTATCTTATGAAGAAATGCGTAAACTAGCTCTTGAAGCTGTTGATTTAGATACAATGGATGAAGTTGTAGAACTTATCGAAAAGAATATTAAATAATGATGTATAATTTGGGGTGTGGAAACACACCTCATTTTTTTAATGGTTGAATATGAAAAAGATATTATTTATTTCTAGTACAGGTGGTCATTTGACAGAACTGTTGCAATTGTCACCTTTATTTTCTGAATATGATTATCACATTATTACAGAAAAGACAAAATCAAATATGAATTTATACAATAAATATGGAAAGGATCATGTTGATATGCTTGTTTATGGCACTAAGTCTCACCTTATTCCATATCTTTTCAAGTTTACTTATAACTGTATAAAGTCTTATGTTTTATTTAAAAAAATAAACCCGGATATTGTGATTACAACGGGTACTCATACTGCTGTTCCAATGTGTAAAATAGCACATAAACATGGAAAAAAAGTTATCTGGATTGAAACTTTTGCTAATTCTACTACCCCAACTAAAGCCGGAGAAATGATTTATCCGATTGCTGATTTATTTATTGTACAATGGGAAAGTATGCTTAAAGTATATCCAAATGCTGTATATAAAGGATGGATTTTCTAATGATATTTGTAACTTTAGGAACAAACGATAAACAGTTTACCAGGCTTCTTGATGCTTGTGAAAAAGCAATAGAAGAGAAAGCGATAACAGATAAAGTAGTTGTTCAAGCTGGTTTTACAAAATATGAAAGTAAAAATATGGAGATTTTTGATTACATGGACCGTGATCAGTTTTCTACTTTTATGAACAGTGCTGATTTAGTTATTACTCATGGTGGCGTAGGAACGATTATGACTGCTCTAAAAGAAAGAAAAAAGATATTAGCTGCTGCTAGACTTTCTGAATATCATGAGCATGTAAATGATCATCAGATACAGTTATTAACTTCTTTTGAAAAAGAAGGTTATTTAATCTATATGCATGATTTAAGCGATATAAAACCATATTTGGAAAAAGTAAAAAGCTTTGAACCGAAAATGTATCAAAGCAATCAGGAATATTTTGTAAATGAAATTAAAAATTGGATTGATTCACATTAATCCTTTTTTTGTATATAAAATTCTTGCATTGTATCTAGACATAAACATCCTAGACTAAATCCATATACTAAACCACAGTCAATATGGTAAATATGATCACGTAGTATCATTTTCCCTTTATATTCATCACCATAAAATAGTGTTGGCATATGACCTACTATCATAATTTTATCTTGAAGAGGGTTGTCATCTAAGCCAATATGTGACCATAGTAATTCTTCTTTTGGTACTTCAGCAATATTGATACCTCTATAATTATGCTCTTTCAGGCCGGCATGAACTAAGAGATATTTTTTGTCTCTGATTGTTATTTCTTTATAGTATTCACGATGCTCAAAGAAAGCTTCCAAATTATAACAATCAGGAAAACTTGAAGATAAGAATTGATCCATCGTTTTAATGCCACCATTCATATGTAACCATCTTGTTAAATCCATATTTATTCTTAATGTACCAGGATTTAATTTTTCCATGATTAAAGCATCAATATACTTTGCAAACCATTCATCGTGATTGCCAAATATTAAATGTATATTTTCATGATTCATTATTGTTTGATAAATACCAATAGGATCAGGACCACGGTCACAAACATCACCAATGATGTATAACTCATCGTAGTCAGTAAAACTAATTTTATTCAGCATTTCATCAAATTCCGCTTTACAGCCATGGATATCGCTCATTACATATGTAGACATAAATATATTTTAACATGTTATGAATTACTGTTTTCAATTTCCACTAAAATTAATGTGTTTTTTTCGGTTGAAAAGAGAATTTGTGTACCAGGCTTAATATTTTGTTTGGAAACGATACGACCATTATTTAAAAACAGGGTATTATCGTCAATTGAAAATTCATGTTTAACAAATTCAGTTTTTTTTGTTGCGCTGGGAATAGAAATATTTACATTTACAGTAACTGTATTATTTTGAACATGGGTGATTAAGCCACTTGCAAAAGAAAGGCTCGTATCTTCTTTTTTGTTACAGCCAAGTAAACAGAATAAACATAAAATAAGTCCAATTAACTTCTTTTTCATGATTTTACTATAGCAATGCTAAATGAATAAAGGTGAAATACTAAGTGAATTTATAGTGAACAAATTTCTTATTTGTATGTAGAATAATTGTGTATGAAAAAATATATCAATTTAGTGTTAGGGTCTGTTTTATTAGCAGCAGGAATATGGTTATTTGTTACACCAAATCATATTAACTTTGGTGGTATTGTCGGTTTATCACAACTTATTGAACAAGGATTAAGATTTCTATTTCCAATCCCTGAAAGCATCAATTTGTTAGGTATTATCAACTTTTCATGTAATGTACCTTTATTCATTATGGCTTATAAAATTATGAATAAAGATTTTTGTGTTAAAACATTAATTTCTCTCTTCATACAAACAGTTTTATTATCAATTTTACCAGTCATACAACAACCGTTAGTAGATGATATGCTGCTTAATGTTATATTTGGAGCATTTATTTGTGGCATGGGTGTTGGTATTGCTTTAACGAGCAGTGGATGTTGTGGAGGAACGGATATTGCAACAGTATGTCTAGTGAAAAAGAAACCGGATTTAAAAACAGGACAATTATCCATTTGTTTTAATATCATTTTATTTGCAGTATGTTTAACAACTTATGATTTAACAACAATTATGTATTCAACTGTTTTTGTGGCTATTTTATATACTGTAGCGGATCATTTTCATTCCCAAAATATTAATGTGTCAGTGATTATTTTTACAAAAAACAGTGAAGTAAAACAAAGAATTATGAAAGAGATGGGGCGAGGAGTAACACTTTGGGATGGTCGAGGTGCCTATACTAGTAAAGAAACAGAAGTCTTATATGTAGCCATCAATAAATATGAAGAAAGTCAGATAGAAGCTATTCTGCACGATACAGATCCTCATGCGTTTGTTTCTTATATTTCAGGTGTAAAAATACACGGAGGCTTTGAAAAGCGCTTATAAGCAACAATTCATACTTTATTTTGAATAAGTGCTTTGATATAATAGATAGGCAAAAATTTTAACAGAAAGGGTGGTACTTACTATGGGAAGAGCACATGAAGTGCGTGCAGCATCAATGGCTAAAACTGCTGCAATTAAATCTAAATTATATTCACGTTATGGAAAGGAATTATATATAGCTGCTAAATCAGGTGTACCTGACCCTGATATGAACCTTGCATTAAAGCGTAAAATTCAAGAAGCTAAGAGCAATCAAGTTCCTGCTGATGTTATTAAAAGAGCAATTGAAAAGGCAAAAGGTGGAACTGACGAAAACTATACAGAAGCTCGTTATGAAGGTTTCGGACCTGGCAACAGCACAATTATCGTTGATTGCTTAACAGATAATACAAACCGTGCAATTACAGATGTTAAAACATGTTTTAACAAATGCCATGGTGCAAAATTAGCTAACAGTGGTGCTGTAAGCTACAACTATGAATCTGTAGGCTTATTTGTATTTGCTTATGAAGATGAAGATGCAATGCTTGAAGCAATGATGGAAGCTGAAGTAGATATACAAGATATTTCAGTGGAAGATGGCGAAATGACAGTTAAGACAACATTCCAGGATTTTGGTAAAGCTCAAGACGCTATCGAAAAAGTAATTCCAGATGTTGAATTTGATGTTTGTGAAGCTACATTACTTCCTACAGAATTTGTTACATTAGACACACAAGAAGATAAAGAAGCATTCGATAAATTATTAAGCATGCTAAATGATTGTGACGATGTAAACAAAATTTATACAAACGTAAAAGGTGAATAAATAAAAAATGACACATCAATTTGATGTGTCATTTTATGTAAAGAGCTCCACCAACTTCTTTAGAGAGGAGTTCTTTTCTTTTTTCTTCAGCAAAGATAGAAGAATAGAAGAGTGTTGTTTTATATTCCATTTCTCTATAAGGTAATGGAACTTTAGCAAATCTTGAAGCGATAGCTACTTCTTTTTTTCTCATGTTATGGAGATATTCTCTACCTTTATCATTAAAAGCTAAAATTCTTAAAGTATCTAATGGGGGTAGTTTTTTTACATCTTCTTTTGTAATTTGATTTGCAGCTTGTAATAAGGTTCTACGAATTCTACTTGATGTATAACGCCAGTTAGTCGCATCTTGTATAAAACCTTCATAAGTTGGATTCTTTTTAGCCTGTTCAATAATATGATTTTCAATTCCTTCACTAAATAAGAAAGTATCAGCAAGTCTTTTTGGATTACTTGTTAATAAATATGTACGAATATATGGGTAATAGTCTTCAATAAAGGTCATACCTTTTTCTTTGATGACTTCTTCCATTGGAGTGGTGTTATTCAAGTCTTGATTATCTTTTAAAGCTTTTCTAATGGCTGTAGCGCTTGATATATTTTCGTGCATTTCTTCATCAAGATAATTTGTAGTTCTCGTAATCGGGATTGGCTTAATATCTGTTCCTTGAATTTCTTTTAAATAAGCAACAGCTAAAATATCGTTAGGACGCATTTTTGTTGTTAATAAGCTGTATGACTTGGGAAAACTCATCCCTGAATCTAAAGAAACATGTAAATGGTCTGGATTGATGGATGTTTCAGCAATTTCTATCAAGTTATCAAGGTTGCCACATTCACTTCCAAATGAAAGTGAATTGATACCTGCTAACTTAAGCAATGTTAAAGCTCCATGAGCAAATTGATTACAACTTTGAGTTGCATATATATATGGAAGTTCAATAACTAAATCGACACCATTTTGTACAGCACATTTCGCTCTTTCCCATTTATCAATAATTGCTGGTTCCCCACGCTGTACAAAGTTTCCTGACATCACAGCAATTAATAAGTCACAATTTGTTATTTTCCGTGCTTCTTGTATTTGATACATGTGTCCAGTATGAAATGGATTATATTCTGCTACAATTCCTGTAATTTGCATATTGTTACCTTGTCTTTCTATTCCTTTGTCTATGTTACAATAAAAGTACTTGGAGGAACAAGCGTATGTATTTAGCTACGACAATATATAAACCAGATAATGAAGTAAAGGGATGTGTTCAAATCGTTCATGGAATGGAAGAACATCGTAAAAGATATGAAGATTTTGCAAATACTTTAAAAGAAAATGGCTATGGAGTCATTTCTTACGATTTACCAGGACATGGAGAAACAGCAGGAGATGATTATGGCTATTTTGGTGATGAAGGATGGCAAACACTAATTGACAGTGTAGAAGAAATAAACAAGTTATGTCATGAAACTTTTGGTGATGTTCCTGTATATTTGTTTGGACATTCTATGGGCAGTATGGTAAGCAGATGCTATATCCAAAAGCACGATCAAAATATTGACGGCTTAATATTATCAGGTGCTCCTAATTATCAGAAGGCAGCACCATTTGGGATTGTAGTAGGAAATATATTAAAAGTATTTAAAGGCAAGAAAGGACATAGTAAATTACTTGATTCTTTAATTACAGGCTCATTTAACAAGAAAGTAGATAATCCTAGAACACCTAGTGACTGGATTAGTTACAATGAAGAAAATGTAGATCAGTTTATTGAAGATCCTTTATCCGGTGTTCCTTTTACAATAGGTGGATATGTTCATGAACTTGAAGGAATGGTTCAAATGCATGATGTATCACAATATGAATGTAAAAACAAAAATTTACCTATTTTATTTGTTGTAGGAGAAGATGATCCATGTACTGGAGGTACGAAAGGTTTAGAAGACTCCAAGAATACATTAGTAAAAGCAGGGTACTCAAATATCAAAATTAAACAATTTTCTCATATGAGACACGAAATTTTGAACGAAATTGAAAAAGATGAAGTAAAAAATACAATTATTGCGTGGCTAAATGAGTTATCTCATTGACTTTAAAGGCGCTTTTGGTATAATCTATTTCTGTTGACGATAAGGAGGTCTTTTACTGTGAAGTGGACACTTGCAGATTTATTGCAAAATGATTCTGGAAACGTTTCTTTTGATGAAGATATTACTATTGATGCATCTCTGTTTGATAATAATAGTCGTATCAATTCAGTAAAAGATATTCATATTAGCGGACACGGTTATCTGGATGAAGATGAAAATCGCTTCTATGTAGATTTGCATGTTTCTGGTACAATGTTAGTTCCGGATGCAATTACAAATGAAGAGATTGAATATCCGTTTGAAACAGATAGTGATGAAACGTACGTTTTTGAAAAATGTGACGAGGACGGTGTTCGTTTCGTAACAAATGAAGTCATTGAGCTTCTTCCAGCGATAGTTGATGATATTATGCTGGAAGTTCCATTACAGGTGACAAACGCTTCGGCTGATGATTATCCTCATGGTGATGGCTGGAGAGTAATTACAGAAGAAGAGTATCAGAAAAGTCAGGAAAAAAGGATTGATCCTCGCCTGGCAAAACTGAAAGAATTCAAAGTAGATTGAAAAGTAGGAGGTGCTAGGCAATGGCAGTACAACAAAGAAGGAACTCAAGTACAAGAAGGGACAAGAGAAGAACTCACTATAAGTTAAATGCCCCAACACTTGTTAAGTGTCCAGTTTGTGGTGAAATGAAACAACCACATCACGCATGCCCTAACTGCGGATCTGTTGGTAGTGAAAAAACATCCGCAAAAGCAGGCGAATAATCGAAGAATGATAGAAAATCCCATATGGGATTTTTTATTTTATACATTTTAAATTAGAATTTAACTTTTCACTTCAGTAAACAAAAGTTATTGAATCAGAAAATGTATGCGGTTACAATTAAATTGATAGGAAAAGCATATTAATATGAAAAAGTTGATTTTATGTATTACATTGTTGTGCACAATAATGATTGCTGGAATTGTTACTGTAAATGCTTATTCTGGTTCACAATCTGATTCAAGAGTGGATATGATTTGATGGTCTCAAGGTGGCGGAAGTAATATGTACTGGACAGGTGTGACGAATAAATTGAGCTATGATAAATTTGCTCCTTGTGTTGTGGCAGGTAATAGCGAATACGCTTGTGGTATTGCAGTAGGACAATCCTCTTATGGAGAACATGGCAGATGGCTAAATAATTCGGTAAATGTTGTAGTACATGGATTGACTACAGAATCTGGAGGTTATACAGGACCTTTACAATATCTAATTAATGTTACTGTTAAAGATTCGGATAGATAATATGATGACTATATTTATTAAAAAAATGAAGAATTCATTTACTAACTATAACTATTTAATAGATGAATTTTTTTAGGAGGTCGCATATGAAAAAATCGGTTTTATTACTCTGTATTTTTTTACTTATTTTTTCAGGATGGTTTTCATTGAAGGATTTTACTAGAATATCACTTAGTAAGGCAACCACTATAGCTTATTATTGTGATCCACAAAAAAAATCTAGTGATAATTACCAATTGCAGATAGCTCATAATGTTGATGAAATTCCATCAAGAGAATTTCATGAAACATTTGAATCACTTTTAATACAAAATCACCTTTATTCGCTTAAAGTTGTGTATACTTTTGAAAACCAGACAAATAGATCATTAATACAATTTTCTTATTCATCTAATACTCCTGGTATTGAAAAACGAATGTGGTTGGATAATGGAGTTTTTGATCCAACAGTCATTGAAACTTATAGTACAGATAAAATAAACAAAAATACACATATAGCTTCATTCTTTCTAAATGATAAAATTGTCGAAGCGTTTCCTCTTGTATTAGATGAATCTAATGGAGGGATGTATAATCTTTTATCAACAGAAGGTTATGAGGAATATCTTAAAGATAATATAGATCAATTTATATCAGATCTTGAAAAGATATATCCTGAGATAAAATATGGTTTAAGCAATTATAGTAATGCAATAATAATCGGAGATCCTTCTGAACCATCTTACTTGGAAGAAGCGATAGAGTTAACATTTCTACATTTTATAACAGCTTTGGGTATTGCTGGAATTTTATCTATATTGCTATGCTCAAAATTTTTATCTTTGAGAAGAAAAATCTCGATTATGAAGATTGAAGGGATGTCAACGGAAAAAATTTTCTTTCAATTATATGAAAAGTATTATTTGATAGGTGTTTTTGCTTGCATAATACTTGTTGGTGGTTTTTCTTTTATATATTACAAAAATAATATTTATGCATTTAGAGTATTATGGCTTGTTTCAACAATAGAATTTCTGATGTTTGCAGGTATTCAGCAAATATTATCTTTTATACTTATTCCAATGATTAGTTTGATGCCAATTGTATCGTCAGAAAAAGGAAAAAATAATTTAAAAAGTTTATATTATTTGTCACTGGCTATTAAACTATTTGCTGTTATTTTAATCGTTCCAAGAATAGTTACTGCTATTCCAGATATTCAATCGTACTTTTTGATGAAATCAAGGTATGAGAAGGTAGATAATTCATTGAAAAATAGTTATTTCTTTAATACAAGATATGCATCCAATTATTTTAATGATTTTGGAAGTGACAGCTATAATAAAGTTTATGAATCGTTCACAAAGAATCATCTAATACGGTTTAATCGAGATTATTTATATGAAAATGAAACCGAGATGATACCTTGCTATGTTACAAAGATAGAATATATAGAAGATCAGGGGTTAATAAAAGATGGAATTGATTACGACAATGATATTGTTATTTATCTGAAAGAAGGGCAAAATTACGATTTAGAAAAAATAAAATATTTTGCACAATTTAAAACATTTGAAACTTCAAAAATAGATTTTGTTTATTATTCAAATCTTCCAAAAACATATTCTCTATATGAACTTTTATATTCAGATTATACAAATGGAGATCCAATTGTATGTGTACCTGAAGAAATAGCTGTAAAAGGACAGATTGAAGGAAGTTGTATATATTATGATGGCACTTTAGATGAGGTGCAAAAATATGTAGATGGTGTATTTAATGAAAATGGCTACGAAGCTGCGTTAAGAATGGGACCATCGGTGAAACTGTATGAACAATTCTATGCATATTACAGCAATATTTATACAAGAAATATAATCAGGTTAATATTGATGCTTATAGCATATTTTTTGGCACATAGATTATTAGTTAGTACAGATATGGAGTGTAATAGAACAAGATATTATTTATCAAAAGTAGAAGGAGTAAGTCCTTATCCTGTTTGTAAATATATGATTAAAGTGGCTTCTCCAATGATTGTAGGAATTATCTTAGTTTGCATAAAGGGATTAGCTGAAACTACTGTAATGAATATTATATACACGGTGTTATTTTTGCTTATTATAGAATTAATTTCTTATATCTGGTTTAAAAATAAAGCAAAGAAAATATGGAGAGAATAATATGAACATTGAAATCAATCATTTAACAAAAAAATACGGAAATATTACTGTATTTGATGATATTAGTTTATCTATTCCAGATGGAAAAATGACTTGTATTTTTGGTAAAAGTGGATGTGGAAAAACGACACTTTTAGATATTGTTGGATTTTTAGAACCATATCAGAATGGTGAAATTTTATACAATGGAAAAGAAGTAGAAAATAAAAAAGAACAGCAGAAAATGTTAAGGAAAGACATTGGATTCATCTTTCAAGATTATGGGTTAATTGAAAATGAAACAGTAGAACAAAATTTGCTACTTGTAGACAAGATAAAAAAAGATAAAAACCGTGAAAAGCATATTAAAACTGTATTTGAAGAATTACAACTTGAGGAATGCATGTTGAAAAAGAAAGTTCATGAACTTTCCGGTGGAGAACAGCAAAGAGTGACAATAGCTAAAATTATCTTAAAAAATCCAAAGCTAATATTGGCTGATGAACCAACTGCATCTTTAGATCCTGAAAATAAACAAATCGTATTAGAGTATTTAAAAAGTTTTGCTGAGTATGGGAAAACAGTTGTAGTAGTTAGCCATGATACAAATGTAATAGAATATGCTGATTATACAATTGACTTACAAAAATTAAAGAATAATTAAAAAATGGTCGCAAATATGTAAATATTCTTGCATAATTAATAACTAATTTGGATCAATCCAAAAATGTGGATGAAGTATTTCTTAAGGAAATGCTTCTTTTTTATTGTTTTTGGACGTAATTATGGTAGACTAGTGGTAGAAAGTGTCAAAATGTGGCGGAAAGTGGGTGATTATATATGTTTATGGGCGAATATAGACATAGTCTTGACGCAAAAAACAGAATGATTATTCCAGCCAAATTCCGTGATGAATTAGGAAACACTTTCGTTGTTACAAAAGGTTTAGATGGATGCTTAACGGTATATACATCCAGCCAATGGACAAAAATTATCGAACAACTTGAAAAACTACCTACAACAAAAAAAGAAGCAAGACAATATGTCCGCTACTTAACATCTAAAGCAAGTGAATGTGAGTTAGATGGACAAGGTAGAATTCAACTTCCACAGGTGCTTGTAGCTGCAGCAGATATCAAAAAGAAATGTGTTGTAGTAGGAGCAGCAGACCATGTAGAAATATGGTCAGAAGAAAGATGGAATGCATATGAAGAAGAAGCTGCTGAAAGCTTTGAATCAATCGCTGAGACATTAACGGAGTATTTACAATAATGGAACATATTAGTGTATTACTTCATGAAACAGTAGATGCATTAAATGTTAAAGAAGATGGTATTTATGTTGATGGAACTCTTGGCAGAGGGGGACATGCAAAATTACTATTATCTAAATTAACAACAGGACATTTATATGCATTTGATAAAGACGCTACTGCAATTGAAGAAAGCAAAGAAAACTTAAAGGAATATTTAGATAAAGTGACATTTATTCATCATGATTTCAGTCATATGAAAGAATGTTTAAATGAAATGAATGTTCAAAAAGTAAATGGCGTCATGATGGACTTAGGCGTAAGTTCTCCTCAGTTTGATGATCCAAATAGAGGCTTTAGTTACCGCTTTGATGCAAAACTTGATATGCGTATGGATCAAAGCCAATCTTTATCAGCATATGAAATTGTTAATACATATTCTTTTGAAGATTTGATGAGAATACTTCTGAAATATGGTGAAGAAAGAAATGCAAAACAGATTGCTAGAGCAATTGAAAAAAGAAGAGCTGTTAAACCTATTGAAACAACATTTGAATTAGTGGATGTAATTAAAAGTGCTTTACCTAATAAAGTACTAAATAAAAAAGGACATCCTGCAAAACAAACATTCCAGGCTCTAAGAATCGAAACAAATCATGAACTTGATTCCTTAGAAGAAGGCTTAAAAGAAGCATGTGATTTATTAGATGTTAATGGAAGAATTGCAGTGATTACCTTCCACTCTTTGGAAGATAGAATGGTGAAAAATGTATTTAAAGAATTATCAACTCCACCATATGTAGATCCAAAGCTGCCAATTAAAGAAAACGAAAAAGAACAACCAGATTTCTTCTTAGTGACAAAGAAACCAATTGAAAGTAATGAAGAAGAATTATCTCAAAATCATAGAGCACACAGTGCAAAATTACGTGTAATGGAAAGGATAAACGAAAATGAAAAAGCAAAATAAAAAATATAGAAAGTTAAATTTAGTAGGATTCACAATTATGTTTGCCTTATTTTCTGCATCCTTTTATTTAGCAACAACATTGTTTTTAAGAACAAAAAACAATACTTTAAGTGCGCAGAAACAAAATATTGAACGTCAAATTGCTCAAATTCAAACACAGAATGATGCAATTAAAGTAGAAATTCAAACTCTAAGTACACGTGAAAGAGTAGATAATATTGCAAATGAAAATGGACTCTCGCTAAATCAAGATAATATTGTTACAATAGCTGTAAATAGCGGAGACTAGGATGCGCAGGAGAACAAAAAAAGTTACCTATATTATATTTATCTTAACATTAGTAGTAATGATACTAGTTGCTTCTAATGTTTTTTTGGTTTCTGTCGCGAAAGTACATTTAGGATCAGGTACTGACCTAAGTAAATATGCCGATTCAGCTAATACTGTGAAAACAACAAATAAAGCACTGCGTGGTAATATTTATGATCGTAATGGAACAATTATTGCCCAAGACAGCAGAACTTATAATATTGTCTGTATTCTAGATGAAAACCGCCCTGCAGTTGGTAATACTATTGCCTATGTTAAAGACAAAGAAGGTACAGCAGCAGCTTTATCAAAAATTTTAAAGATGAACTATGACACTTGTTTATCTTATTTAAACCAGGACGTATATCAAACAGAACTTGGTACAGCAGGCAGAAACTTGTCTAAATCTACAAAAGAAGAAATAGAAGCGTTGAATTTACCAGGTATTGAATTTACAGATTCTATTCAAAGAGTTTATCCACTTGGAACTTTCGCTTCCAATCTTATTGGTTTTGCTCAATCTGATGAAACAGGTTCTACAGTTGGTAAAATGGGAGCTGAATTATATCTTGATGGGTATTTGAAGGGGACTGATGGTTACAGTATTTATCAATCGGATAAAGACGGTAATGTTTTACCAGGAATGAAAGAAGAAACAGTATCGGCTGTGAATGGATATGATGTTTATACAACAATAGACTCTGTCATTCAGCAGGCATTGGAAGAATCTTTTGAAATGACAAATGACCAATTTGGTGCCGAGAGGGTATGGGGTTCTGTTATGGAAATCGATACAGGTAAAATACTTGCCTGGGGACAAAGCCCATCATTTGATCCAAATACATTAAATATTACGGACTACAATAACTATGGTACCCAGATTCCTTATGAACCAGGTTCTACATTAAAAACTTTTACATATGCAGCTGCGATAAATGAAGGTGTATATGATGGAAGTGAAGAAGTATACAGTGGTCCTTATTGTTTCTCAAGTGATGAAAATAATAATCCTGTAAGAGTTGAAGGTAATGGATATGGATGTATTTATAATGCGAAAAGAAAAAATTATGGCATGATAGCTTTAGACTATGGATTAATCATGTCATTAAATACAGTTACTGCTGAAGTACAGAATAGATTAATTAATGCGGATATACATTTAGACTATATGAAGAAGTTTGGTTTCTTCAATGTCGTTAATACCGATGGTTTACCAGAAGAAGCAGGGACGTTAAACTTCAGATGGCCTTCAGATAAACTGTCATTAAGTTATGGTCAAGGTTCTACTGTAACAATGTTGCAGATGTTGCAGGCTTATAGTGCTGTTTTTGGTAATGGTACTATGGTTAGACCATATTATATTGATTCAATTCGTGATTCCTATGATTCTAGCCATGTCATTTATCAAGCTGAAACAAAAGTAACGGGTAATCCTATTACAGAAGACGCAGCGAAAACATTACAGGAAGTGTTATATCGCGTTATCAATGATGAAAAAGGTACAGCAAAGCATTATCAGATACCAGAATGCAAATTGATGGGTAAAACAGGTACAGCCGAAGTAGCAGTCAATGGCGGTTATCAATCAGGTTATACAATTGTATCTATTATGTGTGCAATGCCAGCAGAAGATCCACAAGTTGAGGTTTATTACTGCTTTGACGCTCCTTATGATCCTAATGCACAATATGAAACAGCCGCAATCAAAAATTTGTTACGTAAAACAGCAATTCGTTTAGGTTTTACGGGCAGTGTATCTAGTACAGAAGAAAGTGAAGAAACAGTTAGCGCGGATGAATTAACGGAAATTGTTACCAGTCCTATGCCATTTCTTGTGAATCATTCATTAGATTATGCAAGTGAAAAGTTAGCTGATGCAAAGGTTAATGAATATATTTTAGGTAATGGTGATACAGTTATTGCTCAATATCCAGTTGAAAATTCATATATATCTTCAGGTCAGAAAGTATTTTTAGTCACTGATACAAATAATTTCATTATGCCTGATTTAACTGGCTGGACACGTAAAGAAGTAACAGCTTTATGGTCGGTAACCCAATTTGGTTTCAAGCTAGAAGGAGAAGGGGTTGTTAAATCACAAAATATCGCTCCAGGTACTCCTGTAACCAAAGGAACGGAAATAGAAGTTGTGTTTGAATAGTGATTTAGGTATAATTATCGAGATTTGCAAAGGAGGAATAGAAACATGGCAATTCGTATGATGCTTGGTTTTGTAATCAGTTTGATCGTTGTGCTTCTTTTGATGCCTCATTTTATTGATTTCTTAAAGAAAATCAGTTTTAATCAGACAGTTAATGACTATAGTCTTCAAGAATATAAAGAAAAAGCAAAGACACCTATTATGGGAGGAATATTATTTATTATTACTCCAGTACTTGTAACAATTCTTTTATATCCTGCTTGTTTATTAGACTATAAAGTATGTATGGTATTTTTAGCATTTGTTGGTTATGGCTTGATTGGTTTTACAGATGATTTCTTAATTGCTGTAAAAAAGAATAATGACGGTCTCAAAGCACAATATAAATTTGGATTACAGCTGTTACTTGCAATTGTTTTCTATATCATGTATCAAGAACATTCAATCTTGAGTATTCAATTATTATTTAATGGACCAGTTATTAATTTAGGATTATTTTATGTTGTTCTTATCTTATTTATGTTTACCGGCTCAAGTAATGCTGTGAATTTAACCGATGGTATGGATGGCTTAGCAGCAGGCTGTACTTGTTTCAGTTTGATACCATTCTTGATTTTTGCTTATTTAGGTGAAAATACTGCTATCAGCGTATTTATTACAAGTCTACTTGGAGCTCTATTTGGATATCTTCACTATAATGTAAAACCAGCGAAGATATTTATGGGGGATACAGGATCACTTGCATTAGGTGGCGTATTAGCGGCCTTAGCTATGGTATTGAAAAAGGAAATTCCATTAATTCTTATTGGTGGTGTATTTGTAATCGAAACATTATGTGTCATTATTCAAATTACATCAGTTAAGACTAGACATAAAAAAGTATTCCCATATACACCAATTCATTATTCCTTTGTGATTAAGGGAATGAGTGAAAATAATACCGTACATTTATTCTGGGTTGTATCAGCTTTATTTGCAATTCTTGGATTCTTTGCAGGAAAATAGGTTAAATATTTGTTTTTTACTGTTATAATATTCACTTGCAGGTAGAAAGAGGATAAGAATGGAGAATGTTTGCTACGATACAACAAATACAGAAGTACAAATGACAATGGTTGTAAAACTGCATCAACTTCAACGTGAAGCACTTTCTACTTTGACTTATCAAAATCTGGAAGATTATTTATCTCATGTAATTTGGAAGAATAAAGTTCCTAAGGCATTACATGTTGCGGTAAATGATGTAATGTCGGTTACGGGAAGTGATTTAGTTAAGTATTTATCAAGACAGGCGATTATCAGTTCAAGGGATAAATCGTTAGAGGACTTTAGTGATTTAATTGGAGGAGAGTAGTTTCATGGAAAAGAAGAACAATAAACATGGACTGTCAAAAATAATTGCAGTCTGTGCGATTTTAATTGTATTAATTGCTTCAACATTTAATACAATTAAATCTAATTTGAATTTAGGTCTGGATTTACAAGGTGGATTTGAAATCTTATATCAAATTGATCCTTTAAATGAAGGTCAGAAAGTTGATATGTCAGCTGTAGTTAACAGTATTACAAAGAGAATTGACGTTCTTGGTGTAAATGAACCACAACTTACAGTTGAAGGAGATAACAGAATACGTGTACAGTTAGCTGGTGTAGCAGATCAAGAAAGTGCCCGTAAGATGTTAGGTACAACAGCTAATCTTACATTCAGAGATGTAGATGATAATGAACTAAGTGATGCATCTATTATTGCTGAAGGAGGAGCTTCTTTAGGTTATCAGGATGGTAAACCGGCAAGAAGTAAAGAACTTGTAGAAGAAATAGGTGTATCTGT
>JABLTN010122134.1_pt1 | contig 32526 bp, 30 predicted proteins | sample 7160141 | NCBI WGS metagenome assembly JABLTN01 (sample SAMN14651226, study PRJNA627086) | human gut metagenome | isolation source: feces | host: Homo sapiens | reverse complement strand
AGTAGATTTCTACTGTTTTATTTCTTTACAGCCCCTTTTATCCTAACATCATGGAGTCTGAAACTACACCACCAGCAGTATCGAATTTATGTAACAAGTCAGCTACTTCAAGTTTTTGTTTTTCTTCTCCTGAAACATCATAAATAATTTTCCCATCACACATCATGATTAAGCGATTACCATATTTTAAAGCATCTTTCATATTGTGGGTAACCATAAATGTTGTTAGATTGTTTTCTTTTACAAGTTTATCTGTAAGAGTTAATACTTTTGAAGCAGTTTTTGGATCAAGAGCAGCTGTATGTTCATCTAATAATAGAAGTTTTGGCTTTTGCATTGTTGCCATTAATAGTGTTAAAGCTTGTCTTTGACCGCCAGACAATAAACCAACTTTACTTGTTAATCTATCTTCAAGACCTAAATTTAATTCTTTTAATAAAGTTTTATACTCTTCTCTTTCTGAATCGGTAATCCCTACTTTAAGTGTTCTTCTTTTACCTCTTCTTTTTGCAAGGGCCATATTTTCTTCTATCTGCATTGTAGCAGCAGTACCAGTCATCGGATCCTGGAATACACGACCAATATATTTCGCTCTTTTATAATCGGGCAATTTTGTAATATCATCTTCATCAATTGATATTTTTCCACTGTCTATATTCCAAATACCAGCTATTGCATTAAGTAATGTAGATTTACCTGCACCATTTGAACCGATAACAGTCACAAAATCACCATCATTCAAAGTTAAAGAAACACCATTTAATGCATGTTTTTCATTTACAGTGTTAGGGTTGAATGTCTTATATATATTTTCCACTTTTAACATAATTATTTACCACCTTTGCTGTATTTACTTTTCCAGTATGGAATAGCTAAGAATATAGCTACAACAACTGCTGTTAGTAATTTTAAATCATCTGTTGATAAACCTAGCTTTAATACAAATTGAATAACAGCATAGTAAACGATTGCACCAATAACACATGCAGAAAGTTTTAAAGCAAAGTTTTTAAATACTTTAGAAAAAATAACTTCACCAATAATAACAGCAGCTAGACCAATAACGATAGATCCTCTACCCATATTAATATCGGAGAAACCTTGATATTGGGAAAGAAGAGCACCACTGAACGCAACAATACTATTAGAAATAACTAAACCGATAACTTTTGTTTTATCAGTATTAATTCCTTGTGCTCGTGCCATTTGTACATTTGCACCAGTAGCACGAATAGATGAACCAAGTTCTGTACCAAAGAACCAGTATAATATAGCAATTGTTAATACAACGAAGATTAAAATAACAAACATAGGATTTCTTAAAGATAATTCTCTTACATATCTTGAAGAAACAATTAAGTTATATTTATCTACACTGACAGGTAAATTTGATTTAGAGAAACTGCTTGTATTAAAACCCATGATATGAAGGTTAATAGAATATAAAGCAAGTTGAGTTAAGATACCAGCGAGAATTGCAGGAATGCCAAATTTTGTAATAAATAATCCAGTAACTAGTCCTGCAATAGCACCAACAATAATTGCACATAGTAATGCAAACCAGATTGGCTTACCACTAACAATTAAAATAATGCAGGTTGCTCCACCTGTACATAGAGAACCATCAACGGTTAAATCAGCCACATCTAATATTTTATATGTGATATACACCCCAATAGCCATAATTCCCCAGATTAGTCCTTGAGATATAGCACTTGGTAATGAATTAATAAATCCTAATAAAAAACTCATAGTAAATCCCTTTCATTAAAAAAATAAGGGAGTAAGGTTACTCCCTTAAACTTGGTTATTCTTCAATAGCAACATAGTCACTTGGTATTTCAATGCCAAGTGCTTCAGCATTTGCTTTGTTGTATTTTTTTGTGAAGGTTGGTGCATATTGAATATCCAATGTTGAAATATCAGCACCATTTAACAAGATATCTGCAGCCATTTCACCAGTTTTATAACCAATGTCATAGTACGAAATGGTAAGTGTTGCAACACCACAGCCTGAACATAATCCTTCTTCACCAGTAATTACTGGAACTTTTGCAGGAAGAACAACATTTGCAATAGCTTCTGTATTTGCAGCAGCTGTATTATCTGTTGGAATATAAAGTGCATCAACACCATCATGCACAGCACTTTCCGTAACAGAAGTAACATCATTTGAGTCATTGAATGTATATTTCTTAGTTGTAACACCTGCTTCTTCTAATATTTTAGCTACAGCATCAACTTGATATTCTGAGTTAGCTTCAGCAGAACAATATAGTAGTCCTACTTTAGAAACATTTGGAACTAAATCTGTAATCATTTTTGCTTGTTCTTCAAGAGGTGCTAAATCACTAGTACCACTGACATTTTTTGGAATACTTCCACCAAGAACGACATCATATACAGTAATAGATGTACCTAATACTGGAATAGTATCTGTAGCAGCACTTGCGGCTTGTAAAGCGGCAGTTGCATTAGCCATGATTAAGTCATAGTTATCAGCGACAAAACCACCAACAATTGTTGTACAGTTTGTAGATTCACCACTTGCGTTTTGAACATCTACATTTGTGATACCTTTTTCTTTTAAAGCATCTATAAATCCTTCTGTAGCAGCATCTAATGCAGGATGTTGTAATAATTGCACAACACCTACTTTGAAATCTTTATCTTTAGAAGTGTTGGAACCGGCACCTGCTTCATCAGTGGCTTGACCACATGCACTAAGAGATAAAATACAAGAAACAGCTAATAATTTGGATAAAATTTTCTTCATTGTTAATTTTCCCCCTTAACAATTTTATTAATATTAATCACTATTTTAGGAGCTTGTGTAATTAATGTCAATTAAAAATGATTGAACTTTCACATCTATGAAAGTATTTTCATATTATAATTGATGGTAGATTGAGAGGTAGAATAGAATGCTAAATTATACACATAATATTCCGACAAAAGTTTATTTTGGAAAAGGTGCAATCAGTCACTTGAAAGAATCTTTATTGCCATTTGGTAAAAATGTATTACTTGCCTATGGTGGAGGATCAATTAAGAAAATTGGCCTATATGATGAAGTAACGAAAATATTAGATGAGGGTGGTTTTAATGTGATAGAATGTGCTGGAATTGAACCAAATCCTCGTATTGAATCTGTAGAAAAAGGCGTAAAACTATGTAAAGAAAATAATATTGATGTAGTTTTAGCAGTAGGTGGAGGAAGCACTATCGATTGTGCTAAAGCAATTTGTGCCGGTGTTTATTACCAGGGAAATGATTTATGGGATATGGTAAAAACAAGTGAAAAAAATAGAAAAGCTCTTCCTTTAGTAGATATTCTAACATTAAGTGCTACTGGATCTGAATTTGATGGTGGTGGCGTTATTTCTAATATGAAGACAAAAGAAAAGCTGGGTAATAGTTATACATATCCTTCTGTTTCCATTTGTGATCCAACTTATACATTTTCTGTATCTAAATATCAAACAGCAGCTGGTTCTGCAGATATTATGTCTCATATATTTGAAGGTTATTTTTCTAGAACAATGGATAGTGATTTATCGGATGGTGTTGCGGAAACTATTCTTAAATCTGTAATGAAAAACTTACCTGTTGCATTAGAAGAACCTGATAATTACTCTGCTCGTGCAAATTTAATGGCTGATTCATCAATTGCTTGCTCTGGTATTCCTGAATATGGTAAAGAATCTACAGGCTGGCCATGTCATGCAATGGAACATGAATTAAGTGCTTTCTATGATATTACGCATGGAGTAGGCTTAGCTATCTTAACACCTAGATGGATGAGATTTATTTTAAAGAAAGATCCTACAACTTTAGAGCGCTTTACTAAATTTGCAAGAAATGTTATGGGATTAGATGGTGAAGATGAATTAAAACTTGCTTATGAGGCGATTGATGCATTAGAACAATTCTTTAAGGACAGTGGTATTCCAATGACTTTAACAGAACTTGACATTGATGAAACTCATTTTGAAGAAATGGCAAATCACGCAAATAGAAATGATAGACTTGGTAAAGCATATGTACCATTATCTCCAGAAGATATTGTAGAAATTTATAAAGCTTGTCTATAAAAAGAAGAAACTGGATGTTGCAAAACTGTGATATCTAGTTTTTTATGCAATAAAGATATTTACTTTATTATGAGTTAATAATAGATAATATAGATGATGAATAGAAAAGAATTAAAACAATATATACAGAATACTTTTAATGTAAATCCTGATTATCCATGGGTAAAACAACCAGATAATGAAGTGTTTCGTCATAATAGTAATAAAAGATGGTTTGCGTTAATTATGGAAGTGGAAAAAAGTAAATTAGGATTATTAGAAGAAGGAATGTTAGAAGTTGTTAATCTAAAATGTGATGCGACACTTTCGGGTTCATTACATAATAAAAATGGTATTTTTCCTGGATATCATATGAATAAATCAAGCTGGATAACAGTTGCGCTAGATGGAAGTGTTGATGAGGAAACAATTAAAATGCTAGTGGATTTAAGTTATGAAGCAACTTTAAAAAATGGGAAAAAGAATTACTTGAAAATAGTGGAGGTATAAAATGAAAAAGTTGAAAGAGAATATATTTATTTATATTTTGCTGGTAATTAATTTTTATATTCTTCCAGCTTTAATAAAAGATACAGGTACAGCTATGATTATGTTACTTGTAGTAATTCCAATGATTACTTTATTTATATCTATTTATTATGGAAAGAAAAATGGTTTTGATATTTGGTATGTTATTTCAGTTGGAATTTTATTCTTTCCTTCTATTTTTATATTTTATAATTCGAGTGCTTTGATTTATGTGATTGTTTACACAATTATCGCGTTAATTGGTAATTTTGGGGGTAAATGATGAAAACAGTAAAAGAAAAATTAGAATTATTAGAAAAGATAGCATATTACTTTAATAAAGAAAATGTTGAATGGGCATTGGGTGCTTCAATGTTGTTATATTTTAAAGGAATTACAACTGAATTTCACGATATTGACTTAATCGTTTCTACTGATGATGTAAAAAAAGTGAAAGATGTTTTACTTGGAATGGGAAAAATTCAAGAATCTAATCAAGATCAAAATTCTATCTATCGTACAAAGACATTTATGGAATTTGTCATAGATGATATTGATGTTGATGTGATGGCAGGATTAGCCATTCTATATGAAGGTAAACTATATGACTGTTCATTGAGTGAAAATCAGATAGTAGAAAAAATTAAACTTGGAAGAGAATTAGTTCCATTACAATCTCCACAACTATGGTGTAAATACTATCAATTAATGGGAAGAAAAGAAAAAATGAAAATGGTAGAAAGATATCTATTGAAATAGATGGATTGATATGACATACTTTTAAGGAATAAAAGGGAATGAGGTTCTCCCTAAGTAAGATATTTACTTAAACCGCATATTAAAGCTGATGACTTCTGCAAATTTTACGCAGATAGTGTCAGCTTTTTCTTTGCTTATTTAGGAGGATATATGTTATTAAATATTTCATTAATTTTAATTGTAGGTATGTCAATGGGGTATATATGTAGTAAATTAAAACTACCAAGCTTAATAGGTATGTTAGCTACAGGAATTATATTAGGACCATATGTTTTAAATTTATTAGATAGCAGTATTTTAGGAATATCTGCTGATTTAAGAAAAATAGCTTTAATTATTATTTTAACTAGAGCAGGTTTCGGTTTAGATTTATCAGGTTTAAAAAAACTAGGTAGACCAGCAATATTAATGTGTTTTGTACCAGCAATTTTTGAATTAATTGGAATGATCATTATTGCTCCAAAACTCATGGGGATAAGCGTTTTAGAAGCAGCGATAATGGGTTCAGTTCTTGCGGCAGTATCTCCTGCTGTTGTTGTGCCAAGAATGGTTAAGTTAATGGATGAAGGATATGGTGTAAAAGAAGGAATTCCTCAATTAATTCTTGCAGGAGCATCAGTCGATGATGTTTATGTGATAGTGCTATTTTCAACATTTACTGGGATGATACAAGGTGAAAATGCATCAATACTTAATTTCATTAATATTCCTGTGTCAATATTTTTGGGTATTCTAATTGGATTACTTATTGGTTATTTAATGGCATATCTTTTTAAGAAAGTCCATATTAGAGATACTTCGAAAGTACTAATTATTTTAAGTGTTTCTTTCTTGCTTGTCGTAATTGAAGATTCTTTAACAACCTCTATTACTTTTTCCGGTTTAATTGCAATTATGTTTATTGGTATCGGCATACAGAAAAAAAGAGAGATTGTAGCGAAAAGACTTTCTATTAAATATAGTAAGTTATGGGTTGCGGCAGAAATATTCTTGTTTGTATTAGTTGGAGCAACAGTGAATATTAATTATTTAGGTAAAGTAGGAATTAAAGCATTGATTGTTATTCTTGTTGCCCTGATGTTTCGGATGGTTGGGGTATTTTTTAGCTTACTAGGAACAAGTATTAAACCAAAAGAAAAACTGTTTACAATGATGGCTTATACACCAAAAGCTACAGTTCAAGCGGCAATTGGAGGAATACCTCTTGCTTTAGGACTTGCTTGTGGTGATACAGTTCTTACTGTAGCAGTTTTAGCAATAGTGTTAACGGCTCCATTAGGGGCATTTGCAATAGATTCTACATATAAAAAATTATTGAAATATGGTCTATAGTTTATTCATGATTTTAGATATTATTTCAAAGTAAATTCTTGTTCAAATTAAAAGTTCGTTAGATAATAATGGTGTAGAAAAAACTAGTCTTTAATTATAATCGGTTGTGAGGTAATAATTATGGCACATACGTCATGTCCTTCAGGTCATAGCATGTGGAATGGTGATGGAAAACCAGTTGTTTATGCTTTTCGTATTAATTTCTTTAAAGATTTTGTAAAGAAATATCCATATTTTCAATTAGGAAATGATGAATACTTATCACAAATATATGATTGCGTAGATGGTATTCGAGGGGAAGATTTAGACTGTTGGTATTGTGACGAGTGTAAAGGCTTAGTAGTCTTTGTGGATCATATGCGGTATGATTTCAAAATTATGGATAAATTACCAGAAATTAATATGGATAAGCTTTTAGCATGGGAAGAGTATATTGCCTTAAGAGATCATGATTTTGAAGAGTTTCAGGACTATTATGAGGGTATGAATCCATTGTTAGCGATAGAATCATATACATTTAAATACAGATATAGAGTATCACCAGATAAGAACTGCTTTTATGCTATAAATCAAAATGGAAAAGTAGAATTTGGTTATTACCAGTCAAACTATTATGAGTACGCTTTTTATAAAAGGTTAAAAGAAACTGATAAAGATAAATTTGATATTAATGTACATGTTAATCAATATGCATATACTTGGGATGATAGAACGATACAAATTACGGAAATCATTGAAAAAGGTAAGTTGTATAAAGGTAAAGATATGGATAAACCTGAATTATCTGAAGTTATATTAAAGCATGAAGAAATACAGAGTATATTCAATCATATAAGAAATACAGAAGGGATATAGAAATATGAAAAACAGAATAATTACAATTAGTCGTGAATTTGGCAGTGGTGGACGTACTATCGGTAAAATGGTTGCAGAAAAACTTGGTATTCCTTGTTATGACGCAGAAATCATTCAAAAGATGGCAGATGAAACAGGTTTTGCACCAGATTATGTTAAAGAAGCAGGTGAATATTCTCCTGGAAGTTTTCTCTCTGCAGCTTTTTCTAATCGTATGTTTGGTCCTACAAATGAAGATATCTTGTGGCAACATCAATATCGCGTTATTACAGAATTAGCCGAGAAAGGACCATGTGTAATCGTAGGTCGTTGTGCAGATTATATTTTAGAAGATAAAGCGGATTGTCTTAAAGTTTTTATTCATGCTGACTTAGAGTTTCGTGCTAAACGTATTGTAGAAGTATATGGTGAAAGAGCAGAATCACCTGAAGAAAGAATTAAAGATAAAGATAAACGTCGTGCAGCATATCATCGTTTCTATACGAATATGAAGTGGGGTTATGCACAAAATTATGACTTAACACTTAATAGTGGTGTTTTAGGAATCGATAATTGTGTAGATATTATTACAAAACTATTTTAAAAAATAATAAGTTTTATTAAATGATAAATCCCACCGATGTATGAGTAACATAATTTGTAATTACAGGGTGGGATTTTTATTATATCGTTAACAAAAGTGAGGAAGAAAAATGTTAGAAATTAAAGGAAAGACAAGTACGGCAATATGTTATGCATCTATCATAGAACCAAAAGCAATAGATCAAATTCGTCGTATGTGTGATTATGAATTTACAAGAGGTTCAAAAATTAGGATTATGCCTGATGTTCATGCGGGTAAAGGTTGTACTATTGGGACAACAATGACGGTAGTAGATAAAGCAGTGCCAAATATTGTTGGCGTAGATATTGGTTGTGGAATGTATACAGTCGAGCTTGGTAAAGAGGATATCGATTTAAAAAAACTAGATGAAGTAGCTCATTTTATCCCTTCAGGAATGAATGTTTGGAATGATATACAAGAAAACTTTAATATAGAAGAACTTAAATGTTATAACCAACTAATTAACATAGATTGGCTAAAGTGTAGTTTAGGGTCACTAGGTGGAGGAAATCATTTTATTGAAGTAGATGTTTCAGAAGATGGAACTAAATATTTAATTATTCATAGTGGAAGTAGAAATCTTGGTAAACAAGTTGCACAAATTTATCAAGAGAAAGCAATTGATCAATGTAAAGGTATTTCTGTCTATAAAGAAGAAAAAAATAATATTGTAGAAAATCTTAAAGCAGAAGGACGCTTTCAGGAAATAGAAACAGCTCTTAAGAATTTTGAAAAGAAAAAGTTGGAACAAGCAGTAGACATACCAGATGATCTTTGCTATGTAAGTGGAAAGTTACTTGAAGATTATCTTTATGATGTGGAAATATGTCAAAGATTTGCAAAAAGAAATCGTGAATTAATGGCAGAAATTATCTTAAAACAAACAGGTATAATATCTTATTCAAGTTTTCATACAATACATAATTATATTGATATGCAAGAAATGATATTAAGAAAAGGATCAATTGCTGCTCATGATGGAGAAAAAGTACTAATTCCTATTAATATGAGAGATGGCAGCGTGTTAGCGATTGGTAAAGGGAATTCAGAATGGAATTATTCAGCACCGCATGGGGCAGGTCGCCTTATGTCTCGTATGCAGGCAAAAGAGAATATATCGCTTGAAGATTATAAAAAGAGTATGGAAGGTGTTTATACGACATCTGTTAATTTAGAAACACTTGATGAAGCACCTATGGCTTATAAATCATTAAATGACATTATTGATGTTATAAAAGAAACGGTAGATATTATAGAAGTAATGAAACCAATTTATAATTTTAAAGCATCGGAATAAAACGAATCTTGAATATATATTATTTGTAAAGTAATAAAAACAATAAATTATTTCGTTTTAACTTTTTAACTTTACATTAAAAGGCAAAAAGTTAAAATGAAACTATAAGGAGTCAAAAAGCAAAATGTCAAAAGAAGAATATAGCACAATAATAAATGAGATTGAAAACTTGCCACAAGGAGGTATATCTTATAAAAAAATAAATGGGAAAGAGTATGCATATTATCAATGGAGAGAAAATGGTAAACAACGTTCTAGAAGAGTTAAAGATGATGAGTTGGAACTTTTGACAAATCAAATTTCTCGAAGAAAAGAACTGCAAAATATATTGAAAAATAATAATATAGCAGTAAAAATAACTCCTCAATCAACATACAATTTTCATTGTGCTATTAGAATTGGTGATGAATTAGATAGATTTGTAAAACCAGTTAAAGATTGGAAAAAAAGACAATGCTATCATCAACTTTATGACTATGTATATAGTGATATTCAGGATAAAGTTTTTATTTTGTATGGATTACGAAGAACTGGTAAAACAACAATAATTCGTCAATTGATTTCAGATATGGATAGAGAAATGCGTAACAGAACAGTCTTTATTCAAATGCAGGATAAAAAGACATTAGCTGATATTAATCAGGATTTAAAATATCTTGAATCAAAAGGCTACAAATATATATTTATTGATGAAGTAACGTTGCTTGATGATTTTATTGAAGGGGCTGCTTTATTTTCAGATGTTTTTGCAGCAAGCGGAATGAAAATCATTTTATCAGGTACTGACTCTCTTGGGTTCATATTTGCAGAAAATGAAGAATTGTATGATCGCTGCATAAGGGTTCATACTACTTTTATTCCATATCGGGAATTTGAAAATGTATTAGGAATATGCGGTATAGATAATTATATATGTTATGGTGGCACAATGAGTTTATCTGGAAATCACTATAATAATTATTCAACGATTTTTTCGACGAAAAAAAGTACGGATGAATATGTAGATAGTGCAATAGCTAGAAATATTCAACATTCTTTAAAAAATTATCAATATGCTAATCATTTTCGTTCACTAAAGGAATTATATGATAAGAACGAACTGACAAGTGCCATTAATCGAATTGTAGAAGACATCAATCATCGTTTTACTTTAGAAGTACTTACTGAAAATTTTAAATCTCATGATCTGCAAATTTCTGCTAAAAATTTACGAAAAGATAGAGAAAATCCAACAGATATATTAGATCAAATTGATATTGCACAAGTTAATAAAATGTTGAAAGAATTGTTGGAAATACGAGATAGAGAAGATCAATTTGTAGAAATTACGGATGCACATCGTAAAGAAATTAAAGAGTATTTAGATCTTTTGGATTTAACAGTAGAAATCGAGAACAGATGGATGACGGATTATAACAAAAAAGAAATGAGGACAGTATTTTCTCAACCAGGCATGAGATATTCTCAAGCAGAAGCGTTAATTAGTTCTTTAATGCAGGATGATAAATTTCGAGATTTATCTTTATCAGAGAGAAAAAGGGTAACACAACGTATTTTGGATGAAGTGAGAGGAAGAATGATGGAAGATATAATTCTTCTTGAAACGAAAATAGCAAAGAAAGACTGCGAAGTTTTCCGTTTGCAATTTGCAGTTGGAGAATTTGATATGGTCGTATTTAATCCAAATGAAGGAAATTGTCAAATATATGAAGTCAAACATAGTAATAAAATCGTTTTACAACAATGCAAGCATTTGCTGGATACAGAAAAATTAAAAGAAACAGAATTTAGATATGGCCCAATAACTGGAAAATATGTAATTTACAGAGGTGAAAATGCATTTTTAAAGGATGTAGTAAAAAATATAGAAGAAAATGTATCATATCTAAATGTGGAAGAATATTTAAAACAGTTGTCATAAAGAAAATAAAAAAATTGAGGCAGATATGTGGCTTAAATTTAATCTTGAAAGTTTAGATAATATGCTATTTCTTTAGGGATATTGTTTGGGAAAATTTCGTTTTAAATATAAGACAAAAAAGAAAAGAAAATGTCTTATCTACATGACAAATATCATAGGTTATATCAGAAGAGATTATTGTTTTTGAACGAAGGAATTTTGTTAGACGTTCCTCATGTGATTTTAAATGGAGCTCAAACCTCAACAAATTTTAAATAGTCATAAAAAGAAGCCAGTTGATTGAGGTGACTGGCTTTATTGCAAATAGATGATTAAAAATTATTTCGTTTTTATATAGTGGATCATTTCAGCAGTCAAAGAAGCGGTATCTGGTAAATCGAAGGTATCGCTTGTTTTATGCCACGCAGCGTATTTTAATTCATTCTGGTCCATATGAATGGTATCATCACCATCTACTTCACAGAAAAATCCAAATAGTAAAGTTTGTGAAAATGACCATGGTTGCGATTTATAATAAACTAGATTTTTAACATTTAAGCCTGTTTCTTCTTTTACTTCACGATGTACGGTTTCTTCAATTGTTTCTCCAATTTCAGCATATCCTGCTACTAAAGCATCATGCGTATAAAAGTTGCTGGAATAATGGGTGATCAGTATTTCTTTTTTGGCATTTATAATACAGACAATTACTGCTGGTGATAATTTTGGATAAATGACATTACCACACTTTGGACAGCGCATTGCTCTTTCTTTAGTATCTCTAACAGTAGGTGTACTGCATCTACCGCAATATTGATTATTTTTCATCCAATCATATAACTGCCATCCGGTAATACATGCAAAAGCTAATTCTTGTGGCAAATATGTACGCATTGTTTTTACAGATATGGTGTCATGCTCTTCTTTAATTTCATCACATAAGAAAAAGGAAGTATTATCAATTTCAAATAGATAGATAAATTCAGTATTATCTTGTGATAAGTCTTGATATTTAAAGAAAGAATGATCTTTTTTAACTGTTACAAGATTTTGAAAAAAAGAAAAAACATAATCGTCTTCTTTTGGCTTTTTAGGATGATATTCATTTTTAAATATATGTGGAAAAATATCCTGAATCATTTCTACGACCCCAACATATTAATTATAACTAAAAAATTTTTATAAAAAAAGACTGTAATTTAGCTTGAACATTCATTATATTATGGGTGTAGAGATACCAACCAAACATAAAGGAGGTAACTCATATGAAGAAGGTACTACTCGAATATTAAGAAGTCGTTTCTATAGAAAAGGTAATTGAGCTATAGAGGCGACGTTAAAAAATGTTTTATTTACCCGAAAAGAAAGTGATTTTATTAGAGGGTAGACCAATGGACAGTTTAGATAACAATTGAATATTTAAAAATATCTGTACAACAGTAATACAAGACTACAGGTCTTGATGATGGTGAAACATTAAGTAGAACAATAAGTATATAAAAGGGCTTAATAAGCATGGAGGATAAAAGAAAATGCTTTATAGAGTCCTTTTTTCATGTGCAATTTAAAAATTTGCATATAATGATACTAGGAGAGTTGAGAAAGATATGCAAACAGTAGACCAAAGAATTGAAAAATTAAGAGAATTAATGGAAGAAAAGGGTATAGATATTTACTATATTCCAAATGAAGACGACCATTTATCAGAAGAATATACAGCAGATTATTTTAAATGCAAATCATTCATCAGTGGTTTCTCTGGTGAAGCAGGATGCACTATTGTAACAAAAGATTTTGCGGGATTATGGACTGATGGACGTTACTTTACACAAGCAGAACATGAACTCGAAGGAACTTGTGTCACTTTAATGCGTTTAAGACAAGAAGGTGTTGTTGATCCTATTCCATTTTTAATTGATAATACACCAGAAAATGGATGCCTAGGCTTTGATGGAAAGGTTGTATCAAGCAGCGATGCAATTCATCTATCAAAAGAATTAGAAAAGAAAAATGCCAAACTACATACAACAGATGATTTAGTAGATACAGTATGGGGAAAAGATAGACCATCTATGCCTCAAGAAGAAATTTATATTCTACCTAAAAAGTATGTAGGTGAAGATATAACAGAAAGAATACAAAAAGTACGTGATGCGATGAAAGAAAAGGGTGCAGATGTACTTGTTTTGACTAAACTCGAAGATCCATGCTGGATGTTAAATATCCGTGGTAATGATATTGAATCTACACCTGTATCTTATGCTTTTGCTGTAGTAACAGAGGATGAAGTTGTTTATTACGTAGATAAAGCGAAAGTAACAGATGAAGTAGAAAAGTACTTTATTGAAGCAAAAGTTACATTGAAAGGATATAACGATATTGAAAAGGATTTAGAAGACTTGAAAGATAAGAAAATCTGGGTAAATTTAAGAAGTTTCAACACTTCCTTCTACAGTCATTTAGATTCTTCTAATCAAATTATCAATGAAGATAGTCCTGTTGTTTTATTTAGAGCAATTAAAAATGAAACAGAACTTACAAATACAATTAATGCCCATATCAAAGATGGTGTCGCAATGGTTCGTTTCTTATACTGGTTAAAGCATAATATTCAAACTGTACCTATGACAGAAAGAAGCGCTGAAGACAAGTTGCTCAGTTTTAGAGAGGAACAAGAAGGATTTATTGAACCTTCATTCCATACAATTTCAGCCTATAAAGGTAATGCCGCAATGATGCATTACACAGCTAATGATGAAACTAATGCTGAGTTACATCCAGAAGGATTTTTATTAGTTGATTCAGGAGGAACATACTTTGATGGTACAACTGATATTACTAGAACTATCGCTCTAGGTAAGTTATCTGATGAAGAAAAGATGTACTTTACTAAAGTATTAAAAGCTAATTTACAACTTGGTAGAGCAAAATTTTTACATGGTACAACAGGTGTTAACTTAGATATTTTAGCTCGTGGGGTTTTATGGGATATTGATATTGATTATCAATGTGGTACAGGACATGGTGTAGGACACGTTTTAGGTGTTCATGAAGGTCCTCATGGTATTCGCTGGGGTAGTCCACTTCCTGGAAGACGTGCAGCCGTATTAGAAGAAGGTATGATTGTAACAAATGAACCTGGTGTATATATTCCTCATGTAGTAGGTATTCGTATAGAAAATGAGTTGATTGTTCGTAAGGGTGTGAAAAACTTCTATGGTCAATTCTTACATTTTGAAAATATTACTGTTTGTCCAATTGATATTGATGCGATTGATCCTCAATATTTAGATGATAGAGATTTAGAAGATATTAATAGTTATCACAAGCATGTTTATGAAACACTAAGTCCATATCTAGTTAAAGAAGAAGCTGAATGGCTAAAGAGTGTTACTAAGGAAATTAAACGATGAAAATTATTTCCTGGAATGTAAATGGATTAAGAGCAGCTGAGAAAAAAGGGTTTACTGAATTCTTTTTGGAAGAAGATGCGGATATATTTGCCATTCAAGAAACAAAAATGCAAGAATCGCAGTTAACAGATACGATGAAATTTGAAGGATACAAGATGTATATGAACAGTGCCGAAAGAAAAGGCTACAGTGGTACACTTGTTTATACAAAAAAAACACCAATTTCTTGTACTTATGATATTGAGGGAGATGATTCAAAGGAAGGTAGAGTCATTACTCTTGAGTATGAAGATTTCTATTTTGTATGTGCTTATGTCCCTAATTCTAAAGAAAAACTAGCTAGATTAGATTTTAGAATGGAATGGGAAGATCATTTAAGAAATCATTTATTAAAGTTGAATGAGAAAAAACCGGTTATTTATACGGGTGACTTAAATGTAGCACATGAAGAAATTGATATTAAAAATCCTGATACAAATCATCAAAATGCCGGCTTCAGTGATGAAGAAAGAGCTAAGTTTACAGAACTTTTAAATGCTGGATTTAAGGATACATTTAGAGAACTATATCCAGAAAAAGTGAAGTATTCCTGGTGGAGTTATCGTTTCAATGCGAGAAAGAACAATGCAGGATGGCGAATTGACTACTTTGTTGTATCAAATAATTTGATGGATAAAGTAGAAGACAGCTTAATTTATGATGATATTTATGGCTCTGATCATTGTCCTGTTGGCTTAAAAGTTGCGTTTTAAGCATAAATAAGATTAAAATATAAGCATATTGTCATATCGGAGGGAAAATAATATGGACGCGAAAGTGCTAGTCGAGAAGTACAGAAATGAGCTTATAGAAAAACTGGCAAAACTTGTTAATATTGAAAGTGTTTATGGTGAAGCTGAAGAAGGTGCTCCATTTGGAAAAGGACCTAAAGAAGCTTTATTAACTGCTTTGGATATGCTTGATCAAGATGGCTTTAAAACAGTTAATTTAGATAATTATGTGGGATACGCTGAAATGGGTGAAGGTGATGACGTTATTGGTATTATTGGTCACCTTGATGTCGTACCAGCAAAAAAAGAAGATGGTTGGGACACTGATCCTTTTGTTCAAACTGAAAAAGATGGTATTTTATATGGCCGTGGCGTAAGTGATGATAAAGGTGCAGTAGTTGCATCTATGATTGCAATGAAGGTTATTCGTGATTTAGAAATACCACTAAATAAAAGAATTCGTTTAATCATGGGAACAAATGAAGAAAGCGGTTCTAAGTGTTTAGAATACTATGTTAAAAAAGAAGGGGATGTAACATATGGTTTTACACCAGATGGTGATTTCCCGGGTGTTTATGGTGAAAAAGGAATGATTAAAGCATCTTATCATTCATTAAATACAAATATTCTGGATATTGAAGGTGGTTCTGTTTCTAACATAGTATGTTCAAAATGTACAATTAAAGTAGAAAAGAATTCATATTCACCAAAAACATTAAAAGAATATTTTAACCAGAAGAATTTAACTTATTCTATTGAAGAAGGTACAGACAGTGCCACTATTACAGTTTTAGGTGTAGCAGCTCACGCTTCTCTTCCTCATTTAGGTGTTAACGCTATTTCAGAATTATTTATGGCTTTAAAGCGTGCTGGATATCAAGACTTGTTTGTTGATTTCTATTGTTCACACTTTGGACTAGAGACAGATGGTTCATTATTTGGTGCGGCATGTAAAGATGAATATGGTGCTTTAACTTCAAACAATGGTGTAATACGTATGAAAGATGGCGTTATTACTGGAACAATTGATATGAGATCTCCTGTATCAATGAATGTTAAGCAGGTTGTTCGTCAAATGCAGGAAGAAAATAAATTAAAGGATGAAGGTGGAGAAATTGTGATTGAAAGAACAGTTGATCCATTGTTCTATCCACCAGAATCAACACTTGTTACTAGCTTATTAAAAGCATATCGTGATGTAACAGGTGATACAGAAACTGAACCAATGACAATTGGTGGTGGTACATATGCAAAAGAAATTGGTAACACTATCGCTTTTGGATGTGCATTCCCTGGAAAAGACTATCGGATTCATAATGTAAATGAATGGGTAGAAATTGATGAATTGTTACTACAGGCTGAAATCTATGTACAAGCAATCATCAACTTATTAAATGTTTAATAAATACTTAATTAGAGTAGCATAATAGCTACTCTTTTTTGTTGTATAATGAAATACATGAAAAAAGTAGCTATTTTATACGATTTTGATAAAACGTTATGTGACAAAGATATGCAGGAATACAGTCTTATTCCTCATCTTGGCTATAGTGATCCAGGTTTATTCTGGAAAGAAGTTGGTGAGTTAAGTGAAACTCATCATATGGATCATATCAGTGCATATTTATATTTATTACAACAGAAATTTGCCAATCAAGGTAAACCTTTAAAACAAAGTGATTTTTTGACTGTGGGCGAACAAATTCATTTATATCCTGGTGTTAAAACATGGTTTAAACGCATGAATGAATATGGTAAAGAGTTAGGATTAGAAATTGAACACTATGTTATTTCGAGTGGTATGAGTGAAATTATTGAAAGTGTAGATATTGCAAAAGAATTCAAGAAAATATATGCCTGCAGATATTTTTATGATGAAGAAGGTATTGCTAAGTGGCCTGCAGTAATTGTGAACTATACAACTAAGACTCAATATATCTTCCGTATCAATAAACAGGTACTGGATGAAAATAACGATACGGATTTAAATACATGGATAAAACCATCAAAAAGACCTATTCCATTTAAACGTATGATTTATATTGCGGATGGTTTGACGGATGTACCATGTATGCGACTGGTACGAGAATATGGTGGTAAATCAATAGCGGTTTATAATCCCAATTTAAATGAACCAAGTAGTACAGCAATTCAATTAGTAAATGAAGCACGTGCTGATTTTATGAGTAAAGCTGATTATCGAGAAAATAAAGATATGGAAAATCTGCTGAAACAAATATTACGTATGATGAGTGATACAGCAGTTTTAGAGGATATTGAAGGGAAAATAAGATGAGTAATAAGAAAAAGAAAAGAAGAAAATTATCCAAGGTATTTATTCTTTTATGCCTGTCATTTCTTGTGATATTAAGTTGTGTTTTAGTTTTCACTTTAAAATCATGTGGTAATAAAGAAGGTAAAATCACTATTGCGGTTGATGCAGGACATGATGCTAGTCATCCTGGTTTTACAGGTATTATTTCTGAATATGAATATACATCAAAGATGAGTACAGTTTTAGCAGAAAAACTGAAAGAAGATAAAAACTATAAAGTGATTTTAACCCATCAGATAGATGAAGATATGCCAATAGCTGGTCGTGTAGATAAAGCAAAAGATGCTGATATTATCTTGACGATTCATGCAAGTAGTAGCAGTGATACAAATGCTTCAAATATGCATATTATTTCTAAGCCATCTACTTTAAAAGGATACTCACAAAGTAGAAAAGTGACAGAAAAGATAGCAGAAAAATTAGAAAACAGTACTGCTTGCTATGCGTATTATGAACCTGTAAATGATGCTGAATTTGGTGTAAAGTATGTCGATATTACAGATGAAACAAAATACGACTATGAAACAATGGAACTTATGGAGGCTGTTGATATTCCAGTTGTAGAAATTGATGGAATGTATGTAACTAGTCAAAGTGATGTGGATACATATATGAGTGATGAAAAGATGAATGAAGTGGCAGATAAAATTGTTGAAGCTTTAAAAGAAGTATATGGAAAATAAGACAATGTTAAATTCAGAACGCTTTTTAATTGCCTACAATTCAATTGAAAAATCATTAAATGAAATTAATGGTTCAAAGAAATATATTCCATTTTCAATGCTGCTATCATATTGTGCTAAACAAAATAAACTTGTTGAACAACATTATGCAGATTTAAAAGAATATAACGAGTTACGAAATGCAATAGTGCATCATCGTGATGAACAAATGGAAATTATAGCGGAACCAAGTGATGCGACTGTTAACAATATAGAGCATATTGCTGAAGTATTAAAATCAGGCAAATATGCTTTGAATTATGCAAATAAACCAGTACATAAAGCTCGTGAAAATCAAACAATCAAAGAAGTATATGATTTGATGAAGGAACATGCTTTAACCAAAATGCCTGTATATCGTAATGCTGAATTCTTAACATTAATTACAATGGAAGAAATAGCTGGCTGGGGCTTAGAACATAATTTTGCTAACCAAACAATTAGTGAAATATTAGATGAATCTAAACAAGAAAGAGTTGTTTTTATACGTCAAAAGAGTTCCATTCATGATGTCATTACTTTATTTGAAAATAGTATTAAAAACAAACAGAAAACACCATTTATTATCATTACAGAAACTGGTAATTGTAATGAAGAACCATTGGGTGTTATTTCTACTTATGATTTAGTTGGTATTTTATCAGCGATGTTGTAAGAAATATCGTAATTATTCACAATATTGCAATTTATAGGTGACGTACTACAATGAAGTTATAAGAGATAGCTAAAGGAGAAAACAATATGGCAAAAGAAGTAGAAACTCTTACAAAGAAAGTATTAGTTGAAGAATTAGCTGAAAAATATGACATGACGAAGAAAGCAGCAACTGAAGTAGTTAATGACGTATTTGAATCTATGAGTAAGACTCTTGCAAACGATGGCGTTGTTGATATCAATGGCTTTGGTAAATTTACAGTAAAGACAAGGGTAGCACGCACTGGTGTTAATCCTCGTACTGGCGAACAAATTAAAATTGAGGCTTCTAAAGCTCCAGGTTTCAAAGCCAGCAAGACATTAAAAGAACTTGTAAAGTAATAATGATTCATATTAGAGGCAGTTGCCTCTTTTTTTTATTTTGGTATCATAAATTCAGTAAAGGATAAAAGATATGGGTAAATATATTGAACTTCATTGCCACTTTGATGGCTCTTTAAATGTAGAAAAAAGTTATGAATTAGCTAAAGAGAGAAATATTCTTCCTGAAGATATGAGTTATGAACAATTTGCGAAAGAAATGCCAGTACCATCTGACAATGTCAGTCTTGAAACATTTTTGGATCATTTCACATTTCCTTTGGCTATCTTACAGGATAAAGAAGCAATTTATGAATCAATGATTGCATGTATTTCTGATTTAGAAAAAGATAATGTATGTTATGCAGAAATACGTTTTGCACCACAAGCACATTTATTAAAAGGCTTAACACAAGAAGAAGCTGTAATTGCATGTATTGATGGTGTAAATAAGGCAAAGGAATTATATAAAGATATTACAGTACAGCTGATTTTATGCATGATGTGTGATAGTACTGGAGATAGTGAAGTGAATCTAGAAACTGCTAGACTTGCAGCTAAATATTATGGTCAAGGAGTATGTGCATTAGACTTAGCTGGAATAGAAGGTCTTGTCCCATACAGTAACTATGAAAAATGTATTTCAATTGTAAAAGAAAAGAATGTTCCAGTTACTTTACATGCTGGAGAATCAGATCCTGCAAGTAACGTTCATGATGCATTAAAAGTAGGCGCTGATCGTATAGGTCATGGCGGCCATGCTTTAGATGATCCAGAAGTTATACAGGAATTATTAGACAAAAAAGTCGTTCTTGAACAATGTGTAACATCTAATATTCAATGTCATAATCAACCTTCTTATGACTTGCATGCTATTAGACCTTTATTTGATGCTGGTATAAAAGTAACCGTTAATACAGATAATCGCTCTTTATCTGGTACAACATTACAGAAAGAAATTGATAAATTGAAAAAGTATATGCATTTTACAGATGAAGAAATACATCAAATGATGCTTTACGCTGTTGATGGTGCATTTACTAGCGAAGAAGAAAAGGAAAGACTAAGAAAGTTAGTATAAAAAAAGAACATATGTTCTTTTTTTATACTCTCTCATAAACCATTTTGATATGTTCTATACCATCTTCTAGAAATGGCATGGATATTTGTTTGAAACCAACATTTTCATACATTTTTTTGACGTAAGTTTGAGCCTCTATAACAATTTTTTCTGCATGATATTTTTCTGTTGCTACTTCAATTGCTTTTTGAACAACTTTAGTTCCATAACCATGTCTTCTCTTTGTGACAAGAACTCTACCAATAGATACTTCATGGAATGGATTATCTTTTGAAATCACTCTTGCATAGGCGATTATTTGATTATCTTCTTCAAGGTAAATGTGATATGAGCTTTGATCTAAATCATCTAATTCCTGATAGGGACAATTTTGTTCTACAACAAATATACTTGTACGTACTTTTAGTATCTTATAAAGTTCATCAAGAGTTAATTCATTAAATTGTTTAATAACAAATTCCATATTATTTTAATTCAAATTTGATGCTTGCTTTTTTATCTTGATAATCGAGATGACAAATTGCACCATTGATAAATGTCATAGTTGGAATAGTATGACCAATATCAGCATCATAGAAATAAGGAATATCACCAAGAGCTCTTTCTAAAGCTTCTTCATAAGTTAAACCTGTACCACTGGAGCCAAATAATGTTCTACCAACGATGACAGCTTTTACTTGATCAAGCCATCCCGCATAACGCATCTGTAAAATTGTTAGATAAAATGCTTCAGCACTTAAGGCAAAATCTTCAAAGTATAAAATGATACCATCATCTTTATATCTTTCATTAAAACCTTTCATATCTGCAAATTTAGTACCAATTAAGTCTTTTAATACATCTAAGCAGCCACCAATTAATCTTCCTGAACCATGATATTCAGTTACATTAGATTTCCAGTAGTTAGGTTTATCATAAACTTCTGGTAAATCAGAAAATCTTTTTGTGGAAGAAATATAGTCATAGCTTTCTTGAGTTACTAAATCACCTTCTAATAAAGATAAACAATCATCTAAAGAAGAATGATATGGATTTAAATCAAAGCTTCCCGCATTAATTCCATACATTGTTGCAACATCATATTTGACAGTATATGTAAATAGAAGGCTTGTAGGATCAGACATACCTAGTAACCATTTAGGATTTTTCTGCATTGTTTCAAAGTCTGTTTCGCCAAGCATTTCATATAAGAAATCGCCACCTGCAGCAGCCATAACAATATCAACTTTATCGTTTGTAAATAATTCTTTTAATTCTTTCGCTCTTGTTTTTGCATCAGCACTTCTTAATTCTGTACTTCTTACAGATTCGGTTTCAATAATGTGATAACCATGTTGTTTTAATACATTAAGTGATTTATCAAAATCTTCACTTTTTAAGCCGATTCCAGCACTTGGTGCACATATTCCTATCGTTCCGTTTTGTTTAATAAAATTTGGGTATTTCATAAAACCTCCATTTTCCTTTAAATAATATCATTTTTAACTAAATGATAACATTTTATACAGATTTGCGGATGTGTAAATAGTTTGAACTTAAACCATTTCATCGCCGTTTATAAAGTGCTAAATTGAAGACGTAATGAAGGAGATAACATTATGTCAAGAACATTTTCAGAAAGCGTTAAAGCATTTGGCGCTAAACAAGTATTTAGTTATTTACAAAAGGATCCTGAAAAACACATTCCACAAATTTTGGATTGGTTAGAAAAATATGGTGGTTCAGCAATGCCTGGACAGTTAGCTTTTGTGAGAAGAGTATTAGAAGATCCAAACAATAAGTGGTATCAATATACAATGGATATTTTCAGAGATATCAATCCACACTGCATTGACAAGTTCATGGAAGACTTTGTTATTAATGCTTCTATGTTGGGCATTCCACAACAAAATAAGATGAAGGAAAAATACAACTGTAATATTCCTTGGACAATTTTATTTGATCCAACGTCAGCTTGTAACATGGCATGTACTGGATGCTGGGCAGCTGAGTATGGACATACATTAGCTTTATCTTTTGAAGATATGGATAAAATTGTTTCTCAAGGTAAAGAACTTGGTATATATATGTATTTGTTAACAGGTGGTGAACCTCTAACAAGAAAACAAGATGTATTAAAACTAGCTGAAAAGCATAACGACTGCTATTTCCACATCTTCACAAACACAACATTAATTGATGAACCATTCTGTAGAGAAGTTGTTCGTTTAGGTAATATTTCATTCGCTCCATCTATTGAAGGAAGCCGTGAAACAACTGATGCTAGACGTGGTGAAGGCTGCTATGACAAAGTATTAGCAGCGTTAGATTTACTAAAGAAATATGGAATCGTATATTCAGTATCTGTTTGCTATACACATTTAAACTATAAAGAAGTTACTAGTGATGAATTCTTCAACATGTTAATTGAAAAAGGTGCACGTATTGCATGGTTCTTCCACTATATGCCAGTAGGAAATGATGCCGATACAAATCTACTGTTAACACCTGAAGAAAGAGAATATGTTTATAAGAGACTAAGATATGTTCGCTCTGAAGAAAGTCCATTCAAGATTTTCACAATCGACTTCCAGAATGATGGTGAATATATTGGTGGTTGTATTGCGGGTGGTAAGAACTATTGTCATATCAACTCAAATGGTGATGTAGAACCATGTGTATTTATCCACTACAGTAATGCAAACATTAAGGATCAAGATTTACTTGACTGCTTAAGACAACCATTATTCATGAAGTATCATGAAAATCAACCATTTAACGAAAATATGCTTCAACCTTGTCCAATGTTAGAAAATCCAACTAGATTAGGTGAAATGGTTAAAGAAACTGGTGCACATAACACGGATTTCTTATCTAAAGAATCACCAGAAGATTTAGCTAAGAAGACAACTCCTTACGCTGAAAAATGGGCTCCTAAAGCAAAAGAGCTATGGGAAGCAGAAAAACAAGCTAAGGAAGCTAAGAAAAACGCTTAAATAAAATAAAAATTGCTCACTATATCCTTTGCCTCAAAGTCTTATGATTTTGGGGCTTTTAATATATTTAAATATCATCTTTGTAAATTGATTTGTGATAAAATAAGTAATAGAAAGGAGGGGGAGGTTTCATGGTTACCCCACTTTACGAGATGTTTAATATAACATCTAATGTATCTATAATAATCGTTTCAATTTCATTAATGCTTATTTCTGGTTTTTTAATGACAAGAATAACCAAACGATTACGATTACCTAACGTTACTGCCTATATTCTGGCAGGTATTTTGATTGGCCCATATTGTTTGAATTTAATTCCAAGAAGCATTGTGGATGGGATGAGCTTTATTGGTGATATAGCATTAGCTTTTATTGCCTTTAGTACAGGTGAATTCTTTAAGTTTTCAACACTAAAGAAAAGTGGACCAAAAGTATTGGTTATTACGGTTATGGAAGCGTGTCTAGCTTCGATACTTGTTTTTATTGCTGTCTATTTTATGCTTGGATTAGAATTAAATTTCTCAGTTGTTTTAGCTGCTTTAGCTTCGGCAACAGCACCTGCTTCTACCGTAATGACAATTCGTCAGACACACGCAAAGGGAGATTTTGTAGAAACATTATTACAGGTTGTAGCTTTAGATGATGTGGTTGGTTTAATTGCATATAGTATAGCAATATCAGTTGCTTTAGCTTCATTAACCGGTAGTTTTCAAGTTGGTAATATTATTCAACCGATACTTTTAAATCTATTTGTATTTATCTTAGGTGCATTATTTGGTGTGCTATTAAAAATATTTCTGCATGAACGTTCAACTGATAATCGTTTAATTGTTTCAATTGCCTTGCTTTTTGCGTTCTGTGGAATTTGTGCAATATTCAATGTTTCTCCATTATTAGGTTGTATGTCAATGAGCATGATTTATATTAATCTGACTGATGACGAACGTTTATTTAAACAATTGAATTATTTTAATCCACCAATTCTATTACTCTTCTTTGTACGTTCTGGCGTTAATTTTAATCTTAGTGCTTTAGTGAACAGTTCAGAAAGTATAGGTTCTGTATCATTGTTACATATAGGGATTATTTATTTTATTGTTCGTATTATAGGCAAGTATCTTGGAGCTTATATAGGATGTGCAATGGTGCATAAAAATCCATTAGTACGTAATTATTTGGGTTTAGCCTTAATTCCTCAAGCTGGTGTAGCAATTGGTTTAGCTGCCATGGGCGCAAGAACATTGGGTGGAGAAACAGGTAATATTCTTGAAACGATTATTCTTGCCTCAAGTGTTCTATATGAATTAATTGGTCCAGCCTGTGCCAAGTTATCACTATATTTATCTAAATCTTATTCTAATAAATTAGAAGACCTGGTACCTGAAGTTGAAACGAAAGAAACTACAGGTACACCAAAAACAGATGTAGAACTGTTAATTGAAAGAATTCAGGCAATACAAAGTAAATTACCAAAACATGATGATCCATTTTATGAAGATGAAAAAGCATTTTCTGAAGCTGCTGAAGAACATTATGCAACATTATCTTTACCTACAACTAACTTCGATCGAAAGAGAGGTATATCACATCTATGATATTAAATGTAAATAAGTTTTCTGATCCAATTGCTCATATTTTAGGAAACTGGGCAATAGAACTAAATATATACTCTATTATATTTAGATTAATTGTTGTTGTTATTTTAACTGCAATTATCGGTTGGGAAAGAGCGAGTAAACGTCATTCGGCAGGACTTAGAACATTTATCTTAATATCTTTTTCTTCATGTATTTGTATGATACTGGATCTTTATTTTATAGAAGAATATCATCTTACTTTACCATTATTATCATGCAGTACAATTATTGCGACAGCCTTAATTTCAGGTAATTCCATAGTCTTTAGTTCACGTAGTCAAATTAAAGGATTAACTACTTCAGCTGCTCTTTGGTTCTGCACATTTTTGGGATTTATTATTGGTGCAGGACAATATACATTTACTCTTATTGTCTATATATTATTCTTTTGTATTTTGACATGGTTTTCTTCAATTGAAATATATTTAAATAACCGTTCCAATCACTTTGAGATTCATTTGGAACTAAAGAATAGTAATTATTTACGTGATTTTGTAACAGTCAGTAGACAACTTGGATTACGTATAGATGATATAGAAGCTAACCAGGCTTATATAGGTTCTGGACTTAGTGTTTATACAATTACTTTTACGATATTCAGTGAAACACTTCAAAAATATAAGACACATAAAGAGATAATTGAGGCGCTAAGTTCATTAGATTATATATATCATATTGAAGAATTACGATAAAAAAATATTTCTCATGTAAAAATGTTGCGTTATGATTAACTAAACGAGGTGAAAATATATGATTCAGGATGTTTCTTTAGTTGTAGCAGATATTGATGGAACATTAGTTGATGATAAATATCACAAGATGATGCCTTTAACGCAAAAGGCTTATCATATCTTACAAGATCATGGTGTATATTTAGGGATTGCATCAGGACGCGGTATAAATCATCAAATGAAAGAAAGAGTTACAGACTGGGGATTTACAAAGCCATTTGAATTACTAATTGGTTTAAATGGTGGTGAAGTATATGATGAAATACATGATTCCAGAAAAGAATTCTATAAATTAAAAAGAGAATATATCAAAGAAATTATTGATTTGATGTCTCCTTTAGATTTAAATCCATTTATATATCGTGATGATGTAATGGTTGCAAGTCGCATGGATGAACAGATGAAAGCTTCAAGTGAGCGTAACTCTCAAGATGTCCATGTGGCTAAAGATATATCGGAATTATATGAAACAGATATATCAAAAATAATGTTTCGTATGCCTGAAAGTGTAATGCCTGAAGCAGAAAAACTAGTCGCGAATATTAAGGATAAACCATATAGAGCATTTAAAACTCAGACAACAATGCTTGAATTTATGGATGCCCGTATTAATAAAGGAAATGCTTTAGTGTATTTCTGTACTAATAATGATATTCCACTAGAATCAGTAATTGCATTTGGTGATATGACTAATGATAATGAATTATTAGAAACAGCAGGATTAGGAGTATGCCTATGTAATGGAAATAATGAAACCAAAAAGATTGCAAATGACATAACGGAATATGATAACAATCATGAGGGTATTGGCCATTATTTGATGAAACATATTATTGAACCGAAAGGCTGGGATAAATAAAAAGCTCGAAAGAGTCTTTTATTTTGCTCCAAAGCTATGAAACGAGTATTACTATTTCCTTATGTGTTATAATACTACTTGCTTTGTGTATAGCTTTACTTAGGAGATAAAAAAATTATGGAATTTATATTTGAAATATTGAAATCAGTTATATATGGTGTGATTCAGGGAATTACAGAATGGTTGCCTATAAGCAGTACTGGACATTTAATTCTTTTGAATACAGTATTACCTTTAAATGTATTTAATGATGCAGCTAAGAATATTGCTTTTTGGGATATGTACAAAGTTGTTATTCAATTTGGTTCTATTTTAGCAGTAGCTTTAATTTACTTTGAAAAATTAAATCCGTTTTCTTCAAAGAAAAATAAAATAGAAAAAGAGTCTACATGGAATTTATGGATAAAGATTATTGTCGCAACAATTCCTGCAGGTATTGCTGGTGTTTTACTTGATGACTTTATTGATGCAAAGTTTTCTACACCAGTTGTTGTAGCTGTAGCTTTAATTGTTTATGGTGTTTTATTTATCATTATGAAAAACGTTGGTAAAACAAAAGTTACTTCTGTTAAAAATATGGATTATTTAACTGCATTCAAGATTGGTTGCTTCCAGATGCTAGCTTTAATTCCAGGCACATCCCGTTCAGGTAGTACAATTCTAGGATCAACTCTTGTTGGCTGCTCCAGAACTACAGCAACAGAATTTTCATTCTTTATGGCAATTCCAGTAATGCTTGGAGCTAGTATTTTAAAACTGATTAAAATGCAGGCGCCATTTACTTTAGCTGCTGCTGTAATATTACTGGTTGGAATGTTTGTGGCATTTATTGTATCTGTTATTGTTATTAGAAGCTTCTTGAAATATATTCGCAAACATGACTTTAAAGTCTTTGGTATTTATAGAATTATTCTAGGTATTTTAATTCTTATTCTAGCCTTAACTAAAGTATTACCTACAGGACTAGTTGCATGATACAAGATTGCAGTGCGTTATTTTTAGAAGGATTATTATCTTTCTTTTCACCATGTGTATTACCACTTGTTCCTTTATATATTGGCTATTTAACTAGTGGTATTGATACAAACTTAAGTAAAGCTAAAGTACGTATTCAAACAACAGTTAGAACACTCTTCTTTGTGCTTGGTATTTCTACAGTATTCTTTTTAGCAGGACTTGGATCAAGTGCATTAAGATATTTCTTTCAAAAAAACACAATATTCTTTTCTATTATTGGTGGCTTTTTACTAATTTTGTTTGGTCTATTTTCACTTGGAATTATAGATATTCCATTTTTACAGAAAGAGCATCGTATTATATCTTTTAAGCAAAATAAAAATGGTATTATTCGTTCTTATTTGCTAGGTTTCTTCTTTAGCTTTGCCTGGTCTCCATGTGTTGGACCGTTGTTAGCCAGTGCAATGTTAAAAAGTGCTTCAGCAGAAAGTGCTCTAATTGGATGGTTATATATTGGTTGTTATACACTTGGATTTATTATTATCTTTATTTTATTAGGACTATTTACTGAAGAAGTACTAATGTTGTTAAAAAAACATACAAACATTGTTCGTTATACAAAGATTATTGGTGGAATTGTTGTACTTTGTATGGGTATTTATATGTTGAATATTGGTTTTACTTCAATTAAGGCATTAGAAAATAAAACTTCTGATAATACAACAGTAGTAGAAAATTCAAATGATGAAAATTTAACAGATATTGAAAAGTATTCATTTACTTTAAAAGATAACAAAGGAAATGATGTGACTTTATCAGAATATAAAGGAAAAACAGTTGTATTAAATTTCTTTGCGACATGGTGTACCTATTGCAAGATGGAGTTACCTTCATTAGAAGAAATAAATAGTACAAGAGATGATATTGTTATATTCTTAGTTGCTACACCAAATATAGGTAATGAAGGAAGTAAAGAATACATTGAATCTTTTATGGAAGAAAATGGTTATTCTATGACTGTTTTATATGATGAAACAGGTGAAGTTGTTAGTAAGTACAATGTGTCTGGTTTACCTACATCTTTCTTTTTCAAACCTGATGGAAGTGTCCTAGGATATGTTCCAGGATATGTTGAAGAAAGCAGTTTAATCAGCATTTTAGAGGAATGTCAAAAATAATTAAAAAAAAGCATAAATGATATTGCACGAATGTTGGTACGTGTAATATAATAACCAAGTCAAAAGAGACAATAAAAAAAACGGCAAATTTTTCCGTTAATTTATTTGTCTCATTTTTTTATGTTGGAGGTTAGGATGAAGTATATTTTCGTGACAGGTGGTGTTGTTTCAGGACTAGGCAAAGGCATTACAGCAGCTTCTTTAGGAAGATTATTAAAACAAAGAGGTCTAAAAGTAATTTCTCAAAAATTAGATCCATATATTAACGTGGATCCAGGAACAATGTCTCCTTATCAACATGGTGAAGTTTTTGTTACTGAAGATGGAGCAGAAACTGACTTGGACTTAGGACATTATGAACGCTTTATTGATGAAAATTTGAACAAGTTTTCAAATTTGACAACAGGTAAAGTTTATTGGAATGTTCTACAGAAAGAAAGACGTGGAGAATATTTGGGTGAAACAGTACAAATCATCCCCCATATTACAAATGAAATTAAACGTTTTATTTACTCTGTAGGTGAAAAAGCTCAAGCAGACGTAGTTATTACAGAAATTGGTGGAACAGTTGGTGATATTGAATCAGAACCATTCATCGAAGCAATTCGTCAAATTCGTATCGAAAACAATCACCATGATACATTCTTTATTCATGTAACATATGTTCCTTATATTTCTGGAAGTGAAGAATACAAATCAAAACCAACACAGCACTCTGTCAAGGAATTACAAATTTCCGGTATCCGTCCAGATATTATCATTGCTAGATGTGATGGAACTTTACCGGAAGATGTAAAACGTAAGATTTCTCTATTCTGTAACGTTAAAAGTGACTGTGTAATTGAAAATACTACTGTATCAGATTTATATGAAGCACCAATTATGCTTGAAAATCAAAATTTCTCAAGTATTGTATGCAGAGAATTACAAATTGATGCACCAAATATTGATTTAACAGAATGGAATGAAATGTTAGATAGAGTACATAATTGCTCAAAACATGTTCGTATTGCATTAGTAGGTAAATATGTTCGTTTACATGATGCTTATTTATCAGTTGTAGAAGCATTAAAACATGGTGGATATGAATGTGGTGCTTGTGTAGATATTAAATGGGTTGAATCTGAAGGTCTAACGAAAGAAACAGTAGCTGAAGAATTTAAAGATGTGGATGGTATTATCGTACCTGGTGGATTTGGTGACCGTGGTATTGAAGGAATGATTGAATCAGCTAAATATGCTAGAGAAAACAATATTCCATATTTTGGTATCTGTTTAGGAATGCAAATTGCAGCTATTGAATTTGCTAGAAATGTATTAGGTTATGCAGATGCAAACTCTAATGAATTCGATCAATTGAGTACACATAAAATTATTGATTTCATGGCAAATCAAAATGATACAATCAATAAAGGTGGTACAATGAGACTTGGAGCTTATCCATGTAAAGTTCAAGAGGGTACTCTATTAGAAAAATGCTATGGAACAAACGAAGTTTCAGAAAGACATCGTCATCGTTATGAATTTAATAACGATTATAGAGAAGAATTCATTAATAACGGTATGTTAATTTCAGGAACATCTCCTGATGGAAGACTTGTAGAAGCAATTGAAAATACTAAGAATGATTTCTTCATCGGTGTACAATATCACCCTGAATTTAAGAGTCGTCCTAACAGAGCTCAACCTATTTTTAGAGGATTTATTGAAGCTGGAGTAAAACATAGAGAAAGGGTGGAATAATTGTGAGAGATAAGATAATCGTATTAGATTTCGGTAGTCAGTATAACCAATTAATTGCTCGTCGTATTCGTGAATTTGGTGTATATAGTGAATTACACTCAAATGAAATGACACTTGAAGAAATCAAAGCTTTAGGTGACGTTAAGGGTATTGTATTCAGTGGTGGACCTAATAGTGTTTATGATGATGGTGCACCAAAATGCGATCCTAAAATCTTTACAAGTGGTTTACCAATTTTAGGTATTTGCTATGGTATGCAAATGACACATTTCATGAATGGTGGAAATGTAAAAGCTTGTGAGAAAAAAGAATATGGTAGAACAGAAATTACAGTAGATACAACTAGTCCTTTATTTAAAGATACACCAGAAAAACAGATTGTCTGGATGAGTCATGGGGACCAAGTTAGTCAATTAGCTGATGGTTTTAAAGTAATAGCTTCAAGCAGTACTTGTCCTTTTGCGGCAAGTGCAAACGATGAAAAAAAGATTTATACTTTACAGTTTCATCCTGAAGTAAGAAACAGTGAATATGGTTTACAAATACTTAAAAACTTTGTGTTTGAAGTATGTAAAGCAGACGCAAACTGGTCAATGCAGAATTTCATTGATGATCAAATTGCTAAAATTAGAGAAACTGTTGGAAATGAAAAAGTATTACTTGCCCTAAGTGGTGGCGTAGATAGTAGTGTTGTAGCTGCTCTTTTACATAAAGCTATTGGTGATAACTTATATTGCATGTTTATTGACCATGGTTTATTAAGAAAAGGTGAAGCGGAATCTGTAGTTGAAATGTTTGGTAAAAACATGAATGTCAACTTAACAAAGATTGATGCAAAAGATCGTTTCTTAAGTAAATTAAAGGGTGTAAGTGAACCTGAACAAAAGCGTAAAATTATCGGTAGTGAATTTATCTATACTTTTGATGAAGAAGTAAAGAAGTTAGTTACTACTGAAAAGATTCACTGGTTGGCACAAGGTACTTTATATACAGATGTTATTGAATCTGGTACGAAGACTGCTCAAACAATTAAATCTCATCATAATGTTGGTGGTTTACCAAAAGATATGGATTTCAAGTTAATTGAACCATTAAATACATTATTTAAAGATGAAGTACGTAAAGTGGGTACAGAACTTGGCTTACCAGAAGAAATGGTATGGCGTCAACCTTTCCCAGGACCAGGACTTGGTATAAGAGTTCTTGGAGAAATTACAGAAGAAAAACTTGAAATTGTAAGAGAAAGTGATGCAATTTTAAGAGAAGAAATTGCTAAAGCAGGCTTACAAAGAGATATTTGGCAATACTTTACAGCACTTACAAATATGAAGTCAGTAGGTGTTATGGGTGACCAAAGAACATACGATTATGCTGTTGCAATTCGTGCTGTAACATCAATTGATGGTATGACAGCGGACTGGGCACAGATTCCATATGATGTATTATCTGTTATCTCAAGTAGAATTGTAAATGAAGTAAAACATGTTAACAGGGTACTCTTAGATATCACATCTAAGCCTCCTGGAACAATCGAGTTTGAATAATAGCATAGTTTAAGAGCTAAAGTAAAACCATGTGGGGTATTGTGAAAATCGACAATACAATCCCATGGGGTTGAATAATCTAAAAAAAGACATGTAAATTGGATTAGAAATGTAAAATGGACCATGTAAATCGGACACACTAAAAAAGAGTGTATCCTGAATTACAGGTTTTTCTTAAACCCTTATAATGATATATAGAGGTTTTGTACTATGAGTGTT
>JABLTN010068693.1_pt1 | contig 32785 bp, 34 predicted proteins | sample 7160141 | NCBI WGS metagenome assembly JABLTN01 (sample SAMN14651226, study PRJNA627086) | human gut metagenome | isolation source: feces | host: Homo sapiens | reverse complement strand
TCATCTTGAATTGTTAAGTTTTTAAATTGTTTCATGGGTTTAATTACCTCCTTATATTTGTTATTAGATAAAAAGGCACTAGTTCCCCAAAAAAAGCTATCAACCAAAATTAAAATGGCCCCTGTAATTCAGGATACACTCTTTTTTAGTGTGTCCGATTTACAGGGGCCATTTTACCATTATTTCCTGTCCTTTTTATATTTTAGCAATGAAAACACCCTTTTTTCAACGCATATGTACATGCCACTTTAACAACATTATCATCTCTGAATTGAAAAGTTAGATTCGCATGATACAATTAAAACATGAAAAAATTAACCAAAAATAAAATTATACTTCTAGTGATTTTCGCAATCTTATGCGTAATTCGCTATATTGACAGTCAAACATTATTATTTGTAAATCCATCAAAAAAAGCACCAGAAGGTTACTTGTCTATTGGTGATTATGTTCTAATTGATAGTGGCACAAAAAATGTAGCTCAGAAAATTAACTCTTTCAATTATGACCATATATCCACTTCATATGATTACAATGAAGATTTAGAGACAACAAAAGGGATCAGCACTAAATCGAGTTGGGAAGATTTCGTTAAAGCATATGGACCTTATAAAGCCAGTTATATTTCTTATCATCTTCCTTATGATAATCCATATGATGAAGAAAGAGATTATGATTATAATACTGTTAGATGGTTAACTATAGACGAATTCAATCAAGAATATATCGAATCAGGTCGTGTGTCTATTGAAGAATATAACATATATGTAAATTTTGATTCTGTGATAAAGCACAGTAAAGTATATTACACTGCAAACGAAATATATAACGCTGACGATTATGGTTTCAAATTATGTATGATTCATGATTTCTCTTTATCGTTCTCTTATATTTGTCCTGACGATTATATGAACGAAAGTCATTCTGGATATTTTGAATATATTTCTTCATCTTGTTACTCATACTAAAAAGCAGTTCAAATTGAACTGTTTTTTGTTTGCCTATTATATTTTACCAGCCATATTTTTGATAATGTGGTTGAAGTTCGTTTAAATTGTAGTCATTTCCACCAGGGAAGTTAGCACTCTTTAGAATACCAGGTGTTTTACCTCTCTTCATTAGTTCATCTACGGCAACACTTGTAATACTCCAAAGTAGATAATCACTTGCAATACCACTTGCTGCAGCATATGGTGCTTCAATACCTTCAACTGTCATCATTCCTTCAGCACTAGGTGCACAGTTATCGATTGCCAAATCAACAATTTCATGTAGCTTTTTACCAGAAGAATGTACTGGATCAACAGATTTAGCATATTCAAGTGAAGTAAAGGCAATAACTTTGATACCCATTTTCTTCGCTTCTACAGCTAAGTCAACAACGGCTTTAGTTCTACCGGAAACTGATCCTACAAATAATACATCGCCAGGACGCATTGAACTTGCCTTTAATGCATAAGCTGCTAGACCTTCCATATTTGTATCTAAATCACTGCGATCTCTTTGCCTTGCATTATTTTCTGTAATGTCTAATTTCCAAGCAAATTTACGATAGAATGTAGGTCCTCCACCACGGTTAATTAAATCCATTTCGATTGCATGGCAAATACCTGAAAGATAAATATTTCCACCTTGTTCAATTGAATCCGCAATCATTGTACCTGCTTTAATTACATTTTCTCTTTGTGTGTCTCTTGCCTTGTGTAATAATTCTTCTACTCTTTTTTGGTAATCGTCTAGTAACATTTTTTCTCCTATCTATACTCACTGAGTATTACATTATGAACTCTATTACGAATAGAAATTGTATGTGGATTACCACGATGAGGATGTACTGCATTAATTAATAGAACTATGCCACAACCTCTTTCAAAATCTACATAGATACTTGTTCCTGTAAAGCCAGTGTGGTAGAGACATTTAGATGAATAATAATCTCCATCACTTGCATCATTGTCATTTGCAATCCATCCAAGAGTTCTAATACTTGACTTGTTTTCTGTACGATATGTTTTTAATAAATTAATAGATGCTGGACTTAATACATTTTCACCATCTCTTAATAGCATTTGTACAAATCTAGAAATATCTTCTACTGTTGAAAATAAGCCAGCATTACCCGATACCCCACCCATGCGGAATGCTTTACCATCATGAGCTTCGCCAATGATAGCACCACCTCTATCTTCTTGTATTTCTTCAGTTACGCATAAATCTGCAAATCCTTTTTCTTTTGGATTAAACATTGTATGTGTCATATTTAGTGGTTTAAAGATAACTTCATTAGCATATTCTTCTAGATTTCCTTTATAATGCTCAATAATTTTACCTAGAACAATAAATCCAAAATCTGAATATTGTAAATCACTTCCTGTTTTATAAGCTAAAGGTATTGAATTGATAAATTCATACATTTCATCTTTATTTGTACATTTACGATAATTCTTATCATCAGGAATCATTCCTGAAGTATGTGTCAACAAATGAAGAATGGTAATTTCAGCAAATGCAAAATCAGGTAAAATATCTATTACTTTCGTTTTTAAGCTGAAGTATCCTTCCTCAATCAAACGTAAAACAAGTGTTGTTGTACATACTACCTTTGTACAACTTGCCATATCATACATTGTGCCTTGTTCAAGTTTAATCTTTTCTGGTTCTATCTGCTTATAGCCAACAAAATCAGTAATAAAACCATCTTTTGTGATATATGCAAAAGACGCTCCTGGTATTTCACCATTTTTGACACTAGTCTCTAATAACTCTTTTGCTCGATTTAAACTAACCATTTCTGCCTCTAATCTAACGCTTTACGAACATAACCATCAGCTTTTTCTAAACGAGCTTCTGCTTCTTCTTTAGTAATGTTTTCTAGAATCATTACGATTGCCACTTTCATATTATTATGTGAATCAGTTAATGCTTTTTCAGCAACTTTTCTTTCACAACCAGTAGCCATCATTGTAATTCTTCTCGCTCTTTCTTCAAGCTTTAAGTTCGTTGGCTTCATATCTACCATTAAATTCTTATATACTTTACCAATACCAACCATTGTGGCTGTTGATAACATATTACAAATTAATTTTTGGCATGTTCCTGATTTTAATCTTGTTGATCCTGTTAGAATTTCTGGTCCTGCATTTACTTCAATTGCAACATCTGCATGTTTGGAAATTTCTGCACCAGTATTGCAGGCAACAGAAACAGTTGATGCTCCAATACTATGAGCATAATCCAAACCACCAATAACATATGGTGTTCTACCACTAGCCGCAATACCAATTACAGTATCATCTTTTGTTAGATTGATCTTTTTCAAATCTTCTACAGCTAATTCTTTAGAATCTTCTGCTCCTTCAACGGCTTTAATAAATGCACCTTCTCCACCAGCAATTAAACCAATAACATTTTCACTGGAGAAAGTAGGAACACATTCTACTGCATCCATTAAACCCATTCTTCCTGAAGTTCCTGCTCCGATATAAATCATACGAGCATTTTTACGAAGAGAAGCTTTTGTTAGTTCTACCGCTTCAGCAATTTGGCCAATAGCTAGCTTAACAGCTTTAGCTGGATTTGTATCTTCTTCATTCATAACAGTTAATAACTCAACTGTACTCATTTCATCCAGGTTCATAGTTTTCTCATTTCTAGCTTCTGTATTTAAATGACTAATATCTACCATTTTATTTTCCTTTCTCTGTTAAAAAAAGCGGAGCACTAGCTCCGCTTTCAGTTAAATCTTATAGACCTGCACTCTTTAGCATGCTTAAGAAGTCTCTAGAATCCAAAGTTGGGATTAGTTGACTTGTTAGCTTACCACCGTTAAGTTCTGCGATTTCACGATATACCGCAGCATCTTCAGCAGTAGCAGCGATTGATTTATCAACCATAACATACTTTGTTCCAGCAATAGGAGCAGCGTTACCAACGTTAACAGTTTTAACACCAACACCACTCTTCATAACTGCTAAAGCATCAGCAGGGAACTTACAAATGACAAATAGTGTGTCATCTTGATGTTCCGTAGCATAGGCAATTGTATCAGCAACACTTAACACTAGTACTTTTTTACCAGGTGCTGCCATTGGTAATGCCATTTGCTGAATTGGATCAGCCGCAACTTTATCGTTGCAGACAATAATTTCTTTGGCACCAATATGTGCCATCCAGGTAACTGCTACCTGACCGTGAATTAGACGGTTATCAATTCTTAGATGGACAATCATTTTATTTTCCTCCGTTCATCAACGCGTTAATATTTACAATACCAGTTCTACCAGTTTCTTGAAGTTGTTCTACAAGTTCTTTAGATACTTTTGTACCTTCTGCAAGTCTTGTGCCAAGTAGTTCTAGCATCATAGTCATATTTGCACCAGTGATAACTTGAACATCATCACCTAAGACATACATTGATCTATTGGCTGGAGTACCACCCATAAGATCGGCAAAAATAATTACGCCATCTCCAGTATTTACCCTTGCAACTGCATCCTTCAACTTCACATCAAAGTCTTCTGGATTATCGCTGGACATAAAGCACAATGCTTCTACACCAGGTAAGTCATCACCGAAGAACATGTGAGCTGCGTCAAGCATGCCTTCAGCCATCTTACCGTGACTAATTGCTAATACACCTATCATGATAACTACATGATTCCTAATGCACCGCAAACGAATGCGATTACAAATACGATTAAGATAGTCTTCATTGGGCTAACTTTCTTAACTTTAATTAATGTATAGCATAGGTATGTTAATGCTAATGGAATTAAGTAAGGAAGCATTGCATCTAAACCCTTTTGAATTTGTAATGGAGATTCAACTACTTCGCCAGTTTGAGCGTTTGTAAATGTACGAACGATATCCTTAATTTGTAAACCAGATAGAATTGAAGGAATGAATCCGCCAATAACAACTAGACCTAGAATACTAGCACCAACTTGTAGAGCTTCGAAACTTCCTGTTCCAGAAACGTCAGCCATAATAGCTGTTCCCTTCTTATAAGCATAGTTAGCTAGTGGCCAACGAATAGAGAATAAGAATAAACTAGGAATTAAAGCAGTTACTAGAGCTAAGTAGTTTTGTTCTTGCGCTAGAGAAGCTGTAATAATTGAGAAAATAGGAGTAATGATAACTGCTTGGATAGTATCACCGATACCAGCAAGAGGTCCCATTAAAGCAACCTTTAAGCTATCACCAACTTCACCCTGATAGTCTTCTTCAAGAGCCATGTCAGCACCGAAGATTAATGCACTTGAACCTGGGTGAGTGTTATAGAACATCATATGTCTTTCAAGGTTACGGCAACGTTCTTCGTTGTCATCATATAGTTCGTTCATTACAGGAACCATAGCATATGCATAACCTGCAGCTTGCATACGTTCATAGTTCCAGCACCATTGTAGTGCCCAGTTATGACGTTTAATAGCTTTTTTCTTAGCGGCTTCGCTTAATTTAACATTTGTCTTTGCCATATTCAGTTACCCCCTTAGCCTACTAATTTCTGCCCTTTTGCAGAAAGATATATAGCAGCAGCGGCTACACCAACGATAGCTAGACCGATAGTTGTAACGCCCATGTATGCAAATAATACATAACCAATAAACATAAATGGCCAGTATGTCTTAATATCCATGTAAGATAGTAATAATGCAAATCCGACTGCAGGTAATGCTTTACCTACAACTTTTAGACCATCAGAAATCCAAGCAACTTTATTAGCGAAATCTGCTAATACTTGTAGTTTGTCACTTAGTAATACACCAACGAATACTGGAATGAAACGAGATAAAATCCAAGGTAATGTTCCTAGTAATGTCCATCTTTCGAATGAAGGAATATCGTTTGCTGCTAAAGCACTGTCAGCTTTGTGCTGGAATACTGTAGTAGTAGAACGACCTAAGATATCCATCTGAGTCATTAATAAGCCAAGAAGTGTAGCCATTGTTAGACCATATTCATAACTTCCTGCTTGTTTACCAGCGATAACGCCGAAGATTGATCCAGTGATGTAGTCAGGAACTGTAGCACCACCGAATGTGTAGAAACCGATACTCATAAGTAAGCAAGCTGCACCAACTTGGAAACCTAGAGCTACGTCTCCTACTAATAGACCTGTAACTAATCCACTGTAAAGTGCATTACGGAAATCAAGGCCGGATAAAGCAATAACCATTCCGACACCGTTCCACAGACCTAGTAAAACTGCTAATAATACTGTGTTCATTATATTTGAACCTCCCTTTTCTTATATGAAAACGCTTACATATAAATTGTGTCAAATTATGTGATGTTACAAAATCGCAAATTTGTCACATTTTTTATAAACGTACCCATCAATGAATTTATTATATCATGCTAGCATGGCTTGAAAATATTTGTGAATCAAAATTCACAAAAAATTCACTTTCCTAATTTTTCCAACAATTTATAAAATCTAATCTTTGTTTCTTCAGTTGTTGTATCCGTAAACATCTCATAAGTTATACCCTTAAAGCCAATATCCACAATGTATGGAGAATAGCCATTTGAATAACAGATAAGTACTGATTTATCTAAATTTAATGTATTTATATAAGAACTAAATGTTTCTTTTGGATTAAAGATAAATTGATAAGTACCAAGTGTTAACTTGGAAAGCATAATCTCTTGATCAAGCGCTTTTTTACTTGCAATATATCTTTCTCTCATCTTTTGACCAATTTCTATTGTCTCTTTTTCTCTATCCGTCAAATGATCAGGTAAATGAGAAATATCAATCGGTTTCATTTCATGCTCTAAAGAAAATATATGTTTTTCATATTTAATATTTTCTATTTCAAATTTATTTGGCTCTCTAGCTAATAATTCTTCTACTTTATTTGCAAGTTTTGTACCCAAATCTTCTACTGAACTATAGTCTTGTGTCTTTCTAGTAAAACGAGAAGAAATATCACCTGCTGCACCTTGATAGAAAGTAAAGAATTCATCAGGATATTTTTCTTTCAACTGTTTAAGCATAAATCCTGGATATTCACTTGAAAAATATGGCGTATCTCCACTCAGGATTGTAGGATGACAATTGTAAACAACTAAAGCACCAAGTCTTTTTTCTTTATCAAAAATAGAGAAAACATCTAAATAAATATTTGGTGTTTCATGATTTGATATACGGCTTTTACCCACTTCATCAAAAAAGACATGTTCACGAGAAATAAATAATCTTGTCTCTCTAAAAGTAAAGTTTTTCAAAACACTCATTAAATCTTTATATAGTTGTTTAAAATATGTTTTGTCTTTTGCATCTGGTGCAAAATGTGTATGTGTACAACTTATAACAACTTCAATTGGCTGATCAGTCAGTTTACGATAATCTTCCATTAATTTATTTTGAAGAAGTAAACCTTCTGATACCCCAAGATTATCTAATGAGCATAGATATATTTCTTTTTTACTGTCTTTTAATCCAAGAATTCTTGCATGTAAATCATCATGTACTTCTGATACAGGATCTACCTGTTGAATAAAACCTGCTTGTTTTATCGGTTTTAAAGGGTTAATACATATTTCTTGATATCCAATTTTCATAAAATTAGTCCTTTTCGTTAATGACACAAAAAGGACTAATAAGAATTACCAATTATAAATTTTATTGTCTTTTAGTGTCGTTAACACTTTGTAGTTATCATCTATCACTATAATATCAGCATCATTGCCTCTTAGCAACTGTCCTTTTGAATCTTCAATGCCTAAGAAAGTTGCTGGGTTTTTCGTAGCCGCATTAATTACAATTTGTTCATCAACACCTGCTATTTCAATTAGTTTTTTCACTTCATCAATAAGCTTGTTAGAGCTTCCTGCAAGTCTTCCATCAGGTAAATAAGCACAACCATCTTCTTTTACTTCTACTGTTGATAACCCTTTTTCATATTTACCAACTGGTAAACCTTTAACTTGAACAGAGTCAGTAATCAAAAGAAGTTTATCTTTACCTTTTGCTCTAGCAAGAATTTTAGCTGGCACAAAGTGAACGTGTACGCCATCACCAATTAATTCTGCATACATATTATCTAGAGAAAGCGCAGCACCTACTACACCTGGTTCTCTATGATGCAAGCCTCGCATACCGTTATATGTATGGGTAAAACTTGTTGCTCCATCTAAAGAAGCCTCTAAACATTCATCGTAGCTAGCCCCAGTATGACCGATTGCTACTTTGATATTGTTTTCTTTACACCACTTTATTGTCTGATGTTCATCATCCATTTCCGGAGCAATCGCAACATAATTAATTTTACCTCTAGCTAAAGTCTGCCATTTTGTCATAACTTCGACTGTCGGTTTAACTAGCTGGCTGATTTCTTGAGCACCTCTAAATTCAGCAGAAATAAGTGGTCCTTCCACATGGATTCCTAATATCTCTGCCCCATCTGTTCCTTCGTCCATAATATCCGCAAGAATACCAAATGAGCGATCTAAATCTTCCATAGCTGCAGTAGATGTTGTTGCTTCAAAAGAAGTACAGCCTTCCTGTAACAAGTCATGAGCCCATAACTTCATGCCTTCTTTTGTTACTTCATTACAAGTCATACCATGATATCCATGACAATGTACATCTATTAAACCTGGTAGAATACGATTATTTCCATAATCTATAGCACCTTCTCTAGAACCATGTGGATAAATGCCTGTAATCTTTCCATCTTGGATTTCGATAGCTGCCTTTTTAAATGATTCATCAATCCAAACACGTGTACTTTGAATAATCATATTAGAAATGTTTTACCTTTCCTTCATATGCTTTATAAATTGCATCATTATCAAAACCATCAACGTTTTGTGATTGTAATACAGGAGCTTTAATTCCTTCAGCATCTAAGATTTTAATTGCTTCTGTAACGATTGTATTTAATAAGAACATAGATGTAATAGAAGAAGCAGGGCCAGTTTTAATAGAACCAATTGTCATCATACTGTCACCTGTAGGGCCAGCTGTATCAATTATTGCATCTACACATTCAAATAATCTCTTTCCACTTGGATGTCTTGATGTTGTATTTTTAGATTGTTCCAAGTTTGTTACAGCAATAGTATAAATACCTTCTTTTTGACATCTCATTGCCATTTCAATAGGTACAGCATTTCTACCAGAGTTTGAAGTGATAATCATAATATCACCCTTTTGAATATTGTATTGATCATAGATAATATCAGCTAGGCCACTTAATTTTTCAATAGCACCAGAACGTTGCGCACCAAAAGCAGTTAATGTATCTGGATCTAACATTGCATCAACGTTTCCAAGTCCTCCAGCTCTAGCAAATAGTTCAATACCTACCATATGAGAATGTCCTGTTCCAAAAGTATGGATAACATGACCCGTTTTAATGTTTTCAGCAAATTTAACAGATAAGTCTTTAATTAAATCCTTATTTGTTTCATAAGATTTCTCTAAAACCTCAGTAATTTTGTTCATATACTCAAATTCGTACATCGTTTTCTCCTCCTCATTATTTTTTCGAATGTAACTTTGATAATTTAAATATAAACTGACTTAGCAAAAATGCAACCGCTATATTTTTGTATTACTTGTTGTATAATATTAAAAACTAGAGGGAGTAATTTAATTTATGAGTATGTTAACAATTGGTATTTGCCTTGCTGCAAGTATTGGAATAATTTTATTCACTGCAAAGCAAAGACTAGACTACAATAAGCAATTATCTGCTTATATCGAATCCACAAAGAATCATCAAAAAGTATCTTTCACAAAAGAACCAGTTATCTTAATGGGCATTATGCTTGTCGTTGCAATTGGTGTACTAATTTATGGTATATCTAGTGATCCAGAATATTTCTGGATTGGTCTATTATTAACAATTATGACTGGTACAGAATTTGCTACATTACCTATTAGATTCGTTTTATATTATGACGATAACAGTTTCTTAGGAGAAAAAGGAAAAGTCTTATATCGTAATGTAAAAGGATATGAATTCCGTAAATTCTTACCAAAAAGAGGTGCTGTAACAATTAAACTTTATAATGGTGAAGATATTGTTGTTTCTTATAAAGTTTATGAATTTATCGAACAACAAATTCAGTTAGCAAAAGAAAGAAAAAAGGAATTGAAAGAGAGCCGTAAGAAGCATGCAGCTTAAACTATACCGCTATTTAACATGGGGCTCACTAATCATGGCAGTTATACTACTAGGTGGCGCAAGCTATTTAATAGTAAATCGTAATACTTTTGCAAATTTCACTACTGCCATTGTCATCTATGTACTTGTTGCCTTTGTTATCTCAATGATTTATAAGTTTTTAGAAAATAACATTGATAAAATCTTATTACAGAAGAAAGTCTTCAAAGGTAATATTGTACTAGCCAACATTAAAAGCAGTAAATATATCACTGCATTTAGAGACAGTGGTTTTAGAACATATTTATTAATGCAGTTAGAAGTTACATATTATGATGAAAATATGCAACCACACCCTGCAACAATCATTGAAAGAATGAATAAAGATTGTGTAAGTATACCTTGTGGCAGTATTTACATGACATACGATGCTAAAAAGCCAGACAATGGTATGGTGATACCTAACTTCTTGATATCAAGAGCACCTGAATTAATGCCTGTTATCGAAAAATATGAAGCAGCAAAATCCATTAATATCAAATACCTAGATGTACATTATGATAATGGTATCGTCATTCAAACAATGAAAGAAGCATTAAAACAAGAAGAAAATCGTAAAAAGCAATAAAAAATGAAGCAGAGGCTCTTATAAACTTCTGCTTTTCGTTTTCTCATTTAATTTTCACGCATCGCCAAACGCCATTGCAATATATGATTTAAACTTCTTTTAACAACAATAAAAGACATAATAGGTGCAACTATATCAGAAATACTTTCAGCTGCAAATGTCATCTCTGCCCCATAAAAATATGGTAATAGGAACAAGACCACAAAGTATACTGCTTTTCTAAAGAAAGATAGTGGCAATGATATTCTTACCTGCCCTAAAGCTGTCATACCATCTACAAATGCATATTGCATACCTAATGGAATAATAAATAGAGTCATTAGATGCAGAGCTTGCGTTGCAACTTTTAATACAGAGGCATCAGTACTGAACAAATAGATAAAGTATTTTCCACAAAGCCATGAAACAATAAACATAAATGTACAGTAACTGATACAAGCTAAAGTAATATAACGTAAAGCTTCTTTAACTCTATCGGTTAAATATGCACCATAGTTATAACTTAAGATACATTGTGTTCCACCACTGATTCCACCAAGAGGCATAGTAACAATTAACATAAATGACTGTACGATTGTATTTGCCGTAATTAATATATCGCCCATTTCTTTTCCACCATATCTTTGCAGGATAGCATTCATTGCAATGATCATGACATTATCAAAGGCAATAATAACAAATTGTGTAAATCCAATCTTTAAGATATGTAGACAAGTTTGCAAATCGAATTTCACAAGTTCTAAACGTACCGTTAATATATGACTCTTTAATACACATAATACAAATATCGCTGAAACAAGTTGCGATATTACTGTTGCAATAGCTGCTCCAGCCACCGATAAATTTAAAACATACATAAATATTGGATCTAGGGCAATATTTGTAACAGCACCAATTAGTACAGAAATCATACCTATTTTTGCATACCCTTGACAGTTGATGAAGTTATTCATTCCTACTGCTAGTAGTGCAAATGGTGTACCAAGTAAATATATTTCAAAATAAGCTAATGCATATGGGATTGTTGAAACACTAGCTCCAAATAGATATAACATCTTTTCTCTAAATGGATATATTGCACATACTACAGCTATCGAAACAAAAAGCATCATCAAAAATGCATTACCGATAATTTTCTTCGCTTTCTCGTTATTTTTTTCTCCCATCGCAATACTTGCAAGTGGTGCTCCCCCTACACCAATTAATGAAGCAAATGCGCCTATCATTGTAACTACCGGCCCACATATTCCTACCCCAGCTAAACTTAATGCGCCAATACCAGGTAAATGTCCAATATACATTCTATCGACAATGCTATATAGCACATTTACAAACTGTGCAATCATGCTTGGTATCGCAATGGATATAACTAACTTTTTAATCTCATCTCTTCCTAAATCATTTTCCATACAAGATAAAATTCTAAAGATGTTTTTTATTTTTTCAACCCATTTATACCAAAAGAAAAAATATACAATTTCCCTGATTTATGTATTTATTTGTTAATTAAAATTTGTAAAAATATACTCGGGAAACATAACAAGCAATTCTTAGCTTAAATTTGGACACAAGCGTTCATTTTCTCATTTATATTTTGTTAAATTTTAGTTGTTTCATTTTTCGTCATCATCATTCAAATTATTGCAATATCACAAATAAAACCTATGCAAAATGCGTTCGATTTTGAGAAACACTAAAAATAACTCTTTGATGAAAGGAGAAATAATTTTGAATTTAAAATTAAAAGAAAAAATCAATGAATCACTCTCTGCGGTTCTACCAATTACAGGAATTGTATTAATGATTAGTGTTTTCTTAATTCCTATGGAACTTGGTAGTGTCGTAATGTTTCTGACTGGAGCATTAATGCTTATTATTGGTATGGGCTTTTTCCAGTTAGGTGCAGAAATGGCTATGACACCAATCGGTGAAGGTGTTGGTGTGCAAATTTCTAAATTAAAAAAATTAATTACCGTATTACTAATGGGCTTTATTATGGGTGTTATTACAACTGTGTCAGAACCTGATCTTCAAGTACTGGCTAGTCAAGTACCATCTATTCCTAATAATGTATTAATCATAACAGTCGCAATCGGTGTTGGCATATTCTTATCACTTGCTATAATCCGTATACGCTACAAGATTTCATTATCGTTATTATTAATCATTTGTTATGGCATTCTTATCCTTGTATCACTATTTGTACCAAAGGAATTTTTAGCAGTAGCTTTTGACTCAGGTGGTGTTACAACTGGTCCTATGACTGTCCCCTTCATTATGGCCGTTGGTGTTGGAATCGCTTCTATGCGAAGTGATTCTAATGCCGCGGATGATAGCTTTGGCTTAGTTGCTTTATCAAGTATCGGTCCAATTCTAGCAGTAATGATTCTTGGCTACTTTTATCAACCTACAGAAGCTGATTTTGCTCTTACAGATGTTGCAACAGTAGTTACAACGCAAGATGTTGCCCGTGTATTTGCTCAAGGATTACCAATATATATCAAAGAAGTACTAATCTCATTACTACCTATCGTTCTTGTATTTGTAATATTCCAAGCTATGACAAAGCACTATCATAAACGCCAAATCAAACGTATTGCAGTTGGTTTTGCTTATACATATATCGGTTTAGTTCTATTTCTTTGTGGTGCTAATGTAGGCTTTGCTCCTGTTGGTGCTTATCTTGGTAAAGAATTAGCTAGTCTACCTTACAGATGGATACTCATCCCTATTGGAGCTTTAATTGGTTATTATATCGTTAAAGCAGAACCAGCTATTCAAGTATTGAACCACCAGGTAGAAACTGTCACAAATGGTGCTATATCTGTAAAAATGATGGATTTATGCATGTCTATCGGTGTTGCAAGCAGTGCAGGACTTGCTATGATTCATGTTTTAACAGGCATTTCTATCAGTTGGTTTGTTATTCCTGGATATATCATTGCCTTAATCTTATCAAGACTTGTACCTGATATCTTTATTGGTATTGCCTTTGACTCGGGTGGAGTTGCAAGTGGTCCTATGACTTCTACATTTTTACTACCACTAAGCATTGGTGTATGTGAAGCTCTAGGTGGCAATTTAATGACTGATGCTTTTGGTATCGTTGCTTTAGTTGCCTTAACACCACTTATTGCCATACAACTTATAGGCTTAATCTATAAAATGAAACTCGATGAAAGAAGATCTAATAGACACGTAATGGTTGCGGATGACAGTGATGTAATCATTGATCTTGAGGAGGAATAAATATGGATAACACAAAAAAACTATCCTTTCAGTTACTAATGTTAATTACAACCCCAAAGCTTGCTGAAGAAGCAGCAGAAATGTTTAAACAAGGAGCTTTACCACTTCAGTATCGTTTCAGTGCTGAAGGAACAGCATCAAGTGAAATCATGGATATATTAGGACTTGGAAGTATTGATAAATGTGTATTGATTAGTATGTTACCTAAACATTTATCTAATATCATTATGGACAAACTATTACATGATTTACATCTTAACCGTGCAAATACAGGTATTGCATTTACTATACCGCTTAATGGTGCAAACAATTTGATACTACGTATTCTTGATCAAAATACAAATCAAGAAGTACTTGATATAAAAGGAAAGGAAGAAAACAGTATGTCTCTAAATAAATATTCTTTAGTCGCTGCAATTATAAATAGAGGCTTTAGTGGTGACGTCATGGATGTTGTACGTTCTGCAGGTGCAAAAGGTGGTACAGTCATTTGCTGTCGACGTATTGGTAATGATGATGTAATGAACTTCTGGGGCTTAAGTGTTCAAGATGAAAAAGAAATTGTCTTAATTCTTACAGAATCAGAAAATAAAGTAAATCTCATGAAATGTATTGGTGAACATTGTGGAATGCATAGTGAAGCTCAGGGAATTGTTATTTCTTTACCAGTTGATTCTGTAGTTGGACTACAATAACATAATAAATACTCTATAGTTGTATTTTTGTAAAATACTATTTAATTTTAGCTAATTTTAAAACCAGAATGTTGATTAATTCAGTTACACAGTTCTGGTTTTTTGTTATTTGCAAAAGTAAATCGTCCAAAGGGATTTATTTATTTTCATTTCCTTTCGATTTCCAAGATATCATAGTATTCAAACCCTATTGCCTTTGCATTAACCAAATAACAAAAGTAAGAATAAAAATTTTCAATTTATTCAAGATAAATCAGAGAACCATTTATATCCAGTTCTTTGTATCGATCCAAAAATATTTCCATCCTATTGCACTCCTTCGTCAAAAACATATAAAACTAGATGTTTCTTCACCCTTCTAAACAAGCAATCCTGTATACCATGCCAAAAGATTTATCCCATATATTAACGATATATATGTAGCTAAAGAAATAGCTGGACCAAAGGGTATCTTTTCTTTTCTCATAAATATAATAAAGAATAAACCAATGATACAAGATATCATCAAATTAAATATACTTTCAAATAATCCTAAATATAGAGTAACTAAAAATAACAGTTTAATATCACCGCCACCCATTGAGTCTTTATTTAACAATTTACTCATGCATAAACTAATTACTAATACACCACCACTAATAATTAATGCACTGATTAAATAACTAATGTAATATTGCAAACTATATCCTTGCATCAAACTAAAGATTAACCACCATAAAATTCCAAATATAATAAAACCATCTGGTATTTCAAATGTCTTTAAATCACATAAAGATAAACCAAATAAAAGTGTTATTAATCCCAGTTCATTGATAAGTTCAAGATCTATATATCCTTGTGTAATTACAAATATCACAAATAAAATACCTAAACTAATTTCTGTTAATACATACTGTTTAGATAACTTTGTATCACAATATCTGCATCTTCCTTTTAAAGAAATATAGCTGATCACAGGTATTAAATCTAAAAAAGATAAAGTATGACCACAAGTGTCACACTTGCTTCTGCCTGTCCACCATTTTTCTTTTTTACTGTAACGATCAGCTATACAATTCATAAAACTAGCAAGTATTGTACCTAATATAAACACAAAAACTAATACATATATGCAAAGAAATGTATTGTCATTAATATTCATGTTCCCCACTTTCCAAAAACTTTGAAGTTATTTATTCAACTTTCAACATTCTATAGCCTATACCAATATGTGTTTGTATATATTGAGGACCATTTGCATCTTTCTCAAGTTTCTTTCTTAATGTTGCCATAAATACTCTTAAAGAAGCCACATCACTATCAAAACTAGTGCCCCATATATTTTGTGTGATATAGGTATGTGTTAATACTTTACCAACATTATGAGATAAAAGACATAACAATTTATATTCTATAGGTGTTAAATGTAATTCTTCTTCTCCTAAAAATGCACATCCAGCGGCGTAATCTATTTTTAAGTTGCCATTTACAAAAATAGAAGAAGCTTGATTACTTTGATTTAAAGACATTAGTCTTCTTTGAATTACTCTTAATCTTGCTAATAATTCTTCGATAGAGAATGGTTTAGTTAAATAATCATCTGCCCCTGCATCTAATGCTTCTATCTTATCGTTATCTTCACTTCTTGCACTAAGTACAATAATTGGCATATTAGACCATGAACGTATTGTTTTAATTACTTCTACACCATCTATATCAGGTAAACCTAAATCAAGTAATACAATCTCAGGATTATGAGAAGAAGCTTCCATAATAGCAGCGTTACCATTTTCAGCTGTAATATATTTATAATCATGTGTTTTTAAAGTCGTTACAATTAAATTTCTAACGGGACTGTCATCTTCTACAACTAATATTAATGGTTTATTGTTCATTGATATTTACCTCTTTTGATTCTAATGTAAATGTAAAATTACAACCATGTGGTACTGCATCCGTTAAAGTTAATTCACCGCCATGTGTATTTATTATTGATTTACATAATGCTAACCCTAAGCCCAGGCTTCTTTGACTGTCTATCACTTTATTTTGTCCTGTAAAGAACATTTCAAAAATGTGTGGTTTCTGTTCATCTTTAATACCCGGCCCATCATCTATTACTGATATTTTAACTTTATTTTCTTCTTTTCTCGCTCTTACTGTAATTGTAGAACCAGCAGGCGTATATTTAATTGCATTATCCACAAGATTAATAATCACTTGAATAATTAGACGAGCATCCATATTCGCTAATAATATTGTCTCACTGTAGTCTTTTACTAAATGATGCTCTGATATCTTACGATTAACATGCTTTAATGCTTCGTCTATGACATCTTCTACAACTTGCAAAGATAAATTAATTTGCAATTTACCATCATTCAAGCGGGTTACCGACAATAAGTTTTCAACAACATTTGTTAACCATTCAGAATCATCATAAATATCTGTATATATCTGTTTTCTTGTTTCATCATCAATTTTTTGATCAAGATATAACAAAGTACTGGCGTTACCAGAAATAGATGTTAGTGGTGTTCTTAAATCATGAGAAATAGAACGTAGTAAATCAGCTCTTAGTTGTTCATCTTTAGCTCTAATTGCAGCCACTTCTTTTTCTTTTGCATTTCTTGCATTATCTAAAGCTAATGCACATTCACCTAAAATTGATAACAAGATACTATATTCAAAAGCATCTAATTTATTTTCTTTTACTGGTATGCCAACAACACCATATACCTTTCCACCAATACGAATAGCTAAATACAGGCACTTTGCATGATTAAAATGCGTAGAAGTAGCTCCTGCTCTTCGCTTATTTTCTAATACCCACTTGGCTACTTCTTTTTCATCGTCATCAAGCAAAGATAAATCCTTTTGATTATTGTCATTAGAAAATAAATAACCATTAGATAAACTATTATCTTTTACGGTATATGCCACAATATTTCTACTTAACAGTTTTGTTAACTGCGTACATGTTATTTCAATGATTTCTGTATCATCATTTGCTTTTTGAAGAAGTTGGTTTGTGTCAAATAATATTTGTGTTCTAAATGCTGCCTGAGCACTTAATTTTGCGTGATCTTTTAATTTAGATGCTAACGTACCTGAAAGAATTGAAGCTGTTAACATAATAATAAAAGTTACAGGATATCCAGAGCCATAGGCGTAAAGTGTAAGTCTAGGTTCCGTCATAAAATAATTAAATAAAACTACACTGCTGAAAGAAAACAAAACACTGCATACATAGCCTTTTGTTAGTATTGAAGTTAATAAAACTCCAAGCAAGTATACGGTAATGATATTTGCGTCTGTAAAACCTAAATGGAAAAAGAGTAAACCCATCCATGTACATAACGCAAGTAATAAAGCCGTAATTACAATATCAGATAAAACGACTTTATCTTTTCTTACTGCTAAATTCTTTTGCTTAAAATGTATGGAATTTTCACTCTTATCTGGAACGATATATATTTCTCTTTCAGGATTATCTTGAATGAGTCTTTCTGTAAAACTTTTGCCTATTGAAAATAATTTATGTTCCTCAAGTCTTCTACCAACAACAATTCTTGTAACATTAGACATTCTTGCATATTCATTGATTTGCAAAAGAACATCTTCACCATGAGTCGTCACAATCTCTGCCCCTAGTTTTTCGGCTATTTTAATATGTTTTTCCAAGCGCTCTTTATCTTCTTTAGATAAATGTTCACTCTCGCGATTTTCTACGTATAAAGCCGTAAATTGTCCTTTAAACGTATCTGCTATTTTAGATGCTACTTGAATTGTATTAATGCTCGATGGAGAAGAAGATAAGCAAACTAGTGTATGTTCTTTACGCTCTTGTTCTAACATCTTGTTCTCCTTTTCTGCTCTGACTACTCCCACAGGCAAGCCTGCGGGGTTCTGATTATCAATTGTAGCTTGTAATCGTACATCATTCTCAGACTTTGGAGTTACAAGTATAAATCTGTTTAAATCAGGACTTTCATTACCAAGCAGTCCAACGACCACATTAGCGGTAAATTTCTGCTTTTCAGCAAGGAAGTACAGTCAATCTCCCTTATTATTAAATTGTTAAGCTACTTTAATTCCGCTGTTTAATATTTTAATCTTATTGGTCTTAATCCAATCGATTAAGATTTTTTCTTTGTCATATTGTTCATTAAATTTCATAATACATTTATCTTTATCTATACTATTTGTTTTGTAGTCGTAACAATAAAGAAGAAATGATGAATACCAATCCCGTTGCACCTCAGTACCATCTTGTAGTTTATATAATCGGTCAGATAATTTCTTTTTGGTATAGGCATCGACGGTATGATCGTACTGTGAGGCTCTGTAATTATTTGGTACTTCTATATATGTACCACCGGTCGTCTTAAACTTCTTTTCCACCGTAGTTTGGAATCCAGAAGGGCATCGGTTCTTTATGGATTTACCAAAACGCTTTTTCTTATTAAACTTACCTTTACTATTGACCGTAATTTCTTTGGCTCGTTTCATGAGTTTGCTTGCGTTTTTAGGCTCCGTTACTAGTGTATCTCCAAGACTTCGTAAATGGTTAGCATCTTCGTTTATCGCAAGCTGTCTGTTCACTGCATTGATACGGCATAATTCAGAGTGTTTTGTTTTCAGTTTCTTATAGTGATTTGAATATTTCCAAGTCTTACGACCTCTCTTAACAGTACCATCTTCATTGAAATTTTGTGGATTTGTTGCTCGCCTCGACCTATCCATAGCACGATAGAGTAGACGTTCTTTTCTTTCAGTAGTCTGTATGCTATTGCCACGCTCTGAAAGATTCTTTAAACCAACTTCTGTATCAGAAGTATATGCAACTGTCTGTGTTCCTATATCAGCACCAATAATACCATTGCCAAATTTATGTCTTAGGTTGCCAAATCTATCATATTTAGGTTTAGCCTTGCTTTCGATAGTAAGATGTAAATATATTCTATATTTTCCTCTTATCATCTTAGGCACAAGAGTAGCGTAACATGGTCTATATGTACTAATACAATATGCTTCATCTGTAAGAATTTGAACAGCTTTATTATCAACTATCTCAGGTTTAGAAAGATAATCTAAAATGGCATTTACTTCATCGCTTTGAAATCTATCCTTAACTTTTACACCAAATATAGTTTTACCAAGTTTAAAACTTAGTTTATTATCTTTAACAGATATTGGAATACCTCGATTTATTTGTTTAGCCCTAATACATGGTAAATCTTCGTATTTTGAAAAATGAATTGTTTCACCATTGTCATAAAAGCATTTTTCAATACCTCGCCATATATCTTCGGATTTAGTTAACGCAAATATCGCATCTATACCGTATTTCTTACCAATTGGTATCATTGCTTTTCTACAATAATCCCATGTGACATTATAGGCTTTCTGCATTTCGTTAAGTTGATTAGCTAAATCCTTACATTTCTTTTTATCCTCGGTAGAACCATAGAGTTTTAGCAACTTGCGATATTTTTTAGTACGCATAAGCTGTTCATAATTCTTTCTCATAAGACCAACAAGTTCATTACCCGCTTTTCTAATCTTATCGGAAAGAATCACAACCTTTTGTACATCCGAAGAAAGCATATCAGTTTCTACAACCAAGATATGCCTGTCAGAATGTTTATGAAATTGTTTTAGAAGATTTTTATATCCTTCATCACTTATCATTTTTCTGCTCCTCGATATACTTAATTACTGTAGCTTCACTTATATGCCCGACTGTTGACACAAAATATCCTCTTGACCATAAAACACCGCATCTTGCATAAAATTGTTTTAATTGTGGAAATGCCTTAAATAGTTCAATAGCGCTTATACTTTTTAAAGTTCTTACAACGTCACACGGAGCGACTGTTTGCGGAACGTCTATAAATATATGTATATGGTCAGGCATTACTTCAAGTGCCTTAATATGATAATTATAATCATCACAGATTTTCCGTAATATTTGTTTCAACGTCTCCTCTACACTATCTTTTAATACCGAAAATCTGAATTTCGGACACCAGATAATATGATATTGAATAAGATACTTACAATGCGAAGCACTATGATATTGTCCCTCACTCATTATCTTTTTCTCCTAATTGATATTTTTCTTTAATGCCTCTACGCATTAAATCAAGAAAAGTAATAGTTTTGCCTTCTTCTACTGAATAAATACGAGCAAGGTTTTCAAGTTCAGTTTTCCATTCTGTGGGAATAGAAATATTTATTTGTACATTGTTACTTTTAGGTTGTGCCATTATTATTTCCCTCCACAGCTTGAATGATTGGTTTTCTTTCTATACTTGTTACATATATTATATACTTATTCTATGTAAGAATCAATTTAAAATATGGCTTTCATCCCATAGGCAAGCCTATGGGTTTTTCGCCACAGATTTATAACTATATCACTATTTAAAATTTACATGACTGAGCATTTTCTTGTCACATAACATAATCTGAATATTTTCGTGATTTTTACGAAAGCGATGAATCTCCTGTAATATTTCTTCATCTTTTACAGTATTTAAAACAATCATTTCTGACTGTCCAGCTTTGTTATAGACATTTTGTTTTTCATCAAAAATAACATCTAAATGCTGTATTACAAAATAACCAAACGCAAATGATCCAAATACTCCCAAAAATAAAATGATATCAAACATAAAGTTCTCCTAAAAACAGAAACATTTTTTCACAGATTTATTTTCACCTAAAACAATTAATGAATATCCTTTTGTTAATACTGTATCAGATGTAATTTTAATATTCATTTCACCATTACCCTTGATGCCTAAAATATTAATTCCATATTTCTTACGAATATCAATTTCTCCAATTGTCTTATTCAACCATTCTTCCGGTATTTCCATTTCGTAAATACCATGTGTTTCATCCATTTCAATATAATCAAGAATATGATCTGTTGTATAACGAATAGCTGACCATCTTGCCATCAATTTTTCAGGATATGTTACAGCATCTGCACCATTTCTTAATAAGAACTTTTCTTGAACATCTCTTTCAGCTCTTGATACTACAAATTTAGCCCCAAGTTCTTTTAATAAAGATGTAGTTTCAAGTGAACTTTGGAAATCACTGCCAATTGCTACAAAGCAAACATCGAAGTTACGTATTCCTAAAGAACGTAAGAAATCTTCATTGGTACAATCTCCTATTTCAGCATTTGTAACATAAGGAAGAATGTTATTAACAAGTTCTTCATTTTTATCTACTGCCATAATTTCATGTCCCAATTTATTTAATTCAATTGCGACGTGTTTACCAAATCTACCTAATCCAATTAACAATATATTTTTCATATTCTTTATCCCTCTTTATCCAACTGTAATCTTTTCTTGTGGAAGTCTAGCTTCTTCATGTACTGATGAAGCGACTGCATATATCAGTGTTAATCCCCCAACTCTACCTAAATACATAAGAAAAATGAGAATGAGTTGTGAAGAAACACTTAACGAAGTTGTAATACCTAAAGTTAAACCTACTGTACCAACGGCAGAAGCTGTTTCAAATAAACATGTTGATAGTGGAAGGGTTTCTTTAACACTGATTAAAATTGCTCCTGTAAAGCATAATACGAAGTACATCACACCAATTGTTGATGCATTTTTAATTGTTTCTTCTGATATTCTTCTTTTAAACAAATGAACATCTCTATGTCTAGAAAATGTCGCTATCATATTTGTAAATAATAAAGCGAATGTTGTTGTCTTCATCCCACCAGCTGTAGAACCTGGTGAACCACCTATTAGCATAAGTAGAACCATTATTGCTTTTGAGGAACTTGTCATTTCATTTAAATCAACAGTATTAAAACCTGCCGTACGTGGCGTGGCTGATTGAAATAAAGATGCAAGTATTCTGTCATTTCCCGGTAAATATTTAAAATCATTAGCATAGAAAAAAGCTGCCGGAACAACAATCAAGAACAATGTAGTCGATAATATCACCTTACTTTGCATACGATATTTATGAAAATTAAACTTATGAACATAAATATCTTCCCATGTTAAAAAACCAATGCCGCCAACAATAATAAGGCTCATAATCGTGATATTAATCATCCAGTTTGTTGAATATCCTGTTAATGAAACAAACTTGTTACTTTCACTACCTAGAATATCAAAACCAGCATTGCAGAAAGCTGAAATAGAATGAAAAACTGCCATCCATATTCCTTTTATGCCATATCCTTTAATAAATGTAGGCATCATCAAGAGTGCTCCAATTAGTTCGACAATCAACGTTCCTTTTAATATAAATTGTGTCAATCTAACTATTCCACCTACTTTAGGTGCTGATATTGCATCTTTCAATGTACTTCTTTGCATAAGTGATATTTTCTTACCTGAAAACATTGCAAAAGCAACCGCAATTGTCACAACACCAAGTCCACCTATTTCAATTAAAATTAAAATAATTGTCTGCCCAAAATAAGACCAGTATGTTCCTGTATCTTTTACCACTAATCCTGTTACGCACACTGCAGAAGTAGAAGTAAATAATGCTTCATGGAAAGGGGTAACTACTCCTTCTTTTGACGCTATTGGTAGCATCAATAAAATTGCACCAACTAATATAACAAGCATAAATCCAGTTGTAATTAACTGGAAAGATGACCAATGTTTTCTTTTGTGAAATACTTTCTCCATATTTTGCGTATCCCCTAACGCATATATTTTAAAGAGTAGTAAACTAAGACAGTATTAATAAGTCATCTATTCGTATTAAGATTGTATAAAGATTGTATTTATACAAAAAAGAATCAAACCATAACGATTCAATTCTTCATGTTTATGTAATACTTATAAATTTAGAATTCTAATTTTTTGAATTGTTCCCAAGCTAGATTAGCTTTTCCGAAATGTCCATAGTTAGTAGTTTCTTTGTAAATTGGACGTCTTAGATCTAATTCTTTAATAATATTTGATACTGAGAAATCAAAGTTCTTGTTGATGATATCTAATAATTCATCATCCGAATATTTAGAAGTTCTAAATGTATCAATTGTTACTGATAGTGGATTAGCTTTACCAATAGCATAAGATAATTCTAACTGGCATTTATGTGCCAAACCATTTGCAACAATATTACGGCATACATAACGAGCATAATATGCAGCAGAACGGTCAACCTTAGTTGGATCCTTAGAAGAGAAACATCCTCCACCAATTGGTGCATATCCACCATATGTATCAACAACAATCTTTCTACCTGTTGTTCCTGAATCACCCCAGCTGCCCCCTAGAACAAATGATCCAGATGGATTAATTAAATATTTAGTATTTTCATCAATATATTTTTTATCAACAATTGTATCAATTACTTTTTCTTTAATTAATTCATGTAATTCTTCTTGTGTAATATCTTTTGTATGTTGAGTAGATACAACAATCGCATCAATTCTTGCAAGTTTACCATCATCATACTCTACTGTTACCTGTGTTTTTCCATCAGGCATTAAACGAGCATCTCCACGACGTACTTTTTCTAATTGTCTAGCTAGTTTATGCGCACAGTTAATCGCAAAAGGCATATATTCTTCTGTTTCATCATCTGCATAACCAAACATAATGCCCTGGTCACCTGCAGAAATCTCATCATGAGCAACAGCGTCATTAATTTCTGCTGATTGTTTATTTACCTTAGTTTCTACATGATATTCTTCTTTATAGCCAATTTCTCTAATTGCATTTAAGGCAATAGCTTCATAATCTAAATCAGCCTTTGTATTAGCTTCACCATACACGAGAATTAAATCATCTTTAATTGTAGCTTCTACAGCCATATGGGAATAAGGATCTTGACGAATAGCCTCGTCAAGAATTGAGTCTGCAATATAATCACAAACTTTATCTGGATGTCCGCTAGTTACGGATTCAGACGTAAAAAATCTTTTTTTCATATTATTTCACCCTTTCTTTCTGTCTTTTCATTAGGCTTCTAGAAAGAGGAACTATTTTATATACTCTTTCTTTATCGATGCCAGCAGTACCACCTTGCCTCTTGCAGGTTGGTATGAGTTCACAGAGCTGACTCTCTCACTCATTCTTGATAAAAGACATTGTGAGTATATAATATGTAATTTTTTCAATCAATCAGAAATTATACACAATTAAAGTAGTGTCAAAATTAGTTTTCATAATTTATATATTTTTCTCTTTTTGTATAATTAAAAAAACTAGATGTTTTATGCGCATCCAGTTCTTCATTTTTATTTTTTTAATTCTTGAATCAGCTTGTCTAAATCATTTTGATCAGGATGAGATACTGCTTTATCAAAGTTTTCAATTAACATGTCAATATTAGCTGGGCAACTAGGAGATTCTTTCAGTTTTTCATATCTATTACGAACTGCTATTGGCATTTTCCCCTGGCACATATATGTACCAATAATTGTATTAGTCGCATCTATATTTTGTTTAGTTCTTTGTAATATACCATCAAAATATTCTTGGCTTCCGCCAAACCCAGCCGTTCCAAATAGGAATATTTCTTTATTGTGAAGAGTTTTTAAAAATTCCATCGTTTTATCATCAGCTGTACCTTTATTTGTCCAAAAACCAATATACACTCTATCTGCATCTATGTCTTTTGTTTCTCCACAGTATTTACAATCTTCTTTGATAACATCATAAATCGTTTCCGCTAATAACTTTGTGTTTCCTGATAAACTACTATATAAAATTGCGCTAGTCATATACGCCTCCTAAAACATAAAAAGTAGGTTTCCCTACTCTTTATTATACTATCCTTTTAAGCCACCTCTTGATACACCATTTACAATTTGTTTTCTTGCAAATAGGAACAAGATAATCATCGGAATAACTATCATTGTAGAAGCAGCCATCATTAGTTCAGTTCTTGCACCACCTTCGCTGACGAACGCATATAATCCAAATGGTAATGTTCTAAGTTCTCTATCACTTACTGCTAACATCGGCCATAAGAATGAGTTCCAGCTGGCAATTGCATTTAATAGAATAATTGTAACTAAACTAGGTTTAGCAATAGGTACTAATACTCTCCATAAATATTTCCAGTTGCTGCAACCATCAACTCTAGCAGCTTGATATAAGCTGTCAGGAACTGAATCAAAGAATCCCTTCAAGATATACATGTAGAAAATACTACTGGTAAATGGAACGATTAACGCCAGAATTGTATTATAAATTCCCAAATCAATAATTGTACGATAGTTTGTAATAACAATCATTTCAAACGGAACCATCATTAGTCCTAATAGTAGTCCAAAGATAATATGTCTCCCTGGGAAATTTAACTTACTGAATGCAAAAGCACCAAGTATTGTTGTAAATGTACACAATGTAACACAACTAACCATAGCTATTAAACTGTTTAAGAAATATCTTGCAAATGGTGCCATGCGTAAAGCTTCTTTAAAGTTATCCAAATTAAAGTGTGTTGGAAGCCATACTGGTGGAATCATCTGAATTTCGATACTTGTTTTAAAAGCACCTGTAATCATCCAGTAGAATGGAAACACCATGATTACTGCACCAAGAATCAGAAATAAATATAAGAAAAATTTACTTAATGAAAATTTAGTTTTCTTCATCTTCTTTACTCCTTCGTTTTCTTTTCAATCCACTTCTGGATCATTGTGAAAACAAATATTACAAGGAACAAGATAACTGCTGCAGCAGATGCATATCCATATTTCCCGGGCATTTTAACTCTAAATTGATAATAAATATAATACACAACCGTAAATAAGTTATTACTTACACCAGGACCTGCAAATAGTGGAAATAATTCATTAAATACTTTGAAACAACTAATTGTATTGATAATTACCACTAAGAAAATTGTAGGTGAAAGTAGTGGAATCGTAATTCTAAAGAATATCTTTAGAGGTGATGCACCATCTACCTTAGCTGCTGTATAGTACATTGGATCAATATTCTGTAAACCACTTAATAGTAAGATTACCGTAAATGGTAATACTGACCAGATACCATAAATACATAATGCTGCAAAGTTATTTGTCGTAACCTGAAGCCAGTTAACACTGCTTATTCCAAAAATATTGAGTAAATAGTTAATTACGCCTGACTTATAGTTAAACATGAATTTCCAAGCTAAACCAACCGCAACTGTACTTGTTACCATTGGTAAGAAGTAACATGTTTGAAATAATGCTGAAAACTTAATTTTTTGATTTAAGAAGTTTGCAATAACTACTGCTAAACATGTACTAATTGGAATAACGATAAATACATAAGAGAATGTATTTTTAAATGCTTGCGCAAAATATGGATCTTTTAAAATATATGCATAATTGCTAAAACCAAAACCTGTAAATGTTTTATTGATATAGTTGAAATTTTCTTTAAAACTAATTAATACAACATTAGCAATAGGGTAAAGAGTAAAAGCAATTACACCAATCGCAAAAGGTAATAAATATAAATACGGTTGAATCTTAGTACCGAATTTTTTATTTCCTTTTTCTTTTTTTGCTAATTCACTCATAATAAGCGTTCTCCACTTGCTTCATCAAAAACAAATACGCCCGTTTTCTTTAAGGATACTTTTACTTTTTCACCATGTTGTAGTTCTTTTTCAGCTGGAACATATGCACGAACATGATGTGCACCTAAATCTAAATATGCTAATACTTCTTTACCAATAACATATTTTGTATCTACAGTAGTTTCAATTGCTCCATTTTCATCCACAACAATTGATTCAGCTCTCATACTCATTGTTACTTTTGTTCCATCAGCTATTTTTTCTACACCAGGAATTTCAACAGTACAATCTCCATCTAAAACAATCTTTCCATCTTTTACAACACCATGTGTTTTATTGATTGGAGGATTTCCTAAGAAGTCAGCTACGAAACAGTTAGCTGGTTCATCATATAAATTTTGAGGGTCATCTTTTTGCTGTAAGACACCATCTTTCATTAATACAATCTTGTCACTGATACTCATAGCTTCTTCCTGATCATGAGTTACGAAGATTGTCGTAATTTTTGTTTCTTGTTGAATACGTCTGATTTCTTCACGCATTTCAATACGAAGACGAGCATCAAGGTTACTTAATGGTTCATCTAATAATAAAACTCTAGGATTTTTAATTAGAGCACGAGCAATCGCAACACGTTGTTGTTGACCACCAGATAATTCTTTTGGCTTTCTATTTAGTAACATATCTACATGTACAAGTTTTGCCATCTCTATTGCTTTAGCTTCTCTTTCAGCTTTTTTAACTTTTTTAATTTCTAATGGGAAAGCAATATTTTCTAATACTGTCATATGAGGATATAAAGCATAGTTTTGGAATACTAAACCTACACCTCTTTTTTCAGCACCAATATCTGTAACATCGTCATTATCGAAATAAATCCTTCCCTCAGTTACTGGTAAAATACCACTTAACATATTTAGCATTGTACTTTTTCCACATCCTGATGGACCAAGTAAAGCAATTAATTCACCAGATTCAATTGTTGCATTAAAGTTATTAACTGCTGTAAAATCACCAAATTTTTTTGTTAAATTCTCAATCGTAATTTTCATAATCTATCCCTAATCTTGAAGCATTTCATTCCATGCAGAACCATCTGTTCCATCAAAATCATAACCTACCATTTTTGCCATAGTACTAGCTTCATTTACCATACTGCTTCTTTCAATCACAACACCTTTCTTTACACTTGGGCCACAAGCAATAAATGTAGTTGTTTGATCTTTAAATGATAAATATCCATGACTAGCTAATGAATGATGCCATCCTGGTTTTAAATATTCTTCAAATAAATCTTTTCCAGATAATGTAGAATCAAAACTCATTGGTTCCTTACCTTCAATAACGAAGTCAATCTTAGGGAATTCCAATCCATACTTTTCTGACGCTTCTTCTTTAGTGAAAAGATATCCAATATTATATTGAGGATCGTCTTTAATTTCTTTTAATATTTTATATACTCTATCCATTAGTTCTGCATCTTCTGGATCTCTTACTTGAATCCATGCACTCATACTTGCAGAATGACAATATGCATCATAACTAATTAGATTTCCTTCTTCATCTGTTTTGATTAGACCTTTTTCTTTGAGCAGTAAATTGAAGTTAATATGTTTCTTGATATCAGCTTGCCCATGGTCTCCTAGAATAACCCAGTTGGTATTATCAAAGTCACCAAATCTCTTTACTGATTCAAATAATAATCCAAGTTGTTCATCATGAATTCTTAATTGTCTTTCTACTTGTTCATTCATAATACCGTTGCAATGTTTAACAGTATCTAAGTCACATGTTTTAACTAACATAATGTCTGGTTGACCATAGTCTTCAATGATATCTAATGCACAACTCATCGTAAATGCATCTAAATTTCTTTCTACACCTTTTAAATAGTGGTCATACTTCCAAAAATAACGGTCAATTAACTCTTGCGTACTGTAATTATGATAGAACTGTTCAGGATTATCTCCTTGATAGCTGATAGGTACGATCATTGGAAGGTTATAATCAATATCTGCTCCACCTGATACTGGCCAAGTTAAAGAACAAGTCTTTAATCCATATTTATGTGCTTCATCTAAGAAAGTATCACATTTAATGCTCTTTCTTAATGAATACCATGGTGCTTTTGGATTCTCTGCTTCAACAATTTCGTTATGAGGAACCCCATGACCTTTAACATATCGGCCTGTTACGATAGAACAGTGACATGGGTAAGTTAATGATGGATATACAGGTTCAACATGATTTACATAGCTACCATTATCAAACACATATTTAAAATTTGGTAATGTCTTCATGTAATCAATATCGCATGTACATAATGCATCTAGGCATAAAACAACAAGTTTTTTCATTCAAATCTCCTTATATACAATCATGAGATGGAAGTTATAAATCCCCCATCTCATTATCAAGCTTTCTATTAATTTGTTTATTAATTATTCATTCATAGCTGCTTCGCCAACTTTAACAGCGTTTTCTAATGCAGCCTTTGCATCGAAGTTAGGATCAGCAGCACCAGTCATAACTTTCTTTAGTTCATCTCTAATTGTTACTGAACCTGTTACTGCAGGGATAGTTACAGAGTCGTTGATTTGTTCGCCAACCGCTTTAAGAGCGATATTTTCTGCAACAGATGCTTTATAAGCATCTGATTCTTGAATTGTGAAGTATGGAGAATATGCGTTTAATTCTTGAGCCCATTCACCATCTCTTGTGATGAAGTATTCAGCAAATTTAGCTACTGCAGCATCTTCTGCTTCACTCTTCTTGAAACCAATGATACTTCTGTTACTTACAGTAGTTTGTCTGTGATTTTCATCAATATAAGGCATACGAACAACACCAACTTCACCACCAATATTAGATAAATCTAAGAATGGTAAACCTGCACAGCTACCAATGTATGAAGCGATAGCACCATTATTTAAGTCAGATGAGTTGTAATCGCCTGTTGTAGGAGCGATTTGGAAATATCCTTCTTTAACACCTTCTGCCCACCATTCAATCCATTTAAGTGTTTCTTCGTCATTGAATAATAGTTTCTTAGATGCTGTATCTACATATTTACCATCATGTGATTGAAGAATAATAGTGTTAATAACTTCAATTAAAGCATCTGCACAGAATCCTACAACACCAGTTTTTTCATAAATAGCTTTACTTGCTTCTTTTAAATCATTCCAAGTTTTTGGAGCTTCTACACCAGCTTCTTCAAACATTGTTTTGTTGTAGTAAAGAACTTGGCTAGCCGTATAAGTTGCGATTAAATGTACTTTTCCATCAACGAAGTCTGTAGCTTCATCATAGATACCTTGGCTTACCATTGATTTATAATCTTCCGTGAAATAATCATCAAAAGAGATTAACATATCATAGCCATCGAAGTTTCTAGCAAAACTAGCAAAATGGAAAACTAAGTTAGGTCCTACTCCATTAACAACGGCATCTTGTACTGTTGATTCAAAATCTTTTTCGTTGTAACCACCAACTACATTTACATGAATATCTTGATTTTCAGTTTCAAAATCTTTTGCGATGGTATTTAATAATTCATCTTGCCCACCTGTAAATGTGTGCCAAATTGTGATTGTTGTCTTATTGTTTGTATCAGATCCATCAGTTGTACCTGTACTACCTGTTGATCCGCCTGAACAGCCTGCAAGCATAGATGCACATAAACTTACTGCAGCAATCTTTTTAAAAATGTTTTTCATATTCCTCCCATGTTCGTAAACAAATCAAAACATTTACGCTATTAAAATAGTATCACAAGAAATTGCTTGTGGAAATTACCATTTTTTGTTCGAACAAATATGAATATAATTGTTATTTGTAAAATTTATATAAAGTGAAAATAAAATCAATAATTATTGCATATGTAAATTTATACGTATGCATTATTTGCATATTTATCTATTCAAATATATGCAAGCAGTTATATAATTACATTATGAAAAATACATTAAAAGAATTACGTAAGCAGACAAATCTTACACAATTAAAAGCATCTAATCTTTTTCATGTTTCTTTAAGAACTTATATAACATATGAAAATGATATTTCGAAAATTAACACCATCACTTATCAATATATGTTAAATGAATTTGAGAAAATGTTACTAGTTGATGAAATGCATGGAATTCTAACAATAGAAAAAATTCAAAATATTTGTAATGAAGTATTTAATACATCATCAATAAGATACTGTTATTTATTTGGAGATTACGCTAAAAACTGTGCAAATGAAAAAAGTCCAGTTAAATTATTGATTTCTTCGCGTTTAACAGGACCTGTTTATTTTAATATGATTGAGACAATTCAGAAAAAAATTGTTAAAAAGACTGAAATATATATCGTAGACCGACTTCTATATAATAAAGAATTAATAGATGAAATATTAAAAAATGGAATAAAAATATATGGTTAAGCATTCATAATATTTTTACATACTATTGAGGCAATAAGAAGACCAGCACTAGGTGGTACAAAAGGACTGGATGCAGGAGTTCTTTCATCACCTTCTTCAAAGCTTATAGGTTTAATAGGTAACTCTGTAGAAGTAACAACATCTAAGTGATTAATTCCTCTTTTTTTAAGTTCTCTACGCATAACTTTAGCAAGTGGATCTCCACTAGTTTTTGATATATCAGTAAATATTAATTTTGAAGGATCAAGTCTATTTCCTGTACCCATTGAACTAATAATAGGAATATTTAGACGTATTGCTTCTTCTATAAGAGTTAATTTTGCTGTAACAGTATCTATAGCATCTACGATATAATCATATTCTTCTAAAGAAATACGATTTTTTGTTTCAGGCAAGTAAAACATTGTATATTTAATAATTTTACATTCAGGAGATATTAAATGAATTCTAGATTCAACAGCATCAGTTTTATATTCATTAATCGTATTATCTGTCGCAATAATTTGCCTATTTATATTCGTTAAATTAACAGTATCATTGTCCACGACCCCAATTGTGCCAACGCCTGCTCTAGCTAATGATTCAACTACATAGCCGCCAACTCCACCGACACCAAAAATAATTACTTTTGCGTTATGAAGTTTTTCAAACGAATCAAATCCAACTAATCTTTGAAAGCGGCTAAATCTAGGTTCAATATCCATACACTTCACCTCAAGAAAATAAAAAAAAGAACCGGCAACGAGCTAGATTCACTGAAACAGCTATTTTCGCCCCTGGCGTGCTTAACTTCTGTGTTCGGGATGGGAACAGGTGTGACCACGCCGGTATCGTCACCGGATCTATATATTTCAGGATTGTTCCCTGAAAACTGAATAACAGCTTTTAGATAAGACTTTCTGTAAATTGTAGAGCGTTCTCGTGTGATTAAACCCTCGACCTATTAGTATCAGTCAACTCAATGCCTCACAGCACTTACATCTCTGACCTATCTACCTCGTCGTCTTCAAGGGGTCTTACTTAATTTCTTAATGGGAAATCTAATCTTGGAGTCGGTTTCACGCTTAGATGCCTTCAGCGTTTATCCGGTCCATACTCAGCTACCCAGCTGTGCCACTGGCGTGACAACTGGTGCACCGTAGGTATGTCC
>JABLTN010016180.1_pt1 | contig 32895 bp, 35 predicted proteins | sample 7160141 | NCBI WGS metagenome assembly JABLTN01 (sample SAMN14651226, study PRJNA627086) | human gut metagenome | isolation source: feces | host: Homo sapiens | reverse complement strand
TGTTGACCATGGATGCCGCCGCGCCGATAAACGCGAGCGGCAAACCATAGTCAATAACAATCTTATCATCCTGCGGCTGAACAGTTGTTTTATCTACATGTGTCAGCACATTGGTAAAGGTATAGTTCAGCTGATCGTTGGCTTCATCAGAGCCATTGATCAATACCTTGGCGCTGGTTGCTCCGTTTGCCGCATCCGTCTCCTTAGAACCGTTTGCGGCTGTCGCAGTATAGCTGCTGCTCGGCGTTTGCCAACCATCTTCCTTTACTTCTTGTACATAGTACGTGTTTCCATCTTCCGGTATCTGACCGACAAATTTTGCGGTCTGCTTATTCTTCAGCTTAAACGTACCGTCGCTTTCCGTTGTGGCAGTATCAATCGGCTGGTTCGATTCATCCAGAATGATATAGTTTGTATTCTTAAGCGGCTCATCATTCTTAAACAGCTTAAACGCAAACTCACGGTTATTGATTGCTTCCTGCGTATCTGCAGAAATTGCAGAACCTGCGCTGTCCTTGTCACTTACAAGTTTTTTAACGGATACAGAATCTTCCATCGGCAGATTGAATCTAATCTTGCAGTTGGATGCGCCCGCACCACGTTCCAGATAAAATACGGTCAGTGTATGAGAAGTGGTCGCTGCAAACGTCTCACGGTCGGTGCCCAGAACGCCCTTTCCATTTTTATCATTAAACAGCTGACCGGTCATTTTTTGATCATTCATATCACCGACTGTATCCTTGTTGGTATTATCTGTACTCTTTAATACCTTCCACTCATTTGTGGCAAAGTTCATTGTGCCTGCCATTTCATTATGAATGCCGCCAATATCCAGCACGAGCTTGCCGTCAACGAATACCCAAACATCATCGTCGCCGGAGAAATCAAACTTAATATCGGCAGATTTCTCATCAGCAGCGTTCATCTTGCCATTTGCCGTCATAGAAAACGGAATAACTGCCTGCATGCCGAAATGATATGTAGCAGAAGTCATTGTAGCCGATGTTCCTTCGTCAAACGGCAGCCAAGAAGCCTTATCGCTCTTACCCTGCACACTTAAATCTGTAATTGTCTGCGGACTTGTGCTATACGTCAAATTCGTGTTGCTTCCAGCTGGTTTTTCGTCCGTAAAGTGCGCAGACATCTTGTTAGAATTAAATGTATAGTAATTCGTGGTCTTGTCATACTGGAACGGCAGACCTACATTGGTGTAGATCTTTTTGCCATAGCTGTTCGTCGTATCATCAGAGCGGAACAGGCCCGGCTCGGTGTTCGTAAAGACAATATTGTTGCTCTTGTCCAAACTCTTTTCTACCAAGCCGCTGCAGATATAGTTACCGGTATAGCCAGCATTTTTGACATCTGCGCCCCAATAGTTCCACTTAGCATAGGTTTCGGTACTGTAGCTTTTTTTACCTGCTTTGCCGATATTATCGCCCAAATATGCAGACGTATTGTATTTACTATTACTTGCACCATTTACCGGATTACCGCCGCTGAAGTACATGCCATCCCAAGAACTAATGCTGTCCTCTTCATTTGCATAAGCCTTTGCAGCCTCTGCGTTATGCGTCGCTTTGTTGATCTTCTTGGTGTCGTAATTGTACATCGTCACCGGAAAATACTTGATGGTGCTCGTGTTGCTGGCTGCATCTGTATTCTCCACTTTATAGGTTGAAGCACGCAGCTCCGTTCCTTCTGCGACTGTGCTCTGATCCTCTACCAGCTTCAGCTTTGTCTCGCTGCTGTCAGACTTGTTGGAGTCTGATGTGTTATCATCGTCATGATTCCACCGATTGTTCCACCAATTGCTGAATGACCAACGATTGCCAAAACTATTGTATCTGCCGCTCGCCGCAAACGCCGGTGTTACCATCGTTGTGCAAAGACACAGAGCCAGTGCAAAAGCAAATAATTTTGCTCGCAAACCCTTTTTCATGTTTCATCCTCCTTAATATTTATTTATATGAACAGGCTCGGTAAGCAGTCTTGCGCGATCCTGGTTGTTGTCACTTATAAAAGCAAATCTTGTTCTTGGAGCTGCTTTATAAATGCTCGCACATCTTTTCTCGCACACGCTTCCGTCGTGTCATATTCCTCTACAATCGCTTGCACCAAGGCGTCCTCCGTGCAATCCTCCTGCATGTGTTTCCATAAAAATACTCCGGTCTCATTTAAACTCATAATTCCCTGAAACCGCACTGCCAGTTCACCAACCGGAAGTAACACTGTTTCCCCTGCGATCTCTCGCATGATGATATCCTTCGTAATTTTCATAGCTCCCCCATCTTTCAACACTACTGTTCTATCGCTATTTCGTCTCAAAATCGAACCAAAAATTCTCTTTTGACACCTATACACTTTTTATTATATCAAAATGTTCCTTGTTGTCAATCAAATTCATGCTATCCGGCACAATCATCTGTCATTTTTCCTCTCGCCTTTTGTGTTTTTCTTGTGCATACTACCTGAATTCTTCGTGTACATGAAGAAGATTCTCGGCAAAGCGGCACCGAGAATCTTCTTTTTTCTTCTATTACACCCACCGCATCATATCCTTTTTCATCCGTTTCATAATGCGCTTTTCCAGTCGAGAAATATACGATTGCGAGATGCCGAGCAGATCCGCCACCTCTTTTTGCGTATGTTCTTCTCCGTCTGTCAGGCCGAACCGCATACAGATGATGGTTTTCTCGCGCTCCGGCAGACGGTTGAGTGCCCGATGCAGCAACTGCCGATCCACATCGTCTTCTACCGGCCGAATGACGCAGTCGGGTTCTGTGCCGAGAATGTCCGACAACAGCAATTCGTTTCCATCCCAGTCCGTGCTCAGCGGTTCATCAAAGGACACCTCGGTTTTCTGTCCGGAAACCTTGCGCAGGTGCATCAAAATCTCATTTTCGATGCACCGCGAAGCATAGGTTGCCAATTTGGTTTTTTTCTCCAAATTGTATGTCTCAATCGCTTTGATTAACCCAATTGTTCCAATGGAAATCAAATCTTCCATGTGAATGCCGGTATTTTCAAACTTCCGCGCAATGTACACGACGAGCCGCAAATTGTGTTCGATGAGCCGATCTCGGCAGGCTCGATCTCCCTGCTGAAATCCCCGCACCGCTTCCGCTTCCTGTTGTGCCGTGAGCGGCGGCGGCAAAACAATCGAGCTTCCAATGTAAAAGATACCTGTTTCCGACGGAAGCAATCCCAGCCGGCACAAAATTCCCCGCAACTTTTCCCAAATTCGCATACCCTTCTCCTTTCACGGTTCAATGAGTCCGTCAAATTCTCCGGAGCAGATATCCGCTGCAGAAATCGCCGTCATGCAGTCATATGCCGTGCCGTTCGCCCGTCTGACGGCATCCGGATGAAAGCATGGCAGCAATCCCCCGCCACCAACGCTGTGAAATGACACGAGCCGCCATCCCGTCAGCCCGCTGCGCTGTGCTTGCTGCACCAGTTCGGCAGCATTGTCCTGTTTGAGTTCTCGCGGCACAAACCGCTGCTGTTCCGGTAAAATCCGAATCGCGGCGTCCCGTGTCAGCAGCAGCACAGGTTTTCCCGTCATCGGATCACACAGCGTGTTTCCGCTGTCCACCAACAAAAAAATCTGTGCTTGTTTTCCCTCGCAGCAGATGGAAACGCGTTCTCCGCGCGGCCGATTGCTTTTCGCCTGATTGCGAAAAACAAAACAGCTCAAGCCATATGCCAGCAGCGCTGAAGCGAACAACACCCGCCGTGACACCTGTGCGACAAGCACACCGCCCTGCATCAGACGCGTTCCGCTCATCTGTTCCAGTGCCGTCACTGCTCCGCCAAACACAAAGGCCACAAGCAGGAGAAGCAAGGTCTGCCGCACCAGCAAGCGCACCTGCCGAATGGAAAAGGCAGTTCCCGCCATGACAGCCCCCGCCGCCATGCGCACCGGCAGTGCGGATAGAACCGGAATCACGATGCACCCGCCGGCATACAACGCACCAAGCCCCGCCGCGAGGCTCAACCGCCAAACCGCTGCCGGTCTGCCGCTCAACGCCGAGACACATCGCAGGATACAGTAATCCATTGCAAAGTTCAACGCGAACAGCACATCCAGATACACCACGCGCATCCCCTCAGCCACCTCCGTGTATCTGCTATTATAGATGGTATCTTGCGCGGAAAGCGGCGGTCTTTGTCCGCAGAAAAAAATTATTTTCCTGTCATTGGCAGTTTCGTCCTGCGTTTTATCCCCACACGCAGGACGAAACTTTTTCTATCTGTTTGATCTTCTCTCCCGCGGCGTTAGAAACGTCTGCTACAACCCGCACACGGTATTGCAGATCCCGTCCCGCTATCCAGTCCACATAGGATGCCGTGCTGTCAGAACAAAGCCATGTATGTTGTGTCTCCCAGTTTTCTCCATCCTTGCTGTTTTGCAGCTGTACGCGCAATATGCCGGTGTACCCCGTCGGCAAGCCAATCATGGCATTGCAATAAATTGCCGAATCAACAATCCGAATCCCGCAAAATATCTGCGTCATGGGTGCAATGGACTGCACCTCCTGAAACGGCGTGACATCCGGCGGCGGTGCTTGTTTGATTGTTTCCGCATTCACATCCGCCTGCATCGCGTAGCAAAAATCTTCCCATCGGCTCGTCTTGTCACTCGCCCATGCGGTACTGCCCAATGTCCCCAGAGCCAATGCAACAACCAAGCCTTGTTTTATGATTCGTCTCATATAGCCTCCTTATTGTATCTGTTCAGCGGTTTTGAGTACATCCTGTGTGTCAATGTTCTGCGCCGTCACACAATAAATCGACACGCGCAGGGCATCCGTCCAAGTCACCGTGACCATGCCGTCTTTTTCCGCCACCTGTGCCGTATTTCCATGAATCTTCGTCTGAGAAGTCTGTGCGCCCTCTGTGTCAATCGATGCCGTCATCGCCGCACCGGTTGCCTTTTGAATCGTCAAATACCGCCCATCCGCCGCAGCAAAGGTATCTATAATGGTGCTCTGTGTGCGTTCTTCTTTTTGAAACGCCAGGCCATCCGGCAGCCAACGGACAGAAAAGCTCTGCACAACGGTATCCGTGTACTCAGACGGCATGGTTTGATTGTATCCGTCCGAAAAGGAATACGCAGTGCCTGTTTTGGTGCTCTTTTCCACCAAATGCAGCACATTCTCTCGAAAAGTTGGAGAGGACGCAAATGCTGTTGCGGACACAATGGTCAGCACGCAGAACACTGCCGCAGAAACCTGCATCACGTGCAGGATGCTCTTTCGTGCGTTCCGATGCCGTTTTCTGCGGAACTGCCTGCGAATAAACGCCCTCATGCGCCGGTCGGTATCTTCAGGAACGGATAGATCATGCCCCGCCTCTTTTTCCGCTTGATACTCCGTCCAAATGTGTGCACTTTCGCGCTGCATGACCTCATTCATCAGCAGAGCAAAGACGGTATCTTCCATCTGTTCCTGTAATTGCTCCTGTCTGGTCAAAGCTGTTCCTCTCCTTTCTTTGCTTCCTGCATGGCTTGGAGCGCATGTCTCCGCGCACGGGTCAGCTTCATGCGCACGCTCTTGGGCTGACAGCCAATCTGTTTGGCAAGATATTCGTCGGAATATCCCAGCATATATTTTCCGCGCAGGAGCAACGCTTCTGCTTCCGGCATCTGCTGTAATACCTGCATCAGAAGCTCTGCATTTTCTCGTGCAATCAAAATTTCATCCATCGTCGGCGCGGTCGGTTCTTCCTCCGCAACCTCTCTTGCGTGAGCTTTGACGATATCTTCATGCTTCAAGGTATTGATGGCGACATTTCGCACGACCATAGCAATATATCCCGCCTGCACACAGCGTTTTTTGCTGCGCAAAACATCCAATTTGTCCATAATGCGCAAAATACTCTCCTGCACAATATCCTCGCAGCTCATCCAGTTATTATTATACCGTCTGGCGACAGAAAACATCAACGCATGAAATTCTTCATACAGTTCGATGAGAAATTCTTGATCGTCCGGATCTGATACAGCCGAACAAATCCATGTAATCATTGGTTTCTCCTTTCGTCATATTTCATCTCTTTATTATTAAGACAAGAAACTCGCGTATTTGCAACACTTTTTCAAAAAAAAATATCTCCGCCCTCACAAGAAAAGCGGAGATATTTCTCAGATGATGTTTCTTTACTTTTCTAACGAAGAACCGCCCATCTCATTCCAGAGCGGGAACGGGTTGATCTCATTCGGATCAATGCTTTCCGCGGCTTTGAGTGCCTCAGAAAAGTTGTCATATTCTGTATAGGTCTTTTGTTGGTATTCGTTGAATGCCTGCATCTGCTCCTGCTGTTCTGCGCTATAGACACTCGTCGCAGACCGTCCTTTTGCGCTGGCTTTCTGCTCTGCTTCCTGCAAATCAGAAATCGCATCCGATCCAAAGAAAAGATCCGCTTCTTCCATCGACCGCAACTTCCACTGTCCATCTTCTTTGACCATTGTCACATCTGCGGAAATTTGTCCTGTCGGTGCCGTCACTTCAATTTGACCCTCTTCATTTTCCTCTACCCAATTGCCCCATTCTACAAATACCACGTGCATTGTAGCAGATGTTCTATCTTCATTCAGTTTGATATTTTCTGCTGTACAGGATAAAACGCCACCATCCACCTTACAGTCCACGACGTCCTTTGCACATTCTCTCAATACACGCTCATTCAGTTCCTTATAGTTTTCTCGAGACGGATTATCCAATGAATAATACGAATCTACTCCCGTATTAAACCGATCAATATAACCTTGAATCTGCTCATCGCTCAATTGGTCGGTTTTTCCGTTGTCCGATTCAAAATGTCCGATTTGCTGAAACATATTCTGTGAGCCGATAAACGCTTCCTTGATTGCTTCATCCTCGGAATCTGCATTTGCCCACAGTGTGCTGCCAGCGATACAAGCGGTCAGCGCAACTGCCGCAATGCCGAACTTGAAACCAGTTTTCATACGAAATCCTCCTATCATCTTATAAACCAAAAAACAGCCCATATCAAAGACGGAACACTCGCAGCAAGCACCGTTTTCAGGGTTCTTCCAATCCAAGCATCCGTGTCGGGTCTGGTTGCCGCATATTCGCCCAAGCACACCGCCGCCAGTTCCTGCAAGGCAATCGGAAGCACGCCTTGCGCCGTGCGGCTCAGTGCAAAATTCCCCTGCGCAAATCGGACAGCCAGCACAACCGCCGCAGCCATGCATACATACCCTACTGCATGAAATATTTTCCTGTCCGTCAATACTTTATCTTGTCTGCTCATGCTATTCTTCTCAGCTTGCGTCTCCTTTATATTTCTCTAACGAAGAACCGCCCTTTTCATTCCACAGCGGGAACGGGTTAATCTCATGCGGATCAATGCTTTCCGCGACTTGGAGCGCCTCAGAAAAGCTGTCATATTCTGTGAACAGCGTCTTTTGTTTGTATTCCTCGAATACCTGCATCTGTTTTTTCTGTTCTTCATTAAATATAGATTTCCCGTTTGCATTGGCGTTCTGCTCCGCTGCCTGCAAATCGGTAATCGCATCCATTCCAAACCAAGCAACCATGTCGTTAATTGCTTGCAATTTCCACTGTCCATCCTCTTTCACCATGGTTACGGACATGGTGTCTTGTCCCGTTGGTGCAGTCACTTCAATCTGTCCGTATTCATTTTGCTCTACCCAATTTCCCCAACTTACGCATACAACATCCATCGTAGCAGATGTTCCATCCGCACTTAGTTTGATATGTCTGCATGTACAATCCAAAACGCCGCCATCTACCTTGTACATAACTGTGTCCTTTGCATTTTTTCTCAGATACTGTTCATTGGTCTCCTTATATGTTTGTCTGCAAATATTATCCGCAGAATAATATTTGTCCATCTCTGCGTTAAAATCATCAATATATCCCTGAATCTGTTCTTCGCTCAGTTGATCGGTCTTGCCGTTGTCTGATTCAAAATGTCCAATCTGTTGAGAGATATTCTGTGAGCCGATAAACGCTTCCTTGATTGCCTCATCCTCGGAATGTGCGTTTTTCCACAGTGTACTGCCAGCGATGCAAGCGGTCAGCACGACTGCCGCAATGCCAAACTTAAAACCAGTTTTCATATGAAATTCCTCCTTATGTTTCTATATTTCATGTATTGTCCACTGTTGTCTTTCTATACCATAAGACAGCTTGACACCGCACGGTGCAACACCGTTTTGCAAAATTGCAAAAAAAATTTCCCGACTCGCTGGAATCGGGAAATTCTCCACCTGTTATCTTATAAACCAAAAAACAGCCCATATCAAAGACGGAACACTCGCGGCAAGCACCGTTTTCAGGGTTCTTCCAATCCAAGCATCCGTGTCGGGTCTGGTTGCCACATATTCGCCCAAGCACACCGCCGCCAGTTCCTGCAAGGCAATCGGAATCACGCCTTGCGCCGTGCGGCTCAGTACAAAATTCCCCTGCGCAAATTGAACAGCCAGCGCAATCGCCGCAGCCATGCACAAATATCCGATTGCATGAAAGATTTTTCTGTCCGTTAATATTTTATCTTGTCTGTTCATGATTTGTTCTTCCCTCATCAAATCAATTCCCCACCTCTCGTGCGAGAAGTGGGGATTGATTTTATATTTTCCCAGATAGTATCTCGTTTACTCCTCTAGCGAAGAACCGCCCATCTCATTCCAGAGCGGGAACGGGTTGATCTCATTCGGATCAATGCTTTTCGCGGCTTGGAGTGCCTCAGAAAAGCTGTCGTATTCTGTACCGAGAGTTTTCTGCTCGTACTCGTCAAATACTCGCATTTGCTCCTGCTGTTCTGCGCTGTACGCCACAGCCCGTCCTTTCGCATCGCTCTTCTGCTCTGCTTCCTGCAAATCAGAAATCGCATCCGCTCCAAAATAGGCTGTCATATCATGAATAGCTTGCAATTTCCACTGTCCATCTTCTTTCACCATGGTTACAGACATAGTATCCTGCCCCGTTGGTGCAGTTACTTCCATCTGACCCTCTTCATTTTCTTCTACCCAGTTGCCCCATTCTACCAACACAACATCCATCGTAGCAGATGTTCCATCCGCACTCATTTTAATATTGCTGCAGGTACAATCTACAACACCGCCATCTACCTTGTAATAAACGACATCTTTTGCATCTTTTCTCAGACGCTGTTCGTTGATTTCCTTATATGTTTGCCTGCAAATATTATCCGAAGAATAATATCGGTCCATCTTTGCGTTGAAATCATCAATGTATCCCTGAATCTGTTCCTCACTCAGCTGATCCGTTTTGCCGTTATACGACTCAAAGTGTCCAATCTGCTGAGATACATCCTGTGAGCCGATAAACGCTTCCTTGATTGCTTCATCCTCGGAATCTGCGTTTGCCCACAGCGTTCCGCCAGCTACGCAGGTTGCCAGCGCAACTGCGACAATGCCAAACTTAAAGCCCATCTTCATAATGATTTCCTCCTCTTGTTTAGCCCTTCAACTCAAATGCGTATATTCTAGTCGTATCTCTTGACTGATTTGCTTTATTTCGGTGCCAGATAACGTGATAACGGTTCTTCGTATGAGCATTTATCAGATCGCCTTTAACATCTCCATCAAGTATTTTGTCGCTAGTGCTCGCATTATCAACAACATAAAGTGCACTGTGATCCATTTCTCCATCGCCTGTCCAATCATAAAAAATCACGACTTTTCCTGTATTGCCAGCCGTCAGATTGGCACTGTTGTTCACATATGCATACGATGGATACGGTCCGCTTGTTCCTTTTTTCGTCCAAGACCCCAGCTTTTTTGCTCCAACGTTATTTTTTAAGTAATTCTTTAATGCATCGGCGTTAACCCACGCAGTCGATCCATAAAATTTTCCGAGTTTCTTCGTTGTATACCAAACCTTATCTTGTTTCATTTTTCCAGAATATAAGCACTGGGAAACAAAATTCGCACAGTCTTTATCCTTGTAAAAATTATAATCACTGCTCGGATGTAACGCCTTATCATCCGAATATCCGATAGCATTTGCTCTATCATATGCAAATGTCTGTGTCATCAGACAGCCAACCGCACACATAAGGCACATCATTCTCTTCATCCATTGTTTCATTATTATCTTCCTTTCCACAAAAGACTCCACAGATTTATAGTCTCTCTTTTCTGAATCAGAAGCACACCTCCTTCGTATGCTGTCATTTTATCATCCTACTTCTTTGCTTGTTATTGTCTTTCTATAAGACAAGACAATTTGGTACCACATTGTTCAACACATTTTCACGAAAAATTTTTTATTTCTTTCTCTTGATATATACGTCCAGTATCCGCAACGCATATACAATAATGGCTATAACCAGACCAATAATTAACAACTTTTTCTACAATCTCGCGCCGTATTCCCTTTCCGTACGTCGTTGGCGTTTGTTATTTTCTAACACAATAGTATCATCTGCATTCTCATTTGTCAATGCATTTTTCTTTTTTATAATAATTTTATGTTTTTGCATAATTTTGCTATGCAAAATTTGTCTATTTTACGAAATTTTTCCTGTGCTGCTGCACGTCAAGGTTAAACTTGCTGTCCGTGTGCCCGAAGAATTTGAAAATTTTCCTGTCGCATACGCCTTGTTTCCGGAACAATAATGGTTATCTGATTTTTTCACCCAACCATTACGCACAGTATTATACTTCGTCGTAGACTGTCTAGCAGTAGCTGCCTTCCCTGTATAATTAAATGTCCCTTGCAAAGTATATGTAAACTCCACCAAACCAGACGAATTCTTCTTTACGTATGACTTTGTTCCTGTTTTGGACGTTCGCACCATTTCTACCGGCTCAACGTCCAAAATAACTTCCGCATACGAACCATCATCATAACGAATTACTTCTTGCACAACTTCTACTGCTTTTGCATAATTTCGACTACCGCTCAAGCAAGTAAAGACCACCAATCCTACAAATATATTTCTAATTTTTTTCATAATCTACTCTCCAATTCCATACCTTTCTCGGTCAATTTTCTCTTTATCTTCTTCCGTAATATAATATTTTTCCCGATCCAACGGAATTCCCGCCACATTGACAGCTATAGGGTTCATATCGTTATCTGTAGCCTCAGAAATAATTCCATTTTCTCCGCAGGAATAGTTAATCCCATATTTCCAAGCATAATACTCATTGGCAGGCACGTTTTCTCTCGTTTCTATCAAAGAAGTCGTTATCACTTCATCTACATGCGTGCCATGAAAGTACTCATATACAGAGAATCCACTTGTTGCAACAATAGCGACCAATAAAGTCACTATGACCTTCAAATATATACCGTTCCGATATCGAAAATAGCAATCGTCTACATCCTCCTCTCCCAACAGTTCTTGTGCAAAATGTTTCGGTGTTCCAAACGCCCATACGATTTTAGGATATACTGCCAATGGATAATCTCCTAAAAAAGCATCCATCATCTCCCATGCTTCTGCCAATAGTCTCTCTCGTTCTTCTGATGGACAAAAGAGATGTTTTTTCACCTTTCGCAGATATACCAGCGCAAATATATTATATGTTCTCATTTTTCATTTCCAAATTCCAGTTCTCTGTTCCGAATCCGTTCTTTGTCTTCTTCCGTAATATAATAGATTTGTTTATCAAGAGGAATCCCCTTTCGATCTACTCTTACTTTGTTTCCCTGATAGTCTACAGCAGATACAATTCGATTTTCATCATCACAAATGTAACCCAATCCATATTTCGCAACATAATCCCAGTTTTCCTCTTGCAGTACAGTCTCCCTCACGATAGGGTCTTCTTCTACGATGCATCTTGGATGTCCATGTGCATAAACAGCAAGACCCGCTGCAAGAACAAGCAGAATACTAAGAATAAAAATAACCCGTTGATAGGCTTTCTCTGTTTGTCTATAATCATCTTGTTCCGCCAATGTTCTTGCCATGTATTCAGGACTTCCCAATGCCTGTTCTAAGTCAGCATACGCTGCATCCGGTTCCTCTGCCAAAAATGCTTGTATCATCCGCTCTAATGTTTGCATCGCCTTCTTTCCATCTCTGCCACACGGCAAACAGTTTTTGACCATCTGCATGTATTTTTCAACAAAAAAGTGTTCTTTCCTCATCAATCTCCCTCCGTTCCTAATTGTATCTATTATACCACGCCAATTGATATTTTGTCAAAGAAAGTTTATTTTTATATTAAAAATACCTGCTTGCTCAAGCAGGTATTTTATCAATTTTTTCCTTCTGTCAAATGGTTAGTCGTGCTATCTTGCCGCAGTCTTGTTCTTCTTGATTTGCCGTGTGTTCCTGCGCATCTCCCGACTTCAGAATCAGCTCAATGCACTGCATAAACTGCCCAAAAGTGTCTGTCAGCCGCACCAGATACTCTCTGCCTTTTGGCGTGATGCCGTAATACTGGCGCTTTCTGCCATCCGGTGCCACGCGTTTTTTCAGCTCGTCAATGTACTCAAACTTAACCATGCGGTAAATCACCGAATACGGGAACACGATGTGAAACTTTCCATCGCTGCGCCGTTCCAGCTCGTCCGGAATTTCGCCGATATACATTTCTCTCTCGTTGAGCAAAAACAACACGAGCATCTCCGACACTGCTTTCTTGAGATTTTCTTCCAATCCCTGCACCGAGCCGCTGCGCTCCGGCACATCCGTTGTGTTTGGCTGTCTTCCCATTTTTCTGCCTCCTTCACAATTGTTACTATTAGTATAACACGGCTTTCGTATTCCTGCAATAACAAAAATTTGAAATGACAGATTTTTAAGAATCATCCAAATCGCTTGAGCGACAGCACGACACGCCCCTTTTTGCTCTCGCCTAAAATTTCCGCAACCTCTCCGCGTCCGGTGCCGCGCAGCGTAATGCGGTCATGCACCGCAATTTCCTTGTCTGTATGGATACATTCCTGCTGATTGACAAACACTTTTCCTGCACGGATGGCGTCCGCCGCCTTGGCGCGCGACATGCGGAACAGCGATGCCGTCACGGCATCCAGCCGCATAGATGCGACCGTATCGCGCAGCATGGTCACTTTTTCTTCGGGAACAATCAATTGCGTGAGCGGAATTTCTTCCGTCTGCAAATGCTTGCGTCCCGCTTGGCTGTAATGCATGAGCAGATACGGCGCAATGTCTTTGAGCACAAGAATATCTGCGCCGTGTTCGCTGACCAAAATATCTCCGATGCCGTCGCGGCGCAGTCCCAAGCCCATCAGCGAACCGAGATAATCCCGATGCGTCAGCGCGTCGTTTTTGCTGCGCAAACAGCGAATGACAACAATCGGGCAGTCCTCTCCCTCTGTCGGCACGGCATCCATCCATTCCGGCAGAAAAAAGACTATGCGGCGTTCCGCCTGCTCATATCCGCCCCAGAAAATACCGCGTTCTCCCAGACCGCGCAGCAGCCGATCTGCCAGCGCCGCCTCGTGCATATCCAAAAATTTTGTGTGCGTCAGATAGCACTTTTCACGGCAGGTCTCCGCCTTCTGCGCGATCTGCGTGAGCAAAATTCGTTCTTCCTGTGTGCGCGCAATGCCGCTGATGATATCGTTTGTACTCGCCATGTATCTATGTCCTCTTTCTTTCGACTGCATTTGTGAATTTTCCTCGTTTCCAAGTAAAATCTATTGTACTGCGTCAATATCTGTATTACAATAAGGAAAGGTTAAAAAAGACCCGAAAGGATGATTGGATGGTTCGAGATGATGTGCTGCGCACACTGGAAGAGCACCGCGGAGAGCAAATCTCCGGCGGCACACTGGCACGGAAATTGGGCGTGTCCCGCACAGCAATATGGAAGGCGGTTTCCTCTCTGCGCGAGATGGGATTTCCCATCACCTCAGCAGCCGGCGGAGGCTATTGCTTGGATGAATCGAGTGATGCCTTGTCTGAAGCCGGCATTTCTATGAATCTGACAACCCGGTACGCCGCACAGCATCTGTGTGTGCTGTCCACGGTGGATTCTACCAACAATTATCTCAAGCAGCGCGCCGCAGACCTGCCCCATGGATATGCCGTCGTCGCAGACTGCCAGACCGCCGGCCGCGGCAGACTGGGACGGAGCTTTGTATCTCCTTCCGGCAGCGGCATCTATATCAGTCTGCTGCTGCGCCCCAACATCCCGCTGGAACGCATGCATCTGATGACGGTCGGCGCCGCCATCGCCGCCTGCGAGGCAATTCAAGAAACTGCCGGCTTTACGCCGGACATCAAATGGGTCAATGACGTACTCATGCACGGCAAAAAGCTGTGCGGTATTTTGACCGAGGCCTCCATCGAGGCGGAAACCGGTCAACTGTCCTATGTCATTGTCGGCATTGGTCTCAATGTCCGCACACCGGCCGGCGGTCTTGCGCCGGAAATCGCAGATATTGCAGGCTGTTTGGAGGACTTCGCCCCGCACGCCGTCCGCCGCAATGCGCTGGCAGCATCTTTTTTCAATCACATGGAGTCTTGCTGCGATCTCATCGCGGCTGGTCAGACCGATGCTTTGATTGACCGCTACCGCTCGTTCATTCATTTTCTCGGACAACCGATTACCGTCATCCGTTTTGACAAACGGGAACCGGCAACGGCGGTTGGCATTGATTCCAACGGTCATCTCATCATTGAGCAGAACGGCCAGCGCAGCACACTGGTCGCCGGAGAAATCAGCATCCGGCTTCCGGAACAGACGCGCTGAGCATCTGTCTCCCCATAGTAAGGAGTTTTATTTCAAATGAAAGATTGTGTCATCATCGGAAAGGGTCCGGCAGGACTGTCTGCTGCATTATATGTTCGACGCGCAGGCTATACGCCGCTTGTCATCGGGCGCGATTCCGGTGCTCTCGGCCAGAGCCATCGCATCGAAAATTATTTCGGTCTGGCAGAACCGGTCAGCGGTGACGAATTGTTCCGCCGCGGTTTGGTACAGGTCGAACGTCTTGGCATTGAAGTGATCAGCGATGAAGTCGTATCCATTCGCGAATCCAACGGTTTTATCGTAAACACATCCTCCGGCAGCAGCTACACGGCGCGTACCGTTTTGCTGGCAACCGGAAAGCAGCGTATTTCTTCCAATCTGGACGCCGATCATCTGATTGGTTACGGCGTCAGCCACTGCGCGCAGTGTGACGGTTTCCTGATGCGCGGCCGTTCGCTCGCTGTTGTCGGCAGCGGCGACCACGCCGTCGCAGAGCTCAACCATCTGCGCCCGCTGACGGAACATCTTCGCCTGTTTACAAACGGCGCAACCATCACCACCCACAACATTCCGTCGGATATTCCGATTGTGACCGAGCCGATTACCGAGCTGCGCACGGATGATTTCGGCATGCTGTCCGGCATCCAGACGGAAAAGCAGCTGTATCCGACAGAGGGTCTGTTCTTGGCACAAGGCATCGCTTCCGCGGCGGATTTCGCCCGCCGCATGGGCGTCATCATGGACGACGGCGACGTCAAGATCGACCGCAGCTATCAGACCAATGTACCGGGTCTGTTCGCAGCCGGTGACTGTGTCGGCGGTGTCCTGCAAATTGCCAAGGCTGTGGCAGACGGCGCCATCGCCGGACTCAACATCAGTGAGTTTTTGCGAAACGCACCGCAAAAGGAAGATTCTCAGGCATAACAACCAAAGCGGCAGAGGATGATGCATCCTCTGCCGCTGTTTCTTTCAAACATAAAAGCGCCGATACCGTCCGCAGCGGACAGCATCGGCGCATCGTTTTTCTTCGGATAAAGCTAGCGAAAGTTAAATTTCCATGATGACCGGAAGGATCATCGGGCTTCTCTTGGTCTTGCGGTAGAGGAACTCAGACAGATCGTTTTTGACATTTGCCTTGATGGTCGTCCAATCGCGGACGTGATCATCCAAGCAGCGATCCAGCGCACGCTGAGAAATGCGGCGCAGCTCCTCCATGAGATCTTCTGCTTCCTTGACGTAAATAAAGCCGCGGGAAACAATATCCGGACCCGCGATGACAATGCCGCTCTCGCTGTCCAGCGTCACAACGACAACCAGCAGACCGTCTTCGGACAAATGCTTTCTGTCGCGCAGAACAGCCGTGCCGACATCACCGATGCCAAGACCGTCAACCAATACCTTGCCGGACGGAACCGGATTGGCAAGGCGCGCAGATTTCGCGGTGATTTCTACCGGACGTCCAATGTCCGTGATGATGACGCGGCGCGGGTGCACACCGGTCTGTACAGCAAGCTCTCCGTGACGGCGCAGCATGCGATACTCACCGTGCACCGGAATGAAGTACTTCGGCTTGATCAGCGACAGCATCAGCTTGAGTTCTTCCTGACAAGCATGACCGGAAACGTGAATAATCGCGGAGCGATCATAGATGACTTCCGCGCCCTTTTTGCTCAGCTCGTTGATCATCTTGGTCACCGACTTTTCGTTGCCCGGAATCGCAGACGCAGAAATAATAACCTTATCTCCCGAGCCAATGTCTACCTGCTTGTGGCTGGAAAATGCCATCCGGTACAGGGCACTCATTGCCTCACCCTGCGAGCCGGTGCACACAACGACAACCTTGCTCTTCGGGTAGCGATTGACCTCGGAAATATCAATGAGCACATTTTTCGGCACATTGAGGTATCCCAGCTCCATTGCCACATTGGAGATGTTCTCCATGCTTCGGCCGCAGATGGCTACCTTTCTGCCGTTGTGATGTGCGGCGTCTACAACCTGCTGTACACGATAAATGTTGGAGGCAAACGTCGCAACAACAATGCGCTGGTCACAGCCCTTAAACTGTGCCTCAAACGTCTTGCCGACCTCCATCTCACTCGGTGTATAGCCCGGACGCTCAACATTGGTCGAATCGCTCATCAGCGCCAGCACGCCCTTCTTGCCCAGCTCACCAAAGCGGGTCAGATCAATCATCTCACCGGATACCGGCGTTGGGTCAATCTTAAAGTCACCGGTGTGAATGATGGTGCCCAGTGGGGTGCGAATCGCCAAAGCGACTGCATCTGCAATCGAATGATTGGTATGAATCAGCTCAATGTCAAAGCAGCCCAGCTTGATGTGATCGCCTGCCTTGACGCAGTTGATCTTGACCTGCTTGGTCATGCGGTGCTCCTCAAACTTGGAACTCAGGATACCTGCCACCAGACGCGTGCAATAGACCGGAACATTCAGCTCTTTGAGCACATACGGCAGTGCACCGATGTGATCCTCGTGGCCGTGCGTGATGACAATGCCGCGTACCTTGTTCTTGTGCCGGCGCAGATACGTGACATCCGGAATGACCAGATCGACGCCCAGCAAATCATTGTCCGGAAACGCCATGCCGCAGTCAATGACAAAAATGTCCTGTCCGTACTCCACGACCGTCATGTTCTTGCCGATCTCATTGAGTCCGCCCAACGGTATAATCTTCAGTTTTTCTTTCATAAATGCGTACCACTTTCCTTTACATGAACGCACACGCGGGATGCATGGCCTCTGATACAGGCACAGCAAAACAGCGCACCGGCACTTCCGGTTCCGCTGTATTCGGCATCCCGCAGCGCGGAATAAGATTTGATTTTTCGTATTTGCTATTACTTTATCCTGAAACCGCCGTGGTCCACACACGACAGCCAAACGTCAAAAACTATTATTAGTATAGCACAGTTTTTTCTGGATGTACACCCATTTGCCGGTTTTCAGATTCACATACCCTCTGAATTTTTTCGACCAGATGCCAGCCGCTTTGTAACCATCTCCGGATTTCTGTAACCGTTTGTCATCGTTGTAACCTTGTTATTTTTCCGAATTTTTGCCGTTTTTATTGCCAATTTCACCAATTTTAGCCGTTTGTTCTTGTATAAAATGTCTGAATTTTAAAAAATGTCCAAGATTTGTTTGACAAACGCGGCGTCTTCCTGTAAGATAGGTTACAGTTCAGTTACACAACCGTAACAAACGGTTACATGAACGTAACAAATTGATACCCACGCTGCTTCGGCAGCCCCGCGTAATAAAGGAGTTACTTATGTTTCAGAAATTAAAGAGAAATCTTATTGTTGCCGCTACCGGCATTTTCGTTACCGCATCCCTGACCGCTGGCGCATTCGCTGCATCCGCTACCGCTACCACGCACGTAAACATGCGTGCAGGCGCAGGCAACAGCTACCGCGTTGTTTCCGTTGTCGCAAAGGGTCAGACCGTTACCACCAACGGCAAGTCCGGCAACTGGACCAAGGTCACCGCAGGCGGCAAGACCGGTTACGTACACAGCAAGTACCTGACCTCCGGTTCCGCTTCCACCGGCACCACGGCATCTACTTCTACCACCACAAACACGGCAAGCACCACGGTATATGCGACCTCCGCAGTCAATGTCCGCTCTGGTCCGAGCACCAGCTACAAGGTAATCACCTCCATGAGCAAGGGACAGATTGCTACCAAGACCGGCGTTTCCGGCAACTGGGCAAAGATTTCCGTAAACGGCAAGACCGGTTATGTATCTTCCAAGTACCTGACCACTTCTAAGCCGTCTACTTCCCAGCCGACTACCAGCCAGCCGAGCAACAGCGGCAGCAAGAAGCTGGTAGGCAACTTCAAGCTGACCTTCTACGCTGGCGACAGCACCACTGCTTCCGGCAGAACCCCGCGCGTCAACCACACCATCGCAGCTGACACTTCCGTCCTGCCGATGTACACCAAGGTTTACATTGAAGGCTGGGGCACCTACACCGTAGAGGATCGCGGCGGCGCCATCAAGGGCAAGCGCATCGACATCTTCGTAGCAAACAACTCCATCGCAAGAAAGAACGGTGTCAAGTACGCAAACGTTTACATCGTAAAGTAAACAGCCAATCAGACAGCAAAAGACCGATGCAATGAATCGCATCGGTCTTTTTTCTGTTACTTTACCACCACGGCAAGGAACACAGCCGGCTTATCCGAGGTGTTCTTGCTGTAATGCACGGCGCCGTCCCCGCAGATCCACGCGTCTCCCGGATATACGGTATGTTCTTCGCCGTTGTCCAGAATGGTCAGCTCTCCTTCCAGCATGTAGCAGAACTCCGCGTCCGGCTGATGCGGGTGCTCACCGATGGAACATCCCGGCTCCAGTGTAATTTTCGCGCACATCTTAAATTTCCCGCAGGAATCTTCCGGTGCAATCAGTGTGCGGCGGAGAACGTGTCCGTCACCGTCACGCATATGTTCGATGCGATCTGTTTTCTGTTCCTTGTTTCGATTCAGCATACATTTCATCCTTTCCTGTCTCGCAGTACAACGACGGTAATGCCGTTGTTGTGCCGATTGATGTCGTGATCTTTTCGGAAATCCGGACACAGCTGCAGCAGTTTCCGCGTCTCCTCTTCAAATATCGTCAGTCTTTCTCCGGGAACGAAAAATCGGATTTTTCCGCGTTTCTGATATTCCGGCATTGCCCGGCGCAGTGCCACGCGGATTTTTCCTCCGTTTCCCGTCGAGCCAAACCCGTGAATGATTTTCAAAACACAGACATTCTGTTTTTTCGCCAGTCGAAGTTCCAGCTCCAGCCGATCCATCGCCTGTTTCACAGTCGGTTTTTCGTCCTCCAGATTGATGAGACGTATTTGTTCCATGAATTATGTCGTTCCTTTCTTCGCCGGCAGGGCTAGAAATGCCGCAAACAGCGGAAGCATATCGCACGCCGCATCCTGACACAATCCGTCAATCATGCGTTCCGGATGCCACTGCACCGCCATAATCGGCAGCGTATCGTGCTCGATGGCTTCAATGACGCCGTCGGCATCGCTGACTGCTGTCACATGCAAACCTGCACCCAGCGTGCGAATCGCCTGATGATGATAACTGTTGACAGCGAGCTTTTCTCCCAAAAGCGGGCGCAGCCGTCCGCTCTCCGCGGTGATAATTGTGTGCAGGGTGTTGTCATGCACATGCGCCGTGCCCAAATGCCGAAACAGCGTGCCGCCAAAAAACACATCGACAACCTGCATCCCGCGGCAGATGCCCAAAATCGGCTTTTTCTTCGCACAAAACCAGCGCATGAGTTCCCATTCTCTCTCATCTCTGTGCGGATCGACACTGGTATCCAGTCCGGTCAAATGCTTTCCATAATACAGCGGATGAATATCCCCGCCGCCGGACAACACCAGTGCATCCATACGCTCTGCGAGAAGCGCGGCATTCCCATAGCCCGCATCATGCACCGCCGTGCAGCCCAATCGCGCCAGCGTCCGCGCATACAGTTCGCTCTGCGCAGTCTGTCGGCTTTTCGCGCCGGAGATGCTTCCGGCTGATACCAGTATAACAGTATTCTTCGTATTTTTCACCTCCTCGGCAGCAAATATTTTCAAGCAGCTGCCCTTTTCAGCATGCCATGAATTGCCCGCGATGCAGCGCGAATTGAGCAGAACGGAAAAAAATTATTCCGCTTGCACGCAGCAAAAAACTCCCGCCGAAGCAGGAGTTTTTGCATCTCTTAGATTTTCGGCTCTGTGACAATCCAGCCGTCCGGAATATGCCGTCCGCGCTCGGAATTTGCCGCGGAGGAATGCGTGATGATGCGGCCGCGATAGTACATGACCGCAGACGAACCGCCGTCCAAATTGCACGCCTGATACGCGCCGTACTGATACAAAATGTCCGCCAAATCGCCAAGCGTGATGCCGACGGAATAGCCCGGCTGTCTGCCGTCTACAATCGCCAGCAGCATCTCGCCGTCCTTGGTCTGTCCGATAACGGAGCGCGGCTGCAAGCCCCAGCCGGAGGAACCGCTGATCAGCTGTTCTCCATTGACGACCAGTGCCGGAGAAAACTGCATGGCATCGCGCGCGTCGTCCGGCAGCGTGTTGGATATTTCGAGGTGATTCTTTTTGTTCAGCCCAATGACCTTCATGGTAGTATCCAAGGACTTTCGATACAGGTTTTCCTTGGACAGAATCATGCCGAATGCCTCTCCGCCGTTGCCTGTACCCTCCGGATCGGAAAATCCGCTGGCATTGATGCCGAGCACGGCATCATTTTTTTCGCAAATGCGATCCAAATAACTGCCGGCAGAACCGAGATTCGGCGCAGTTGCAAGCCGCACCTGTTCGGAATTTTTGACAATCGCCATGCGGCCGGCATAGCCGTCACCGTCTAAGCTGACAATGACAACGCCGTTATGCGTGTCAATGGCACAGACATCATCGCCGTAAATGGTTTTGATTCCGGTTTTTTCCTCGTCATACGCTGCGCGGTCAATGAGCAGGCAGCCGTCTTTGTCCAGCAGCTTTTTGTTTTTATGTTTTTCCAGATATTTTTTCAGCGAAGCCTGATCAATTTCCGGATACTGTTCCGAAAAATGCTTTTTTACGGTTTTCCACGAGCCAACGGCATCGGCATGGCTTGGAAACGCCGTCTCCTCTGCGCCCCAAGCAGAATTATACTCCTCTTGCTGCAGTTCAATCGCCATACGTCCCTTCATAACATCGTCAATGACGGTCTGCGGGAGAAAGCGCGTTGCCAGCCACTGATGATTCATGGTTCCCATTGCGGTTTCAATATAAATGGTTCTCCATTTTTCAATGAACGGAATATTGGAAAACACCAGCACGCAATACACTGCCGCGAGCAGCACCGCCGCAACAAACCATTTCGTCACCAACTGCGCCGGCCCTCGCTTTTTGCGTCTGCGGCGCTTGGTTGCCCGCCGCGCTCTGCGCTTGGCTTGTTTGGGATTCTTGACGCGTTCTTCCTCAACAACCTTCCATCCGGACTGTCCTGCATAATTTTTGACGCCCAAAGGTGTATTTCCTCCTCCATGTTACAAAATTCGTTTTATTATACCACATCTTTTTTGCCGCTCCTATGGATAAATTTATAAAAAATTCTTAAGATATTGTCTCCGCCTGCGAATTCGTGATAAAATATCGAAATCAGGAGGGATTCCCATGCAAATCATCATGCAAGACAACCAACTCTTTGTCACCGGCTCCAGTCGGTTTTCCGCCCGCCAAACATTCACATGCGGCCAGTGCTTTCGCTGGACGGAACAGCCGGACGGCAGCTATCTCGGTATCGTTCGCGGCTTACCCGCTCGCGTTTCCGATCAAGACGGCACGCTGGTGCTTTCCTCTGACGAGCAGCAGTTTGCACAGCTCTGGCGCGGTTATTTTGACTGCGACACAGACTATGCCGCCATCTGCGACAGCTTTGCTGTAGATGCATTTACCGCTGCCGCTGCCGATTTTGGCCGCGGCATCCGCATTTTGCGGCAGGAGCCTTGGGAAGCTCTGTGCACCTTTATCCTCTCGCAATGCAACAACATCCCGCGCATCACGGGCATTGTAGACCGTCTGTGCACGCTGCTGGGCGAACCGATCTCTTTTGAACAGCAAACGCTGTATGCGTTTCCCAGTCCGGAACAGCTCGCCATCTGTACACCGGAGGATTTGGCATCTCTGCGCGCAGGCTACCGCACGCCGTATCTCATCGCCGCCGCACAGGCCGTCTGCTCCGGCACAGTTGATTTTTCTGCCCTGTCCCGCATGGACACGGACGCCGCCCGCCGCGAAATCATGCAGCTGCGCGGCGTGGGAAGAAAAGTCGCGGATTGCTTTTTGCTGTTCGGTCTGCACAAGCTGGACGCCTTCCCCGTAGATACATGGATGAAAAAAGCCGCCGCATATTACAGCGGCGACATGAAACAATTCATCAACAGCCCCTATGCGGGCGTGTATCAGCAGTATTTCTTTTTCTATACGCGGGAGAATTTTTCGTGATTATTCTTCCTCATTCCGGCTTTCGCACAGATACGTTGCCTCCAAATCCGACAAATGTACCTTTACGGCGAGCGGATACTGTTCATACGCATGCGCGATGGCAAACGAGCCCGCCTTTGCCGTATCGTCAAAGCCGCCCATGTGCCAGCGAATGGCAACCGCCTCGTCATTTTTCAGGCGCATAAATCGTTCGATGAGAAACACGGACTTTTCGCCGTGTCCATAGGGAAATCGGTCATTGATGGTATAATACGGCACTTTCTCCCATTGACCATCCTCGTTTTTGCGATTCCGGTACGAAACCTCATAAAATCCGGCTTTGCAGATGTCATGCAGCAGCGTACAAATTGCCACGCTCTCCGGATCGTCCTCGCCTTCTACGAAATGCTTTTTCATAAAGACCTTATAGACGTTCAGGCTGTGTTCCACCAAACCGCCCTCATAAGCTGCATGAAAACGCGTAGATGCCGGCGCTGTAAAAAAGTCCGAGCCAATCAGCCATTCCAGCAGGCGGTCTGCACCGCGGCGCTTGATGTGCTGTGTATACTGATCGACAAAAATCTGTTTATAATCCAAACTCATATGACCACCTCAAATCCTGCCGCTGTCAGGGCGTTTCGCACCTGCTCCAGCGGTATTTTTTGTCCATATAGTACAATTTGTCCGCTGTCGAGCACAACTTCTGTCTTTTGCACCTCCGGAATACGTTCCATCAGGCGGCGCACTTCGCGCACACAGCAGCCTGCACTCATGCCGCTGACCGTCAGTTCAATCTGATTCTGCCCGTCTTGCAGTTCTTCAAAGATTTCCTTGAGCCGCTCGCGTGTGTTATTTTCCGGCTCGTCCAGCACACGGTTCAGCATTTCGGACAAGAAAAAACCAATGTCCCGACCGGAAACGCCCCACGCCTGCAGGTCATGGCCATTGACCGCCAAATCCCGCCGCGTCAGACAATCATGCTCCGTCAGCACTTCTTCCAGCAGCTGTTCGGTCTCCAGCAGCTCTGTCTGATTGTGTGGCGTTGTTCCCTGCCCAATGCAGTCTGCTTTTTTGATTGCCAGCAGCTGCCGAAAAATTGCTTCGCCATGCACCGCCAGCTTGCGCCGCACACTGCGCTTGGTCTGTCCCAGCGGCGTGTCATGATGCCGCACCAGATACAGCAATTGCTGTTCCATCTGCGTCGGCAGACGCAAATGCTGCACCGCCCGCTTTGCCACGACATACGATTGCGCCGGATGGCCGTAAAAATGTCCAATGCCCTGTGCATCCACAGTAAATGTATCCGGCTTTCCGCAGTCGTGAAACAGCATGGTCAGCCGCAGCAGCGGTTCCGGCCGAATGCTCTCCATCGCGCGGACAGAATGCTCCCACACATCATATTTATGATGCGGATTACACTGTTGAAACCCCATCATCGGCGCAATTTCCGGCAAAATTTCCGCAAAAATCTCCGCAAACTCCATGCACACAGCACCGGCATACACGCCGCTGACGATTTGCAGCAGCTCCGCCGTGATTCGCTCTGCGGAAACATGTGTCAAGCGGTGTCTATTGTCGCGCAGAGCCTGCGCCGTTTGCGCCTCTATTTCATATCCTCTGGTCGATGCAAATCGAAGTGCCCGCAGAATGCGCAGGGCATCCTCTTGAAACCGCGTCTCCGCATCGCCGACACAGCGAATGTGTTTCCGTGCCAAATCCTCTTTTCCGCCAAACGGGTCGCACAGTCCGCGCCGCGGACTCCACGCCATGGCATTGACCGTAAAATCCCGCCGCGCCAAATCCTGTGTAATATCCGTTACAAACGCCACGGAATCCGGTCTGCGCCCGTCGGAATACGCGCCTTCCGTGCGGAATGTCGTGATTTCTATCGGTTCTCCGTCCATGACAATGGTTACTGTTCCATGCTTGAGACCGGTTTCAATGACATGCAAATCGGAAAAAATCCGTTCCGTTTGTTCCGGTGTAGCTGCCGTGCACAAATCATAGTCATGCGGCTTTCCGCCTGCCAGCCAGTCGCGCACTGCGCCGCCGACAATATAGCAGGCAAATCCCGCCTGTTCCAGCCGCTCCATGATGCTATGAATCTGCTTCGGCACATAGAAATTTGTCGTGTTAATGACGCCGCAAACCGTTATACGGCTTTCGCTGCAGCGGGTGCTTGGTGCCGTCCGGTTCTACAATTGTCGTGTTGTCCAGCTGTGCCTTGAGATTGGCGCGGTACTCTGCAATATATTCATCGCGCAGCTGCTTCTGCTCGACCTTTTCCTCATCGGTCAAGCCCTCTGCCTTTGCCTTCTTCGCCAGCGCATTGATGCGCGCAATTTTCTGTTTTTCCATCGTTCTGCCTCCATCTATTCCAAATTTCTTTATCTTTTTATTATACTAACTTCGCGCAGGTGTGGCAAGGGTAATTCTCGCTTGACAGCAATCCCCTTATATGTTACGGTATTAGTAGTTTTTGTTGAAAACGCTCAAGTTTTTCCCACTAGAAAGGTAGGTTTTGTATAATGAGACCGGAAACCATGTGTATTCAGGCAGGCTACGAGCCGAAAAACGGCAGCCCACGTGCCCTGCCGATTTATCAGTCTACGACATTTACGTTCGACTCCACAGAGCATGTCGGTGCCCTGTTTGACCTGACCGCAGGCGATGCGTTCTACACCCGACTGGGCAATCCGACCACGGACTGCGTAGAGAAGAAAATTGCCGCGCTGGAAGGCGGCGTCGGCGCGCTGTGCACCAGCTCCGGGCAGGCGGCATCCATGCTCGCTGTGATGAACATTGCGGAGGCAGGCGACCACATCATTGCATCTTCTGCCATTTACGGCGGTACATTCAATCTGCTCGGCGTGACACTCAAAAAATTTGGTGTTGACGTCACGTTTGTTGACGGCGATGCACCGCTGGAGCAATTACAGAAGGAAATTCGTCCGAACACCAAGGCTGTTTTCGGCGAGACCATCGCCAATCCGGCACTTCATGTGCTCGACATCGAAAAGTTTGCCGCTCTGGCTCACAACAACGGCATTCCGCTCATCGTAGACAACACGTTCGCCACGCCGATTCTGTGCCGTCCGTTTGCATTTGGCGCTGACATCGTCGTGCACTCCACAACCAAATACATGGACGGTCACGCCGTACAGATGGGCGGCGTCATTGTCGACAGCGGCAAATTCGACTGGGGCGCTTCGGGCAAGTTCCCGGGACTGACCGAACCGGACGAGTCGTATCACGGTCTGCGCTACACCGAATCTTTCGGCGCTGCCGCTTACATCACCAAGGCGCGCGTGCAGCTTATGCGCGACATGGGCACCTGCCAGACGCCGATGGGTGCATTCCTGCTCGACCTCGGCTTACAGACGCTGCCGCTTCGCATCCGTCAGCACAGCAGCAACGCGCTGAAAGTTGCGCAGTTCTTGGAGCAGCAGCCGGATGTAGAATTTATCAACTATCCGAATCTGCCGTCTGACAAGTATCATGCGCTGGCACAGAAATATCTGCCGGAAGGCACCGCCGGTGTCATTTCGTTCTCGATCAAGGGCGGCCGTGCGCGCGCTGCCAAGTTTATCGACAGCCTGAAGATGATTTCTCTGGAGGTTCATGTCGCAGACATTCACAGCTGCATCCTGCATCCGGCAACGGCAACCCACCGCCAGCTCAGTGATGAGCAGTTGGTTGCCTGCGGCATCACGCCGGGTCTTGTGCGCCTGTCTGTTGGTCTGGAGCATGTCGATGACATCCTCGACGATCTCAAGCAGGCATTTGCCGCTATCGCGCAATAACACAAAAAGAAAATGCCATCCGAAACCGGATGGCATTTTTTGTTGTCTTATTGCTTTTTCGTGGTCAATCAGCCGGTAATTCCCAGATACTGAGACAGCATACGAGCTGCCTGTGCACGGTTGGCAACGCCCTGCGGCTGGAGATACAGAACACCGTTTACCGGAACGCCCTGAATGATCTTACGTGCATTGCACCAAATCATTGCGTTCTTTGCCCAAGCACCAACATCCTTAAAGTCCGGATGCGGCAGTACAGCACCGTTTACAATAGACGGGCTGCCAGCAGCGTAGTACAGAATCTTTGCAAATTCCTGACGGGTAACATCCTGATACGGGCGGAAGGTGCCGTCGCCGTAACCAGCGATAACGCCTCTCTGTGCTGCCCACTGGACTGCATCATAGAACCAAAGATTCTTGTTGGTGACATCGGTAAATGCCGGTGCAGCATTCTTGTTAAAGGTCTTGTCGCTGGAGCGATTGTACATGGTCTGCACAACCATTGCGCGGTTAAAACCAACTTCCGGTGCAAATCTGTCGGCAGAAACACCGATCATAATATCATGGTTATATACGTACTGCACACTCGGTGTGTACCAAGCAGCTGCCGGTACATCCTTAAATACCACAGATACAGGCGGCTTCAGAGAAGCTTCCTCATCCTTTGCATCAGCCCCCGTCGTATCCGCTGCAAATGCAGCAACCGAAAGCATTGCTGTCATACATCCCGCTAACAGCAGACTAATCAATCTCTTTTTCATATTAGTCACTCCTTTCAGCGTTTCACATACGCTTCTATATTTATTTATATTATACAAAATCAATCTACGTTTGTCAATCAATACCCCGAAATATGTACAATGTTTTTCCCGCCATACAAATGACATTTTTACACATGTTTTGCTAGTATTTTTCAACTTTCCCTGTACAAAAACCGACAAGCAGCACGCATGTGCCACTTATCGGTCATTGTTTGTTCGTTATGCAATTCCAAAAAACGCTTTTCCGTTTTGTGTCGTTATATCTTCTACTTCCTGCACGGTCAAGCCCTTAAAGCTGGCGATTTGCTCCGCCACCCGATGCACAAACAGCGAGCTGTTGCGAACGCGGCCTTCCGCAAGCCGTTCCGGCTCCGGCGTGAGATACGGGCTGTCTGTCTCAATCATGATGCGGTCCATGGGCAGACCTTCGATGACGCGGCGGGCTTTTTTGGCCTTGCCATAGGTGATGACGCCGGTAAACGACAGATTCCACCCCAGCTTGACGATTTCCTTCGCCATTTCCAAGCTGCCGGAATAGCAGTGATACACGCCCTTGAGGTCGGAAAACTCTTTAACAATATCAAAACAGTCCTCGTGCGCCTCTCGGTCATGAATGATGACCGGCATGTGCAGCTCCCGCGCCAGCTCCAGCTGTTTGCGCAGCAGAATTTTCTGCTGCTCGCGCGGCGGCGTGGTCTCCGGTGAACGTTTTTCCCAATAATAATCCAAGCCGATTTCTCCAATCGCCTTGACCTTCGGGTCTGCCGCCAAGGTGCGAATAATGTCAATGTCTGCATCCGTGACGCCGACGCTGTACTCCGGATGAATGCCGACCGCCGCATACATGAAATCATAGGTATGCGCCAGACGCACCGCCGTTTTGGACGTCTCCACATCACAGCCCGGATTGAGAATCAACCCGACGTTGTGTTCCTGCATGGACCGGAGCAGCGCATCCCGATCCGCATCAAACCAACTGTCATCATAGTGTGCATGGGTATCAAACAGCATATCTGTTTCCTTTCTTACTTGTTCAGAATACGCACCGCCGTACCATACGCAATCACTTCCGCAGCACCTGCCATGAGCTGTGAGGAGCCGTAGCGCACGCCAATAATGGCGTCCGCGCCCAGCGCTTTTGCCTCATCCACCATGCGCTTCACGGCAATCTGCCGCGCTTCCTCCAGCATCTGCGTGTAGCCGACGATTTCTCCGCCGACTAGCGTTTTCATGCCTGCCATAAAATCCTTGCCGACATTTTTGGTCTGAACGATGGTTCCTTTCACCATTCCCAGTGCCTCGATTTCTGCACCCGGGATGTACTCAATACTTAGCAGCTTCATCTTCTTCTCCTCCTTTGATTTCTCTGAGTCTGCTACGCAGGGCAGCCAGCACGCCAACGATCATGACGGCGGGAATCCCAATGACAATGCACAAAACAGGCATTGGGATTTCCTCCTGTGTGTTCGCCCACAAAACAAGCGCAATCACCGCGAGCATCACGCAGATCATAAACGCCGCGCCAAGCACGGCACCGTTTCTTCGCTTCTTTTGTACATCGGTCTTGTTGACATCCATAAAACTGGTTCCCTCCTTTTCCAGATGCTCCATCCGTTCCAGACAGAGCTCCGCATCCAGAGATTCCAGCGAAGCATTTTCCTGCATCAGCATCTCGCAAAATTTCGTCATCTGGTCAAGGTCGCGCTTTTGCCTCTCGTACTGCATGGTCTGCCGTGAGAGGCAGGTATCCAGCCGAAGCGTTCCGGCAAACAATGCCCGAATATCTTCCAGCGGAACCGACAGCTTGCGCAGCAGCCGAATCTGCTGCAGCCTGCGGACGTCCTGCATATGATATTCGCGGTATCCATTATCCGCCCGCGCCACCTGCAGCAATCCCTGTTCCTCATAGAACCGGATATTTTTGCGGGTGATGCCGACCAGCTCCTCCACCTGCTTGATCTTCATCGAAAATCCTCCCTGTGTTCTCTGTTTTCTTAGTTATACAGCTTCCACAAGGTGGAAGGTCAAGAGATTGTTGAAAAAAAGAGAAAAAAATTGCAGATACAGAAGGCTCGAAAATCCCGTTGCGGAATCATCGAGCCTTCCTTTCATCCTTCCATCCGAAGGAATGTTTTGTTTATCTGATCTTGCAGCCGGACGGAATGCCGTCTGCAAAGACAACCTGTACGCCATCCGGCGTATCTGCTGCCAGAATCATGCCCTGACTCTCTACGCCGCGCAGCTTTGCCGGCTTGAGGTTCGAGACAACAATCACGGTCTTGCCGACCATGTCTTCCGGCTTGTAATACTCGGCAATGCCGGAGACAATCTGGCGCTTTTCCTCACCCAGCTCAACCTGCAGGCACAGCAGCTTGTCCGACTTCTTCACCGGCTCACAGGACAGAATCTTTGCGGTCTTGAGCTCGACCTTGGCGAAATCGTCAATGCCGATCATAACGCCTTCCAGCTTTTTCTCGTCCTTCTTCGCAGCCTTTTCCGCCTTCTTGGCAGCCTTTTCTGCTGCCTTCTTCTGCTTGTCCATGCGCTCCTCAAGGAATGCCAGTTCCTTGTTCATGTCAATGCGCGGGAACAGGGCAGCACCCTTGTGCACGGTAACCGTCTGCGGCAGAGAGCCGTATACACCGGCGGTCTCCCAGTTGTAGATTGATGCATCTGCGCCGATCTGCTCGCGAATCTTTTCCGCAGAATCCGGCATATACGGCGTCAGCAGAATGCCGCAAATGCGGATGGTCTCCAGCAGGTTATACATGACACGCGCCAGACGCGGCTTGTTTGCCTCATCCTTTGCCAGCACCCACGGAGCGGTCTCGTCAATGTACTTATTGGCACGGGATACAACCTTGAAAATTTCAATCAGGCCGTCCTGGAATGCATACGATTCCATGATGCCGTCGTACTTGTCACGCAGCGCGGAAGCCATCGAAACCAGCTCGTCATCCAGTGCATCGGCAGTCTGCTCAGCCGGCAGCGTGCCGTCAAAATACTTCTCGACCATGGAAACGGTACGGGAAACCAGATTGCCCAAATCGTTCGCCAGATCCGAGTTGATGCGGTTAATCAGTGCCTCATTGGAGAACGCACCGTCAGAACCGAACGGGAACTCGCGCATCAGGAAGTAACGCAGGGTATCTACGCCGTAGCGCTCACACAGAAAGACCGGATCGACAACGTTGCCCTTGGACTTGGACATCTTGCCGCCGTCCAGCAGCAGCCAGCCATGGCCGTAAATCTTCTTCGGCAGCGGCAGATCCAGCGCCATCAGAATTGCCGGCCACAGAATCGAGTGGAAACGCACAATTTCCTTGCCGATGAAATGAACGTCAGCCGGCCAGAACTTCTCAAAGTCGTTGTACTGTTCGTTCTCATAGCCCAGCGCCGTGATGTAGTTGGTCAGCGCGTCAATCCATACGTATACGACGTGCTTCGGATCAGACAGCACCGGAACACCCCAGTTAAAGCTGGTACGGGATACACAGGTATCTGCCAGACCCGGCTTGATGAAGTTGTTGAGCATCTCATGCGCACGAGAGGACGGCTCCAGCCAATCCGGATGCTCCTCGTACAGCTTGATGATGCGATCCTGATACTTGGAAAGACGGAAGAAATATGCTTCTTCCTCTGCGTCTACAACCTCGCGGCCGCAGTCCGGGCACTTGCCGTCTACCAGCTGTGTCTCGGTCCAGAACGACTCACACGGCTTGCAGTACTTGCCCTTGTATACAGACTTGTAAATATCGCCCTGCTTCTTCAGACGCTCGAAAATCTTCTGTACAGCTTCTTCATGATACGGATCGGTCGTGCGGATAAAGCGGTCATTGGAAATGTTCATCAGCTTCCACAGATCCTTGACGCCGCTTACAATCTTATCGACAAATTCCTTCGGCGTCACACCGGCTTCCTTTGCCTTGTCCTCAATCTTCTGACCGTGTTCATCCGTACCGGTCAGGAACATGACATCATAGCCCTTCAGGCGCTTAAAGCGGGCCATGGTATCGGTTGCCACGGTACAGTAGCAATGACCGATGTGCAGGTTATCAGACGGGTAGTAAATCGGAGTAGTTATATAAAACGGTTTTTTCTCCAACGAAATCGCTCCTTCACTTCATACTATTACTTATTATCATATACCAAAACAGGGCGTATCATCAAGTTATTTTGATAAATTTCCTGTGTTTTACGAAAAAAAATTCACCGCGCACGCAAAAAAAGACACGGCAGAGCCGTGCTCTGCCGTGCTTTAGGTTGTATCGTCTGTGCTGTTCTCCTGCGATCTGCGCGAAACGCGGATTTCCACGCCGCGAATGCGGTCAAACAAATGATACAGAGCGAGCAAAAAATACGGACACACAACGATGAGCAGCAGTCCGCCAAAGACAACCGAAAGAATCATCCAGAACAGAAAGCTGAGCATCAGATAGAAAAATTCCGTTCGATGTCCGCGGCAGCTCTTGGCAGCCATGCGCACAGCACGCCAGCAGCTTATGTTCTGCCGCTCTGCCATCAGAGAATAGCCGCACTGATACGGCAGCAGCATCGCCGCATACCAAATGCTCGCAACAATGACAAGCTCCATAAAAATCAAATAACCCGTCGTTGTGGGCAGGACATACTGATACAGCGCCGCGCCCGCCAGACAAATTGCCGCGCATGGAATCAGCCACAAAACCGCGTACAGCAGCTGAATCAGCGCCATCCAAATCGACCGCACGTACAGCCGTATGGACGTAAAGCACAGCAAAATCACGGACGCCTGCACCCGCGCGCCCGCGCGCCGCCATGCACAAAACTGCGTCATGCCGTAATACAGCGGCATCGTGATAAACAGCTGCGCCGCGCCATACGCCGCCAGCGCCTCGGCAAGCTGCCCATAGGTCAGGGCGGCGCGGATCTCCATGCTTGACGGATCAAAGCACACAATGCGCAGCGCGACAGAAATCAAAAACGCCGGTGCCAAAAACAGAAACGCCGCACCGAGTGTGGGCAGCAGCATTTGCATCAAATCCTGTCTGGCAGCGATCTTGCTGCCATATACATTGTTCAAACGCTGTTTTTTGCTGCCCATGTCATTCTCCCTGTGCGGCGTTTCTTCGTCGTCTTTATTTCTTGTTCAGCAGATATGCACTGCTGTTTACCTTTGTGGTTGTGGTCTTTCCGTTCTCCGTCACGGTCTTATACAGCGAAGCGTACTTATACTTGCCGCTGGTATAGCTCTTGCTGGAGAAAGAAATGGTCTTGTCCGATGTCTTAGTGCCATACAGCTTGACCGTCAGCGTACCGCCGCCGGAGCTTGCAACGACCTTAATCGGATACGGGGTATCATTGACAAACTTAAAGTCCTTGCTGCCCCAATATACCGCAGCATCCTGCGAAATCGGCGTGTACGAAATCTGGAACTGATGGTTGTAGCGCTCGGTTACCTTGAGATCGGCGCGCAGCACAGCCATGTACACCGTCGACGATACCTGACAAACACCGCCGCCCAGTCCGTCTACCTCCGAGCCGTTGGAGAAGATAATCGCGGAGCGGTATCCTCTCGATGCGGTTCTCTCACCGACAATATCGTTGTACGAGAATTCTTCGCCCGGATTCAAAATGGTTCCGTCAATCGAATTGCACGCCAGACG